>OBMK010000474.1_pt1 | contig 38760 bp, 45 predicted proteins | sample 1539081 | NCBI WGS metagenome assembly OBMK01 (sample SAMEA3355528, study PRJEB22509) | marine metagenome | biome: marine; feature: river plume; material: water | place: USA | collected 2010-08-07 | depth 0.5 m | reverse complement strand
TCCCGACTGCCATCGAAAACGGCGAGGTCATCACCGCCGACTCTGCCGCCATCGGCATCGCTCTCGGATCACTTTCGGGATCGGACGAAGCCACCCAGCAAGCCGTGGGCGCGATCCAAGCCGCCCTCCAAACCTACATCAACGCGAAAGGACTTTAAGTTATGGCGCTTATTATTTCATCGCAAAGCGGAAATTTTAGCACGGGATCAACTTGGGTCGGAGGCATTGTGCCGGGCGCAGCGGACGAGGCGAGAGCTTCGACGGGTCACACCGTCACTATTAACCAAAGCGTAACAGTCACAACAATTAGCATTTCTGGAACTGGTATATTCCAACTTTCTGATGGAGTAACTCTGACAGGGAATATCAGTGCTTCTGGCACGGCAACCGCATCAGTTGCCTTTGGATTAGTATCTCCAGCGACAGCATCAATTATTGGTAATTTAAACGGGGGAGTGGGGTCAAACTCGCTTGCTATCGAAACAACAATAGGTTCTAGCGGAACGCTAAATGTCATAGGAAATTGCAACAATAAAGCAATAATACACAAAGGTTCTGGAATTTTAAATGTATACGGAAATCTATTATCTTCAGCAATGTCTGGATCAACAGACACAATTGTAGTAACAACTACTGGAATTTTAAATTTATACGGAAATGCAACCGCTGGCATCGCGTCGAATCGATCTATCGTTGTGACTTCAAATGGAATCGTAAATGTTATTGGAAATGTAACTGGAGGATCGGGAGATGTTGGCGTTGGAAATTCATCCACCGGAACAGTAAATATTACTGGAAATGTCATTGCTGGAAATGTCGCTGCCGTTCAATCCATACTTGGCGGAACATTGCGAGTTTCTGGCTCAATTATTTCGGCTGTCGATGGGAGGCTAGCAGTATATGCTACAAAGATGCTTTGCTCGCCACAACCAGCATTAGCAAAAGTCAGATTCGCACTAAACGGCAGCGGGGGCTATGTCGATATGTTCACCGCCGACAACTCGTTCGGCCAAGCCAGCCCCACCGATGTCCGCTCTGGCGTGAGCTACGCCAGCGGCAACCTCACCGGACGCCTCACCGTCCCCGCTCGCGGATCGGTGGCGCTCTCGGTAAACTACGGGCCGTCGATGCCATTCACGGCTACCCGCAGCGGCACGACCGCCACGGCTACGCTGGCCTACAGCCACCCTTACCAAGTCGGCGACACCTTCACGGTCTCAGGAGCTTTTTACTCCGATTGGAATGGCGACTACACGGTGGCCTCGGTCGTTTCCGGCACATCAATCACCTTCAGTGTGCCTGACACCCTTCCAGCCTCGACCGGCGCGGGAGCCGTCCTTCAGACTAAAGGCACCGCCGTCCTAGACGGAGCCAGCGTTGCCTCTGCCGTGTGGAGCGCAGCCGCCCGCACGATCACCGGCGGATTGGTCGATACCGCGACAACGCTCACGAATGCGCCAACGGTTCCAAGTGTAGTCCAAATCCGCCAAGAGATGGACACCAACTCCACCAAGCTGGCGAATCTGGATGCCACGGTATCAAGCCGCCTCGCCTCCTCGGTCAGCACCAACATCACGGCCATAAAAGCGAAAACAGACCTGCTCAATACCGACAGATTGGCCCAGTGCGCCACGACGAGCATCGTAGGGTCGCTCATCGCGCAATCCAACTCATGAGCTTAGAGAACCTCAAAACCGCAGCCACCGGCCTCATCGGCAGCGCGACCTCCATCGGCGCTGCGGCGTACTCCCTCCTTCCGCACTTGGAAGCGGGGATGCGCCTCGCCTCGGTCACGGTCGGCCTCGCAGTCGGCCTCGCCACTTTGGTCAAAGTCCTCCGCGACCTCCGAAAGTAACACATGCCGAAATTCGACTTTTATCCAAGTTTTAACGCCGGTGAAGTCTCACCGATGGTGGACGCCCGCACGTCCTTGGATAAATATCGCTCGGCCTGCCGGACTCTGGAAAACTTCGTGATCATGCCCTACGGTGGGGCCATCCGCCGACCCGGCACGCAGTACATTGGCACGACGAAAACCTCGGACACGCAGAGTCGTTTGATCGGGTTCAACTTCTCGACCACGACACGCTTCGTGATCGAGCTTGGCGTAGGCTACCTGCGCGTCTGGAATCCCTCTGGTACATTGCAGACTATTTCCGGGACAGCAACAGAACTCGCCACTCCGTATGCCGCCGTTGATCTGCGCGAAATCCAATACTGCCAGATCAACGACATCATGTACTTCGCCCACGCGAACTACCCGCCTCGCAAACTCACTCGCGTGTCGGATACCAACTGGACGTTCGCGGAGGTCAAATTTGAGTACCCTCCGCTACTCGATAGCTCGGAGAATCAGACGAAGTTGTATGCAAGTATGGGCATTTGGGGTTATAATTCTGCAAATAAATATTTAAAAGACGCATCGATTATACCCCCGCAATGGCCACATATTGAAACTACTAAGACCGCCCTTCCAAATGCTTTAGCGGTATTGGTGGATGGGGTCTACTCTTTAGTATATGGTGGTAGCTACACGCATACAAACAACACTTTAATAATAGATGGGCAGACTGCTTATGTAGGTATGTTGGTTCATGTTACAAAGGAATCCGCATCAGAAAATGGAGTATACATTGTTACTCAACTTGGGACGAATTTGCAACCGTGGATTCTAAAGGAAACCTCCGCTTACAATGTTAATTATACTGCGGGCGACTTCATTTATATTAATCACGCCCTCACTGGAGTGACTCAATCTAGAGTGTATAAGTGTACGGCATCTACAACTGGTCCGGTATTTGATGCGACAAAATGGACTGAGATTTCATCCACCTATACTTTTCGCGCACTAAAAGATTTTACTGCTACCACATTTAAAGCCGATATTGCCGCTGGCAATATTTCATCGCTCCCATTGGCATCCAACGAAATGGGAGAATTCATAACACAAGGTACGTTTCCATTCTCTGGGTATGTCGGATCGCAGATCGAACTCAAGTGGCAGAATTCCAACCTCTACAAGCAGATCGAAATCGTCGGCAACTTTGAATCCGACATCTTGCTTGTCGATGGGGCATGGGACTTTGAGACCTCTGGCACATGGGGAGCAATGGTCCAAATCCTGCGTGTGCCTGCCGAGGTCTTGCAGGCGGGAGTCAGTGTTGGCCTTGCGTACCCAGTTAACACCACGACCATAGAGGTCTATCAACCCAATCACGGCTACGATCTCGGCGACCGAGTGTCATTCAAAGGCGATTATAAACAGACAAACACCGCGATTTCTTCGGTTACCACGAACACCTATCGGTACTTCATTTCGCCAGCGACTACGCTCACTGGCTACCGTGATGTTTTTCCGGAGAATCTGAGTCAAATGGAAATCGTCCGCGAATACATCGTGGACAATGACAAAAATATCATCACAAGTGGAACGGAAGATAGTCTCTGTGGTCTCAAAATCGTTATCACCAACGCGCAAAAAATCGCCACCACATGGTCAATGTCAACTCCCTACAAAGTCGGCGACTTCGTCTACGATTCTGGCAAGACCTATTATTGCATGCTGGAGCATAAAGCCGCCAACGATCTGTATGACAATACGAAGTGGAAGGAGATCACAAGCGATGGTGAAGTTCCCTCATTTTCCGCTACCCCAGCGTACGCTAACAAATTAGAGAACTGGAATTCTACTGACACTTACGCTTATGGAGACTATGTCCTCGATTCCGGCCAAACCAACACAACCGGGGGATTGTGGCAGGCGAAAAAAGCGGTTCCAAAAAATACACCACTGTATCCAAATGACTATTGGGAAATGATGGATACAAGTCACTGGTTACCAAGTCAAGCTTATTTAGGAGGTAGCTACGTCAAGGTGCAAAACACGGATAAATATTTTATGGCACGGTATGACCTACCCGCAGCCAACAAAATTGATACCAACAAATTCACCACGCAACAGGTTCCAAATGCTCGCATCGATAGCTCAACCAATATCATCGGCGGGGTCGCGACCATCACCGCAGACAGCACTATCAACGTAGACAAGTGGCTCGGACCTCTCGCTGCCACTGGTGCAAAAACGAAATTCTGGCAGTACGGAGCCTTCAACGCGACGAGCGGTTACCCACGCTCGGTGTGCCTGCATGAGCAACGTCTCTGCTTCGGCGGAACCAAAGCGCAACCGAACACGATTTGGTGCAGTGCCATTGGCGACTTTGAAAACTTTGAACTCGGAGTCAATGCCAGCGATGCCGTGCAATTCACGCTCTCGGCCTCGGAAGGGAACCGCATCAACTGGATGTTCTCGCAATCCGAAATGCTCGTCGGAACATCCGGCGACGAGTGGACCATTGGCGCAGCGGATTCCGCCTCGGCGCTCTCGGCCACGAACGTCAAGACCCGCAGGCAGGCTTCGTATGGATCGAAATACATGCGAGCCGCGATGGTCAACGATGTCCTGCTTTTCGTCCAACGCAACGGACGCAAGGTGCGCGAACTCGTCTACGAACTCAATAAGGACGGTTGGGTCGCTCCCGATCTGACACTCCTAGCGGAACACATAACGGTCGGCGAGATCGTCGAGGTCGCGTACCAACAACAACCGGACGCCATCCTCTGGTGCGTGCGCGGAGACGGCACGCTCATCGGCATGACCTACGAGCGAGACCAGAAGGTCGTGGGATGGCATCGGCACACCATCGGCGACAATGCTGATGTCGAGTCGGTCGCCACAATCTACGGAAATGGCACGGAGGACGAGGTCTGGATGGTCGTGAAGCGCACCGTGACTGGCTCAACCTACCGCACCATCGAGCGGTTCCCTCTGCTGTGGCGAACCGCTTTCGACGACCAAACAACCACCTCATACCGCTACCTCGACGGGCATGTGGCATTTGCCTCTGGCGCTGCCAATCGCAGCGTAGCAGGTCTATATTACCTCAATGGCAAGACGGTCACCATCGTGCAAAATGGAGTACTCACCGGCACTGCTATCGTGTCTGGAGGAGCGGTCACCGTTCCCCAAGCCGCCGCAGGCTATGTCGGACTGCCCTACATCTCGACCCTCACGCCCATGAAACTCGACATGGACCTAGAAGACGGGTCATCCCAAGGCCGCAAGAAGCGCATCCACAAGGTCGTCGTCCGCACGCTCAAAAGCCAAGGCGGCGAAGTGCGGGTCAATGCCGGGCAGTGGTACGACCTCGCCAGCACCCTCACCACGGGAGATCAAAAAATCTTGACGGCAGGCACGTTTGGATTCGACGCCGATGTTTCTGTCCAGCAAAGTGACCCCTATCCAATGTGTATTCTCGCCATCGAACCTGTCTGGGACACCTACGGAAATGAATAGCATTCACATGAGACCCTACCTCGATTCCGACTATGAGATGCTCTCGCAGTGGTGGCACGCACATGGGAAGCAACGCCGACCACAGCAAATGCTTCCCAAATGTGGAGTCGTGTGCGAACTCGATGGGAAGCCTGTCAGCGCCCTCTTCCTTCACATGGACAACTCCTGCGGAATGTGCATGGCAGACCACGCTGTTTCTGCTCCAAGATTAAATTTAAAGACAGCAAGGATTGCATTTCAGAACTGCGTAGATTGCATAAAGAAAATCGCTCACGATCTTGGTTACCACACTATAGCAATCACGACTTACGCTGGCATTGCTCGCATTTTGAAAAAGAGGGGATTTGTTGAGATCAGTGCAGACCAAGTTGCTCTAATAAACTCCACCAAAGAGTTTGAGGAGGATTACCAATGACAGGAACTGAAGGTCTTTGGGTTTATGCTGCTGTATCCGCTGCCGCCGCAGTCGCTGGGGCTGGCGTCTCGATCTATTCTGCCAACGAGCAGTCTCGCGCCCAAGCCGCAATGGCCGAGTACAACCGCATGGCTGCGGAGCAGAATGCCTCATGGCAGCGCCTCGCCGGGGAACGTGCCGCGCAGGCCGAACAATTTAACGCACAGATAGCCGGATTCAACGCAGACGCGCAGGGTCAGCAGGCGCAGATGAACCGGCAGATGCTCGGTCAGCAAAGCGATCAACTGCGAGCGCAGGCGACCGCGCAAGACGCGCAAGCCCGCGACCAAGCAGGCCGCATCCGCGCCGAGAAGGATCGCATCCTCGGTCTCCAACGCAGCCAGTTCGCCGCAGGCGGCGTCACCCCGGAAGGCTCGCCTCTTGCTGTTTTGGCTGATACCGCCAACCTCTACGAAATGCAGGTCAACGACACGAAGCTCCTCGCCAATCTGGAGACCAACAAGAAACGCCGCGAGGCCGGACTCAACGACATCATCGGCGACTTCAATTTCAACGCAGATACCTTCGCCTCGGTGATGAGTTCCAAGGCCGCAAAGTTGAGCTTGGACGATGCGAAGTTCGCCGAGGAGGCCGCAGGCGCAGGCTACAGAATCAATCTTCGCCAAGCCGACATCGAACAACGCGCAGGTATGTCCCAATCGCGTGGCACTCTGATGGCAGGCTACGGGTCGGCACTCAGCAACATATCCCAAGCCGGGTACTACGGATCGCAGGCCGCAGGCGGGTATTCGTCCGGTGGTGGAAACGGCAAAGGTAAAGACACATCAAAAGGGACAGCCAAATAACCATGCCATCCATCCGACTCGCCGATATTCCAAATGCAGGCCCGCAAGGTGTCGCTCCCGACAGCGGCATCATCGCGCCTCGCGTAGCCCAACTCGGCGGGTCCGCAGCCCTTGACCCCAACGCCATGCGCGGGGTCGCCAAGGACATGCAGCTGGAGAAGTACAACCTCAACGCATTTGCGGGCGAGGCCATCGGTCTTGGCAAGATCGGAGACGCCATGAGCGATGTGGCTACCCTCGGCATCCGCTTCGCGACGAAGATGGCCGATGCGAAGGACGATGCCGACTTTGAGAAGGGACGCAACATCCTCGCCGCTGCCGCGCAGCAGCAGGAGAACGACCACCAGAATCTCTCGCCCGAAGAGTGGGGAAGCAACTTTGACAAACTCAACAAGGGGGTCCAAACAGATATGGAAAAGCTGGGCTTCTCCAAGTCTGGCCGAGCCAAGTTTGAGGCGTACCGTTCAAACTGGGCGAATCAAACAGCACTCAAAATCACTGGCATGGCCAACAAGGAAAAGATCGAGGGATACAAGCAGGATGCCAAGATCGGAGTCGAACGCGAACTTGCGCTAGGCAACGAGCAGGGAGCCTTTGAGATCGTCAACAAGTTCAGAACGAACGGGACGCTCGGCGAGCGAGATGCCAAAGATTTAGAGGGTCATATAATAGTTCGCTCAATCAACATCGCCGAGCAACGCCAGACCGATGTGGTAACTGCGGATACTTTAGCAGATTGGACCAAGGCCAAGGCCAACCTCGATCAATACAAGGTCGAGAAGGTGGATGAGAAAACCCCGGACGCTAGAATCGATGGACCCTACGGAGAGATGCGTGCGACCAAGGTGAAGCGACTCATTGCCGAGGTGGACCGCCAAGGTAAATATGCCGAGGCGACCAACTACAACACGCTCGCCCAAGCCATCGACAGCAACACGCCGGTGCGACTCAAGAACGGCAGCGAGATTCTCATTACGGATGAAAGCATGCTCGGCCAAGCTACTGCCGACATCAAGGTCACCGATCCTTCCGCACTCAAGCGCCTTCGCCTGCTTGTCTCCGACAATGTCCCATACCGCCCGGACGCTGTCTCTGCCGTGAATGCGCGTCTCGCAAACTACGATCCCTCGACCGATCCGAAGATGACCGAGTTCAACGCGATCTCAAATGATATCGTCTCCAATGTTCCAAAAAACCTACGTAGCGTCATGAACAACGATCTCACCTCGGCATGGACGAAATTCAGCAAGGATGGGACACTCAACCCAAAGACCAAGTGGCAGGGGGAAATGATCTCGCAGATCAATGAACTCGGCAAAAATGGCGTCCTCGGTGACATGGGAACTGAGAAAGATAGCAATGATCTCTTCACGGGCAAAATCAAAGACCAGACAAAATACGACACTTACTGGAACAAGGTTTACAATCTTCAAGGCGAGATGCGTGACTGGTTTTCTGATCCTGCTAACAAAGGCAAATCTCCCGAAGATGCCCGCGCTTATCTGAATGGTCGGATCAGAGGCCCAGTCCAAGATGCGGCCATGAAAGATGGGGCGCGGCTCAAGCCAGAATCAATGAGGTTTTCAGTGCCGGTCGGCACAGGCGGACTCTATAATGCTCCAGTTCCAAGCCCAACTCCAACAAATCCAACTGACCTCATTAAAAAGAGTCGTGAGATTAAAGCCGAAGGCAAAGTTACGAGCTACAATTTCAAAGGCGATGCCTACTCGGATTCTAATTCGCGTGCCGGTATCGGGGCATGGAACAACAAGCTCACCGAAACATCGCTCGCCATCTCACCCGATATCGAAAGCAAATTCAAAGCCGCAGGAATTGGAAAGGGCGACCCCGTGGAACTCACTCTTGCGGATGGGTCCACCGTCATTCGCAACTGGGATGACCGCACCATGCAGGACAAGCAAGCCATCAGCAAATATGGCAAACCTCTCACTGGTCGCTTCGACTTCCATTCTCCGGGAGGAAAACAAAAGAATGATGGCATGGCCGTCCTGTCCTTCCGTAAAGCACCCAACGCTTAATTTTACATGATCGAAATCAACGACGACGAGACAGCTTCACGCATCTACACCGAAATCGACAATGCTACAGGAGATGAGCGGATGCAGATGGCAGATGCTCTTGGAAAATACGGAGAGAAAAAACTACAAGAGGAATACAACACCAATGATGAGCATTACTCAAAAATGTTCATGGATGATGCCTACAACCAAGAATACAAAGGCCGATCCACGGCCATCAAAGAGGCAGTCAATCCAGATGAGACGTGGCAGCGCGGGACGATTCAAGGCTACCTTTCCCACCGACTAGGACGAGATGTCACCGCTGACAATTACGAGATCGAGAGAGATGCATTTTCGATGTCCGCTTTCGGTCAGAAGAATATCAACGATGGTCAACTTTTTGATAATATCAAAGGCGACTACGAGTGGCAGCAAAAGAAGACTGAGGCACTCAACGACCTCCACATGCAGTCGGTCGGCAAGGCGATCAATGATTCCCAGCTAGGTCAGAATCGCCCCTTCGTGGACGGCATGACCGATGTCTTCAATACATGGCAGCAAAAGTATCCAGAGCTTGTGGACGGAACGAATGATGCCGCCTTCCTCTCGCAGGGATACAAGCTCTACTACGACACGATCAATGACCTGGACTCCGTGCGCCCGCAGGCCGCGCAGACGCTCACCACGCTGGAGAAGTTCACCAAAGGCGAGTCCGATCCAGAGGCGCTGCAAACCCTCTCCAATACGCTCATCGGAGCATCTCCCGAAGAACGTCAGAAAATCTACAAGTATGTGACCCTTGCCGCAGAGGCAGGCCAAATCGACCTCGCCGGGCTAGATCAATTTGCCCTCAACATGGGGCAAGCCTTCACCCGTGGGTTTGATTTCGTCCCGCAGGGTTCGCTCCAGATGCAGGAGGCTGGCGTCAACAACTGGTTGGAGTCCATTCGCAACGGAACGCAAATCTGGGTTCCAGTCGATGGCGACCTTTCCAAAGCAGAAGTCGGCAATGCTCCCGCAGGGGTCGAATCCGATGCATGGCGGCAGGCTACCGTCCCGGAGGCCGAGACCCTCATCCAGAGCGGTCAGAATGTGCGTGAGGGATTCAAGGTCGTGCGTGAACTCCGCAATGTGGCCAAGACCGGCGTCGATCCGATACGCCCCGTGCTGGAGGAGAATTCCTTCTGGGGAACCGCCGAGCGTGGCGCATACGGATTGGCAGGCAGCATCGCTCCCATGGCGGCGACTGCCGTGAATCCGTTCCTCGGCGCTCTCGCCTACCAAGCAACCGAGTACGACCGCATCATGCTGGAGAACTCGGACATCAACCCGCAGTTCGCCCAAGGTCTCGCGCTAGTCGAGGGTGTCGCAAATGCCGCCATCGACCGGGTGCAGTTGAAAAGCCTTTCTGGCAAGCTTCCCATGTTTGGCCGATACCTCGACCGGATCAAAAGCGATGGCATCCGCCGCACCGTCAAGATCGGAGCTAATGTCGTGGAGCAGAACTTGCAGGAGGGCGCTCAAGACCTCATCGCCCCCGTGCTGGAGACCGCCGTTGCCGCCCTCCGCGAGGACATGCCCGACAAGGATTTCTCCTCCCTCATGGAAGGTTGGGCAGGCCAGCGGGCCGAGACCTTCTTCGCCACCCTCCCGCTCGCACTCATCGGTGGCGGTGTCGCCTCCTTCCGCGATATCAAGCACCCGTCTGCCGAACTCAACGCGACCAAGCTTCGCATGGCGGGATTCAGCCCAGAGCAAACCACCTTCATCCAGCGAGCCGAGAACCCGGAAGAGTACGATGCTCGCATCCAGATGGAGTTTCCGAACCGCACTCCAGAGAACATTCAAGCTGGCGAGGAACTCATCCAGCAATCGATTTCGGAGGCACAAACCCCGCCAGAGAATAGCGCCAAGCTGGAAGAGACCGTGGCCAAGGACGGCACTCGCATGTGGACCGTCACCACGCCGGACGGCAAGGAACTCCTCCAGACCAAAGACCAGCAGGCCGCACTCGTAGCTATCCGCGAGCATAACGGGGCGCAGATTCTCAATAAGCAGTTCGAGACGCAATACGAACCAGAAGAACTCCGGCAGATGATCACTGACCTGTCCACCCAATGGACATCGGAGAAACCCGGCAATACGCTCGCCATGGAATCCGAAGGCATGAACGCCCAGCAAGAGCTTGAGCAACTCCAAGCCGCAGGCAACGCATCGCAGATTCAAGAACTCCACAACCGGATCGCGAATTCCCCGATGAAGGACACGCCTTACGAGCAGATCAACATCCTCGGCAAAGCCAGCGTGGACGATGTCGCGGAGATGGTTTTCGGGTCACTCATCACGATTAACCCCAACACCCGCCCGGAGAACCTCCGCGAGGAAATCCACCACATCGGCGTCAAGGTTGCGATCAAGAATGGCAGCGTCACACTCGACACCTTGCGCGGGTGGCTCGACGCGACCGAAAAAGCCCTGCCGGGAACCTTTCAGAACCTTGTCCGAGATTCGGAAGGTGACATCGTCGAATCGCTTTCCCAAGTCCAAGCTGCTTACGAGAACGGCAAAATCAACGCCGACGAGGAAACCAAGCTCCCGCCTTCGTTCATTGGTTACATCAAAAACATGATGCGAACTTTCGCCGAGGTCATGCGCCGAGCAGTCGCCCTGCGCGGAGCATTTAAGGACGGCGCTCTGCCTGCGGAATACGAATCCTTCCTCGCCGACTCGGTCGGCCTCAACCAGCAGGCACGGGTCGATACCGCAAGCCAGCGTGTCGCCGGGGATGTTTTGGCTGATACCGATGGCAAGGTGGTTTTCTCCCGCGCCCAAGCTCAGACCAACGCAGGCGAAATCCGCGCCAGCAACGCCACGATCACCGGCCCCGCGAACTACAGCATTGCCGCACACCACGGCACGCCGCACAAGGTGGACAAGTTCAGCACCGCAAAGATCGGCACAGGCGAAGGAGCGCAGGCTTATGGCTGGGGGCTTTATTTTGCTGAAGAGAAGAAAGTAGCGACCGGATACCGTGACGCTTTGTCTGGCGTCAAATTATTGGACGCTAAAGGTGAGGTTCTTGTTGGGTTGACCAGCAATCCAGTTACTCAAAAAATCCTCAAAGAAGCCCAGTATTTTTGGAAAAACGGAGAAACTACACTGCCGTCGATAATCAGCGAAATTACGCAGAAGAAACGACAGGCTGAATTATGGGCATCATCTGGATCAAATGTTCAATCCAACACAGAGTTTGTATCTGGGTCGGAAGAAGCGATTCGTTTACTCCAAGGAGGCAGTTCTGCAAAGGTTGACGGCAACCTCTACACCGCCGAAATAGATGTCGAACCCGAAGACCTGCTGGACTGGGACAAGCCACTAAGTGAGCAGGGCGAAAAAGTGAAGGGTGCGTTTAATTTAAAAATATGGAATGAGGACAGGTTCAAAATTACCGATCTTGATGGAATTGATAACATTTTATCTAAAGACGCAACATTAGGAGAGGCATATCAACTGATGGGAGAGCCTAAAGATGTGTCATTACATCTCCTCGCCGCAGGCATCCCCGGCATCCGCTACCTCGACGGCGGCAGTCGCTCGGATGGGCAAGGAACCTACAACTATGTCGCCTTCGACGAGAACCTCATTCGCATCACCGAGGAGAACGGCAACCGCATCCCCGCATCGCAAGCTCTCGCTCAACCTGTTTCGACTGATACCAACTACAGTATTGGGACACCGCAGTTCAAAGGATGGTTCGGAGAATGGGATGTCGATCCAACAACGGCATCCAAGGTGGTTGATTCCGATGGCAAGCCGATGGTGGTTTATCACGGCACTCAAAGACCGGATCGCGTAGGAGACCGTTTCCGTAAATCTCGCGCCACCTCTGGACCGATGGCTTATTTTACGAGTGATCCAGAGGTCGCTTCGTCTTACGCAACGGGAAAGATGGACACCTCCATGGAGATGCCTTCCGACTACGCCGGGTGGTTCAAGTGGAAAGGGAATGGGATGCGCTCGCCGGTCAACATTGACCAAGCGTGGTGGAACCTTTCTCCCGAGGAGCGGGCTGCGGTAAACGAACGCATCTACACGATTGGCTATTCCGATTGGGATGCTGGCGAAGGCCCGATTGTCGGGAATTCGCAGAGCATCATGCCCCGCGACAGCATCGACTACGAATTGCGCCAAGCCCGTGGGAACGGTCTCCGGGCCTTGGTCGAGATGTGGCTTTCCAGCGGTTCTCTTTTCAACCAAGAGGAAAAGTTTTTGGAAGTCCTGCAAGCGGCAGGCGTTAAAGGGGCAACGCTCGACGATCCCAACGCCGCCCGCTCGGCAGTCTACCCGGTCTATCTTTCGATCAAAAAACCGCTCGATACGGCAGACATCCCAAACGATGTCATTTCTGCTTTGGAACAAGCAGGAAAACGCAAACGGGCAAAGCAATCAGCGGGTAAAAATGCTGATTCATGGGACAAGAATACCATCAGCGGAAACGAGTGGATGGCCTCGCTGAAAGAGGACATGGCGAAAGGAACGACCCATGCGTGGACGCGCATCCCCGATTGGGTCACCGACACTCTGGCATCCTTTGGTTATGATGGCATCAAAGACACCGGAGGAAAACACGGCGGGGTGCGGCACGAAGTCTGGATTCCATTCAACGAAACGCAGGTCAAATCCGCCACCGGCAACCGTGGCACCTTCGACCCGACCTCGGCGAACATCAACTACAGCATTGGGGTTGACTCAAACGATCCATTGAATTATCGAATAGCTGATGGAGGAAGTGCTATTACAGCTTCGCAAAAAATCGCCCGTGACTTGGGAGCAAGCAGTCGCGCAATTCAAAAGGCACAACCCAGCGCACCCTCCCGGGATGCCGAACTCCAAGCCATCCGAGAAAGCGCAAGCATACCTTGGTATGATATTGGAGCGCTCGAAACACCTGCTACGGTAGCTTCCGAACACCAAATCTGGTTCAAGGAAGGAAAAGTTTTCAAAGCCACGGCCTATGGAAAGTTTGGGCATTCCATAGAGAAAGGGCCGGGGAACGCATTGCCGCTGGAATACCTCCGCCGGATCGCAGCGACCAACGAGGCATTTGATGATTCTGCAAGGATCGTCGGGAAATTTGAAGACAAGGACGGAAATCTTGGTCTGATCCATGTCCAAGATTTCATCCCAGAAAACCCCGAGAATCCCACACAGCCTACGCCAAAACAGATCATTCAGTTCTTGCAATCTCGCGGATTTTTCCCAGCCGAAGGACGGCCCACAAACTATGAGGTCTGGATCAACCCGGATCTCGGCATCGAGGTCACCGACCTGCACCCGGGAAATCTCATTGTGGATGCCACGGGGAAACTGGTTCCCATCGATGTCATCGCTAACAAATACGACAGCACCAAAGGAGTAAGCTACTCCATCGCCAGCCAGTCGGAGATCGACCGGGTGAACAAGGCGCTCGGCGGCATGAACCGAGGCCCGGACGAGCGGCTCAAAGTCTACCAACGGGCGAAGAATAGCTTCTCTCGCGTAATGCAGGAAAACAAGGAGGCGCTTGATGCCATACGCTCATCCGTTTCGACTGATACCGCGCCTGCGACTGAGCGGGTAGAGATGGATCGCGCAGGAAAGATGGCGGATGTATCGAGTGAGGAGAAGACCGAGTTGGAAAAAGCATTGCAGGATAATGCCGACACCTTCCTTCCGCGCATTGAGGCCGCGCAAACTCCCGCAGAGCGCAAGAAAGTCGAACGTGATGCCAAGGACCGCGCCAAAATCTTAGAGCAAGGAATCCGCGACAAATTTGCAGAACGCAAAAAATCGGTGGATGCCGAGGCGAAGTCCCAGCGAGACCAAATCGTGCAAGCCGCAGCGGCAAAAGATTCCGCATCCAATGCGAGGATGCGCGACAAGGTACGGAATACCAAACTCGTCAACGCTATCGGCGAGTTGGATGGGATTCTCAAAGCGTTGCCGCCAGAGGTTCGCGGCAGGGTGGGGGGATTTGCCGTGCTTGCCAATATCGGCACAGGCGACAAGGCGCTTGCAGACTTCTTCGTGCAGCGCATCGACATGATCGACCGCCAGCTTGAGCGCACACTCAAGGAAGAGTACGGGACGCAATTCGACGCCTTACTTGAGCGCACGAAGCCAAAGAAAGCCAAGGCTGGCGAGAAGCCCAAGGGTATCGGAGCAGACATCCAATCTCTATTTTCAGCGGTGCGTGAGGCCAGAGGATGGAATCCCGATAAGGTGGATGGTCACATCGCCGATCTTGAGACGCAGATCGCCGCTGGCAACCTCACTCCAGAGGAGGAGGCATGGTTGACCCGCGAGGCAGACCTAGTCTCGCTCGCTGGAGATTGGAAAAATGCTGATTCAAGTCGCCGAGCCGCAGCACTAGAAGCATCCACGGAGACATGGGCGAAGGGTATGTACGAATTCGTGCAAAAGAAAATTCAAGAGCGTGAGGCCCGCGACATCGCCCGCGCCAAGGCTATCAAGGCTACTGGCAAAAAGGGCGACTACACAGACCGCAGAGCGAGGTCCGAAGCCGACAATGGGCTGAAGGGAAAAAGCCATGGGTGGCTAATGGACACCATGTCATGGGATCAAGTCGCCGGGATAGTATTCGGTCACGAATCAGCAATCGCCATCGAACTCTCCGATGGTCAGCGCAAGGCCGAATACACCAAGATCGATGCCGTGCAGGCTAAGGAAGATGCCATACATGACCTCTTCACGCAGTTGGCAGGCGGTAGCAGGCTAGAGGGTGAAAAGCTCATGTGGAAAATGAGTCAACCTTCCATCGATGCTGGAGGCTTAAACTTGTCCCAGCTAGAAGCACTATCCCCAACCATGCTTTGGGCGCAGGAGGATGGTCGTCGCCACATGATCGGGCAACTCGATGCCACGGGAAACCCAACAAGTCGTTGGCACTACAACCAGCAATTCATCGACGACATCGAATCGCAACTCTCGCCAGAGGCGAAAGCAGTCCGTGATTTCCTGTGGGATTCCTATGGCAAGGGATGGTTCTCAATCAACTCTGTCTACCGTGACTTGAATGGCATTAGCCTTCCCCGCATTTTCAAATACTCACCTGTCACGGTCAATCCGATCAATGTTCCATCCGGGATGGTCTCTGATCCTGTGACCGGCAATGCGGTTTCTGCTGGCAGCATATCGCCCGGCGCTCTCCGCACCCGTGGGACCGCTATCGCGCAACCAAATTTCCGCAACGTCATCAGCACCTATATCGCTCACACTCGGCAGATGGAGCATTGGAAGGCTTTCGCTCCTTGGACCAAAGAAGCCAATGGCATCCTCCGCAACCGCGATGTGCAGGACTCGATCCACGAAGCAGGAGGAGAGGAGGCTAATAAGGTTCTGAACCGGTTCCTCGATGCATTTGCTCAAGGCGGCAACCGCGATGCCTCGCTGGGGTTAGAAATCTCGCAGACGCTCAGTCGCATGACTAGTCGAGCCGCGCAAGTCGCCCTCGTCGGCAGGGTGGGTACGCTTGCAATCCAGTTCACCCAGATCGGTGCAGCGAGCGCCGAGCTTCCTATGGGGGCTTATGTGTCACGCCTCGGAAAACTGATGACAGGGAACCTCAGTTGGGCAGAGGCGCTGAACTCGCCCTACATTCAGCGCCGGATAAAACAGATGCCTCCAACCGTGCAGATCGCGATGGAAGGCTTGAAGGCTGGCAAGCCAAACCAACTCAAGCACCAAGTCACAAAGGTGGGGCAACTCATCTCCGGTTCCGATGCTCTCTGGACTGCGGGAACCTACGCGATGGTGTACGACTACCACTTGGGGCAAGCCAAGTCTTTCGGCTATACAGGGCAGGCCGCAGAGGAATACGCACACAACACGGCAGAGCGAGTCACCGACAGGTTAGCACAACCCACGCGCATGGGAACGAGGTCGATCTATGAGATCACCGCTACAAACCCCGGTGCAAAATTGGGATGGGCATTCGCTTCCGAAGCCCGCAAGAATATCGCCTTACTCGCGTATACAAAAGCCAACCGGTCAAAAGGTCAGTATAGAACAGCAGCATTAGGTTTCGTTCTATTCAACTTGGCCATGGGAGCCTTCATCCGCAATGCATGGAAGGACATGAAGGACGACGACGATGAGGAACTCTTCGACGAAAAAACATGGAACTGGAAGCGCATCGGCGTGGCAATGCTTACGGAACCCTTGCAGGGCATACCATACCTCGGCGACTACATCGAGAAAGGCATCAATGCCGCACTCGGCCAATACCACCAAAGCTCCGACCTCATCAACTTTGAGCGTGGTGTCCGGGCCATCAAGCACATCCCCGACATCCTCGATGGCGAACGTGACATGGAAGGTGTCCTCAAGGACATCGACGGCATGGTTTCTCTCATGGGAATGTTCAACCAGAGCGCAGCCGCAGCCGCATCGCTCACACACATTGCCTCCGACTTCTTCGGTGTGGCAAAGAACGCAACAACAGAAGATTGACAGCTTGTCTGTTTTGACTGATACCATGACTATGAAAGCACTTTTCTACATATTGGACCGGCTCTCGGAGAACTCGACGTGGAGGGGTATATTGCTGGTCGCCACCGCTCTCGGCGTGTCGCTTAGTCCGCAGCATCAAGAAGCCATCGTGGGCGCGGGCCTCGGCCTCGTAGGCGCGATAAACATCTTTCGCAAGGGATGACACCGCGCTGGATCGCCGCAGGAATGATCCTCTTCGCCTTTGCCTGTCTGGCGATGGCGTTCTTGACTTCCTGCGTCAGCGTTCCAGTCCCGCCATTCGGTGAGCGTGTGGGCGAGATGGGGAGTCTGCAATTTTCGCTCGGAGTCAAATACCTTCCAGTGACTCAACCAGACCGACCCGGAGACGCCAACCTCGCATTCGCGTGGCAGAAATTCGGCGAAGCCAAAGCCCTCAAAGATAAATGAACCACCTCCTCGCAGAAATCGCCGCATCGCAAGTCGGAGTCCGCGAAGTGGGCGGCAACAACAACGGCGCAGCGATCCGCAACTTTCAAAAAGCTACCAACCTCAAGCCAGCCGATTGGCCGTGGTGCGCGGCATTCGTGGATTGGTGCGTCCGCGAGTGGCTCGACAAGCCCGGCGTCCGCGAGTGGCTCAACCTCCAATCCTCCACGCCGGAGGAATGGCGACCCAAGACCGCCCTCGCCTACGGCATGCTCGACTGGGCCAAGGCCCGCCCGAAGACCACCATCATCCTGCACGACCGCGAGTGGGCGAAGCCGGGCGACATCGTCGTTTTCGACTTCAGTCATGTCGGCATCGTTGAAAGCGATTCCGGCCACCAGATCGTCACCATCGAGGGGAACACCAACGGGCGAGGTGAGCGAGACTCGGAATCGGGAGACGGGGTTTGGCGAAAGGTACGGCAGAAATCCATCGCCAGAAATTTTATCCGCATCCGCCCAGTTGTTTAAATAGTCGCGTTCCCGCAGAGAGCGAGAATCGCGTTCCGTAAGTCGTTGATCAATTACTTGCAAAAAAGCATCAAAAAGTTACAAAAGCGTTGGCACAAGCTGGCACAAGTAAATCTAAATAACTGCAAAACAACGCACCCAACGCGACTCAAAATCTCGTTCAGCAATGAGTGTCGGTTCGATCCCGACCGCCGGTAATCTCTTAAAGATGAACCCGCAGAAGCTCTCTAATACAGACTCTGCGGGTTTCTTGTGTCTGGACTCCGTGAGACTCCTTTTTACTTGTTTGGACAAATAAAGGTTGAAGATTGGGCACAAGTGGCACAAGGTGTGTCCAGTTATGACTCATCAAGTTACGTTTGATAAGACTCGCCGCACCTCACCGTGGAAACTTGATATCCCAGCAAAGGTGGCTGGGCGGCGGTTGCGGTACTTTTATCAGACCGAAGGACAGGCATGGTCTGACGCACCTCGCATTTTAAAGCAACTACAAAAGGGAGGTCTCGATTCGCTGGAGGAAAAGGACGGTCCATCGCTGGCCGGTGCTGCAAAAATCTTCATGCCGCTTTTCCTCAACAAATCGAAATCCCATCGAGAGAAGGTGGAGAAAGTGTGCGGTTGGTTGTCGCGGGATTTACGCTGCTCGCTGAAGGCGGTGACTCCGATGATGATGGTGGAGTGGTTCGGCAAACTCAAGGGGTCGGACACGCAGCGGGCCACGGTGTATCGGTATGTGCGGCTATTCTTCAACTGGTGCGTGAAGATGGACCTGCTGGACAAGTCGCCGTTTCGTGCGGTGGACTGCCCAAAGCCGAGGTCGCGGAAGGGCATCCTCAATGCTGAGGAAATGCGGGCGCTGTTGGATGCGGAGATGAGTGATTTGATGAGGGCTTCGATCTTGTTGGGCGGGTTCGCGGGACTGCGGAGCATCGAGGTTCAGCGGATGAACTGGGAGGACATCGATGTGAAGGCGGGGCAGGTTTATGTACGCCCGGAGGTCTCCAAGCAGCATGACGGCATGATGGACCGGATCGTGGATTTCACCGAACCGATGAAGAAGCGGAAGAAGTTTTTCATTGGAAAGAAGGGACGCATTGTTCCGGGGAGTGCGCGTGCATTCTACGAGGAGCGCAGAAGGTTGGCCGCGCAACTAGGCTGGGATGGGTTCCCAGAGAATTCGTTGAGGCATTCGTTTGCGACCTATCATTTGGCGAAGTGCAAGAGTCCAAATCTGACTGCCTTCCAGATGGGGCATTCCAACTCGGCGATGGTGCAACGTGTCTATGCTGTTCCCGCTGCCAGAGCGGATGAGAAGGCGTGGTGGAGGATTTAAATTATGCCGTACCAAGACAAGAAAATTCAGAAAAAATTCATGGCTCGGCAGTACAGGACGAAGTACGCCACGGACCTCGCGTTCAAAAATGCCGAGGCGAAACGGAAATCCGATTGGTATCAAAAAAATCGGGAGCGTCTCATTGCAAAAGTGCTTGAGAACAGAGCAAAGGTGAAAAAATAATTTCGCCCGCAGAGGTAGTATCTATGGGAGTGTCAATAGAAAAGTGATGGTAGGTGATCACCTTATTGAAAATAATTGTTGCGTGGTGTCTGACACCATCCTAACTTATCTCCATGCCTGATAAACGAGCAGCAAATAAGATCCGTGTGACGGTTCCTATGGAGGATACTCTTCTTGCTCGGATACAAAAATTCGCACAAGAAAATGGAATCGACCGGGTCGCTGCCATGAAGCTCATGTGCGATTCCTATCTCCAAGAAAAAACAAAAAAATCTAAGCCAAAAAAACAATGACCAAGATAACGATCCCAATCGACAAAGACATGAAGGCGCAGCTTCAAGCTATTGCCAAAGCAGAACGACGAAGTCTTGCTTTTGTAATGAGGGAGGCTGCAACTATTTTTTTAGACAGGGTGTCTGACACCCCTTATCAAAATAAGGTGAAACCCGCAACCAAAAGAAAGGCGGCATGAGCGACGAAATTACAACCGATCAGGCGGCGACCCTTTTGGGCGTCAGCAAAAAGACGATTTACAGGCTTCTCGATGCCGGAACTATTGAGGCCAGCAAACCTTTTGGCAACCGAGTCGGTCACCGCATCTCGCGGGCCGTCCTTGAGAACTGGTATCGCCGCCGCAAAATCTCGACCACGAACAGGAGGGCGAAATGAGCGACCCCGCCTACGTCTGCCGATCCATCGGCTACTTCCTCGATTTCCTTTTTTCCGTGGGACCGGCGCTCGCATTGGTCGCGGTCGCGTGGAGGGTCTCGAAATGACAATTATTGGGACGGTTCCAAGGTCACTTGATACACCCATGGATGTTCAGCGCTTAATGGTGGCTGTAGCCACTTGGGGTCCAGAGGAAGGCGATGTGAGGGGATTTCTCCATCGTGCGTGTCTTGCCACTCCAGCACAAGCCAGAAGCAGTCTTCGTCGTATTGCAGCGGGGATCGACACATTTGAGTCTGCCCTTTGTGGGCCAGCGTGTGGAAGCACTCGTAAAGGGCATCTGGGTCGAACCAATCGGGCAGGATCATTGGGCAATGCTAACGAAGGAAGCACAGGAGGGAAGTCGAAATGAGCGCCACGTTTGGCCTCGCTCTCGCGGTCCTCACGCTCGGTTCGTGCTACGCCAGCTACCGCTTAGGACAGGCAGACATTCTCGCGAGGTATCGCCGCCATGCAGAGCGCAAGCGCCGGTGGCGTGAATTTGAAGATTTCGAGGATTAACACCCTCACCACAAGAAAACGACCCCGAAAGGGGCAAACCACAAGAAAACAAAACATGAAACTAGCAACATGCAACTGCGCCGAAGTGAAAGATGAAAACGGCAACAAATTGCCAGAAGTAGTCGGTCACAATTGTGACTACATCCGCGAAAGAAACAAACACCTCACTGAGGCTTCCAGCTTCGCTCAAATCGAACTCGATAAGACGGCACTGGAGACGCCAACCGAGAGGTCAGCATTCTTCAATAAAACATTCTCGGCAAAAATGACCGAGCTTTGTGCAGGCATCTAATGAAAACGACCCCGAAGGACGGCAATCCAACGGGGTCAAGTCAAAACCACAAGAAAAGCAGTAATAACAAAATGAGTAATACACAACTGACACAACAAGTCAACACACAAGTCGCACTTGGCGACATGCAGGTGATGGCCAACGCCATCGTGAAATCGGGTCTCTTCGGAATGAAGACAGCGGACCAAGCATTGGCGCTGATGATCGTGGCGACTGCCGAGGGGCGTCATCCGGGATCGGTGGCCTCTGATTATCATATCATTCAAGGCAGAGCGAGCCTCAAGTCCGACTCGATGCTGGCGCGTTTCCAGCAATCGGGCGGGCGTGTCGAGTGGCACGACCACACAAACGAGAAAGTCTCCGCGACCTTCAGCCACCCTGCGGGCGGATCGCTCCGCATCGACTGGGACATGGCACGGGCCAAGGCGGCTGGGCTGGGCGGTAAGGACAACTGGCGCTCGTATCCACGGCAGATGCTGCGGGCGCGGGTGATCTCGGAGGGGGTCCGTGCGACATTCCCTGCGGTACTCAACGGGATGTATACGCCGGAGGAGGTTGGCGAGTTTGATGCGCCTAGAACAGCGCCACGCTCGGTGAAGGCCGAGCCGGTGGTGGTAGAGCAGGTCATCGAAGCGCCGGTGGTAGTCGAGCCTGTTGCAGTTCCTGCGACACCTGTCATTGAGGCCGATGTGGTATCAATTGATACCTCATGGGCAGACGAGTTGGAGAAGCGCATTTTTGAGCATGAGCCGAAGGTGAATGCGTTTCTGCTGGCCAAGGGTCAGATCGCCGAGGGGCAGACCTTCCGCGACATCGCGGATGAGGGCTACCGCAACCGGGTGCTGTCGAACACGCCACGTTTCCTCGATGCCGTTTTGAAGGAGGTCGCATAATGAGCGCGACGATTCGACACTCCGCTCTGGACAAGCTCGATCTCTGTCCTTGCTTTGAAAGTAACCCCGTCTCTGGCCCTGCGGCAGAGCGTGGGACTCGTATGGACTTGGCCTTCCGTGGTCTTCTCATGGGCGAGCGCCAGCCATTCTTGGCGCTATCGGATGAGGAGCAGGACTCGGTGATGTGGGCGGTACAGACGGCCAAGGACGTTGCATGTTACCATGAGATCATCTCAGATGAGGCGCTTCTCAAGGTGGTCACACCGCACCTCTCCCATGTTGGGACTGAGGATGCGCGGGTGGAGGCGCTTTGCTTGAGCCTGGACCTAAAGTCGGGCCAGCCACGCTCGTATCATAAGCAGCAGGCGGCATACGCCCTTGGCAACATGGCTCGCACGTTCACCGACACTTGGGAGTGCGTGTTGCTGTTTTGTGACCAGCAGGAGGTTGTCCACTACCGCTACACCTACGAGGAGGCCGAGCAATGGGTGAAGGGGATCGTGGATTCTGCGAACGATCCAAACAAGCAACCCTGCGCGAATGAGTACTGCGCGTGGTGTGTGAAGAAAGACCGATGCCAACAGGTCGTCGAGCCGGTCGTGCAGACTCTGGCGGCAGTGGAGTCGGAGGTCTCATTGGCCGAGGTACGGCAGAACGTCCTCGCCGATCCAACTCGATTGGCGAAGGTGATGAAGGCGGCATCAATCTTTGAGAAGGAGTTTCTCAAGCCACTCAAGGATGCGGCAAAGCAACTCCTGCTCGATGGCGGGTCGCTACCCGGATGGAAGCTACAGCACCAGACCGGCAGCGAGTACTTCGACCGCATCGCAATCGTGTCTGCTGCGGTTGCCGGGAAGAGCGGACTCGATGACCTTGTGACCGCGATGGGCGGTGACATGGGCGGCAAGGCGTACCGCGAGTGGCATGAGAAGATGCGCTTGCCAGTGCAGGAACAACATGCCCAACGCAAGGGCGACATCGTAAAGCTCGTTGAGGACAAGAAAGCGAGGGCGCTGAAATGAGATCACTCTGGCCAGAAGAGAAGGAGTTGCGGGGTCGCGATGGGCAGGCGTGGGTTGAGGCATTCTCATTCGTCCCAGATCACGTTCAGTCTGCTGCTAGGCGGATCGTGTGGTGGGATTTCGTGTCGCTCCACACAATGGAATTTGCGATGAAGCGAGGATTCGGGGTCTTCAATCGCGCCGTCAAAGAGTACGGCGGCAGCGCCCCGACCAACGAGGAAATCGTGGATGCTCTGGTGGCGGTAGGCTACTCGCCAGAACGTGCGCTTAAAAGAGTGGGAGGCGTAATATGACCCAGCCAGAACTAGAATTCGGTCACTCCAGACCTACGCAGGCGAACCAGATACTGGGCTACCTGCGCGGCGGTCACCGGGTGACGGCGATTGATGCGCTGAATCTCTTCGGTTGCTTCCGACTGGCGGCTCGCGTCTGCGAGTTGCGTAAGGCGGGATGGCCGATAACCGAGAAGAAAGTTGTGACACCTACGGGCAAGCGGGTCGCGGAGTATTCATTATGAAACGACCTGCATTTCAATTCTACCCTGCTGACTTTTTAGTCGGTACGGCGATGATGAGCGCAGAGGAGGTCGGATGTTACATTCGCCTGCTTTGCTATCAATGGGACAGCAATGGATTGCCAAATGACGATGCTCAACTGGCTCGCCTTGGAGGATGCCATGGCAATGCCGTGGCATTGATCCGGCATAAGTTTGGTATGTGCCAAGACGGTTTATTGCGAAACGCGAGACTTGAGGAGGTTAGGCAGGAGCAGGAGCAGTATCGTGAAAAACAACGCGAAAACGCTAAAAAGCGATGGGTTGGCAATGCCACGGCAATGCCACCGCATGATTCTGGCATCAAGGCGGCATCGAATTGGCATATGCCAAACGCATGCTCTTCTTCTTCACCTTCACCTTCTAATACTTCTACTAAAGTAGAAGTAGGCGCTCCGAAAAAATCCTATCTTCTCGATGAGGAGTTCTGGTCTGAAATGAAGCGGCACTACCCGAACATCGATGTCGAGGCCGAGTCTCGCAAGATGGATGCGTGGCTTCTCGCCCGCCCCGGACGCAAGAAGACCCGGCAGTTTGTCATCAACTGGCTCAACAAGGTGGAACCGGCATTGGCCCCAGCCAAGGTCGAGGAGGTAGAGCAATGGTAATGACCTACCAACCCTGTGCGAGCGAGGAATGTTTCGAGTCGGTCCCGCTACCCGACGAGAACGTATCGAGATACTTCCCCAACCTCCGGGTGCTTTGCGAGGATTGCCTCGCTCGGCATTCCGAGAAGCTCCGCGAGGAGCAGGCCGCAGCGGAGCAGGAGAGGCGGCAGGAGGCGTTCAACTCCCTCTGTCCACCACTCTACCGCCAAAGCGACCTCGGACGAATCCCAAGCACCTTCCTGCGCGAATGCGAGGCATGGCAGTATAATCCAGTTGGAATGGGACTCATCGGCCCTGCGGGCTGCGGTAAGACACGGGCGGCATGGATACTGCTCAAGCGACTGCATTTCAGCGGGCTTCGCGTCTTCGGGATAACCTCAACGGCATTCGCTAAAGCCTGCGCCGACCAGTGGCATGACGACAACCAATCCAAGGCGCTGGCCGAGGACACGCTCGCCCGCTGCCGCCGCACCAAAGTGCTGCTCCTCGATGACCTCGGTAAGCAGAAGATGACCGAGCGGTCGGAGCTAGAACTCTTCGACCTCCTTGAACACCGATCCTCCCACGAACTGCCCATCATTTGGACGGCGAACGCTGCCAAGGGTGACCTCAGAAAAATGCTCTCGTCCGACAGGGGCGAGCCGATCCTCCGGCGGTTATCGGAGTTTACAAACATCATCAACGCAGAAAAATGACAACACACGAACTCGCAGACAAACAACAGAACCGCTATGTGACCGCCGAAGGCAAGTACATCGCGAAAGTAAAAGCCCCCGGCAACGGATGGCTTGGCAAGACGAAGACCGGCACGGATTTCATCCGTCTCCCGCTCCTCATTGACGATCCGGCCAGCGACCAGCACGGACGCGAAATCGTCTGGCAAGGATGGCTATCGGAGAAGGCGGCAGCACGGACGGCGAAGGCGCTCGACGAGGCTTTTGGTCGCGAGTGGGATATCAACTCGCTCTCCTCTGGCAAGTCTCCGTTCCTCAACCAGAGGTGCAAAATCACGGTGGAGGCCGAGGAATACAACGGCGAGGCCAGGTTCAAGATCAAGTGGATCAACCCGCTGGAAGGTGCTGCGGAAACCCTTGCTCCAGACCGCATCGCCGACCTCAACGAACGCCTCAAAATCGCCCGCAATGAAGAAGAAATCTCGTTCTAATCGGGAGATCGTCTGCCAAGGGGCCGCAGGGACAGAATCCTGCGGCTCCGACCGCGCTGACAGGTGGTGGGCCAAGCTGGAGGGCGACATTGACGCCGCCTGCAAACGCTTTTGGCAAGCCACGCCCGAACGCCGCAAAATCGAGGCCGCTCGTCGCCGCCAAGAATTTTTATTTTAAAATATGAATACACCAGAAACAGATCATCTTGAAAATGAACTTGGAAGTGCGGCAAAGTTCTCTCATCCGGTTATATGGCGGCACGCAAGACAGCTTGAGCGTGAGCGCAACGAAGCTAGGGAGGAAGTGAGGTTACTCAAGGGCATCCTCGATGTGATTAAAAAGGAGGCGCAGTGAACTGGACCCATGATCAACTCGAAAAGCTCGGCTACAGACCCAACCCAGATGGAAGCTACTCTCACTCTACAACTGCCGGGATACACAACCCCAAGCCTCAACCGGCTACTCGGCCAGCATTGGACCCTCCTCCAAAAGGAGAAAAAACGCGCACGCCTCGCACTGCTGTCATCATTACGAGGCATGCCGTGCGGCTCCTCGATGCCGATAATTATGCAGGCGGCTGCAAGCCACTTATTGACCAGTTGCGCTACGCCAAACTCATCGAAGACGACGACCCGGAAACCATCGAAATCACGTTCCGCCAAGCCAAGTGCAAAACGAAAGCGCAAGAAATGACGACCATTGAAATACGCGAAGCTGTGGGGATTATAAAAGGGGGAAGACAAATCTTGTCAAGACAAGTTTCGACTGATACCGAACGAACATGAAGATCAACCCCAAACAAGAAGCGTTCTGCCAAGCCTATGCGAGCGGTCTCTCAATAACTCAAGCCTATATCCGTGCCGGTTACTCCGAAAATGGAGCAGGACAGGGAGGTGAGCGATTGTTGAAAAATGTTGATATCACTAAGAGAGTGGAAGAACTCCGCGCCAAGGTGGAATCGAAGATGACCTACAAGCGAGAGACTTACCTCGAAACACTCCGCGAGCGGTTCATGGAAATGCCACCGGAATCGGCAACCTGCGCGAAATACGGTGAGATGCTGGCGAAGGCGATGGGATGGAATGAGCCGGAAAAGCTAGACATCGTCGGTGCGTTGGAAATCAACCTCACCATCGGTGGCCAAAATTAACATCGCCATTGTTCCGCGACCGCAACTCGCGAGCTACCTGCACCGCACGCAACGCTGGGCCGTGATGGTCCTGCATCGCCGCGCTGGCAAGTCATTCGTGTGCATCCAAGACCTCATCGTGAAGGCGCTCCAGCATAAGCGCAGCGGGCCACCGCTCCGCTATGCCTATGTGGCTCCGACCCGCGAGCAGGCGAAGGACATCGCGTGGAAATACCTTGTCCAATTCACTTCTCAAATCCCCGGAGTGGTCATCAACAAGGCGGATCTCGCTATCACCTTTCACAATGGCGCGACCATCCGACTCTACTCTGGCGAAGCGTTTGAGCGCCTGCGCGGAATCTACCTCGATGGCGTGGTGATGGACGAGGCGGCTGATCTCGATCCAGCAGCATGGGATAATGTCATCCGGCCAACCTTAACCGACTACAATGGATGGGCGACATGGGTCGGCACGCCGAAGGGCAGGAACTTATTCTGGAAACAATGGAACCGTGCCTGCGCGGACAGCGAGTGGTTCTCCCTCATGCAACGTGCGAGCGAGAGCGGAATCATTCCTGCCGCCGAACTCGATGACATCCGCAAGGGGACCACGGAGAATGCCTATCAACAAGAGTACGAGTGCAGTTTCAACGTGGGACGTCCGGGTGCGATCTATGTGAGGTCACTTGAAAAGGCCCGCGCTGAGAAGCGGGTGACCAATGACATCCTGTGGTTCAAGGAACTGCCGGTGTACACCTCATGGGATGTCGGCGCTCCGCTGAACCAGAAGGTGTGGATATGGCAGATGGTCGGCGACCGCATCAATTACATCGAGGCGCTCTCTGGTTCAGATGAGTGCGCTACGCCCGCAGACTGGGCAGCACGGCTCAAGGCCAAGCAGTACGGCTACGGAGGCCACTTCATCCCGCATGACGCCGCAGCGGAGGTCGGTGGTCTCTGGCAGGAGGCGCTGGGCCGCAGCGGGCTAACAGGCGTCTGCCCTGTGCCGCGGCAGAACAGCGTGTGGGATGGCATCAACTTAGCCAACGATGCGTTCCCTCGCATCTCGATCAATGAGTCTGGATGTGCCGATGGGCTAGAGGCGCTCGATGCCTATCACGCCAAGGAGGAGCGCGATGGCGTAACCATCAAGGACGTGCCGGTGCATGACTGGTCATCGCACTACTCCGATGCGTTCAGCCTCTCGCACCAAGCGATCAAGCGAGGGATGGTGATCGACCGCAGCGCGATCCCTCGGAAGGCCGAACGGGGCGAAGCGTCCAGAGTGGTGGCCGGATTCCGAGGGGGTGGATTCGGAAAGGTGCGCCGGTGAAGCGCGAACTGGAACTCCAAATCCTCGATCTCTACCGGCGCTACCCGCAGCCGCGATCCTTCTCGGAGGAAGTCGAATTGACCGCTTGGAATGGGGTCGTCATCAACACTGAGGACTTCTTTATGCTCGCCCGTCCGGTGGATATCCACGACCCGCAGGAACGGTGGCGCGATGCCGCCTACACATACCACAGGTTGTGTCAGAACTGCTGGCTGATCGCAATATATTGTGGTATCAGTCAAAATAATCCTTGCCATTTCGCCCCTTACACCCTTCCGTTAGTCGCATGGAGTCGTCGGAATCGACCTCTCCGAATTTACGAAACCTCGAAAATAAAACCACGATGCGACTCATTGACCACCAACTCAACCCCATCCTCTCGCCCGTCCTAGCTTGGTTCGGAGGTGGACCAAAGGGTCCAAGTGAAGCCGAAAAAGCCGCCGCCGCAGCGCAAATGAAGGCAGCGGAAGAACGTGCTCAAGCGCAGCAAGCGATGATGCAAAAGCAGATGCGGGATCAAGAGTTGGCGGCAGCGAACCAAAAGTATAACGGCCAACTCGCAATGGGCAAGATGGAGGCGAGCAAAGCCGCCCCCGGCGCTCAAGTGGATCAGAATGCTCCCGACGACCAAGCCGCCGCAGCCAGACGCAGGCAGGGCATGCGAAAGAGCATCCTAGCCGGTGAATCCAACCAAGGATATCAGTCCACTCTCGGATAGTTTTGACTGATACCCGATGAACGGCAACAATCCCGATCTCGCCGACAAGGTCATTCAGCGTCATGCTGAACTCGTCCATCAGCGTGCCTCTTGGGAATCGCTCTGGGAAGACATTGCAAAATATGTGATGCCTCGCAAGGCAGGCATGTTCACGCAAAACACATCGCCCACCACGGACGATGAGTCGCAGTTATTTGACGCAACTGCGGTGCGGGCAAACATGATTTTGGCCAATGGTCAACTCTCATGGATGACGCCACTCGAAAGTCGATGGTTCAGCCTTGAACCTCCGAAGTCGATGGAGTCTGAGGACGAGGTCGAGCAATGGTTCAAGCGTTGTACCGAGGTCATGCAGGCCGAACTCAGCCGATCCAATTTCTACACGGAAATCCACGAACTCTACTTGGACAGAGGATGCTTTGGGACTGCTGCGATTCTTGTCGAAGGAGGCAAGAACAACTCACTCAATTTTACCAAGCTCGACATGGGAAGCTTCGCGATCAGCGAAGATGACGAGGGCTACGTCGATACACTCTCCCGCGAGTACGAAGTCACGGCTCGGCAGGCCGCGCTCAAGTTCGGCATCGAAGCCCTCACCGAGGCGATGCGGAAGGATTTGGAGAAGCCCAACTCCAACAAGAAATTTACCTGCATCCACCTCATATCTCCTCGCGGACCGGGCGAGATCGAGGATGGCAAGCGTGATGGGGCCAACAAGCCCTACGCCTCTGTCTATGTGGAGAAGGCGACCAAGCATGTCTTCCTCAAGTCGGGCTTCGATGAGCAACCGTTCTTTGTCACCCGCTACCTCAAATGGAAGAACAGCGAGTGCTACGGCTACTCGCCAAGCTGGACCGCTCTTCCCGAATGCAAGCAACTCAACTTCCTTGAGAAGCAACTCGATTCTCTGGCAGAGATTCACGCCTTCCCGCGCATCCTCATCCCTGCTGGGTTCGATGGCGACATCGACCTGCGTGCGGGAGGCGTGACGTATTTCGATCCGAACAACCCGCAGGCCACCCCGAAGGAATGGGGAACAGGCGGGCGCTACGACATCGGCGTCGAGCGGGCTGAAGGAAAACGCAAGGCGATCAACGAAGCGTTCCATGTGGACCTCTTCCAGATGTTCGCTCAACTCCAGAAGCAGATGACCGCTCGCGAAGTCGCCGAGCGTGCGAGCGAAAAGCTCATCCAATTTTCTCCCACATTCGCTCGTCTCACGACTGAGCTATTCAATCCGCTCCTTCGCCGGGTCTTCGCGATCCTTGCGCGTGCTGGCAAGTTCCCGCCTCCTCCAGAGGCATTTCAGATGACCGGCATGGTTCCCGATCCAGAGGTCTCCTACAACTCGCGGATCGCACTTGCGATCAAATCGCTCGAAAACGCCGCCTTCATCCGCACCAGCGAGATGCTCCTGCCCTTTGCCAATCTGCGCCCGGAGATGCTGGACAACTTTGACTTCGACGAGATCACCCGTGACATGGCCCGCAACGATGGCCTGCCAGCCCGCTGGCTCATGGATGAGGAAATGGTCGCCCAGACCCGCGCACAACGAGCGCAGGCCGCACAGGCACAAGCGCAGGCAGAGCAGATGGAGCGTCAAGCCGCAGCCATCGGCAAGGTCGGTGGCGTGAAGCAAGACTCGGCCATCGCTCAAATGATCCCCGGTATGGCATGATGGCTCCCGAAGACAAATCTGCCGCCCTCAAGCGTGAGCGTGAGCGCCAGCGCCTCACCAATGCCTACCACCGTGTATTCAACACGAAGGATGGCGCTCTCATCATCGCTGACATCAAGCATCAGTTCGCGACCGACTCGCAGGTCTTTCTCCCCGGCTACGATTTCAACCCCGTGGTCGCCGCCCTTCGCGATGGTCAGCGGGGCGTTCTCATCCACATCGAGACCATGCTTCGCCGCCCCGTCATCGCCGATGGCGATATCGAAACGCCCAAACGCAAAGTCATCAAAAAATGAGCAAGAAAAACACCGACATCCCACCACGCCCCGATATGGACCCCATGCTCGGAGACAAGACCATTGAGCTTGTGGAATGGCTTCGCGACTACGCCCCAGAGGAATTCCAAAAGACCTACGCCGGTCGTGAGACCCATCTCGGTTACCACCCCGAAGAGTAGGTCTGTTTTGACTGATACCATTTATGGAAGACACCACCGACACCTCCTCCGAGCAGAGTTTGCTCGACACAGGAGCCGCCAACACCAACGCCGAAGCGCCAGCCGCAACGGAGACGCCCGCAACACCACAACAAGGATACGTCAACCCAGACGGCACATTTGCCGAGGGTTGGGCGAATAACCTCCCGGAGGATTCTGCCGCCTACAAGGACACGCTCAGTAAATACAAGAGCGTTCCCGACATAGCCAAGGCGCTCGCGAATGCGAATGCGCTGATTGGAAAAAAGCTTGGCGTACCCAATGAGAAATCCTCACCCGAAGAGGTCGCCGCATTTCGTCGTTCGCTCGGAGTTCCCGATACGATTGACGAGTACAAGTTCGCTCCCGATGCGCTCCCAGAGGGCATGACGTGGGATGACAACAATGTCAAAAACTACGCTGAGATCGCCCACAAGCACAACATCCCGCCCTCCGCGATGAAGGCGCTAGTGACCGAACACGCGAAGATGGAGCATTTCAAAATGCAGGGCATGAAGGCGCAGATTGAAAAGCAGCATGTCGATGCAGTGAACACCCTCAAGAAGGAGTGGGGAGGGGAGTTTGAGAAGAACATCGGACTTGCAAAGCAGGCCGCGAAGATCGCGGGAGTCAATGCAAACTCACAGGGATTTGCGGACCCCGAAGTCGTGCGTGGATTCGTTCGCATGGCTCAGATGATGAGCGAGGACAAGGTCGGGCGCTCAATGAGTGGCTCAGAGTTTATGACCGGCTCGGCCCGCGCCAAGGACATCATGAGCAATCCCGACAATAGCTGGCACAAGCGGTACATGGAGGGCGACCGCGAGGCCGCGACTCTGGTGACCGGACTGCTCAAGCAGGGATAACAATTTCGCGGGGTGGAGAAAAGGTATCTTGCAAGGCCCATACCCTTGAGTTCCGGGTTCGACTCCCGGCCCCGCAACATTTTTGAAAATATGTTTTGACTGATACTAAATCGGGCTGAAACGTAAGACCGTCAGAGCAGACACCTCCTTGTTGAGCCTGCTCCCTAATTACCCGCCGCCGCTGACCCCACACGGGACACTCGGAGAGCGAAGGGAGCAGAACAAATCCATCAGTTTCGACTGATACCAACCCAACTCAACTAAAGGAATAAAATGGCTAACTTAAACGGCGTTCTCACGAACATCCCCGATCACTACACAACCCAGTTCGACAGCAACTGGAAACACCTCGTTCAGCAAAAGAATTCTAAGCTGAAAGAATATGTCACGATTGATTCAATCGAAGGCAAAGAAAAATCCTACAATCAAATCGACGCAACCTCGATGACTCAGATCACGGATCGCTCACGCGACACCCGTATCTCCGATCAAGCGATGGCCAAGCGTTGGATTCGCCCGCAGCAATACGACTGCGCGAAACTCGTTGACGAGTTTGATGAGCAACTCCTCGGTGAGGTTGTCCTTCCGACATCCCCGATCATCCAATCGCATGCTCAAGCTTACGCTCGCACCTGCGACACGATCATCATCGGCGCTCTCGGCGGCACTGCCTACACAGGCACGACCGGCACAACGGCCACCGTATTGCCAGCAGGCCAGAAGGTCGCTGTCAACTATGTGGAATCCGGCACTGCTGCCAACAGCGGTCTCACCATTGCCAAGCTCCGCGCTGCGAAGTTCCTCTTCGACAGCAACGAAATTGACGAGGAAGAGGAGCGCATCATGGTTGTGTCCGCCAAGCAACTCCAAGACCTGCTCCGCACGGTCGAGGCGACATCGGCAGACTACAACAGCGTTCGCGCCTTGGTGGACGGGGCTTTGAATACCTTCATGGGATTCAAATTCCGCCGCAGCCAACTCCTCACAAAAGTCTCCACCGTTCGTTCCTGCTACGCCTACGTCAAGTCGGGCGTGATCTTGGCCGAGCGTGGACTGAAGACTCACATGGACGTCCGCACGGACCTCTCGCACTCCCTTCAAATCCGCTCCGTGGCCAGCCTCGCCGCTGTCCGCATGGAAGAGAAGAAGGTCGTCGAGATCGCTTGCGACGAAGCTTAATTCAAGCACCCCGCTGGCAGACCGGGACAATGTCTGCCACCCACTTTTTTAACTCTCTCAAACTGCTTCAATGACGGACGTTCAAATCTGCAACTTGGCCCTCGCTCGACTAGGTGATTCCCGTATCACCACGCTCGCCGATGCGACCGCACAGGCGCAGTATTGCACGCTCTTCTACGTTCAGACCGTAGCCGAACTCCAAGCCGAGTTCGATTGGCAGTTCTGCCGCAAGCAGTACAACCTCATTACCGCCACGACCCCGCTCGGTGGTTACACCTACCAGTACGCTCTACCCAGCGACTACATCCGCTCACTTCGTGTCGCCAACATCGACGAGAGCGAGAACTTCGGCCAATGGGAAATCCTTGGCACTAATCTCCAAACCAATTTCGCCTCTCCCGTCACGTTGGATTACATCGCCAACATCACGGACGCCAGCAAGTACCCGGCGATCTTCACTGAGCTACTTGCCGTCAAGCTCGCAGGCGTCCTTGCCATGCCACTCACTGGCAGTAAAGACCTCTTCAAGCAGACCGTGGAACTCTACATGGCCATGCTCGGCAAGCCTGCTTTCGCCAATGCCACGGAGAAGACGCAAGCGGCACGCATCACCGCAGGCACACTGACCGCGACTGAGATTTGCAGACAAGCGATCCTGCGTGTCGGCAGCGCCAATCTCTTTGAACCCTTCGGCGAACCGATGGCACTTGCTCAGTCGTTCTACGAGGTCACCCGCGACGAACTCCTCGCCGATTTCCAGTGGTCGTTCACCCGCTCCCAAATCTCCATTACCAAGGATGCCGCTAATCCCACGACCGGCTACGCCTACCGCTACGCCATCCCCGCAGGGACGGGGCAGATCATCCGGGTCAATAACATCGACGATGCCGACAACACCGCAAAGTGGGAAGTCGTCGGTGGCTACATCCACACCGATCTAGTGACCCCAATCGTCGTGGACATCACAACCAAGGTCACCGACCCCTCCAAGTTCCCACCCATCTTCACGCACATCCTCACCGTCACTCTCGCTATCAAGCTCAATAGCATAGTTCAACCGCATAGCGCACCTACCCAATGAAATCCGAAGAACTCTTCAAAGAACTGCAATTCCTCATGTCCAAGCCTGCCCTCCTTGAGGCAGTCGAGGCAGTCGCCAACTACTCTGGCACTCTCACCACGACCGCAGCGGAAATCATCCGGCAAGCGGTCATGCGGGTCGGCAGCGCCGACACGTTCAAGCAGCAAGGCCAACCCTTTGTATTTGCGGCCAAATTCTATGGGCAGACGGTCAACGAAATCCTTTCCGACTACGATTGGCGTTTCGCCCGCATGCAGGCATCGGGCATCACTTCAACCCCTCTTTCATTCGGGTACGATTTCAAATACGCAAGCCCAACTGGGGCCATCAAGGTTCTGCGCGTCAATGGCATTGATTCCACGGAGAACTTCGGCACATGGGAAGAGGTCGGGGGATTTATCCATACGAATATTGTTTCCCCGATTTCGGTGGATTACATCGCCCTTCCTGCCGACACCACCTTCCCGGCGATCTTCATCGAAATGGTCGTTGTGCGTCTCGCCTACAAGCTCTCCATGGCACTTGGTGCAGGCGAGCAAGCGATGGCGGCAATGAAGGAGATGGAAAGTCTAGTTGCTCGTCCAGCACTGCAACGGGAAATCACTTCTGTCGCAGACGCCTCCTCATCGAACACCATTGTGAACCGCTCGCAGATTTGCAAGCAGGCCATCATGCGCCTTGGGTCCATCGATACTTTGAAGGGCCAACCGATGGTCTTTGCGAATTCTTTCTACGATCACACTCTGGAAGAACTCCTCTCCGATGCGCCTTGGGCCTTCGCGAAAAAACAAGTCACTCTCCTCGTTGGGACCGCACCAACACAAGGGTACACGAAGAAATACACGCTACCGACCGATGTGATTCAAGTCCTGCGAGTCAACAACATCGACACCACGGAAAACTTTGGACAATGGGAAATCATGGGGGGATTCCTCCACACGGATATCGGCGCTCCGATCATCATCGACTACACCGCTCATATCACTGACGTGGCTGAATTTCCCGCGCCATTTATCGAGGCGCTCATCGCTCGCATCGCATCAAAGATTGCTCTGCCGCTGACTGGCAGTGGCGATCTCGTCGCCGCCATGACAACCGTGGCAATGGAGACCATGCAACGCCCCAGCGTGAAAATTCTGATCGAGAAATCCGCGAAACCCCGCTTGACCACCTCGGCTAACTCGGTCTCGGAAATCTGCCGCCAAGCCATCCTCCGGGTGGGAAGTGCCGATGTCTTCAAGCCGTATGGCGAGCCGATGTCCATCGCGACATCGCTCTTCGACCAGACTCGCAACGAACTCCTCGCCGACTTCGATTGGCAGTTTGCACGCTCGCAAACAACCTTGGCAGCAGACGCTGCGCCTCCGGCCTTCGGTTACGCCAAACGATATGCCCTTCCTGTCTCAACTCTCAAGGTGCTTCGCGTCAATGGCGTCGATGAGGACGAGAACTTTGGCCAATGGGAAATCGTTTCCGGTTTCATCCACACCAACTTCACTCCGACCATCCAACTGGAATCCACCGCCATCGTTTCCGATGCGACCAAGTTCCCGCCGGTATTCACGAACATGCTCACGGTCACCCTCGCGATGAAGCTTTCCCAACTCATGGAATCTCAACCCACCGCAGCGCCTCGCCAATAAATGAAGTCCGAGGAGTTATTCAAGGAACTCCAGTTCCTCGCGGGCAAGACCTCGCTCAAGAGCGCAGTCGAGACCCGTGCCTCCTCGCGTCCATCGTCTATCCTCACCGAAGACGAACTCTGTCGGCAAGCCATCCTACGGGTCGGAACTGCCGAGCAGTTCGGCCCCTCCTCGCAGGCGATGCTCCTCGCGAAATCGCTCTACCCACAGGTGCGCGATGCCATGCTCCTCGCCGGATCGTGGACGTGGGCCATGAAGAGCGGGACCGTCATCGAGACCCTGCCTCGCCCAGAGTACAAGTGGAGTTATCGCTACCCGATCCCGTCCGACTGCCTGCGCGTCTTCCGGGTCAATGACTACGATTATTCCACCGGCGATTCCTCATGGGAGGTCGCAGGCAACTTTGTTCTGAGCAACGCCGATTCCGGCACGCCCGCTTGGGTCGTAGACCGATCCTACGAGGTCGGCAATGCCGTTTCCAATAACGGAGTCGTCTACCGATGCCTCGTTGCAGGCACGACCAAACAACCCGGCGTCACCACGGGATGGACAACCGACTGGGATGTCTGGTTAGGCAAGGCGATCACGCTGGAATACGTCAAGAAGGTCACCGATGTCACCCTCTTCGATTCCCTCTTCATTGACCTGCTCACGGCCAATCTCGCCTCAAAGCTTGCCATTCCGCTCACTGGCGATGCCAACAAGGCGCTCCTCCTTGCCAAGGACAGCGATTCCCTTGCCAAAAGCCCAGCCATCCGCCGGGACTCGACCGAACGCAAGGGCCGAATCAAGCCCGCTTGGATGAGCAGCAAGCTCGTCTCCTCCCGCAATGGCGGCGATGGCATCGATGCCTCGCAGTCTTCGGGTGGTGGTCCTGCTGGTGGCGTCAGCTACCCCGCTCTTCATGTGACTCTCGGCAGTGTCCGCACCGTGACCGGCGCAGAACTTCCCTTTGTGACAAACACGGGTGCAAACGACACCGCTGTCTTCAACTTCGGTCTCCCGCAGGCAGGCGTCATCGACTCGGCCAAAAACACCTTGTACGGCAACGGGGTCGCCAAGACATTCGCAATCACCGGCCTCAAGTCCAGCGACCCGAACCACGTCATCGTCTCCATCAACGGGGTCGTACAAGAACCGACCATCGACTACCTCGTCAATCACGGCGCCGGCACGATCACGTTTTCCACGGCTATACCTAACCTAGCCAAGGTCGTCGTCGTCGTTCTCGGTCTCTATTCCGCCTCGCAGCGTGTTCCCGACCTGTACGTCCACGCCTTCGCTACCAATACCGCAGGCACATTCAATTTCTACGGCATGCTGCTCAACTCCGATGTCCCTGCCACCGGATCGCCCGCCGCAGTCGCCAAGTGGACGATCACCCGCACGGCAGTGTCGTCCGCAGGATCGATCACCTCCAGCGCCACCGCAACCAACGTGGCTTGGAATAACCGGGAGACATCGACCTACGCATGACAACCATCACCGATGCCAACCTAGCGCAGACACTCGATCTCAGCAATATTGACCTCATCCTGCCCGAAATCGCGCAGTCCATCGTCGAATATCCGACCCGTGCCGACTTCCCAGAGATCGGTCGCTCGGCCCGACTCTACATCGACCTCGCCGAAGGGCAGACCTACCGCTGGCAGGAAACCACCTACGTCCTCCTCAATGCCCTCATCGACTGCGGTGACTTCTAATCTTCCCCAAAACAACAACACAAACCCAACAAAACCAACACAATAAATCAAATGGCGAACCCAATCATCAAAATCAAACGGGGCAGTGGTCAGCCCTCATCGTTGCAACTCTCTGAGTTGGCTTATGATACACTAAACAAGTCACTTTTCATCGGAACGGCAGAAGGCGTTCTCGCGATTGGTGGCGAAAACGTCTTTGCGAAAAAGACTTACGCAGATTCCGCGGTCAGCGCCGAAGCCTCGCTTCGCTCCGCAGCGGACTCGACACTCACCTCCAATTTAAATGCAGAAATTTCGCGTGCAACTGCCGCTGAAGGAGTAGTTTCTGCAAATTTGGCAACTGAAATTACCGATAGAACCTCGGCAGTGTCCTCCGTGACATCCTCGCTGAATTCGGAAATCACCCGCGCCCAAGCTGCTGAATCCACTCTCACCTCGGCAGTGAGCGCAGAGGTATCGCGTGCGTCCGCCGCTGAGGTGGCACTCGGAACCCGCATCGATAACGTGTTGAGCAATGTTGACGGCGCAGCCCTCGACAGCTTGACGGAAGTCGTTAGCGCCTTCCAAGCCGCCGATGGCACTATCAACGGAGCCATCACTAGCCTCGCCGCCAGCGCAGCCAGCAACCTCACAACAGAGGTCAACCGCGCCACTGCCGCCGAAGCGAGCATCATTGCTTCCGCGACGACCCTCGCCGGTAGAGTGACGACCGCAGAGAGCGACATCAATACCCTCGAAACCGACCTCGCCGCAGAGGTAAGCGCCCGCACAAGTGCTGTATCTTCAGAGGCTTCCGCAAGGACTTCTGCCGATTCCGCGCTCGGAGTTCGCATCGACAACGTAGTGACCGCTGCAACGGCCCTTACCTCAAGGGTTACCGCCGCAGAGGCAGACATCCTCTCAGAGGCTTCCACCCGTGCATCGGCAGTTTCTGCCGTATCGGCTCGCGTGAGCGCCCTTGAATCGACCATCGACGGAGGCACTTACTAGTCCTTCCACCGCCTCCGGGGTTCGATCCCCCGGAGGCAACCCCATTCAATAATGGCAACAATCATACCCAAAAAATCCACGGTAGCAGGCAAAGTCCCGACGACTAGCGATTTAGGTCTCGGAGAGATTTGCCTTAATCACGCTGACCACATCCTCTATTCCCGCCATCCGGGGACGGGAGCGGTCTACGCCATCGGAGGAGGCAGCGCAGCGGTCGAACGCTTCTGGGCCTTCGCTCTTAGCGGCAATACCGTCTACCTCGCCAGCATTTCCACATCCGACTTTCCTTCCAGCGGCAGCGTCTATGACGTGGCCCTCTGGGACATAACCAAAACAACAACCAATGACAATGGAGACGTAGTCTCCGAAAGCTCCGCAATCGGAGCTTGGAATAACAAACAAAACCTCACTTACGCATAAACCTATGAACGCTACAAACCCACTCCAAATCGACGGCAAATCCTACCCGAAATTTTCGCTCAACTTGGCCATCACCGGCAAGTATAACGGCGATGGTACTTCGGACGCCAATGTCGCCATGCGCCTTGTCCCGACTGCCATCGAAAACGGCGAGGTCATCACCG
>OBMK010000461.1_pt1 | contig 39080 bp, 41 predicted proteins | sample 1539081 | NCBI WGS metagenome assembly OBMK01 (sample SAMEA3355528, study PRJEB22509) | marine metagenome | biome: marine; feature: river plume; material: water | place: USA | collected 2010-08-07 | depth 0.5 m | reverse complement strand
AGCGAAGTGTCCGTTGTCGATCTGCCATTCTCCAGACTTTGCTGTCTGCATCTCTTTGTCTTCAATGTCAGACAGGCTGATCATGGCGCTGCGGCGAACACCGCCTACCACCACAATCTGGCCAATCATGCACATGATGCTGTGGACTTCGATGGGTGTCAGTTTGCGGCCCTGTGCTGCCTTGAAGGTGTCCACAGTGAACTGGAAAAGTTCCACAAGAGGCTCAGGTCCAGAGGCACGGCCACCAAAGGTCTTCAGGCGGGCACCCGCAGGACGCACTTGTGAAACGTCCCACTTGGGGATGTTACCAGCATAGAGTTCTTCAACGACTTGGCGGTAGGCATCCGCCCAGCCTTCCTTGCTGTCCTCAACACATACAGTCAAATCGAGTTCACTGAGGATTGGGACTTCTGGCAGACTGCCAGTGTATTTACGCTCGACAGAGAAGCCTACACCAGTGCCATTGAGAAGGATGTAGAGCACTTCGTCAAAGCAGCGTTGGTGGTCAATGGGCGTATAGGAACAGTTGTAGCCAGCGGTGTTGTCGCGGCTCAGTGCGTTTCCAGCGGTCATCATAGCCCGCATGGAAGGCATAACCTCAAGGTTCAGAATTGCTTCCTCAAGTTCTTGAGTTGTCTCTGCGTCAACCTTGGGTGCCACAACATTGCTGATGTAGCGACCCACGGTCTCGGACCACGTTTCTCTGCGGCCTTCTTCTTCGATCCATCTGGCATAGCGGCTGGTGTGGATAAATGCCTGATAGTCCGTAGGCAGAATGTTACTCATTCGGTTGTTTCCCTTCGATCTGGTTGATACGCATCTGGCAATACCGCTGTGCCTTCCGCAGGTCCGTGATTTCTGATTGTTCTTGGGAGAGGCCATCGTATTTCTTAGCGCCTGCGCGGCTCGCATACTTGATGATGTTGCCACGCCAGAACTCGAAACCATTGTTCATTATGAAAACGATAGGTTCGATGTCCCAATGGGCGTAGTGACTTGGCTTCTCTGTGATGTCTTCTGTCATGATGCTGGTTCCCAAAGTTTGACTGTCTGTGTCGCTTCATCCCAATCAGAGTCACGAAGAATGCGGGCAAGACGCGCTTGGGTGAGCGCGTAGTCAGCCGACAGGTTTTCTTTCTGGTAGGCTTGGACCACAGCGTTCCAGTGTGGACGCTGGCCAAGTATCTTCTCGGCGGTCTTTGGTCCGATCTTTGGACAGCCAGAGTAACCGTCAGTTACGTCACCAGTTAGTGTCTGTGTGAAGAAGTAGCGGTCAGCATCATCGACGCTGATGTCCAACCTCTCCTCACTCATGGGCCTGTAGAGTCTCGAAGGCACGGACTTCATGTCCTTGTCGTCGGACACAATGATTGCCTTCGTGCCATCTACAGACCCAAGGATGCCCATGACATCATCTGCTTCCAAGCAGTCTACTTGAATGGCGTCGTAGTTCCTTTTGACCCACTCAAGCAGCCCTGCGTAGCCTACAGGCTTCCGCGTCTTCTTTCGGGCTGCTTTGTATTGGGGATCGACGGTCTTGCGGAAGTTGTCGTTACCAGAGAAGGTAATGACCACATCCTCCGCCATCAACTCTGCCTTAAAGTTGGCGACAGTGGTCTCAAACACCCGCCTAGCGGCAGCGATGTCTATGGATAGAGACCATATGTCGTCACCCCAATCGGTCTCTTCCTCACAGGACGTTGTAGCCCTGTAGAGGTAGAGGTCTCCGTCAATGATTAGGGTAGTGCGGGGGTAGGATTTCTTTAAGAACTTCATCTATCTCGCCTTTAACTTCCATTCCGACTTCGGTGATGCACCAGCGGGTGCCCCACGAGTCGATGTCCACTTTGGTTGTGATGAAGCCCTCAGATGCAGCGATTGCCACATGCAGTGCACCCGTGCGGGCAAAGTCTGACTTCACTGTGAAAGGGTTTCGCCATGCCCTGTCTAAGACGACATAGAGGGACACAAGGTTCTCGACGTATTCGTCAACCTCAGTGTGTGTCAGCCCAAGTTCGTCCCACGGAATGTTCTGCGGCGATGGCGATTTTAAGTCCGAGAGCAACGCCTGCCGCTTCCGCCATTCGTCTAGAGATATTACCGACATTCTCGGCTATTTCCTTTGTCTTACATGCAACTTGGATTTCATCGTGGACCCAGCCCACAATGTATGCCTCATCACCGTGTTGCTTTTTGATTTCGTCGTAAGTCATCATCACCCACTGCTTACTCACGATGCTCCCGCAGGACTGAAGGAGTTGTGAGAGGCAGCGGTGTTCGGAGCGTATCTTGAGTTTCCGACCATCAATGGCCTTGATGAACCCACGGGCGTAGGCGGTCTTCAGGTTCTTCTTGAGTGTAGCGAAGGCCGGGACTGCCTTGTCGTAGTTTGCCTTCAGTTCCTTGCCGCGATGGGCACCGCCGCCTGCGATGGCACCAATCAGCGCGTCACCCCCACCATAGAGCGTGGCGTAGAGCCATGTCTTGGCCTGAGCGCGTGTCTCTAGGCCTGCCGCTTTTTGGTTGTAGGTGTGGATGTCACCATCAAGTATCTGCTGTGCATATTCGCCGCCATCATATGGATGCAGGTAGGACGCCAGACACCTGACTTCGATGCCTGAAAGGTCACTGCCGCAGAGATACCAGCCCTCTGGAACAGTGAACAACTCACGACACTCCTTGCCATAAGCCGACCCAGTGCTTGGCACCTGACCTAGGTTTGGAGACTGGTGGGCTGCTCGTGACGATGTGGTGCCATTAGACACCAATCGGTGACGAAGGCGTCCATCTTGACTAACCAACTTCATCCACGAACCCTTACCCTCGGCAAGCATACCGATCCGCTTCTGTAACAAGAAGTATTCGGCAAGTTGCTTGGCCTCTGGGTAAGGCAGACTTTCTAGGACAGTTTCGTCAATCTTGGCCTGACCGTTCTCAGTAAACTGCTTAGGCTTCCAACCATACTTATCGACTAGGCACTTGTGGATGTGCTGGCGCGAAGATGGGTTGAAGTAGACAGTCTTACTTTTGACAAACAGTTCGTTGGCCTTGTAGCCAAGCGTCTTGTTGTCCCTCTTTGGTAGGAAGTCTTCAGTGACTTCCCAAGGCGGGAACAGGTCTTTGAGTGTGTCTTCAATCTGGTGACGCTTCTGTGCGAGGTCAGCGTAAAGAACAGCGGCCTTCTTTTCATCAAAGGTCCAGCCATTGCTTCCGATCTCCTTGCAGATAGACGCCATTCGATGCTCAAGATAGACGGAGTGCTCTGATGGCATCGTTGACATAAAGTGCTTGTAGAGCGTGTCTGTCACTTTGGTGTCTTGGATACAGTAGGTTAGCATCTCCTCGGAGAACGCCTCCCAACCACCATCATAGTCGTCCTTAAAGTCGCCCAGACGCAGGCCCCATGCCTTGAGGCTATGGGAGCCATAGAGACGCTTAGGAAAGGCCTCATGGCTAAATCCACGCTCGGTATCGTCCGTATACAATTCGTGTTTGATAAGCCTAGAGAGCACCAGAGTGTCCGTCACCGTGCCTTTCGGTGCGAAGTCTGGATAGACGATCTGAATTGCGGGGATGTCGAAGTCTACGATGTTGTGGCCAATGATTTCGTCGGCTTCCACCAACAGTGCCACACCATCTTCGATCTGATCTGGTCGAAACGCCCTGACTTCATCTGTGTCTGGGCTGCGAAGGACAAGACAGTGTATCCTGTCCATCGTGTCTAGTAGTCCGTTGCTCTCTAGGTCAAACACCCATCTCATCGGTTATCCCCAGAGCCACCGATAGTCCCACGCTCCATGCGGGAAAACAGTTTCTCAAGGTTCATAACGGCAATCTGGTTCAGCGAGATGCCAAGGTCTCTTCCCAGCGCTGCGACATACCAGAGCACATCTCCGAGTTCTGCGGCGATGTCTGCGCGCTGCTTATCTGTCAGTTGGAAGTCACCATCGAAACTGACGTTGTCGTCGCGGATCAACTTCTTGATCTTACCACCGACTTCACCTGCCTCATTGGCAAGACCAAGAGCAGGATAGATGACCTTCAACTTGTAGATTGCAGTGGTTGACATGTCTGCCTGATATTCGTTCAGGGTGTAGTTGTGTGTAGGGTCAACTGTAGGCATTTCACCTGCCTTTATTGAGGTGGTAAGGTTCAGCATGGCTTTAATAAGGTCGGCTGTTGTTAAAGGTTTGCGCCCCTCTGGTAGATCACTCATCCTTCTGTCCTCCTTCATCTACCAGTGAAGCCCACGACACAGGGAACATCTCTTTCATCACGTCACTGATCTGTTGGGCTACGATGCGGCTTTCATACTGAGTATCTTCCTTGAGGCGCAGGTTGCACATCGAAGCGAAGGCATCCAAGGAACCACTCCAATACCACTCAGTCATGGTGCTTTGGGGGAGAACCATACGGGCTTGCTCTGGTGCTACTCCATGCGTTAGCAGATCATTGTAGGCAATGAGACAGGCCCAGTTAGTATCGCCCCAATCACCTACATCAACGACACCTTCAGACCCCTGCTTCTTATCAGCACTACGTCCACGCCATACATCAGGCACATAGAACTCAGGTTCATCATCAACGTAACGTCTGCTGATCTCATTCCAACGTAGGAACTTATGCTTCACCAACTGACGGGCAACAAATATGGGTGCTTTAACATGGAAGGATGCGAAGGCATGACCGAAGGGAGACAGGTGTTCGTGGTTCGCAAGGTAACTGATGAGTTTTGCGTCTTTCTCTAACAGCCCTTCCTGTAGTGCAGAGTATTTCCAGTCACTTTTCTTACCGAAACTAACCCGCGCAGCGTTGACCACAGAAAGGTCACTGCCCATGTGGTCGATGTAGGACACCTTAATAGTTGCCATAAGACACATGCCTCCAAATCTTTTGCATGCGCCCGCTCGGACCTTTGCGGCGTCCGATCACTTCAATCTTCCCCATACGCAACAGAGGCTGAAAGCGACTTGTTGCAGTGCCGTATGGGAGATGGGGGAGTTCTTCGACAATCTCGGCTGCGATGATACCGCGCTTGCCAGACTTCAGGACCACACTCAGGATTTCCTTGTCTGCATGTGTCTCGTAGTCGATCTGTGGGCGGATGTTGATGTCCGCAAATTGGAACTCAGTCTGCATGGTGTCTCCATTAGAAGGGCATGAAGTGGTCAATAGACATGAGACGCCCTTTATCTCTGTCGTATTGGAGTTGACCCGCTGGCCCCACCTCGCCTGTGAAACGGTTCTTGAGAACCACTAGGTTTCTGATGCCTGCTGTAGGGTCTTCAGCATCCACCTCTAGGCCAATGCAGGCGTCAGAGAGTTGAGCGATGCTGTGTGATGAGCGTAGTTGCGCCAATGACACCTTCGCACCACCTTCGTGGCCTTGGTCGCCATTCGGTCTGCGTAGGTGTGATACCAGCACGAGTGCTAGGTCTAGTTCAGAACACAGGACACGGAGCCTGTGCACTATAGAGTCAACCATTGTGCGTTCATTGGTTGTCTCTCCTGTCATGCCGCTGATCAGGATCGAAATGTGATCTAAGAAAACCACATCACAGTTGAGACCATGCTTCATGTAGCGAATGCGGTTCTCAATCGTGTCCATGTCAGTGGAACCGAAGTGGTCGAAAAGATAGATAGGCCCCTTCGCCATCATGTCGTCAAAGCCCGTCTCTATCTCAGCCTCGGTCGCCGCCTCGTCATCAATGGTGATGTTCTTATTGATGTGGAGACCAACTAGGCCCTGAGCGGTTCGCTTGACGCTCTCTTCGAGCATCATCATGCCAACAGTGAACCCATCCTCGTGTATCTTGTAGGCAATCTCACGGATCAGAGTTGACTTGCCGACACCAGATCCAGCCGCGATGGTCACAAGACCTGTTCGTATCCCCTTCAACATCTCATTCAGTTTTTGGTATGGATACTTGATGGGGCTTTCTGCGTCCTTTGCTGTAATCACGGGGCGCATGTCAGACATGCTGACGATACCATCTGGGCGGAATGGTGCTGCTTGGTGGATGGCGGTGATGATTGACCCTGCGTCCCCATTCAAGAGGCACTCATTGGCGTCCTTGTAGGGCAGCACGGCAATCTTGGTCTTCCCAAGGGGTAGCACCTCGGCACAGGCTTTTGCGGCCTCTATGCCTGCGGTGTCTTGATCGAACATCAACACGATTTCTTCAAAGTTCGTAAGATAGTCGATCTCTTTCAGTAGGTGCTTCTTGGCGCTCTGGGCACCGTGTGGGACAGACACTGTGGCGAACTTGTGTCCCTGCACCTGACTAACTGTCATGCAGTCAATCTCGCCCTCAGTCACCACAATCTTCTTGCCTGAAGACCACAGGTGCCAGCCAAACAGGCCCATCTCTTTCGCCTCACCGACTACGGAGAATCGCTTGTCTTTTGTCCGCACTTTTTGCGCCACAGGCTTACCTTGGCGTGTCTTGTAGGTGGCCAGTTGCACCACCTCACCAGCGACCTTGCCAACAGTGTAGCCAAATTTGCGGCATGTGGCCTCAGTCAGCCCACGAGACCTGAGTTCCATGTAGTCACCGTCGATCAAGTCGCGGCGCTGGGCGGTCTTGATGGTCTGCTCGAAACTGTCGTCGTCGCTGGGTGTGTATGTTTGACAGGCGAAGCACCAATTTGATCCGTCACTGTAGAGGGCATTAGCGTCACTTGATCCGCAGTTGTCGCAGGCCTCGTGGCTAACAAACTCCGCCCCTTCTCGGTTTGTCTTTTCCATAATCTTCCCCAAAAGAAAAAGGGGCGACCTAAGCCGCCCCTCGTTGCTCTCACTTTTGCAGGCACTCTGCGATCCACTCGTCAGGGATCGTCTTGTGTGCCCATTTAAACCCATAGCGCTGACAATAGTCTGCGTAGGTGGTTTTAGACCCCTTATAGAGTTTTGCCTTCGCGTTGGAGAACACGAAGCGGATGTCGATGTCGGGGTGTTGCTGCTTGATCAGGATGTGTTTTGCCCGATCCTGAACAGACCAGATGCCCTTGGTCTCTAGATACCAGTGACCGCTTCGCTTTGGGAGTTTGAAGTCGGGAGTATACTTCGCGCTCCTTGCGGGTATCACATACGCGATGCGGTCAGCCTCATACTGCACTTCGATGTTGTGGGAATGAAGTTGCTGGGCGATGGTATCTTCAAGGCCTGAGCGGTAGCCAGCCGCAACACCCCTGTAGAACGCTTTGTCCCTTCTAGGGAGATTAGAAGTCAAAGTCGTCCTTTGTGAGGTCTGTCGTCACAGCATCCATCACATCCGTGGCTCCCATTACGAAGGAGCCTTCGATGGCGTCAAAGCCATCATCTACGCCACCAAAGCCGCCTGAGACTTCCACCACCTGAATCTTATCCAGCATCAGGCCAACACCAGAGGTGCCGCTGACACTGTAGAGGTTCAGGATGCCACCACCGCGCAGTTGGGAACCGCCGCCGATATTCGGGAGCGCGCTGGGAGTGATGGGGTTGCCTTTGGTGTCGTAGAACTTCGGCTGATATTTGCTCTGCACCTTGAAGGAGACTTCACCAGTCTCTTCGTCAACAGTGTAGGGAAGCCGAATGTTCTTCTTGTTGCCAAACTCTTCAGCAGCGGTCTCTTTGATCAGTTTGACCAGAGGCGCAGCGTCCTCCTTTGAGATGATCAATTCCGTCTTATACTTCGGACTGTTCGTGTCAAAGGCAGTGTCTGGGCGGTTCAGGTGGGGGTATTTTGCACGTCCAACTGAGGTCAGAAATTTGGTCACTTTAGCCATTCGTGTGTCGTTCCTTTGTAATAGAAAAAGGGGTGGCCACTACAGCCACCCCAGTCGAGGAAGAGAGGAGTGAAGAACAAGAGAGGAAGGGAGGGGAGAACGCTCCTGTTCTTCAATAGGGGGACAGAAGTCACGAGAAGCAGAACTGGCTTTCTCTGATGGCTTCTAGGTCCAAAGTCCCCTTGGTCGGGATGCTTCTTGGGAACTCGTGGGCGGGGTTTGACAGTTGCTGTCGCACCTCATTCTCGAACTTCTCAAACACACACTTTCCCGAATACATGTCCACAAAGGCTTCCCTGACGCCGTGGAACAAGTCCCACACATCGCCACTCACAGAGAAACTGTCGTGGATCATGAAGAAGTCCTCGGCGGTGCCTTCATCCAGCATCTTGCAGATCAGTAGGTGCATATGCGCTGCGTCACATCCGTGGATGAAGTTGGGTGCGATGCCGTTGCAGGCCTTCTTTACGTCACTTTGGTCCAGTTCCTCCTGTAGGCTGGACTTGGTGCGGGTGCGCGACTTGATGGCACGGTCATAAAGGAAAATCTTTATCTCCTTGCGCCGTGTTTTGCGGTAGTCCTGAGCAATCGGGAAGCCGCTCGGAGAGGTCCACCTGATAGGCTTGTTCTCCCGCGCCAGAGCCTCGGTCACACACTGCAACCACTCCATCGCCTCAGACACTGTTGGCAGAGTGTCTTTGATCGAAGAGTAGCATATTTCAGCCATGAACCGTGCGGCCTCAAACTGCTCGTTCTCTGTCGCCCCCAGAGGGTGCTTGTTGATCTTCCCATAGGCCACATCTCGTTGCAGTGGCTTCATAAGGTCTTCGACAAACTGGGCAGACATACCGACAGCCTTTGACGAATAGCCAAAGGTCATCACAGAGCGCTTGAGGGTGCTTCGCGTCACTCCGTAGTCAAGCCACGCCTTCGCAAGTTCACCTTTGGTGCGACTGTCATCCCGCCTAATGTTAAACGGACTGTCGTCGTTGACTACATCAGATAGCACCCTGATTACCCTCTCCGCGTTGGTGCGGTAGATGTCTGCCATCTCGTCGCTAGGGGCCAGATTGACTAGACGCCCCTCGGTTTCACTCTTGTTGATGCCACTATAGTGCTGCACCCCAGAGTTGGTCCCATCAAGAGAGATGGGCACATAGCACACGAAGTCATCCCCTTCGCGCTGATAGCGCTCAAGTTCAAACACCGCCGCCAGAAACTGAAAAGGTTTGTCGGCCTTGGACCACTTGTCAAAAGTGCCACGGTAGTCTGTGGCAATCTCCATCAGTAAGTCCCAGTTGTCGTCCACCCAGTCAGCCCGCGCCTGTAGGGGCTGCTTGGAGATTTTGCCAAAGTCGCCCGTGTTGGCCAGATGCACCTTTAGCCAGAAGACGTTGTTACCTTCTACCTGATATCCACGGTAGTAGGTGAACAGTGCCTTGATGTGGTCATCCCTGTGATAGTTAAAGTTTGGGATGAAATACATGCGGCCTCGAAAGTCCAAGTTGGCAGGCAGATAGAACTTGTCGAAGGCTGCTAGTTCGTGGGCAGTCTGCAAGTCCTGCCGCATGACCTCGGCGGCACCCTTCACCTGTGATACAAGTTTCTGGTGACGCCGAATGTCTGCCTTCATCTCTGCAACAACACTCCTATCCAGTTCCTGCCAGTTCTCAGGAAGGTGCGGGAAGTCAGGCAGTTGTGTGGTAGGGAACTTGCCAAACTGCTTCTGCTCATCCCAAGCCCATTGCACGGCTTCTAGCACTTGGTGGTTGATGGCCAGAGGAGTTGCCTGAAGGGCGTTCACTGCTCGGACATACTGAGGAGCACCCTGCGCCATTGCGTGGCGAATAGAGCGCTCCTGCTCTAACGTGGCTTGGCGCACCAGTTTGACACAAGAGGCCAAGAAGTCGTCGTGATAGCACCCTGTGTCAAAGTCTTTCCAAGGCTTAGGCTCCGCCAGCATTGGCTTAAAGATGGGACACATCCAAGGCAGGTAACGCTCTTCGCGCTCCAACTGTGTCAGTGCTTCCTGAGTGAAGGCGAGACGGAGGCTGGTGTTATTCTTACCCTCCACCTCTAACACCTTGTCAAACACGTCTGAGAACTCCAACACATTGGAAAGGACAGGGGCTGCTAGTTTGCTCCTGCGCTCCTTGAGTGCCTGACGCTCTTGACGTGTCTTCGCGGTTCCGAAGTTGAGCGAGTGAGTGCCATTCTTTTCCGCAATGATCCGCAGTGCCTTCAGTCGATACTTGGGAGACGTGTGGGCCTGCGTCACCTGATCAATCAGGCGCTTGTTGGTGTTGATGGTCTTGGGCCGCTCTAGGCCCAGCGCCTCTGCGGCTGCTACTGCCTCGGCATGGGCTGCTTTGTCGTCAAGCATCAAGTCGCGCTTGAGTAACTCTTTCTCAATCAGTTCACCAATGTTCTGTAGCACTTGAGTGACTGAATGATCCTTCAACACCCCATTAAATGAACACAGTAGGCCAACATAGGCCAACACATCAGGGTCAACAGATGCAAGGTCAGTCACCCAAGCAGGTGGCCGACCTTTAGTCTTCTTTTGCTCCTTTAGAGCCTGAGCGATGCCCAAGGAGACTTTGGGCAAGGCTTGTTTGAGTTTGTTGAAGTGGTGGGGTCTTTCAGAGACTTCAGTCGCCTCTAGGTGCCTGTCGTTCCACTTGTCTTTGCCAATCTCACGCATCCGAAGTTCATAAGCCGCGTTTGGCTCTAGGTCTCGCGTCGTCATGTCTGTGCTCTCTTCTGTGGTCCTTCTAGAGGGGGACAGAAGTAAAATTGTCTCTGTCCAAAAATCGTCACAGCACTAGAAATTGGTCGCCTTTGGATCAACCTGCCATCTGCGCGGCAAGTTGCTGTAAGGCGCTGGGCTTGGCCTTGATATACTTGCGCGTTGTCTTCTCGCTCCTGTGGCCAAGTAGGATGCCAATGACTGCGGTGTTTGCCTTGAGGTCATTGGCCATCACTGTTGCGGCAGTGTGTCGCAGGGTGTGGAACACATAGCGCTTGTCGTTCCGCAGCACATCACGCCGCATACGCCCCCAAGCACGATAGAAGCGGGTGTGCTCGAAGTATGACGTGCAATCATCACCCAAGGCACGCAAGGCTGCTCTGGTGCGCTCGTTCACAGGCACCCAGCGCTCGTGCCCGTTCTTTGTCTTGGCGAGGTAGACCCAAGTATGCCCGTTGTCATCCTGCACGATCTTGTCGGGCGTGACTTGGCAGATTTCCCCCAGCCTCATGCCCGTCTGGTGGCCAATGACCACAAAGTGACTGATCCAAGGTTCCTCTGAATCACTGAACCACTGTTCCACCTTCTCAAGTTGGCCCTTGGTGAAGTATAGGGGGCGCTGGTTGTCCTCAACGTGCCGCCATGTAAAGGCGGGCGTGTGGTCAATCAACTCCTCCCTCACTGCCTGCTTAAAAACCTTCGTCAGCATAGCGGCGTAGTGGTTTACTGTGTTGTCACTCAGGCCTCGCGCACCAAGGGCATCAAAGAACTCGTGAACATGGCGCGGCTTAAAGTCGCCAATGTGGCGCGTGTCAAAGTCTCCGTGCTGCGCGAATATCTCGGCTTTACGCACTGACTTCCTGTGGTGGTCTCCGCGCCACATCAGGTGCGAATGGTCACGGGTGAACTCTAGGAATGTTGTCATGTGTTCTCTCTCCTTAGAACGGTGGTTCTTCGTTTGGGTATGAAGGAACCCAAGGCACTGGATGCGCCTTGGGCTGCTCTGGTGCGCTGGGCGGCTTAGGAAGCACCACACCCAGCGCGTTGAGGGCTTGCCGCAGGTGCGGCGGAAGGTCAGTAGCCGAGCCCATAGGCCAGCCACAGGGTGACGAAGGGGAGCGCCATGATGCAAATGGCCCCGATTGCGTCAGTGATAAGGTCACGCAGGCGCATGGGCTTCCTCCTCCTCGTTAATGATCTCGGCCAGTAGGTTTAGGGCGCGGGTGAAACACTTGGTGGCCTCTTCGTCACGGCTGGCCATGAGTAGCATCATGGCGAACTCAACTTTGAACTTGGCCTCGCGGGCTTTGGTTGCTGCGGTCATTTCTGGTGCTCCTCAGTAAAGGTAGAGCGTGTCTGTTTCGTTGTGGTAGTGCCAGCGGGCTTCCGCGCCTGCTCTGGTCTCTGCCTCCTCCATGCGCTCCGCGTCATCACGCAGCGCAAAGAGAAGGTCACACAGCACTTGCAATTGCCTGTCCTTCGTCTCTGCGGCTGGGCTGGCTGGGTCGAGCGCGTCAAGTTGCGCCTCCAAGTGGCGGATGTTGTCATCCAAGAGGCTGATGGTTGCGCGTGTCTGGTCGAGTGTCAGTTTCATCTCTGGTGCCTCCTTCACGCTGCGCGCACTGTGTAGTCACTGACCTGCGTCAGGATGTGGTTGCCACCATCTGCCTCATGATAGCGGCTAAAGTAGGACTCCTCTGATACGTCGATCACGTCGAAGGCGAGGGGGTAGTTCTCTTCGACAAAGGCGTCGATCTCGGCCACGTCTGCCGCGCTCAGGGCGTCATCATAGCCAAAGGTCAGGTAGTAGGCCCACGCGGTGGGTAGACACATCTCCTGCGGCTTGATGTTCAAGAGGCGGGTTGCTTTGGTTGACATGGCTCTGACCCTCACGCTGCTGCTGTGGCGTGCAGGGTGTAGAACTCAAGAGCATCGTCCATGAGTTCCATAGTGAAGGCTGCAAGCGCATCGGCATCAACTGCCTTAACGATGCACTTCTGAGCGTGGCCCACTGAGCACTGATGCTCGAACGCCATGAACCGAGAGAACTGGGAGATAATGAAGGCCCGCAGTTGGCGCTCGTTGGCTGCACCGATTGCCTTCAGGTTGGAGCGGTAGTGCCCTTCGCCTTCGTAGGAACCTTCCAACCAGAGACCGAAGTAACGGCGCAGGGTGGGGAGGTCATTGAGGTCGCGGGTGATTGTGTTGAGTGTAGTTGTCATTCCGTAGTCTCCTGTGTTGCTCAGGAGAGTGCGGTAATCCTTGGTAAGTGGTGGGCGACCCTGGAATCGAACCAGGCGTGCGTCTCCGCGAGGGAGTTACAGTCCCCTGTAATCCTACGCTCACTACCAGAAGGGCTAACCGCATCTCCTGTGTCTACGGTTCTACAGGCAACAGAAATCCCCTGTCAATAAACTTTGTGACTTCTGTCCCACTATAGAGGGGAAGCGGGTGCACACGGCGACGACAGCACTAGAGAGACTAGAGAGACTCTAGTGACATGGAGAACATCCTCAGACCATCCCTCACACAGATAGAACTAAAGTAACTAGAGACGCCCTTAGTCACTACAGTCTCCCAGACTGTGTGTTCCGCACTGCGCTCCTTCAGTGATGATCATGTGTGACGATGGGCAAGCGCGGTCGAGCGTCAGGCCTTCGAGCCTAGGACTGCTCCCGCGCTCCAACTTCACCAGAGAGGACAGAGATGTCAGGGCAACAGACAGATGCGAGTGATGCACTTAGTGACCTAGGCCAAGCGTGGGCCTACTGGTGCGCCGATGGTGGACCCGAAGAGGACGATAGCGACGATTGGGACAATTGGCACGATGGGGCGCTCTAGGAAGCCAGAGCCGCCCGCTGGGCTGATAGTCGGCTCCGTGTTGCTGCTGATACTGGTGGTGACGTTTGCCGCCTCAGTGGGGCGCTGATGGTGCGTGTGGGGCTGTGAGTTGCTGTGAGTGACTTAGGTCTCCATCCGTGCTTAAAAATCCGAGCCCCCAGCCAGATAAAAATCTCACAGAGCCTGAGCGCCTAATGTCAGCCAATGTCTACCGTGTGGCCTATTGATACCCCCACCCCCTATGGGGATGATGCATCCCCTGTCACAGAAGCCTAGTGATTACAGTGGGTTACAGTGGGTAGGCCTGCGAGACTTAGGTTCCCTAGGCAGATTTTGGCCCCCACGGGGTGAAAACAAAAGGCGACTTCAAAAACAGGGGCTAAAGGTGTTGTTGTTTTTGTTGTTGTCCGCCCTTCGTCAGCCCAAGTCACCCCCGAAACACAGGCCTCTTGAAGCCTCCCACGACAACATAAGGAACATCTGACATGGGCCTCGAAACAGCCACCTACGTCAACCAACTGAACTCTTTGAATCCAGCCGCAACTGATGGTCTCGCTCAGGCAGACGACCACCTGCGTCTCATCAAGAATACCCTGAAGGGCACCTTCCCCAACCTTGACTCTGCGGTTACTGCGACACCTGCACAACTCAATGCGCTGTCTGGAACGTCGATCACTCAGGCGTCTATCAGCAAACTTCAGGACATCACGGCCACGGCTGCTGAAGTCAACATTTTGGACGGTGCCACCCTAAGCACCGTGGAACTGAACTACGTCGATGGCGTCACAGGCAGCATCCAGACCCAACTGGACACCAAAGCGCCCAGCGCCTCACCTACGCTCACTGGGACGACCACAGTCACCACAGTCAACTTGGGTGCCTTCACGGTAACTCAGGACGCTGGTGGCCGCTTGGACTTCCGTGTCGGTGGCACTGTGATGATGTCTCTGGATCAGTCTGGTAACTTGCGTGTCGTTGGTGACATCAGCGCCTTTGATACTTCTGCTTGATGTGTTGGGGGTGATGTAAGATGGCACTAACGACATCTGGAACTATTAGGTTCTCAGAACTTCAGGCTGAGTTCGGTGGCACTAACCCCATCAGTGCATCTGAGTATTACAGAGATGGCGCTTATGTCAGCGTCAACAACACCAGTATCCCCAACTCTGGCTCCCGTATTGACCTAAGTAACTTCTACGGAGGTATCCTCGGTAAGTATCTGACCTATGAGATCATAGGCGGCGGCGGTAGCGGTGGTTATGGTGTAGGCGATGGTGGTGGCAGTGGTTATGCCCCAGCAGGCGGCTCAAGTTCCCTCAATGGCTCCGCTTCTGGCCTCTCCATCTCTGTAGTCGCTTCAGGCGGCTCTGGTGGTGCTAACGGCGCTATCAGCCGCCTTGAATTCCACGGCGGTGAGGCCTCGTTCTACGGCGCTGGCGGTGTCGGTGGTAACAACAACTCGCCGGGCGGAAATGCACCTTCTACCTCTTACGGCGCTGGTGGTGGCGGTGGTGGCGGTGACGCGCCGAGCATCTTTGACAGTTCTGGTAACGCAGGTGTTGGTGGCTCCGCAAGTCAGCGTCTGACAGGCACAGTGATGCTTGTCCCATCCACAGTCATTACAGTTGTCATTGGTGGCGCTGGTGCTGGCTCAGGTGGCGGATATTACGGCGGCAGCGGCGCTGGTGGCTATGCGCGTCTCCAAGTTGGCAACACTGTTGGCACCTACACGTCTGGCACCCACATATTTACAGTCCCATAACGTAAACAGGAGTAGGCCATGCCTAACCTACCAATCCGTGGCCTAGGCTCCGTTGGCGTGGTCACTGACGTTGACCCTTTTAACCTTCCAATCAATGCGTTTACTCGCGCCAAGAACGTCAGGTTCAAGGAGGGTAAAATCTCTTCTGGACCCGTGTATCGAACGATTGCAAGCAGCATACCGTGGAAACCGAAGTTCACATACGGACTTACGGCACTCACTGGATACGATACGGTTTTGGTGGTGGATGATACCATGACCATACGCGAGTTCTCTAATGGTGTGTTTACAACTGTATATACAGGTTCCAGTCAATCGGACTCCCGCGAACTCACTGGCACCATGTTGGCTGATGTTGAGTATATCAACAGGTCCGACCTGCACCCAAAGTCCCGTGTTAGTAGTTCAGGAACCTTCAACGACCTTCCGAACTGGCCCGTCAATATGACGACTACTTCGCTACGGTCCTACGGGGACTTCTTGCTTGCGCTGGGAACTGTAGAGAGCGGCACTACATACCCTAACAGGGTCCGATTCTCGACGCCTGCATTGGCAAACCAAGTCCCATCAACTTGGGATGAAACAGACCTTACAGCGTCTGCGGGTTTCAATGACATCGTGCAGATGAAAACTCCGATTATGGATGGTGCAACTCTCGGCTCCAATTTCCTTGTGTATTCACAGGATCAGGTCTGGATGATGGAGTTTGTGGGTGGCTCATTCATCTTCAACTTCCGCAAGATATTTGACGACTGTGGTGTGATTAACCAGAACTGCATCGTAGAGGTGGACAGTAAGCACTTTGTGTTTGATCGTGACGACATCTACATGACAGATGGTAACTCAAAGCAATCTATCTGTGACGGGCGTGTCCGCGAATATATCTTTGGCGGCATTGACTACCGTAAGTCGGACAGTTGCTTTGTCCTACACAACACCGCTCTGGAAGAGGTTTACTTCTGTTACCACAGTGGTGACGATATGGTTTTGTATCCTGATGTGGATAACTGTAACCGTGCGGCGGTCTATAACTACCGTGAAGACACTTGGTCGTTCCAAGACCTCCCCAATGCTGTTTCTGGAACCACGGCAAATGTGAACTCCGTCATTTCGTATCAGGACGCCAATCAGACCTATGCGTCTGTCGGCGGTTCCTACCATGACCAAGAGAGTCAGTATGCACGGACACCTGTTATTATCTCTGAGGCCTATGGTAACGTAGGAGACAACAGGTTCTATGGTGTTGACTTGGTGAACGAAGGCACACTGTCTCAGGAAGTTGACCTTGTTGCGTCTGAACCACCACAGATTGAGCGTGTTGGTATTGACCTTGATGAGCAGGGTATCCCACTGTCTGGATACAAGGTTATCTCCAAGATCAACCCCCAGATGTCTACGTCAAACTCAGAGGGTAACTTTAAGTTCACTTTTGGCGCAGCCGAGATACCGACGAAAGCACCAAACTATGGTCCAGAAGTGGCCTTTGATGCTCTTGCAGACTACAAGGTAGATACCCGTATGTCTGGACGTTATCTCTCATACAAAATGACAAGTAGCACACTAAAAGACTTTGCCTTCTCTGGCATGGATGTGGAGGTGGTGGTTACTGGTCGCAGGTGATCAATATGCCACTTTCAGATAAATTCTATGTTCTGGTGTCGCGCTATGTGCGCCGCCAGACACCAAAGATTGGTGCAGATAACTTGGGTCCATATGTCCAAGATGAACTGCGAGAAATTGAGTCTGCAATTCGTGTCCTAACAGAAGCAAGCGTTCAGGCCTCAGAAAGAGAGCCTGAAGCGGCTCGCGTTGGGATGATTAGATACGCGGTTCAACCGTGGAACCCACTTGGGAACGGCTTTGAAGGCCTTGTCGTCTACAACGGGACGACTTGGGTCGCCGTATAACCAACAAGAAGGATAAAGATATGTGGGGCGCAATTATCGGCGGCGCTATGGGCCTTTTGGGCGCAAACAAGCAAGCCAAAGCACAAGACGCAGCAACAGCAGCCCAAATGGCGGGCTTCAAACAGTATCAGCCGTATGTGGATGCTAACCTATCAGGATCACAGGCGGCACTTACTGGTATTCTCAATACTGGGGCATACACAGGTCAGACCTATGCTGGCCCTAATGCCTTCCAGACTGGCACAGCCAACACAATGGGTAACGTAGGTGCCAATCTGATTGGTAACGGTTACAATATGTTGGGCGCTAATGCCAACTTTGGGCAGAACTCTCAGGCGCTCTACGATCAGTTCCAAGGCCTCTCACAGCAGGCACAGTTTCAGGATAGACTACAGAACGCCACTGCGTATGCGGCAAACAACAGTGATGCCATCGTAAACGCTTCCATGCGTGATGATTACCGTAACCTCACGCAGAACACTCTGGTCAACAACAACCTGAGTGCATCTGGCACTGGCAACATCAACTCCAGCCGCGCTGGTGTGACAGACGCTATTGCTATCCGTGATTACAACGACCGTCGTGCAGATACATCCGCAGCAATTCAGAACCAGATGATTGACCGCAGCCTAGCACAGCAGGCACAGCAGTTCGCAGATCAAGGTGCTGCATTGAATGCCGCTGGTAATGCCAATGCTGCAATTCAGTCTGCTTATACCACTGGGCTGAATACCCTTGGTGAAGGCGCTAACTTTGGCATGAATGCTGGTAATAGTCTGCAAGGCTACGATCAGGCAGGACTTACTGCGGCACAGAACGACTTTGAGCGTATGCGTGACTTCGAGATGCAGCAGCGGATGCAGTATCAGTCGGGTATTCTTAGTCAGGCTCCTAACTCTTCGCAGAGTGTTAAGCCAAACACCGTCGATCCGTTCCAAGCCGCAATGGGTGGCGCGATGTCTGGCTTTGGCTTCCAACAGCAGTATGGTCCGCAAATCGCCAACTACTTCAAGCCGCAAACTCAACAGACACCAGTAGGTTAAAGGAGGGGTAAACGATGTGGCAAACAATCATGAATAACCCAGCCTTTAAGAACTCGCCGTTTGCTGGGATGAGTGAGCAATGGTTCAACAGTCTCCCAGAAGAAACTCAGGCCTTTATCCTTCAGGAATATGGTGACTTAAATCATGTAGCCCCTGCACTTTATACGCCTTCTGGCCCTGATAGCCTCCCCAACATCCAAGACAGTAGCACTGCTCCGAATGAGTTCGTCCAAGTTACTCTTAACGAGGGGACGCCTTCCGCATATGTAGTAGACTACAACCCCGCTACGGGTGCGGTCCGTGCCATTGAGGGAAACACTACATCTATGATGATGGTGGGGGCTAACGAAGCACAGCAGCAGCGGCTGGCTAAAGATGCCTACAACCTCACACTACAGCGTCCTGTCCTTGATGCGTTTCGTAACAACCAGACCGCAGAGGGCATTCTGTCTGCCTCGGCAGCAAATGGACAGCCAAGTGGTAAGTCTATCGATCTTGCTCTTGGTTCTCGTGACGCACTGGCATCGGCACAGTCTACAGCAGCCGCAAACTCTAGTAGACCTGATGAGACAAGTGTTGTCCTTAGTCGCCAAACTCCAGCGACAACGCCAGCATACACTGGTCTTGAACAGTTTGAGATCAACAACCCCTACACACCACCTACGGCTCCACCTGTCGTAACAGCGCCTACGGCTCCACCTGTCGTAACAGCGCCTACTGATCCAGTCCTTACGCAGCCAACGGATTACATCGGTAATCACATGGGCCGTAACATGGCGCAGGCGATGCCCGTCCTGACAGACCCAAGTCAGCCTACGCCAACGCAGCCTGTGTTGGTAAACACAACGTCAGCACCAGCATCTGCACCAGCATCTGCGGCAGCATCTGCGGCAGCGACTACACGCTCTGCTTCTGGCGGTGTATTGGCCTCTGGTAAGCCAATCACAAGCAACGCCCGTGGCTCTATGACGCCTGCTCTTCTGTCGGATCGTGCCGAAATGCTTATGCGTGTTGGTGGTGCCATGTATTCAGGTGCGCTGGTCGGTAATGGCATCGGTGCTGCAACGGCTGAATATGGCCGCATCATGGACCAACAGCGTAAAGACGCTCTGGAAGTTCAGAAGATGGAGAACGCACAGCGTATTGCTCTAGCCCGTCTTCGCGGCAAAGGTGGCGCTGGCGGCTCTGGTAAGTTGGGTAAGAAGGAAGCCGCAGCATTTAATAAAGTCAGTGATGCAATGGCTAACTATCAGAACGCACTTGATGCTATCCGTGAAAGCCGAGCGTCAGGTGGAGACCTGACGGGCATTATGGGTATTGCTAAGTCGTTTGTTGATAACTTCACTGGTGATGAAGACGCAGCCCGCCGCTTGATCTTGCAGCGTGTCCGTGTCGATGATGCGCTCCTGCGTGTTGCTGAAACCAAAGGCGCAATCTCTAACGCCGAAATGAAACTGTTCTTGGCACCTGCTCCGACTAATTGGCAGGACGAAGCAATTTGGGAACAGTGGCTTCTTGATCGTATGGAGGCTCTTGAGCGCGTCCAGAACCGCCTTAACCAAGGTGCAACCGTCCCTCTCAGTCAGGGACCAACCCGCGAAACGGCATCAGGCCTTTCTGACGGGGATTTGTCCTACATCAATAACTAGAGGTAAGTGATGGCTGAATACACTATTGAGGACTACAAACGTGGTGCTCGTGCTGCACATGCGGCAGGTGACATCGCAGCGGCCAAGCGTCTTATTGCCGCTGCCCGCGCTCTTGAAGGTAATCAGCCAGCGCAAGCCACACCAGACCAAAGCCTTGGCGGTGCGTTTGGTTATGGTGTCGATAACGCCCAGCGCATTATGGGCAAGGGTATCCAAGGTTTCGGTGAACTTTCTGGCATCCAAGGCGTCGAGCAATATGGCGCTGATGTCGCAGCGTATAACCAACAGCAGATTGATCAATCAAACTATCAGCGTCCAGAAGGCGCTGATGGTATTATGTCTAACCTGAGAGAGGGCGACTTTGCGAATGCAGGTCGCTCTCTCGTTTATGGGGCAACAGAGGCCGCACCACAGGTCGCAGCGGGTGCTGCCGCATCTGTCGGTGCTGGTCTTGCAGCGACAACTGCACCTGTGATTGGCACTGGTCTTGCTATCGGCGGCACTCTTGCTGGCACAACGATGGCCATGGGCGCAAACCGTGACGAGAAAGAACAGCAGGGTCTTGACCCAACTGCAACCGCAACAGACCTTGCAACAGCAATCGCATCTGGCTTGATTGAACTTACGCCTATCAAGGGCGGCGGTGCTACACTGAAGATCATCCGTGAGGGTATTCAGGAAGCAGGACAAGAGGCGCTTGTGATTGGCAACACCGCTGTTCAAGGCGGTGAGTATGTCGCTCAAGACGTGATTGATCGCATGGGTGATGCGGCTGCTATCGGTGCAACTGTATCTGGTGCAATCAACACTGGCATTACGACAGTCTCAAAGACTGGTGATGTTGTGTTGCGTAAGCCTGAAGACGTTGATCCTGAGACATCACAGGCCGCTGGTGACGTGGCTCGTATGTTCCAAGAGATTGCAGATACCGAAGGCTTCAACATCAAAGACATTGACCCCTCTTCTCAGCAGGGTGCTAATGCAGTTCTGAATGCTACTAGAAGCAAACTACGCGAAGACATTGATGGCAACTACAACATCATCAAGAAAGAAATCTTGAAGGATGCAGATGAGGCAACAAAGGCCCGCTTTTATGAGACCATCAAGCAGGCCCGCAACAAAGTGTCTACGACAGTTACCAAGAGCAATCTCGATTTTGTCAGAGATACTGTTGGCAACACCAAAGAAGGCCAAGCGCTTGTTAATGCTCTGCGTCGGTCAAACATCGTAACTGAGGTTTACAGCGGCGGTCTTAAAGGTGGCATCTCTCAGTTTACCGACACGTTTAACCCACTTCCGAAGTTTGGTCGCTCCTACAACCCCGCAGGGATGATTGCTGGTAACATCAACACTGGTGCTGCATTCGCAACTGGTGGTCAGTCTCTGGCCTTCCAGATACCTACTGTTGTTGCTGGACGCGCTATTGACGCAGTTACGGGTCGCCGCTCGAAACTGAACACCTTCATCAAGAAGAACCGTAAACAGGAAGGTCTTGATGCCCCAACGGGTGTTTCCATTGAAGGTAAGACAGCAAGACTGCGAGCGCAGGCTAAGTCAGCAGAAACCGCCCGCAAGGCTCGTGAAGACGCTAACGCCGCTGCGCGTAAGAAGGCTCTGGCAGACGAAGAGGCTGCTACCAACGTCCGTATGTGGCGTAATGGTGAGTATCCAGTTGGCCGACCTGACAGGCCTTCACCACGTCTGGCCATGTTCCAAGCAATCTCTGAGGTCGATCCAACCTTTGTCCGCGACCGCTCCCCAGCGGAAGTAGATGTAGAAGTTGCTCGTATCTTGGCGGCAGCAGCACGGAACACCAGCGACACCAAGCGTCAGCGTAATATCCGTGCTTATCAGACGATCCTAGAGACTGGCCGCGCAAAGATGAACGGTAAGCCTCTGAATGAGGTTATCAGTATCGTTAAGACTGAGATTGCGAAGGCTGCGCGCAGTAAGCCACAGCAAGTAACTCAGGCACCTCAAGGTCAGGCTGACATCCCTGTCTCACCGCGCCCAGCAAAGATTGAAGATGGTGTGAGGGGCAACCGTGCGTTCCTGAAAGCACTCCGTGACGACATGAATGCCGACAAGACTGTGTCATCTGGTGATCGTGCGCTCCTGACGAAGGCAATGGATGAACTTGGGCTAAACCTTGGTTTGGACGTTGTAGCAAAGGCCAAGTCGATTCTTGATGGGGCTACGGCATCCCTAAGCAGCCCTGCACTTGCAGCAAAGTATCTGAAACCCTACATTGATAGGATCAATACTCAACAAGCGGCAGCAAAGGCAAAGGCGTCAAAAGCAACCGCGAAAGCGAAAGCGCAGACCAATGCCCCACAGCAAGCACCCAGCAATGCAGGCCCTAACACAGGACCAGTATCAGCAGCTCCAGCGCCTCAAGCAGGAGTGGGACCAGCAGTTGGGACCGCACCAGCCCCTAGTGGACCCGCAGGCGGAGTATTGGCCGCACCTAGTCCCACATCAAAACCAGTTCAAACCACCAAAACCCCAAAACAAGCCACGCCAGCGCAAGTAAAGGCAAATCTCCCTGAAGCGAGAGCGATCGTTGAGATTGGCAAGAAGGGGACGAAGTATGAGAACGGCATTCAGGATATTGAGACTGCACTAGAGGTCGCTAAACTCCTCGGTATCACCGCACAGATGCTGAGTAGTGGCTCTTCGATGCAAAAGATGACAAAAAGTCCGAAAGGAACTTTTGCTGTCCACAGTTGGTCACCAACTATGAGGGGCTTTGGTAGTAAGGTCTTCTTTATCAAGCCAAAAGGTTCCTACGACGGCGAGAAAGTGACAAGCATTCGGTCTCTTGCCGCTGCTCTCCATGAAATGGGACACTCGCTTACTCAGGGTAACATGGACGGTGAGGGTTACTTTGGGCTTACAACTGTTAAGAACAAACTGAACAACTCTACTGATCAAGTTGGTGCTAACAGTTACAACTCTTCTGTGATGAAGCCGATCCTAGAAACCCTTGGTGCAGATCATCCTGCAATCAAGGAAATCATTGCCTTTCAGGAAGCGGGATTGGCTTATATCGAAAGTAACCCCAGCGACACAACACCTGTCAGGGAATTTGGCTCCTACTTTTCGAGGTTACAGCAGGCGGAAAAAGATGGTGACACCTCGTATGCAGATGCAATCAAGAGGGCGATTAAGCGCTACCGTAACTACACCAACCTGACGCCAGAGTTGTCCGTTGACCCAATGTGGCTTTACCTGATGAACCCACGTCTCGCTAAGGAACTCATGCCGATCAACAGTGCTATGATCAAGGCTGAGTTCGACAAAGCGAACAACGGTAAAATCCTCTTCTTCTCCCATCCGTTTGCCACAATCTTGGCAGTCGCTATGGCGATGGGCCTTGTTGCCGCTGGCGGCGAAGAGGAAGAGCCAATGCCAAACGGCATTCTATCCGCATAATGGTGCCCCCTTCGGGGGGCATCAGTCCCCAAAAGGAAGCATACAGTGAACAAGACAGCATTTGATTTGCTGCCCTATTTGCAGGGCGTTGAGGCCGTGAAATCTTCTGGCATGACCAAAGACCAAAAGGACTCTGTTTTACGGGAGATGGCAGCAAGCATTCCAGCGCCTGTGTTCTGTAAAGCGTGTCCAGAGACACTAGCAGTTCTCGAAAACCTACTAGGAGTCCACAATGTCAGCCCCAAAGAACCCCCGAAAGAAAAGTCCAAAGAAACCTCTACAGCATCCGAACAAGTCCCATCAGGCGGGCAAGACAAACTACTTCGCCAAACTGATGGAAACGGAAGAGGGCAGGGAACTTCGGCGGCAGTGGTCAACAAAGCCTCGAAAAAACGGGGGTAGGCCGAAAGGAACCCCTGACGGATACACCCTTGAGGCCATTACCCCCATCAGAGAGCAGGCAAAGAAAGACGCCGAAAGGATCGTGGCGATAATGACCAAAGACAACCAAATTGACGATGAATATGCAGTCGAAGCACTAAAGACTGCCGTAGAAATCATGCGAGAACCGGGGCAGACGCGAGACCGCTTGACTGCCGCCCGTATGGTCTTGGACTTCACCAAGACAAAACCCGCATCGAAGAGCGAAGTCACAATCGGCAAGGCCGAGGCCTTCTTGGAGTCGCTCTTAGACAGCGACAACGAAGAAGAGCAAAACGACGATGGATCAGAAACTTAAAGAAGTTCGCAAGCGTCTATTTGAAGACTTCGACTTTTATGCCTCGGCGGCGCTAAAGATCAGAACCAAAGACGGAGACATCCGTCCCCTGAAACTGAAGCCCGCCCAGCGCATCCTACAGCAAGCCGTTGAAGAACAGATTGCTGATGAGGGTAAGGTTCGCATCATCATCCTGAAGGCACGTCAGCAGGGTCTATCGACATATGTTGGTGGCTATCTGTATCACAACGTGTCTCAGCGTAAGGCCTGCAAGGCTATGGTGATCACCCACCACAGCGACAGCACCCGCGCATTGTTTGACATGACAAAGCGTTACCATGAGAACTGCCCAGAACTTCTGAAGCCTCACACCAAGTATTCCTCGCGTAGGGAACTTACGTTTGACGTTTTGGACAGTTCTTACGTTGTTGCTACAGCGGGTGGTGAAAGTATTGGCCGTGGTGAAACGCTCACACACGTCCACGCCTCTGAACTTGCGTTCTGGCCTAAGTCTAGCGCCCATGAGAACTGGAACGGCCTGACACAGGCTGTCCCAAACAAGGACGGCACCGCCATCTTCGTAGAGAGCACTGCCAATGGTGTGAGTGGTATATTCTACGATCTATGGCGTGGCGCTATGAGTGGGACCAATGGCTACAAGCCTGTGTTCATCCCTTGGTTCATGGACCTTGAATATAGTGAGAAGGTTCCAGAAAACTTTGAGAGAACTCCTGAAGAAGAGGAGTTGTCGGAGAAGTATAACCTAGACGATGGTCAACTCATGTTCCGCCGCCGCAAGGTGGCCCAGAACGGCATCGACCTCTTCAAACAAGAATACCCCGCAGAGCCTGAAGAGGCTTTCCTGACCACAGGTCGCCCTGTGTTCGCACCTGAGACGCTCCAGACTCAGTTGGATGACGCAAACGATCCAGTGCACCGCCTTGCCCTTGAGGGCGAAGAGTGGCTTGAGAATGTCAGGGGTGAACTCACGCTTTATCACAAGCATGACGCTGGTGAGCGCTACACCATTGGTGCTGACGTTGCGATGGGTGTCAGGGGTGGTGACTGGTCTGTTGCTCAAGTCCTAGACAGTAAGAAGCGCCAAGTGGCGACTTACAGAGCGCAGGTCCATCCAGACTACTTCGCAGAAGTTCTCTACCGTCTCGGAGAGTTCTTTAACTTTGCCTTGATCATTGTTGAAAACAACAGTCACGGCATCCTTACCTGCACACGCCTAGGCAAAGACATGGCGTATCCGCACTTTTATACAGAGGTTCAGGTAGACAAGTTGACTGACAAGGAGACTGTCAAACTCGGCTTCACAACGACCTCCAAGACAAAACCTTTAGTCGTTGATGAACTCCGCGCTGTGGTTCGTGAGGGAACAATCGAACTGAACGACAAGGTGACTATTCGGGAAATGCTCACATACATCGTCAACAACACGGGCGGTATGGAGGCAGAGGCAGGATGCTTCGATGACTGTGTAATGAGTTTGGCCCTAGCCAATCACATCCATGAGGGTGCTTGGGAGCCGATTGAGGCAGTCGATGATCTATACATTGAGATGGTTTGAAGATGAAATCAGAATACAAAAAACTGGATGACGACAAGATTGTCTCAATCGTTGACAACAACTTGCGTATGTCCACGGGTTACGCTGATAGCGAGTTGAGCCGTGAGCGCGCCCGCGTCATGGACTACTACTCAGCAAAACTTCCAAAACCAGCCCACGATGGTAACAGTAAATACGTCTCTCAAGACGTTTATGATGCTGTTGAGAGCATGAAGGCTGCGCTTCTGGAGACCTTCAGCACTGGCAACAAGACGCTTCGGTTTGCCCCACAAGGGCCTGAAGATGTGCTTATGGCGGAAGTCTGCACTGAGTATACCGACTACGTCCTTCACCGCCAAAACAACCTGTTTGAGGTAATGCAGACGGTCATCCATGATGGCCTCATTGCCCGCGCTGGTATTGCCAAGGTCTATTGGCAACCGCAGACGGAAAGCAGCCTCGAATACGTTGAGAACCTCACTGAGGAAGAACTCGACGCGCGGCTGGCGGAAGACAACTTAGAGATCGAAGAAGTCGAACAGGACATCTTTGGCCTCTACACAGGCGAACTCCGTGTTTACCGTGATACGTCTCAGGTGAAGATTGAGGCTGTGGCACCAGAAGAGTTCTTAGTGGAACCACAGTGTAAGTCACTTACTGACGCATCGTTCCTTGCACACCGCACCCGCAAGACAATCGCTGAACTGATTGAGATGGGGTATGACGAAGACCTTGTGTCTGACATCACGGATGAGGACGATGACTTTGACACCGATCCTGAAGTGCTGTCGCGCTTTGACAACATCGGCGCTGGGCGCGGCTTTACGACTAAAGGGAACCAACGTCAGACACGTCAGGTGACTGTTGTCGAAGCCTACATGCCTCTGGATGTCGAAGGTAACGGAACCACTGACCTATACCGCATCGTTAAGGTAGGACACGTCCTCCTCTCCAAGGAAGTTGTGTCTCGCATTCCTTTCGTCGCCTTTGTTCCGCTGCCCATCCCACATGCGTTCCACGGTAACAACTTCGCAGACAAGTTGATCAGCATACAGAACGCACGGACTGTCCTGACACGCTCTATCCTTGACCACGCTATGGTCACGAATAACCCACGCTACACTGTGGTTAAGGGCGGTCTGACAAACCCACGGGAACTTATCGACAACCGTGTTGGTGGTATCGTCAACGTGACGCGCCCAGACGCAATCAGCCCAATGCCACAGGCATCCCTGAACCCCTTCATCTTCCAGACCATTCAGATGCTGGATGAGGACAAGGAGGACACATCTGGTGTGTCTCGCCTGTCTCAGGGTCTCAACAAGGACGCCGTCAGTAAACAGAACTCGGCTGCAATGATTGAGCAGTTGGCGACTATGTCCCAACAGCGTCAAAAGATCATTGCCCGCAACTTTGCAAACAACTTCCTGAAACCACTATTCTTGCTGACCTACCAACTCTGTGTAGAGAACGAGACTGTGGAGAAGGTGGTCGAACTTGCAGGCAACTACGTCAAGATCAGTCCCTCTCAGTGGGCAGACAAGCGTGACGTGATGGTCGAGTTTAACTTGGGATATGGTGAACAAGAGACGCAAATTCAAAAGTATCTTGCGTTCCACCAGTTGTTCACTGCCGACCCAAGTATTGCAATGATGTATGGCCCAGCGCAGAAGTTTAAGATGCTGAACTCTATCCTTGAGAAATCAGGGATCAAGAACGGCGCTGACTTCCTGATAGACCCTGCACAAATTCCGCCTCCGCAGCCTGATCCCGCAGGACAGATGCAGATGCAGATGGCAATGAAGCAGATTGAACTCCAAGAACGTCAGACAGCAATCGCAGAGATGCGGGCGCAGTATGATGCAGAGATTGCGAGGATGAAACTGGAACTTGAGAGCATCAAGGCCCAGCGAGACTTCGCACTACGCTCGGACAAGATGGACCTCCAAGAGGCCCAGCAGCAGCACAAAGAAACGGTCAACTTTGAAGAACTCAAGATTGCCCGCAGTGCACAGGATGTCCGCGCAATCGCAAGCCCTAACGGGTAACTCCAAAGGTAACATATGCCAGCACAAGAAGAGCAACTTGTGGCGGCAGGGGATGAAGCAGAGGCCGTTCTATCGGCCCCTGCCTTCACTTCTGTTGTCAACGATCTTGTTGAAGCGGCCTTCGCAGCCTTCGTGAATACGGAGCCTGATGGCCATGACAAACGAGAGCAAGCCTACAACCACTATCGCGCAATCGTAGACGTGGTGAACACACTGAAACAACGGGTTGAGGTTCGTGATGGAATCCGCGCCCAAGGCGACATAAGCCAAGAGGAACAAGGACTATGACAAACGTCCAGCAAAGTAACTCGGAACCGCGAGCATTGGACATTGACGATGCCGCTGAAGCGATCCTAGGTCGGTGGAATGACGGTGAAGACCTATCCGAAACCGAAGACGAGGATGCAACACCCGAAGACATCGAAGAGACAGATGTCGAAGAGGGTGATTTTGAAGATGAAGATGACCAAGAAGAACTAGAGGACGACGCAGACCCTGAAGAAGGTGACGACACAGACGAAGACGAAGAAGACGATGAAGAAGAAGAGGCCATTGTGGCATCTGATGACTCTGTCGTTGAACTGTCTGTCCGTGGAGAGACCAAGAAGGTATCTGTAAAGGACTTGAAGCGTCTTTACGGTCAAGAAGCATCTTTGACCCAAAAGTCTCAAGATTTGGCTACCCAACGCAAAGTCGCTGAACAAGAGTTTCAGCGGACGCACTTGTCATACCAAAAACTCTTAGAACGTGCAGAGGCTCGACTGAAGCCATATTCAGACATGGATATGCTCTTGGCCGCACAGCAGATGGATTCAGACACATTTGCACAGTTGCGGATGGATGCACGTCAGGCCGAAGAGGATGTAAAGTTCCTCAAAGAAGAAAGCGGAAGTTTGCTTGCTGAACTGCAAGTGAACCAACGTCAGGCGGTTCAGAAAGCAGCACAGGACTGTGTCCGTGTTCTTGAAGAAAGCCTCCCTGACTGGGGAAACGATCTATACAATTCGATCCGTTCCTACGCAGTAAAATCAGGCCTACCTCAAGAACAAGTTGATCAATACACGGACCCTACGGTCATCATGTTGATCAACAAGGCTAGACTTTACGACCACACAAAAGAGGCCGCTCAGAGCAAAAAGGCTCAGGCCAAGGTCACGAAGTCAAAAGGCAACAAGACCAAAATCTTGAGTTCTAAGAAATCACCACCCTCCAAAACATCGTTGAAGACCGCACGTCAGAAAGAGGCGCAAGCCAGACTGCGGAGCAACCCACGTTACGGTGGTGACTTGGATGACATTGCTGACGCCCTGTTGGCGCGTTGGGAAGACTAACTGAAATCTTGCCTATAAGAAGGATTTTCCAAACATGGCAACGTATACCACTTACGATCAGGTCGGCAAAAAAGAGTCGGTCTCGGACATCATCTCGGACATCACCCCCTTCGACACTCCTGCATTCACCATGTTCAAAGACGAAAAGGTGACTGCACGGACCTTCTCGTGGCTTGAAGACTCACTGGCACCCGCTGGTGTAAACGCCGCTGTTGAAGGTGCAGATGCCGTAATGGGCACTCTGATCGACGCAGTTGAGCGCACCAACAACACCCAAATCCTCCAGAAGGGTTTCCAAGTGTCGGCAACTGCTGACGCAATCGGCACCTATGGCCGTGCCAAGGAAACCGCTCACCAACTCGCCAAGGCTCTGAAAGAGGTCAAGCGCGATGCAGAATATGCGCTGGTGGGTGTGGATCAGGCTGCTGTTGCAGGCTCTGGCGGCACCGCTCGTCGCATGGCATCGGTCATCAACCAGATCACCACTGACAAGGCTCAGGGCGGCGAAGCGCTGACTGAAGCCGCACTGCTTGATGCAGGCGAGACCGCCTACAACAACGGCTCGGATGTCAACACGCTGATGATCAAGCCCGCAGACGCTCAGATCGTCTCTGGCTTCGCTGGTGCCGCTGGCCGCAACCGTGAAATCGCTCAGGGTAAGACCTTGGTCAACGCTATCGACCTCTACGTCTCCCCCTACGGCGAATACCGCGTTGTGCTGAACCGCCACCAGAAAGCAGACACCGCGCTGCTGATCGACCCGTCGATGTTCAAGACGTGCACCCTGCGTCCGTTCACCCGCACCCTGCTTGCAAAGAACGGCGACTCGGATCGTCACATGATCGTTGGCGAAATGTCCGTGAAGCACATGAACTACGCTGACTCGGTCAAGATCACGGGTCTTGCATAAGACATCTATAGAGCCATAGCGGCTCCGTAGATTGGACCACCCTTTGGAACACAGGTTTTGCTCTCCTTACTGTGGACCATTGGGTGGTCCTTTTTGTTTTCAAGGAAGCATGATGATTACGAAAAACCCCACCCTCATTCAGTCCGAAACAGACTTCCTGATAGGCAGTGATGGGATGACGCGCAAGCACACACAGGTCATCTCTCAGGCATTTCTGGACGACTTAAAGGACAGTAGGAACGAGAGTTCCAACAGGCCTATGGGCGAATTTCACCGCGTTGCCTCTATTCCAACTGCTGTTGTCGAGAAGTGGCTGCGCGAAGGCTTTAACATCTGGGAAGCATCTGGCCCTGAGATCGTGAAGCGACTGAAGGCAGAAAACCTAGACGCCTTTATGGCTACCGAAAAGAGGATTTAAGTAGATGAACAAAGGTGAAATCAGGGCGCACTTTAAGGCGCTCCTCAACCGCAGTGACTGCACGGACGCCTTGGCTGACACCTTTCTCAATCAGGCCCTGACCCGCATCCAGCGTATCCTGCGTATCCCGCCTATGGAGCGTATGCAGACATACACTGTGTCCGCAAACACATCGGCATCGCAGATTGTTATGCCTTCTGACCTTCTTGAGATCATCGACATCCAATACAACGGGCGCTCTCTTGTTCGCATCCCAATGCACGAGATGGCAGAGCAGCAACGTATTGGTGCGATAGGATCACCAGAATACTTCTGCCGAGAGCGTGAACTTGTGAAACTCGCGCCTGCCGCAGGTGCTGGCAGTATCTACATGACATACTATGCAGAAGTTGCCCCACTGGACACGGACACTGACACCAATGTGTTGACCGTCATTGCAAGCGATTTACTTACATACACGGCTCTTTCGTATGCCGCAGATTACTTCTTGGATGAGCGCGGTGCTTTGTTTGAGACAAAGTCTGGACAGTTTCTCGCAGAAATCCAAGAGCAGGCAAATTCAGCAGAGATGTCAGGTGTCACTCAGGTCATGCGACCCACCAGAACTTACGAGGATTGATGTAGATGGCAAGGGCTTCATTTTACAGCACACAGGGTGTTACTGACACCAACTCCAAACTTGCAACCCCAGAACAGACAAAATCTGTAACTGCGCTTGAGAGCAGCGTTCAAGAGGCCGCTACCAGTGAAGCCAATGCAAAAGCGTCTGAACTTGCAGCCGCTGCCTCAGAATCCAGTGCGGGTGCATATAAAGATGCCGCTGAGACTGCAAAGTCACAGTCAGTGTCAGCAAAAGACACCGCTGTGTCCAGCGCAGCAAGCGCATCCTCTTCTGCTACCGCTTCAAATGCTCATAAGGTAGCAGCGGCTGCTTCTGAGGCGGCTTCTGCGACTTCTGCGACTTCTGCCGCATCCTCTTCCAACAATGCAGCATCTTCGGCAGCAAGCGCTGCCACGTCTGAAGTAAACGCAGCCGCATCTGAGACAGCCGCAGCATCATCTCAGGCTGCATCTCTGGCCTCTGCACTGTCGTCTACTGCATCTGCGGCTGCTTCTAAAACCAGCAAGGATGAGGCCGCAGTTCAGGCAACTACGGCAACCACGAAGGCATCTGCTGCTGCTACAAGCGCAACTGCTGCCAGTGCATCTGCTGCAACCGCTTCGACCAAGGCTTCTGAGGCGTCCACCAGCGCAGCCACAGCATCCACCAAGGCATCTCAGGCCGCTACAAGCGCCACTGGTGCATCTGCTTCGGCAACCTCTGCATCTACGTCTGCTACGAATGCAGCCAACAGCGCCTCTGCGGCCTCTAGTTCTGCCACGGCAGCACAGTCTGCCAAAAGTTCTGCCCAGAACTACCTGAGCGACTTCCAGAGCGTCTATCTGGGTCCATCCTCTTCCGCACCAACAACTGACGGAAATGGTAACACACTGTCCGCAGGCTCTCTGTATGTTGATGCCAGCACAGGGAACCTTAGATACTACACTGGCAGTTTGTGGACTACCGTTCAGGAACTTGGACCCACAGGCCCCCAAGGACCACAAGGTCCACAGGGTGTTAAGGGGGATACTGGAGACACTGGAGACACTGGACCACTCGGACTAACAGGCCCACAAGGCCCTCAAGGACCACAAGGTCTTAAAGGTGACACTGGCAACACTGGTCCTACAGGCGCTACTGGCCCTCAAGGTCAGCAAGGAATCAAAGGTGATACTGGTGATACAGGTGCCGCTGGTCCGCAAGGCCCACAAGGCCCTCAAGGACCACAAGGTCTTAAAGGTGACACTGGCAACACTGGTCCTACTGGTCCAGCGCCCACCCACGAATGGTCTGGCACAAGTTTGCGATTCCAGAACCCGAATGGGACTTTTAGTGCGTATACTAATCTGAAGGGTAACACAGGCGATACTGGTTCCACTGGTCCTCAAGGCCCTGCTGGTCCTACGGGTGCTACTGGTTCTACTGGTTCCACTGGTCCTCAAGGCCCTGCTGGTCCTACGGGTGCTACTGGTTCTACTGGTTCCACTGGTCCTCAAGGCCCTGCTGGTCCTACGGGTGCTACTGGTTCTACTGGCAACACTGGTCCTCAAGGCCCTGCTGGTCCTCAAGGTCCGCAAGGCCCCGCTGGGGCTGTTCCGTCTAACGTAGTTACGCATGACGGTTCCAGCGCTATTCAGTGGCCGGGCGTAACTCGATTGGACTACACACGCTCAAATGGTGGTGCTGGGTGGATAGATGCCGTCCCATACATTCAGTTTGATGACTTCAACCGTGGAAGACTCTATCGACGCTTCTACAGCAACTGTAACTGCGACTGTGCTTGTGCCTGTGATTGTAATTGTTCCTCCAATTGCGGCAACATCTGAGGTGAATGAAGATGAAAATCTATAAGACACTTTCACCTATTAAGTTAGGCGTTGTGGTTACTGTAGCGGATGGTGTGGTTGAGGCGGTTGTTCACTACATGAGTGAAGACCCTGTTACCAATCCGACAATGATTGACCCTATTACCAATCCGACAGTGATTGACCCTGCCGAAAAGACCTTCTCCCCAAGAGAATCTTACCCCATCGCTCTTAGTAAAGATTTGGTTGAGTCTTGGGTCAGTCACCGAGGTCTTGTTGAGTGCACGCACATCTACGTCATCATTGATAAGCAGGGTAAACTTGTTGATGTCCGTAACAAGACTGTGGATACGCTTGCTGACAAGAAGACTGGCTCCTCTTACCTACAGAACCGCTACGTCAAGGAAGAGTATTGCCTCTGTCAAATCTACATACCCCTACCAGACTCACCTTTTGAGGATTGGGTGTTCCGCTTTAACGCAGACCCAGAGATTGCAGCGGAGTTCCCAGAGGGCACTGAAGAAATCGCAGGGGACAACCAGACCCTCCACGACATGATCTATGACATCTACCCGCAGCCCGTGGTCGAAGCGATTACGGACAACGGCGATGGTAGTCATACGTTTACGGTTGGTGCCACCCTTAGTGGCCAGCCGCTTGTCAAGGAAGGCCTACGTTTCTTCATTAACGCTGACATAGGCTACGTTAATAAACGCGAAGTCCGCTGTGGCGCTGACGGTAAAGCGCACTTCAAGGCGCGCAGGCTTGACCTTGACCCATCAGACAAAATGACGGTCGAGATTGGCTTCAAATTCATAAAGAACCTGACCCATGCAGAAGTTCCGCTATAAAGACTGCCCAGAAGACAAAACTGTGTATCGCTGGATACAGGATAACATGACAGACTTGGGGGCTTCGGCCCCCATTTTTGATCCTTATATCCAAATTCCAGAACTTGAGTATGACACCGAAAAGGTGGCCAATGAGGTTCTTGACCTTGTGCAGCATCGTGCGCCAGTGACGCATTGGCGCTCCCAGCCGCCTCATGCTCTTTTTGGAATGAGCCTACAGTATGATCCATACGCCACGCCTGTGGAGACATACTGTGGTAGTTTTGGACACCCACGGTATCAGAAGTTCAGTAATTATGACTACTATTCACAGCCTGCCAGTGACCTTCTAAAGGGTTCAGCGCCGCGTGGTGACTACCTCGACATCATGGCGTTCCGTAAATTCATCCCTGAACTGGACGGGATGCCTGAATTGAAGAAGGTGTTCACTGGCTTTAAGCGGCCAGTGTGTCGTGCAACGCTGCGTATCGTTGACGGTAATATGGTGACCGATTCTGCCAATAACACTGGTGGTTTTCACATCGACACAGACCCTCGGTTGGCAACTCGGCTCAATCTGATTGTCCAAACTAATCCGAACTTCGCCCTTCAATACGAGGGTCACGACCCCATCCACACCCCAAACGGGCACAACGTGGTCAACACTGATCTGATGCACCGCGTCTACACGCACGGGCCTATGGACTTCCACCGCGTTCACATCGTCTTCGATGTCCTGCCTTGGCTCGACTACGATCCGATTGATGACGCTTGGACGCCCACCGAAAACTGGAACACAAAGCACCCCTACGAAATGATCCGTGACGGGGACTTTTACTCTGCGAGGAACTAATGGCTGAATTTATCATCCATGCTAAAGGTCAAGGCGGCGTTGATGCGCGCTTCACCTACAACAATCATACATCTGAAATGACTTATGAAGATGGTTCTAGTGTATACCCAAGCCCTGAGCAGCCTTGGACCATAGGTCACTCGTTCCCTATGTCTGCCGAAAATCCAGCGGGTAAGGTCACGCCCCATGTCCTTAAAATCTCACTGGGGCTGATGTGTAACTTTGAGTGCACCTACTGTAGTCAGCGGTTTGTGCCACGCAACTCTGACACAGGTCTCGACAAGGTTCAGGAGTTTCTGGATGGACTTGACGCATGGGTGACTAAGCCTCCCACTCGCATTGAGTTCTGGGGTGGTGAACCTTTTGCATACATTAAGGTGATGAAGCCTCTTGCAGCGCGTCTGCGTGAGAAGTGGCCCGACACAGAGTTCCTCGTCATCACAAACGGCTCTCTACTGAACCCAGAGATTAACGCATGGCTTGACGACATGGGCTTTAGCGTTGGTGTGTCCCATGACGGACCAGCGCAGCATGTGCGTGGCCCAGACCCATTAACAGACCAAAACATGCGACTTGGTGTGTTTGACCTTTACAGACGTTTGTCACCAAAAGGGCGCATCAGTTTCAATGCTATGGTGCACGATGGGAACCCGTCACGCGCGGCTATTCAGCAGCACTTCTTTGATATCTTTGGGCCAGAAGTTGGCATTGGTGAAGGCTCCTTCATTGATGCGTATGATGCAGGCGGTAAGGAGAAGAGCCTAAAGTCGAACGGGTCCAGTGTGGACTTCAGGACGCGGGCAATCCAAGAGGCGCTTACTGGTAAGGTAGATGCCTTCGGTTTGAGACATGATAAGGTTGATGACTTCATCAACTCCCTCACTACCCGCAGGGATGCTTTCAGTCTTGGACAGAAGTGTGGGATGGACCGCAAGGACACCATTGCTGTCGATTTAAATGGTGATGTTCTCACCTGTCAGAATGTCTCTGCTGTCTCTACCGCGCCAAATGGCCAGAGCCATAAGATTGGTAACGTAAAAGACTTCCACAACATCAAACTCAAAACTGCAACACACTGGTCACATCGCCCAGAGTGCGTGAACTGCCCAGTGCTTCAACTGTGCAAAGGTGCGTGTATGTTCCTACAGGGAGACCTGTGGAATGTCACCTGTAACAATTCCTACAGCGACAATGTCGTCTGGTTTTCATTAGCATTCCTACAAGCAACTGGTTTCTTTCCATACCGGATCGAAGGGGATGAACTTCCTGACATCAGACAGTGGCTTTGGGAAGAACCAAAAAGAAGTCTAGAGGTCACACAGAATGAGCGAGCCGTGGCACCTGAGTAAGTCAGTTCCCATATCCTTTATCTTGGCAATCTTTGCCCAAACAATCGCCCTCATTTGGTTCGTCGCTACCCTGCGAAACGATGTTGATGTCAATAGAACGGACATCCTACGCATTGAAGCGCGCACAGCAACACTTGAGTCAATAGTCCACGAACAGGCAGTTATCTCTGCCCGCATGGACGCCAACATTGGTGCCATCAGAGAGGCTGTAGAGCGCATATCTCAATCTCCACGCAATTAGTAAGCGCACCTCAGTAGGAGAACACCCATGTCACTTGTGGCAGCACTAACAACCATCGTCCCCAACATCCTTGGTATCATTGACAAGGCTGTCCCAGACAAAGACGCTGCGGCACTTGCTAAAGGCAAGATTGAACTTGAGTTGGTTCAGGCCGCATCTGCAATCAATAGACTACAGGCAGAGACTAATATCGCTGAAGCCGCTCACCGCTCAGTTTGGGTGGCTGGCTGGAGACCTGCGATTGGATGGTGCTGTGCGCTGGGCGTAGGCTACTACTTCGTTATTGAGCCGATCCTGAACTGGTTCTGCGTGGTCTTTGGCTTCTACCCGCCCATGCCTGTCTTCCCGCAAGAGGCGCTTTTTGAGATGGTGTTCGCCATGCTTGGTCTCGCTGGTCTCCGTAGTTTCGAGAAGGTGCGAGGTGTTACGCGGTGATCGACAACTGGAATGCCTCTTTGGCCAAGGTGCTTGAGTCCGAAGGTGGCTTTGTGAACCATCCCCGTGATCCAGCGGGGGCCACGAACCTCGGTATCACTAAGGCCACCTACGAGAACTGGGTAGGGCGTCATGTCACCATTGACGAGATGCGCCAACTGACGGTCATCCACGCAACGCCAATCTACAAGAAAGAGTATTGGGACAGGGTCAGGGCAGATGAACTGCCAGATGGCGTTGACTTGATGCTCTTTGACTTTGCGGTGAACGCTGGTGTCTCTCGTGCCGTTAGGACTGCACAGAGGGTGGTTGGTGTTGTCGTAGATGGTAAGTTAGGGCCTAAGACCCTCTCAGCCATAAGAGACACTGCCCCCCTCAACTTCATCAAAGAATACACGAACAGGAAACTGGCGTTCTACAGGCGGCTCAAGACCTACGATGCCTTCGGACGAGGCTGGGAAGCGAGAAGTCAAAAAACACAGATCGCCGCCTTAAACCTACTTCGTGATTGAGACCCTGCCGTCCCAACAGGCGGCAGTCGCAAACCTGTAGGGCGACATTGGGTGCCTACAGGGTAATGAAAGGAAGGTGATCCATGACTATGGTTGCTGGTATCCCCGTGACAATAAGCGAACTCGTAATTGTTGGATTATTGGTCGCCATAATGATCCGTCAAAAGTGAAATGGCGACTTACTGACACTGGTCTTGGACTACAAAGCGTCCTTGATCAGTGTTTTTTCAAAAACTGTTGTAACAAAAGAGACAAATGAATATACTTATGGATACCTACATGCGTTTGCATACAGGTAACTAGGGGCGGTTGAGCAAATCTAGCATACGCAGGATTACCAGCCGCCCCGACGCCAACATGTGGTTGTAACTGAAAGAAACTACACTTTTATCACTCGGTCAAGAGTGCTCAGTGGTCCACTCCTTTTGAGTTCAGCCTCTGACTGAAGTATCTCCAGCGCGTTCCGTATTTACGGCGGCTCACAGTCTCCAGCCAAATATAATATCCAGCAACTTTAATTGGATACCAAGCAAACCAATCCGCCCATACATCAGTATCAACGGGTCGTGGGTATATCATCTACTTCCTCCAGAAATGACGTTGCGTATCTTGGTCACGAACAGCCCCTCTGGTGAGTTCAGGGCTGCAATGATGTCCATGAGTTGGTGCCATGTGATGATGATCAGGCTGAACTCACCGTTAGTCTCATCGAACTGGCGAATCCATACGCGACCATCGTCGTCAATGAACATCTCTAGGTCTTCAAACGCGCCTGTTTCATCCATGACCACCACCTTCTGGTGATCACTCTCTTGCTCTACTGTGAACATACTGCCTCATTAATGTAGTTGGTGTGGCTGGCCCCGAAGGGCCAACCTTTAGGCGCTGATGTCCACAATCTCACAGACGCCGCCTGTGCAGGCAAAGGTCTGAGATGCTTTGGTGGTGTCTTCAAGTTCGTATGAAGACAGCAGCGACCAATCAATGCGCTTGGGCATGTTGGCCAGTGCGGCCTCATACTCTTCTTTGGTGCAGTCCTGATAGGGTGCCTGAGCGTAGGTGTGGTCAAACCTCGGAAGGAAGGACACACCAGACATCTCGTCAAAGTGCTTGTAGACAAAGGCACCAACCTCCATCCACTCATCCTCACCAACAGAGACGGTCACGGATGGCTTATGGCAGGTGTAGTTGCGCTGATACGCAAGCCACATCTCCAGTTGCTCAACAGCAGACAGATCGTTGCGGGTGATGGAGCCAACAGCCGACATTGGGAAACTAAAGACAGTCGTGTTGTTGGGCTTCATCACACACGGCTCCGCAGGGATACCCATGTCTTGCATGAAGCGCGTCAGTGGGTCTTTGTTGTCACCACGCACCGTCCGAATGTAGTATTCAGAGTGTCGTGCGTGGATACCGCTGGCACTGTCGCACAGTTGCGATACGGTTCCAGAAGGCTTGACTGCGGTGACTGCTGCGGCCTTGTTGATACACAGTTTCTTGGCCCACTGTTCGTTGACGGAAACTGCTGTATCACGCCATGATACAAGACGCTGCTCAAGCCCATCTGAGCGACCATTGGTCAGCGCATTGTCCATGATGCCCGTCATAGAGACACCAAGGAGCGCTTCCTCTTCTGTGTTGTGCTTCCAGCACTCACGCAGGTAAGGGAAGTAGGTGAGGGTTGCTTGTATAGTGCCGAGGATTGTCGCCAGACGCACCTTGCGATGGATGTCCACAACAGTGTCAGTAGGACGGATGACAGCCTCAGTCAGGTTACAGAACTGACCGCCTGTTCCTACAACACCCTTCTTCTCGACTACACCCGTCTCAGGGTTAAGCCAATCTTCAAGGCGCTGGCCCCGCAGCACGATCTCGGAGCACGGGTTTGTTCCAAACTCCCAGTTAGGATCACGGACACCCTCACGGTCTGCTTTGTCCTGTGCGGCTTTGCGGTTGAAGATACCACGCTCACCAGACTCCGAAGCGACCAAAGCCGACCATTCCATCAGGAAAGCCAATGCTGTGGGCTTTTCGTTGTAAGCCACTGAGTTGTTGGCAAGAGCGAAGTGTCCGTTGTCGATCTGCCATTCTCCAGACTTTGCTGTCTGCATCTCTGTGTCGTCAATGTCAGACAGGCTAATCATGGCACTGCGGCGGACCCCACCTACCACCACAATCTGACCAATCATACACATGATGCTGTGGGCTTCGATGGGTGTCAATTTGCGACCCTGTGCTACCTTGAAGGTGTCCACAGTGAACTGGAAAAGTTCCACAAGAGGCTCAGGCCCAGAAGCTCGGCCCCCAAATGTCTTCAGGCG
>OBMK010000457.1_pt1 | contig 39305 bp, 50 predicted proteins | sample 1539081 | NCBI WGS metagenome assembly OBMK01 (sample SAMEA3355528, study PRJEB22509) | marine metagenome | biome: marine; feature: river plume; material: water | place: USA | collected 2010-08-07 | depth 0.5 m | reverse complement strand
TCAAACCCTCTGATCAATAGCGATACAATCTGTTTGCGTGATAATGGACTACCTAAAAACCCGTAGCGTACGAACATGAATTCTATATCGTTTATTTGTTGTGTCATTGTTTAGCCCTCTTTGGTTATCTATTTTTAGGGTTGCACTTTAATAACCCGTCCCGTTCATTCATTAAAACATTAAATTTTTCCTCTAATCGCAAGCATTCAGTTTTAAATTTTGATTGCGAATAAAAAGCCCGCCACAAAATGCCATCAATATATATTTTATATGATTCCATTGTTACGCCCTCCACACTTCTACGCCGCCGTCTATCTTTTGCATCCGGTAATCATCAGGGTCAATTCCTTGTGATTCCATGTAATCTCCAAGCGCCTTTAGTGTAGGGCAGCTATGAATTGTGACTACCTCGTCGTTGTCTAGCATTGTCATTAGTTCTTGCATTGTTTAGCCCTCTTCTTTTAGGTCGCTTTCGAGTTCTTCAAGCTGTTCTTGAGTGTATTTAAACTGTTCATTGATCAAGGCCATTAGATAGTCTTTGTCGCCTCTTTCGTTATAAAAGTATTCATCATTCATAACGTGTAACGATAATTCTTGATCACTGTATTCTGTTAAGTCTTTTCTATAATCAAACATTGTGGAACCCTCTAGTGTGTCTTTGGCGTTATGCCGTTGACTTGATGCATATCATCTCAGGGATAGTTAGGGATTGTCAAACGGTATTTAATGGTAATAGTTGGCATTAACGAAAAAAATAGATAACAACAAAAACAGACACTAATAGAAACAAGAACGACTAACACCAAAGGATCCAGTGAGCACTAGCGTATTAGTCGGGTGTCACGTTAGGCATTAGCTGCGCCGTCCGTCCATAGTGGCGTAGCATGTGGCGCTTGCCATGGGTGCATGGGGGTAAATCAAAATCCTCACCCTTACGTATACCCCTTCAGATATTTCTGTCAAAATGAGAGGACACCTAAGACTCCTTAAAGACTCCTCAGGGAGACTTAAAGATTAAGGTAGCGAGGGTTAGAACGAAATCTTTAAGTCCCCTAGAGAAGCACCGATCACCTCCTAGAGGGGGTAGGTTGTGAACTGGGTGGGCGGAAGCTGACAGGCTCCTAAGACTACTTAAGGAATCCTACAGGCTCCTAAGATACCTATATATACTATAGTATATCTGAACGGGGGGTGGGGGTCTTACTCTTAACGGTACTTTTAGAACTCCTACCAACTATCAATAGCTTACACAGCCGCTAGGCTGGGGGTTAATTCTTCTACTTTTAAGACCCAACCTTGGGGTATAGCGATGAATGCACCGCCTGTATCTAGCTCTTCATCCACTATCCTAGACCTCATTACGATGACCTTATCGACATCACTGTGTACTAGCCATCCTACCTCTTGACATATAGCTGGCTTGTGTTCTACAATATCTTCTATTGCAGTCCAGCAACCATCGCTATCCTGAGCATCCTGCCAAGTTAGTCTGACCATTGGTACATCTCTCATATCCATGTGTTCTCCCTTTTAGGTGTTTGTACATTGTGCATGTTGTGGAAGCTTTCTAGCTGATCCATTAACATGTGATGTTTACGTTCGTTCATTTCTTCATCAACATCCGCAGCCATCTGTTCTACCCAATATGCAACACCCATAGCTAGAGCATCGAGTCTATCGTCATGGGCAAGAGCACCACGAGTCTTAGTGACACGAGTTAGCTGGTAGGTAAGCATGTAGCGTTGGGCTTTCTCAGGTGGATGGTGTTGGACACTATCAAAGTCATGCTGGATGACCTTTGGATCTATGATTAACTTGTGCTGGTTCATAACTGGCTCAAGTGTATCTATGATACGCAACTCTTTCTGCTTGCTGTGTCTCACCTCTTCTGTACTTACTGGATATATCTTCTTTAGGATGGGCTTCAGTAGCTCAGTAAACATACCATCACCAAAGTTACTCTCAATGAGAACCATGTTGACCTTATGCTTCTTAGCTATATGAGCTAGACCTGATAGAGTCTTCTCACTATAGCCACCTGATATACCTGCACAGTCTGCTACGTATAAGTACCCATTGAGCATCTTAACGACAGCATAGGCTGTTTCATCCTGACCACGACCAGAGGGGTCAATAACCAGTACAGAGCCATCGTAGTCCACGTAGTCGCCTACAGAGGCTTCAGGAGCGTAGAACTTATCACCACTAAGGCCAACGTTAGGGAGGTCTTTAATCTCCTTGAAAACGCCATACACGAGCTTCTCGGGGGCTTGATCTTTATCGACAGACATTATCATCAAATCTGACAGCTTTAGAGGGTATCTATCAGTGTCACTCATGGACGTATCCAGCATAAACTGGAGTGCAAATCCCGATCTGCCGTAAGATAACTCACGTTCTAGCAGGTCATCATCGTCAAATCGCTTAGGATCTACTGGCTGTCCGTCTAAGGGTTCCTTTGCCTCGTGCATAGCATCCCATAGGGTAGGTGCTAAACGTGACCCATACGCCTTCTCAGCGTATTCTACGGTAGGATAACGAGCTGGCCACACTCTTAGGTGGTATCCACGCTCAGTTAGAGTGTTATAAAGACTCATTTCACACTGTGGTGTACCAAGATAGAGGATCTTCCCTTCTGGTTTTAGTACAGCGTCAAATTCCTTAACAGCTTCGCCTAACTTCTCTCTCATCATCTGAGTCATAGAGTTATTAGGTACTTCGATGTCATCTGCTATGATAATATCTGCCCGACTGCCTGTAAGCTGACCAGTGATACCCACGGACTTAACCGAAGGGCTACCACTAGCCAGCGCAGGTCTTACGTCAAACGCTATCTTACTCCACCTTTGCTCACTTGTAGCTATGAGATGTTGGCATATTGGGAGTTCTAAGATTAGTCGTTGAGTGAATGTCGAGAAATCGTCAGCTCTCTGTTTAGAGGCCGACACAACCATGAACTTCTTTTGGGGATCAAGAAGTAATTGGTGCACGACAAAAGCGGCAGTAATATATGACTTACCTACACCTCGAAATGCCTCGATGATCGCTCTTCGTGGGCAGTTCTGGATGAACTCAGCCATATCGTATTGTACGGGCGTAGGATCAGGCAAGTTTAGGTGCTTCCAAACTATAAACATAAAGTTTCGGAAGTCCTTTAGCTGCTCTGGTACGTTATCCATTACGACTCCTGTTTTTCTTCACACTTGAGATGCGAAGATTGCTATAAGCATTGTTATGTGGGTTACGATCTTTGTGATCTATATCTTTGCCTTTGATTGCTAGTTTGCCATGCTTCTTTTCCATGTTACGTCTAGCTTGTTTGCGCTTATCGTTTCGTCTGCGCTGTTCAGGCTTCTTATGGTAGTTCTCGTACTCAGCTTTGTAGTCTCTAGCCATTACCATTTCACCTTATTAGCCCAGTAAGCTGCTGAGGATTTACCCTTAGCTATGTTCTTACCATGTCTGGCTTTAAATGACTTAGCTCTAGCAGTGTTTGTTTTATCACCAGACTTACCTTGCTGACCAAAGCGGATGATCTTTTCTTTACCGTCAACTTTGGTTTTAACAACGTGAGACTTAGTAGGATGGCTAGGAGTACGTTTAGGTTGGTTAATCTTCAAGTTATCAAACTTACCCATTACTTCTTAGCCTTCTTTTTGTAACCTATAGTCATCTGCTTGTAAGCTTTAGGACTAATAGTGGAGTTTTTCTTAGACCTGCTAGTGCCAGCCTTCTTTCTTTTGTTTATGTTTGCATATAAAGACATTAGTGTGCCGCCTCTTCAAAAGGCAAAGCAGTCAGTAAGCTTGCCATGGGTGATTCAGCAGTAATAATGTCATTACTTGCACCGTTGTCCTTTAGGAACTTAACGGCTACTGAGAGTTCTGAGGGAGTTGCTTCCCCCGACTTTACTCTTGTTAAGAGTTCTTTAGTTACACCATCATGCAACTCTTTTAATAAGTCTGTCATATAATTAACCTTTCATTACTTTTGCTATCTTCTCACCGCTACGTCCTACGACATAGCCGCCTAATCCTAGCTGCAATAGCATCCACGCTTCGTCTCTTAGAGGTGTCGCTAGAAGTCCTAGGGAGTCCCCTACGGCAAGTGTTAAAAAGGTAAGCATTGTTATAGGTCGCCAAGCAGCAACGAGGAAATGCTCGCTCTGTGCCTCTGAGGACACTATAGCTTGCTGGCCTTTGATCATCTCTGTTTCATAATCAAAGACACGCTGCATAGCAGCCGCTTGGACATCTAAAAGATGCCCTTTGGCTTTCAACCGTTCATCTTCACTTGTGTGTAGTGCATCCACTAGGTCAGCAGCAGGTTTGAATATACCTGCAATTAAATCTGTTACGCCCATTATACTCCTCCAATAACTTTAAGGAATTCAGAGAGTCCCATCTCCTGTGCAAAGTAAACAACTGCACCACCGACTACTAACCACTTAATTTGCATTAGTGTTCGGCTTATGTTGTCGAGCATAACTCTAAGGTCTTCAGCTTGCGCTGTAAGATTCCTTAATTGTTCGTCATGTGCATCGACTCGCCACTCTAGGCGGTCAACGTGTTGTCTTAGGTCGTCCATGTTTTATCCTGTTATTCTGCTAGTTTAAATCCACCAAAGTAAGTGCCTTCTTCACCACCTACTAATCTCAGGTTTTGTGAGTCACCTGTTTCTCCAAAAACGTAGACTTCAACATAATCTCCTACTGATAGGGATTGAACTGTTGAACCGCCTACAGCTTCTCGCCTTGTGTGTGACGCTTGGTTTGAATCAAAACCAAACACTGCTCTGTCTACACCATTTACTCTAATAGCAACCCACATTTGGACACAATAAGTACCTACGTTGTTCATCATTTTACAGGTAGCGTAAAGATTATATTTACCAGCTTTATCAGCAGGCACAGTAAACTTGTAGTTTGTTACGTTATCGTAAGCAGAGCCGGTGTCGAATTTTTCCGAATTAAAAGGCGCTTTAAACCACGAGTTGTGGCTGTTATCTAAACTGGTGCTTAAGTAAGTATGAAACGCTGGTGTATTCTCACCACCGCCAACACCCGCAAGGAGTGCTGAAGGAATAGTGCCAGTGTCGTCAAGAAGAGCTGGGTCTATGCTTGTTGTGTTAAAGTCTGCTAAGGTTCTTGCCTTAGTCATAATGAGTTACCTCTAAAAAGTAATCGTGCGTTTTTCGTAAGTTATATCAGACACTGGATCAGTTAAGTCTTCTTTGACGTAACTAACTCCTGTTGTCTCATATAGATTAGGTTTCAGTACGTTCTCTTCATAGGTAGCTGTTGATTGCCCAGCGATTGCCCACGAGTCTACTGATGTAAAGTTAGCTTGGTAGTACGCTTTAAGCGCATCAGCAAACTCTTGTGAATATAAGTAAGCCCGACTACCTTCTGCATCGTTTCCAGCGAGGTAGTAAGACTGCTCTAAGACACCATCAGTGACTAAAGCATAACGTATAAAGCACAGGTGATCATCTTTAAAGTAACCGAAGACTTCACCTTGGGGTAACGCTAGGACGTTAGGAATACCTATGTTAAAGTATACCGCTGCATCCGCTTCCGTAGGTGTGCCATTAAATGGTAAAGTACCTTCTAGTATTTTAGTTTTACAGTCCTCAAACAAACGAGTAATATCATCTGAAGAGACACTGTTTAATTTTCTTACTAAGTGTGTCATATTAACTCCAGAGTTCTACTCGTATTGTTTGGTTAGCGAAGTAATTACCTACTTCAGCCGTTGTTTGTTTCCATCGAGGATATTTAAGGTTTGTGCTAGAGCCGTTGACGAACCCATATCTATTGAAAGCTGCATAAGGTATGTCTGCTCGTTCAAGAGTAAGCACTAAAACCTCGCTACTCGTGTTGTAAAACTTGAGCGTCTTAAATGCGTCTGCGTCTGAGTTAGTAACACCACCTGCTGGAGTAACAGTAGCTAGATACTGTGTTGAGTTAGCCCCCAATGTAAATTCAACTTTGTTGTTATGCTGACGTAAAGCTTCAAGGGTATGGGTAACACCATCAGCTAGATCAATAGTAGATGGACTCTTTGAGCCGTGATAACCGCCCATGATAGAACCATATCCTGAGTAAATGTTACCGTAGACATTAGATGTGCCGCTTGTGATTGTTATAGAGTCTATAAGAGAGCTGGTGTTAGAACTTGCTTGTTGGTTAAAACCCCCACCAAAAAAGTCACCCCCTGAACCAGAGGGTGTTACAGGTTGTATAGGATCAAGAACAAAAGGTTGGACTACATTTTTTATCATAGCCATACCTACCTCGTTTCGCTAATATAAGCCTTTGAAGTAGCGCCTAAGTCAATTGTATTGTCGGAAGCACTGCCCCCAATAAGAACAAAAGGTGGTAGAGCTAGTTCTTTCATTTCACTTACCGTAAAACTGTGTATCAGTACGTAGTCAGTGCCGTTTAAGCTACCATAAAGATAACCATCAGAACTGCCCTTTACAAACTGCACTAATCCTCGTGACCCATCACCCATCTTTGGGTTATATGGAGTGTTGTCGTTTGCTAATTGTGGCATTTTTTGTTTCCTTTGTTTAAGATTTAGAAGGTCGTGTTGGGAATATGCTTCTAGTTTCAAGGGGGTTTACATTTTGTTTATCCACCCCCTTTGGCCATTTTGTAGATATATCCCGCAGAGCTTGACGGTAAACCGCCCACTCCGCTCTTTTTTCTAGCGTAAGAGGGCTATCTGGAAACTGAGTCCAATCACTCCCTTGTAAAAGTAGATCACGTTTCGTATATATTTCATTCCATATTTCTTGATGATTCATGCGTTCAATCCTAATACTGTTATTTGTCCGTTATTAATCCCACGCCCAGAAAGATGTGAGCTATTGCTGATAAGATTAACATCATCCATGACACCAAAGACCCAAACGTAATAATCTTTATTACCTTTAAGGGATACAACATCACTAAGAGAATAAAAATCTCCAGCAGGAACTCCAGCACGACTATGACCTCTTGTGGTAACATATTCTGAGGCAGACGTAGAAGTATAATCAGTTGCGTTACTGGTTTGCCTAACAGCCATAGTGAAGCCTGAACTTGAACCACCGTTTTGGCTAAACAAACCTACAGGTTGTAGATTAGCACTTATAATGAAACTACGTGTTCCTGCAAAATTAGCTGTTTTAAAATGGAAGCTATATAAAGGACTACCCCCCATTACATCACCTTGTTTGACCTGAGCATCTGAGTGGTTAGCTCCTGCTATGTGTTGAGGCTGTGCTGAAAGAAAATTAGCTTCGTTAATCTCGTTTAAGTAGGCCATTGAAACATCGTTACCAGCAGTACCAGTAATCATTCCGATAGAACCAGAAATAGCTTTACCACCAACGTCTAAAGTATCCACTTTAATTACAGAAGCTTCTAAAGTGTTTGCGGTAATATGTGAACTATCTATAGATCCTGCCAGTATCTTAGAGCCAACTATAGTGTCGTCAACTAGCAATGAGCCGTCTACGTGTAAAACAACAGTTTTACCGAATACTCCTAGACCCTCTTCGTTAATCGAATCGCATATTTTAGTAACTACGTTTGTTCTGTCATTGGTTTGCGACAATGAAACTACATCACCTAAAACTACAAGCCTTTGTGCTTGTGCTTGAACAACAACTCTTGCTTGAGTATCAGTAAAGCTATTGTTTACCATATTACCAGAGAACTGCCCAGCACCATTAGTACCGTGGGTTCCATCAGAGCCGTTAGCACCAGTGATCCTAATTGGGTTTCCCCAAGAACCTTCTGCGTTAGTACGCCCAAACCTCTGCACCATCCAGTTACTACCAGCGGAGGCACTTAAAGACCAACCATTGTTTTTAGCTGCGCCATTTGAAGGCCACGCATTATTAGGTTTCGCTGGTGTTGTAGTAATAGCGTTAGAGTTGTATGCTATATAAACATTTATACCGTCAGCACCGTCAGCGCCATCTTCACCGTGAGCACCATCTACACCGCTTTCAACCATGATTTCCCAAGCACCGCTAGTTCCAGCAGCATTAGCATCATAGATATAAATTTTACCATTACCTTCACTTGTATCTCTGTAAGCCCAATTAGCGGCGGCTGCGTGGTCTAACACTGTAGTGCTGCCATCTACATAAGGAATTACTGGTGGTAAAGCTGATTCACCTTTCCAAACCATACCATCAACACCATCAGTGCCGCTAGTACCATCCGCAGTCATCTGATACCAAACACCGTCTTGATATAAGAAACTCTTTCTAATTGCAGGGTCAGAATTATAGTAAGCCATACCATTGACAGCAGTATGTGCTGCTTCAAAAGCTGTTTGACTAGCATACGTACCCTTCCAATCTATAGTAACACCATCAGCACCTTTAACTAATTGCCAAGTATAGTCACTAGGATTTGATGAATCTGTCACTTGATTGTCAGCATAAATACCAAGGTAATCTCTACCATCCGCAAAATCTACACTAAAATCTAATGTACCATTAGCGTTATTAGCATAAGCATAGTGAACATAAGCATTACTTCCGTCCTGACCTACGAATTGACCAACATCAGTGAAGTCGCCTAAAACGGTATTGGTTGATGCAGTTGTACACACATATAAGTTAGTGCCTATAACATAAGCATCACCCAACTCTGCATTAAGGCCGCTTAGCCCTGCTGTAGTTGCAAAAGCACCTTTAACATTTATAGAAGTACCATCAGCACCGTCAGCACCTTGACGGAAGAATAATTTAGGTATAGACCAACCATTGTTCGACCACACACCATCAACTTGCGAATATCTAGTTGTAGATACCCACTCTATATCTAACTCCGATGCCGTAGGGGTGTCGTACCAAAAAGTAGTTGCCTCACCAGATGGGAAGGTTTCGGTACTACCATCGAACGTACCGCCTGTAGGAGTTATAGGGCGTGAAGCGGATGTATAGAAGATAAAGCTTTTATAACTACCATCATTACCGTTAAAGTAATCAACACCTAACCTTGGGGTATAACCATCGGCACCATCTGAAAATGTAGCTGATTGTCCAGAGCCATTATCAATAGTGTATGTACCATTACCATTAGTTGTTATTGTTGGTATAGGAACAGAACCCCCATCATTACCATCAGCTACTACAATAGAAACATTGTTTGTTGAATCAGTAATTATATAGGAGCCGTCATTTTGTTTTTGTAAAGAAAGTGTGTTGATACTACCGCCACTACCGTCACCAAAGGAGTTACCAGTGTTGTTAACAAGGTTTACAACAACCTCAACTACAGAGCCAGCACTTAAAGTGGCAAAGTAAACTCTGTTGTTAGTCAAGTCGACAAAGTAGTCCCCAGTGGTAGGTGTGGCTAATAAACCTATTTTAGTTTCAGAGCGTACTTGTTTAACGCCGTTTAGAAAAACTAAAGCACTATTATCAATGGAAACTAAGGATACCCAACTGTAATCAGCCTCATCATTGTTAAAGGTTTCAAATTTATGAGAACTGTTACTAGGGACGGCTAACGTCCACGCTGTCCCATTATAAATTTTAAGACTCTTTGTATTTATATCAAACCAAAGATTACCTGTTGTTGGATTTTCAGGAACCGTAGTTGACGATGTATAAAAACTCACACCTTGTAGGTTAGTTTCAGAAGCCGTATCTAAAGCTTCTTGCGTTAGATAGAATAACTGATTAGAATCTAAGTCTAAAGCATCAGCAGTTAGTAAAGAAGCATCAGCGTAATCCGTAAGTCTTTGATCTGAACTTGAGCTTCTCACTATACGAATTGCAAGGCCATTCTCAGGAGCCGTGTTAAACGTAAGGGTAGTGCCACTTAATGTATAAGAGGTGGTAAATTCACCACCCACGATAACCTTTATGTGAGACTGTTCGAGGTATGGTGGTGTAGTAAAAGTTGTTAAACTACCATCGCCTATATATTCATTATATGAAAGTGCCATTTGTTTTTCCTATTTATTTCGATTCAAGAAGGTATCCAGAAGAGTCTCTGGTTTAGTTATTACTTGATCCATTGTTTGTTGTGATTGTGATAAAGCTCTAGCTTGTTGAGCTGCTGTCCACATCTCTAGCATTCCTAAGTCTTCACGTTCTTGAGCTACAGTAAGTTTAGCTGCATCTTCATAAGCATTTAGTACCTGTAAGATTAAAGCTTCTTTACTACCTCTTAATCGTAGATCAGGAGTCATTATGCTTGGGGTAGCTATCTCTTGGTACTCGTCAGATAGTATTAAAGCTTCTAACTGTTCCTCAAGAGTCATACCACCAATCTCAATAGTTGCGTAGACTTCATTAAAACGCCACCATGCAGACTTACCATCAACTACAAAGTCATCGCTTTGCCAATCAAGTATGCCATCCTTACTAGGGATGTCAGCAATGTCAGCATTCATATCTAAGAACTCCATACGTACTGGATCGTTAGATAAGAAAGTAGCTTTTGATAAACCATTAACTATCCCTGATTGATCAGGTTTAATTATAGGCTGACCTAATCTGTCAAACTTAGGCTCCATTGTTTTAGACATGAAAGGGATAGACGACTTCATTGCTTCCCATAATCCATCTACTTCACGTTGGCCTTCATCAGTACCCATCATTTTAAGGACTGCTGGTGTAAAGGTTCTGCCTTTAGCTTCCATGTAGTTCTCAAACTTCCTTTCAGGATTGTTCATAAAGTCTACAAAGTTAGCCATACCAGAAGTGAACGTAGTGTCTTTCATCATGTTGATATAAGATACAAGAGCTGCTGCTGCTAACTCACCGCCTTCATCATACATACCAGCGTTCTCTAAGTCTCTTATATTAACCATTGTCATCAACAGGTTGTCCATGGGAGCAAACCGCATTGTGTTATGGAATGTTTGAGAGTCTTCAAAGTAAACTGAGTGAGGTTGTAAGCCAGTAAGCTTTAAGTTCTTCACGTTGTTATATGAGAGATGATCCATTGTGCCTTGATAGCGGTGCATCTTCACAGTGCCGCCTTTACCATCAGGTACATCAACTTCTTCATCTACGATCTGACGGAGAGTAAGCATAGCTGTTGTCATAAAGGCAAGCTCAAACAACGCTCTATCTCTATCATCAGCATTACCACCAAAGAGCATTCTACGAGAACGTCTTGAGGCTAAGTTTAGGATAGGTGTTCGTCTACCTACATACTTAAATACGTTCGTAGGTGTTCGGATATACCAAGCATCCATACCTAAGCGTAAGATAGGAAACTCATTCATCCCTTTTTGAATCCAAGAACCTATACCACCTAGTTTATCAGTGAACGTAGCTTCTCGTGTTTGTTGTAGACTGTAGAGTAATTGACCTAGTAGTTTCTCTTCAGCTTCATCTAAGGCTTCTTCACCTTTGCGAGCTTTCTCTAGTATCTCTACACCTTCATCAATCTTAGAGTCCACAAGCTTCATAAAGGTTGCATCATCTAAGTCTAAGTTCTTACCAGATGCGATTAAATCTTCTTGGACTAAGCCACCATATATGCCTCTGAAGTTGAGTTGTTTAAAGAACTCATCACCAGCCGCTAGACCTCTGTAGGATAGTCTAATGTAGTTACCAAGGATGTCCTCAAAGGTCATTCCTTCATTAAGAGACTCTTTCCATTTTCTAAAATCAATATCACCTTTACCAATAGCTACTTGGTCAGTTGCACCATCGACTTCTTCTTTAACTTTGAAGTCAGGGTCAAGTTTGTTGTAACCAGTCATCAAGGTTTCCCACATAGCTCTTGAAGCTACACGGCTGTGATTAACAACACTAAATGATTGGTACTTAGCTCTTCTTGCTTGTCTAGCTGCCGCAGATTTATCTCCACGAAGAAGAGCAATTAAACTACCGCCCCCTGTTTCAAAGTTGTTTAACTTCATCATCACAGCATTGATCGTAGGGTTAATAAGTTGTGTCTTCCAACCCATCAACAAGTTAGCTGAACCAAACTCAACAAGCTTATCAATACTTCTGCTCGCTACTTCTTTAGTTCTGGCAAGTCCATCAAGCATACGCTTATAGAATGGATCTAACTCATCTACTGCTGAAGGAGTTAAGTCACTCTCTTCTGCTGCTTTGTCTATGTCTGTCTTTTCTTTCTCTGTCTTTTTCTTATTCTTTTCTTTCTGTTTCTTAATATCTTTCTCGACTATCTTAGCCTGAGCTTTCTCAAGGTCTTTACCAAACAAGGTAGATAGGTCAGGAGTAAAAGCATCATCAAAGGCTTGCTTGATTGCAACAAGACCACGACCTAAACCACTGCTTGACGCTTTGCGCTGTGCGTGGAGGTCTAACTTAGCTTCTACAAGTTTTTGTTTTCTTAGGATTGCTGTCTCATCACCTGCTTTAAATTCAACAGAGTCATCAATGATAGCTAAGGCTTCATCAATAGACTTGTTAAGAGAACCTAGAGCTTTAACCCACTGTGCTGGCTCAAAGCCATCAGGTCGGATTGTCATTTCTCTAAGGGACTTAACGAACCCTTGGATGTCATCCGCATTCGAGTCACGTAGTAACTTAGCAATGAGCTTGTTACCTTGCTCAACTGTATCTTTGATTGGGATAACTTTAGGATCACCTACATCATCAGGTGAGCGTAAGCTGCCTAGCTTTTCTCTGTCTGCTTTCGTAGCAAGATCAAGCTGCTCATCCGTCATGTTCTGTGGTGAACGGTTCTCAACTGGATTACCTTCTACATCAACACGAGGTTTGGTAGGATCAGCTTTAGATACTTTAGTTTCAAACTTAACAGCAGTAGTCTCAGGAGTCTCTACTTTAACGGGAGCGCCTTCAGGTGAAGTTAGCTCCACTTCAGAAGGGTCTTTAAAACTTTCTTCTGCTTTAGACTGTAGTTCAACAGCTTCCGCTGCTGCTTCGTCTCGCTGTGTTTGTGTAAGACTAGGGTCTTGTGCTCTTTTGGCAGCACGTATCGCTTTGTAGCCATAAGCCACTGTTCTAAATGTAATGTCTAAACCTGTACCAAGAACACCACCTTCGATAGCATTCTTCATTTTACCTTCAAAGATGCTGTCGTCTTCATTGCCTTCAGACGCTAGATAGTTAATCCAATCAGCCTCAAGACCTGCGCTTTTAAGAAAGTCAGATAGACGAGCTTCGTGTGCATCAAAGACTGTGAAGTCAACTACAGCACCCTTGAGTGCTGCTGTACCAACTTGATTAGCTACCGTCGCACCTTTAGCTATGGTTAATACTTTAACAGGAGCTAGAGCCATCCAGCCTGCAATGAACTGTGTAAGACCGCCTGTAGCGCCACCTACGAAAGTCTCTTGCATACCCATGTCTCTGGCATCACCGAGATCAAACACAAGGTCTTCGACTACCTGCTCTGCTTTAAAGACAGAATAGAAGTTAGCTTCTTTAATTGCTTGTAGTTGCTCAGGGTTTACATAAGTAAAGTCTGTAGAGCCTATAGAGAAAAGACGAGTACCTTCGGCATCGTTGTATAACTGTAGTTGCTCAGGTGTAGCATCAGCTTTGTTAAACGTGGTGATGTCACCAGTATAAGGAGTAATAGCTTTGTTCATAAGCTCTACAGGCCAATCTATAACTGTGCCTACAGTTTCTTTAGCAAAGGAACCTATAGCTCCTAACATATTGACAGGAACTTCTGCTGCTGTGCCTAAGACACCTTTACCTTCTTCCTCTGGTACAGGAGCTACGAAATCCTCAGCTACCGTAGGTTCAGGGATGAAGTCTACAGGGTCTACTTCCTCTGGCTGTGCTGTAGCGTTTAAATCAGGAAGTTGATCTATGAACGACCCCTCATTTAAATCAGGTAGCGAGTCAATAAAATTTGCCATTTTGTATTCCTATTATTTAGGGATTGCGTACCCCTTATCGGTAAGTTGTTTCTGTATTGCTTTAATTTGCTCTGGAGTCTTACCTTGGATAAATTCATTGTATTGATTTAATAAGTCTTCACCTAATGGCACACCGTCAGGCATCTGTATTTTCTTTAGCTGTTGCATGTCGTTGTTAGGATCTTCATCATTAGATGCTTTAAGTGTTTCCATAGACTGAATCAAACCAGCCATAGCATCGTACTTCTCATCTAGTGTAAGCTTTTCCCACTCAGGCGTTGTAGCCATCTGTAAGTAGCGTTGTTGGAAGAGAGGTTTGAGGTATGAATATTTATCATCTTCTACTAACGCACCCATAATACCAGTCGACTGAGTTAAACGAGTAATAGCTGAACTCTGAGCAGTGTACCAAGAACCTGTCAAGAGTGACTTGTCATTGGCATTGCCTAGACGACTATATAATTGACTCATTAAGCCTTGGCTGATTGTGCCTTTGTTTACTTGAGCTTGGATAAAGTTTCTTTGTAGATCAGGCGTACCTGCTGCAATGAAACCTTCCCAGATGGTGCTTTCTTGTTCAGCCGTTAGAGTTACCGCTTGCATAGCTTTGAAGTTAGTGCCCATTGTTTTAACTAGAGAGGCAGCGTTAGGAACACCTTGATCAATGTACTTTTGAACTAACTGAGCTTGCTGTTCACTTGTTACAGGAACACCACTGTTAAAGAGAGATGCACCTTCTTGTGCTAATGCAACTTTATCAGCTTTAAGCTTGTCAGCTATCTCTGTGTTACGTTGGTTCTTTAACTGCGCTTGTTGTGCTTTAATTATATTCTTTTCTTTCAACCATCCTTCACGTTCTTTAACACCACCTATAGCTTTACCACCACGGGCATCACCTAGTAGATAGTCATAGACTCTAAAGTCACCGTTCTCTCTTGCTGCGATTGATGCAACATTACCAAGAGTCGTGTAGGCTTCTTGAGGTGTGCGATCAAAGCTCATAATGTCTTTATCAATCTGCGACATAAACTCAGTAAACTCTACTGACTGTGAGCTAAGTGTGACCCCTTGGAGTTTGGTTAGAATGTTATTGTTGAGGGCGTTCTCTTCATCAACACGCTCTCTAGCGATACTAGCTTCACTAAAAGTTTTATTAAACACATCGCCAGTAACATCGCCAAAGGCTGTCTTACCTTTAAGTGTCTGAAGGTTGTTCATAGATTCTTGATAGTCAGGATAAGCTGTATTAAAAGCAGTCCATACTTCTTCTGTAGAAGGACGCTGACCATCTTTTAGACCATGGTCGTATGTCTCTGTAAATTCTTTTATTATAGGCTTCCAACGCTCTCCTTCATTAGAGGCATTCATAGCTTCTAATAAGGACACTTGCTCATCTGCTTGTGCCTGTGCTGCCTTAGCTTCATTGGCTTTACGTGTGGCTGCTTGACCTAAATCACCAGCTACCTGCCCTAAAGCTTTTGCTACTTGTGCGCCTCTTGTATTCTGCTGAGGCTGTACAAAAGTATCTACCTGTCTAGCTGCAACTTGGTAATCTGGTTTCTTCGTAACATTACGCCAGTTTACTGATTGTTCTATTGAAGTTGCCATTTAATTATCCTATGCGTAGTTTCTAGCAACATCACCTGCTATCTGAAGTCCAGTTGCAGTGTTACTTGCTGTTGATACTGAGTTGATACGGGATTGTGCTCTGTTCTTGTTTGATAAGCGATCCGTACCTAACTGAGCTGTCTGTCTATCTAGGTTCTGTGAGATGCCAGTGTCAGCCACTAAACCTTGTCTCATAATACTCTGGCCGATTGCATCGTTATTAAGAATACCGCCTGAGTTGATTGCAGCCATATCTGCTCTTGCTAAAGCTTGGCGAGATGCGCTTGCATTGTCTATCTTCTCTTGAGCCGCCTTCTCTTGGAGTTGGGACTCTTGTAAATTAATCTGTTGATCATTGATCATCTTAGCTTGGTTAGCATTTCTAGCGTTAGCTTCTGCCATGTCATTCTGAGCTTGTGCTCCCATGACCGTACTGCCTATTGATGAAAGCGTAGAGGCTGCTAACATTGGGTTAGCTGCAATTGCTGCTGCTGCTTTTGCTGCTGCTCCAGTTATAGCTGAACCCGCTATAGATGAACCTGCTGCTGCTGTACCTGCTACTGCTGTACCTGCTGTCGATGCTCCAGCCATGATGGCTGAACCTATTGTGGGTAGAGCTGCTATTAAAGGTGGACACATTTTTTAATCCTCACGAACTGGATGAAGGGTTCTTTCCCTACTCCATATTCTTCTTCTAATTTTATAAATTCAAATCCTAATGACTTGAGCCATCTCCTCGATACTGTATTATCTACATGTACGTAATTAAAGAGTAATGGGTGTTGGTCGCTAATGCGCTCCACCCACTCTCTTGCTTGAGGTATAAATTCTCGTCTTGTTTCAATTACTTTATCTGTACCGAGCATCCAAGGGACAGCATAAGAACCATAATCAGACACACCAAACATACCTACAACACTTCCATCTGCATGGATGATGCTGTTATGCTCCTGAGAGACTCTGTAAGACTCTTTGAGAGCATCGTAGGGTTCAAAGCCATGACTAGCCATAACTTCCTTAGCGTCCTGTGAACGCATATAAGGAGCCATAGCTCGGCAGTCCTCGAACCTTGCGGGTCTGTAGTGGTGTCCCATGTTTATATCCTTTTGTTTCTTAAAGTGACGAAAGCTTCTACTTCAGCATTTTGGAACGTGCTAGGTAGATGACTATCGTTAGTTATAGTTATATCTGTTGCTTGTGCTTGAGACTGTATACCAACTTTGAGTGCGCCGTCTTCAACCACGGGAGAGTAACCTAAGATGTTATTAAATTGCCCTAAGATACGACCAGTAAAGTTAGTTACTTTATCGTCCCTACCTGTTGAGGAAACTGTCACATCAAAGCTACCTGTGTCGGTGTAGTTTAAAAGTACACTTCTTAATTGGTAACGAGCCATACGTGTAGGGTCTTTGTCACCTGCTTTAAACACTTGCTCGGAGAGTTTGTATTTAAAAGTGTAAGTTTCTCCGACAACAACATAATTATCTACCGTTTGACCGTTGGCTACATGTGTACCTGCTAAGTAAGTATACAAAGCATCGCCATCAGCGGGAGAACCAGAAGCTATTAAGTTTCCTTTATGATTGATGTAGCGTGTGTTAGCTGTCGGTGTGTATACACTTACCAAGGAAGCTTGATTAACTAAACCTGTTAAAGTTTTACGATGATCTAATAGAACTGGGGCAGCGCCCCTGTCTACATTTACAGTTGTAGATGCATAAACAAAGGCAACTGTAAAGCTCCCATTAAACATAGCGTTAAAAGTATCTACGTCTATACTAACCTCAAAATCAACATAATTGTTTGCTTCATCCTGAGAAGCTACAAAGTAATTAGAAGATACTAAGTAATTAGAATTTCCTGATCCTTGTACAGCCACCCCTTTATTAAAAGCATGACCAGTATCATTATTAGTTATTTTAATAGTTGGGGGTAAAGCACTGTCTTCATAGGCAGATGAGCCTGAAAATAATGCCTTTAAAACGGTCAGCTTAACTATGTAGGGGTTAGTTACTCCTGTTGTACCACCATTATAAAGCGTCTGTCTTGCGAAAGCTTGTGTTAAGAGACTACTGGGTGATGTACCTAGGTTTATATTTAAAGAATACCCTTTTGTAAGAGTACTATAACCAAATGCACCAGTTTGTGTAGATCCAGAAACACCGCTAACATCTGTTTGAGTTATTTCTTGATAAGCGGTTGATTCCTGCGTGCTTGATAAAGACATCTCTTCATAAGCACCATCATTAAAAATAATAGTTAAGGTCGCATTGTTAAAGAATACATGACTAATTTCCTTAGAAAATACCCATTTAGACCAAGAGCTTTGTATACGTTCTTGAGCAGAGGTGTACCATTTGTACACGTAACATTCTTTCTTATCAGCCTCAGTCAAACAAACGAGCATGTCTTCATTAGAAGATGCTACCATTTGCCTTACAGTGCCATTAAGATACTCAGGAACGTGTGACGTAATAGACGGAGCATCTTTGTTTTCAGAGTCGTCCTTAGTAAAGAATTCTCTTACACCAGAGTAGTCACCACTCTTAGTTGTAAAGAAGACACTTGTACCTGCACCTACTGGTGTAGATGTTAAATCACACTCATACTTCGTTGATTGATCTATAACAATCTCTGAGGGTGTTAAGAGTTGATCAGCAGATAATGTGAACTGTGTTAAGTCAGAGAAGAGTATTAAGTTATCTTGCGCAGGTACAGCAGCTTTCAGAAGAGATACCTCATTCTGACTGACTGCAACATCAATAGGAGCTGAGTCAAGTAAGCTTCTCACCGTTACTCGGAAGAAGTTAAAGTAACTACTAGCTTCACTAAAGATAACATTCTCATCTGATAGGAAACCTAAGCGGTTACGGTGAAAGAATACACCGTTAATCTTGTTACCTACAAAACTTGGGAATGGGTTAGTATCATCATCACCACACTTTCTGTCATCCCATGTGCTTGTACCGAAAGTAAAACTTAGGTCAGCATTCTGTGATAACGTGTGAGGCATTGTTGCTGTGTCAAACGTGTGGTAGACAGGAGTGTTAGGGCGTGAAGGTGCTGCACATTCTTTCCATGTACCTGCTGTGTTAGAGCCTGCAAACTCAACGTAAAAGTCATCCTCTTTCTTCTGGTTATCCCCATTAACTTGGATTGTAAAACCATCTACACAGAATTGAGGGAGGGATATAAAGTTTTTACACTTGTCTTTAAATGAAAATAAATCAGCACCACCATTATCATCAGAACTTTCAATGTCAAAATCAGATTGATTACCTTGTGTAGACTTAACAACAATAAAAGGATCATCAATATTTCTGTCTGTGGTTATATTAGCAGCGTTAAGTTCGGAAGTTGTCCATTGCTGAGATGCGTTATCAGCTAAATATCTGTAGTATTCTTGATTACCTGTATTTGGTGGCTGGCCACTAGACCCCAAAAGATACTTAAAATAATTACCTGTTCTTAAACCATTAACGTGCTCATTAGTGTCACCGCTTATACCGTCCCTTGTACCTAAGTAGCCATCAACTACGGTTGTCCCTGAGCTATTTAGTATTTGACACCTATAGTCTTTACCAAAATTCATCTGCTTTAAGTAAAACATTCCTTCATGTGGTCTTACATTAGAAGGAGTAGATGTATCCTTTTCAACTACTTTATCTTTATTAACAAAGAATGTGTAATCCGCAACAGAGGTTGCAGCTACTTGTGTATTGTCGATAACGTCAGTACCTAAGTAAGCAACTAACGCTAGGTTATCATCATTCTCTGCTATCTGCGTACCTGACGCATCCCAACTAGCGACACCAGACTCATATCGAAGATTGCCATCAATATCGTACACATACATTTTAGGAATTACAGGATCAGTCACGACTGTGTACTGCTCAACTGTGCTTCTCTTATAGGTATGGAAGTGGGCTCTGTTAATCTCGGTAGCACTAAGGAAAATATTACCATTTGGAGCTGTTTTCTTTAACTTATTTTTTAACTGTGTAGGTGGGCGTTTCTTTAATCCATCAACAATATCAGAGAAACCGTTTTCCTGTGCTTCACCTTGACTTGCTAAACGCAAAGCTGGTGGTTGTTGAGAAACCCCGTTTATGAGGTTAGGGATGTTCTTAGAAACTAACGTCATGTTAAATCACCTTTGTTCCAATGGAACGACTAAGTACACTTGCAGTGCCATAGTCATCAAATATATTATAGTCACCATTATCCCCTTCCATCTCTTGGAGGGCGAATAAGGCTTCTTGTTCATCATTCCTGTTCATTGCTGATAGTGAATCACTACCAACTACTCGCTCTTGGAAGATACGGGCAGCTTTGACAGCGATGTAGCGTCTAGCTACTTCAGGACATACTTCAAAATCTAATAGGACAACCACATCAAGCTTGAGTGCTTTGCCTATGTTAAAACTATGTTTAATCTTATCGTACATCTTACTGCCACGTTGTACGTACTCTTGTTTAGAGCTTCTGTACTTCGTCTCTGAGTTAGCTAAATCAGCTCTAATGATCTCTGTAGGAAGTACAACATTACCGCTAGTGTCAGCAGCAACGGTATAATCTGGTTCCGAGTTAAAGTTCCAGCCATGAGCTTGGACGCTTCTTGACACTTCATTGAGAATTGTCTCAGCAGTCTCGGCATCTACTAAGCCAGATGTTAAACTGTTTACTGGTGCTTCACCAATAGTAGACAGCATAGAGTTCACTGCTTCCAGTTTTGTTGTAGGAGTTGTCATGTTTACCTCAATGAAAAAATAAAGAGAGAAACACCCCCGAAGGGGTGCTCTCAAACACAATTAAGCTGCGTTTACTAATTTAACAGCACACTCAGGACGTAATGAGTCGTGACCCATTGCGTATCGAGCTACCATTAGTGTACCTTGTTTTGAAACTTGGTACTCTGATTCAACACCTAAGTCTAATAACTTAACTGTTGCAGCAGCGTCTTTAGTAAATACTAAGCCTTTAGAACCTGAAGGTAGGTTGTTAGACATGTATACTTTAGCGCCACCGATTTGTGGAACAGTACCAGAGTTTAAGTTACCACCAGAACCGAAGTCTGAACTCATCACACCAGCAAGGTTAGAAACCGAACCAGTGAATAGTTTGTAGTAATGTTCAGCATCTAATACTACTGATTTCTCACCAGTAACATTCTTAGTATCAAGAGCTTCTAAAGCTGCGAAGATACCATCAGCTACGTTTTGACCATTTGTTGCAGCACCAGTACCACCTAACTCAACGTCAGCGTTGTTCTGGCCAGAGCCTTGAGCGTACTCATCATCGTCATCAGTTGCAGCAGCAATCTTTTCAAAGATAGATACGTCAGCAGCTTTAGCTAGAGCAGTACCAATCTCAGTAGAGTAGATTGAGCGAACATCATAGTGATTCATCGCTTCATCAATTTTCGCAATGAAAACAGAAGAAGTTAAAAGATCATTGATGGTTACAACTTTCTCACTGTGAGCGATAGCACTAGGAGATACTTCGTTACCAGCTTGAAGAGTTGCAGTAGCAGCAATACCTGTTAATGGGAACTGTGCACTAGAACCTTGAGAGATTGTGCGTACACGGTGTAATGGCATTGCGATGTTGTTAGTGTTGAATGCTGTTAATACTTCACCAGTGAACGTCTTTAAAAAGAGTTCCTTGGCATTATCAGCACCGCCAGCTTTTTGTCCCAATCGGGATGCAGTATAAGACATAATGTTTTACCTTTTAGTTAAATGTTTAAATGATTAAGATTCTACTCAGTCACTTAACACTCATGCGTTCTCTGAGATTATCCTCCTCGGAGGGTCAAAGGTAATAGTATTGCGTGTTGTCGTACTTTTAGAATTAAAAAACCCTCCGAAGAGGGCAAAGAGACTTGTTACAGTTGACTCCTACCAAGCTTGGCAGAAATCTTTTGGCGATATGCGACATCACTTTCGTATCGGGTGTCGTTCATAGCGGCAGTTACTTCTGCCCATGAGTTGAACACACCACCTGTAGAGTTACTGGATTGCCCTTCACTTAGTAGTGTAGGATCTGTACCCTCGGCAGCTTGATACTTTGTTTGTAATCCCGACACAGCCATCTTGACCATATCAACGTCTCCTGAAGTTACGGCTTTATCAAAAGCTGCAATCTCCCCATCACTGAGGTTATCTGCTGCCCATGACGTTAAGTCTCCGTAAGCTTCTTGACCACCTACAGCATCGTAGACAGCCTTTTGGTAGTTAGCGGTTAAGGCTTCTTGCCCTGCAATCCAGCTATCAACCAAATCTTTTGAGAATCCTGCTTCCTCTAACTTAGTGTAAGAGTCTTCAGTGATTGCTCCTTGTTCGTTGTATTCATTTTGTAGCGAATTAAAATCAACACCTGCATTCTCTACTGCTTGTTGGACATCACCAGCCTCGGCTTGCTCAGTCAGTTCAGGAGTAGGTTCTGTTGGTGCTTCTTCCGCTTGCTCGTTGCTACCTAGTTTTGATTCTAAGTTAGCATACGCCTCTGCCATCTGTTCGGCAGACTTAAATTTCTCTGGTAGCCAGTCAGGACGTTGTTCAGCGTCAGGGTTATTCTTAACCTCTAACTCTTCAGCAACCTTTACCATCTCAGCTTCGTGTGCTGCCTGTGCTTCTGCATCAGGAGCTACTTCTTCGTGTGTAGATATTTGATCCATAATAGTCTCTTTAGTTTAAAGTTTAAATTTCACCTTTTTTAAAATAATCTGCTGCTCTTGTTCTTCTTGCTTGTAGTGATGCGTTTGCCTCACCAAAGTTTCTCAAGTTTTTCTCGGCAGCTTTCCAATCATCAGAGGTGACTTGCTTCCAAAAGTTATAACCCTTGGTTGCTTCTAACCCGTGATTAAAAACTAAGTCAGCAATAGGAGTAGCTTTATTCTTAGGTAGTAATTTGAAACTAGAACCTGTTGCTTGCTCCCATGCTTTATCTAAAGCTTCAACAGTATCCTTCTTAGCCCACTCATCTATTATGTTAGCCTCTTCATTAGATAACTGTAACTGTGCAGCTTTGTTGATAGCTGTATCACCTTTAAGACCTAAGAAGGGTTTTAGTTTTGTTATAATAGCTGTAGGCAATCCTTTTAGTGACTCAGGTGTTCTACTTCCTAGATCAAACCCAGACGCTACAGTGACACCAGAGTGTCCCATAGCAGAGCCATCGTTGTTCTTAGGAACATAACCAGTTGTTTCAAATCCTTCTTGCTCTTTTATATAAGACCAATCTATATTAGAATCTTTATGAGGGTTAGCGGCAGCCTTAGAAACGTAAGCCGCTTGATCACGGTTGTCATAAAACTGTTGTACAAGTCCTGCACCTAATGCTGGGTTATACTCCATTACTCCTCCATATCTTGTTGTGCGCCATCAACCATACCTTTCACAGCAGTAGGGGCAACCTTTTCAGCCATCTGCATCATCTGTTGTTGTTGCATCTGCTCTTGAGCTGCTTGCTGTTCTTGTGCTTTCTGTTCAGGAGACTTAACAAGACCTTGTGTATCAATACCCAGTGATGCGCCTAAGCGATCAAGGTAGTCATCAATGTTAAGGTTCTGTTGTATTACCTCTTGACCTAAAGGTTGAAGGTACTGCAAGAACGCTGATAGTTTGTTAAGATCCTGACCTCGGCCAAGAGCTTCTAAACCAGTTACGATCTGAGGCTTCAATGTGTCTTTAGGGAACTTGGGCATCTTGCCTGACTTCTGCATCTTGTTAAGCAGGAGGTTGACAAGCGGTAGTTGGAATTCTTGAGACAGGACAGAGTAGATACCACCTAAAGCAGTCTCTAGTTCTTGTGCCATGTATCGTACTTCCTCAGCCGTTACACGTTCAGCATTACGCTGGACTGAGCTGTTAAGTAGGAAAGAGAAAGACAAGCGTTCTGTAATCACTTGCATTGTTTCTTGTGCTACTCGGAAGTCATTAAACTTATTTGCTTGGAGTGTGCTAACATCATTGGCATCACCTGAGATGATTGCGCCATTAGTAGAGTCAGCAATGTTACGTATCTTAGTTGTACCATTAGGTCGTACCATGAAGAGTAGTTTAGCACTAGCTGCACTTCCTTCTACGATAGCACGAGTCAAAGCTTCTAAAGATTTTAGATCACCGATAATCTCTTCCACGAAAGAGCGACCGTAATCGTTACCATCAATAGCGATGAAACGTAATGCTAACCATGGTAGCTTGTCTGCTGGGTAACTACCCTCAGACTTAGGTATTACTTCACCGTGTACCTCTTGGTGTACAACAAACTTCTTACCTTCACGTTTAATGCAGGTATAAAGTTCACACTCTCTTTTATCTTGCTGTGCGATGTATTCCTCATTCTCGATTAACGCTGCCTTAACAACGTCAGGGAGAGCTTCAAAAGCGATTGTCTCTTTGACAATAATCTTGAGCAGGTTGCCCATAGTATCACGCTTGACGCAATAACTATCTAAGCGAAAGACTTTCATCCCACCATCTTTAGGCATATGTATAAGTGCGTTACCGCTAACGATAAGCTGCTTGAGCATCTCGAAAGCTGGCACTCTGATAGCCTTAGCTTCTACAAGCTGTGCGGCTGAACGCTCAATACGAGCTAGAGCATCCTCAGCCTTACCTCTAGCGTCATCCCCTGCTAACTCAACTAAGTCAAAGTCATCTATCGTTAAACGAAAGAACGGACTGTTAGGAGGTAGGAGTGTCATTAGAAGCTTTGATGCGAGGTTGTTTACACCTCTAGCACCTACAGCTTGGTATGGGGTATCGTACTGGGTAGAGGAAGTATGACCGTCACGAGGCATTAAGGTTGGTATGGTTAGTTCAGCAGCCGCCCTTGCCCTCGTTAGAAAGACATCACGATCTGCTTCCATATTTTCGTAGGCGTGAGCTACGCCTTTCTCGTTGTAAGTCATGGGTAATCCTATTTATTAATTGTAAGACCTGTGCCTGAAGCTGACTCAGCAGCCTGTACGCCAGAGCTACCTCTACGTAATTGCTTTGTACCTTTACGTTTCTTCTTACGCATCTCAGCATTAGAATCTACAGCATCCTCAATCTCATCGGGAGCTTGGTTAGGTGCTGGCGGCGGAGGTGGTGGTTTTGGAATATCGGGTTTAGACATGCACATATTTAATTCTCATTGGTTAGTTCATCCTCCAGCATGTTCTCTAGCTTTTGAATGACGGATTGTTGCCCTTGGAGAAAAGCTATTTGTACGTCTTTGACACCAAGGTTATGGGGCAGTTGGTTTGGATATAATTTCTTAAACATATCCACTAATTCTTTAGATATAATGGGTTTCATATTCATAGTTGTTTCTCTTAACGGTACGTTTAGAAACTAGGTAATTAAATCAAGAGGTTATAAGGAAGGTGTAACCAGACATTTGCGATGATATGGAGGCAGGTTACTACCTCCAATACCATTACCGCATATCTATATTTCACACTGTCCAGCTACACATGCTAGTTCCTGTGTACCTGTAGTCGTGTCTTCTTTCTCAAACTTACCTAAGTCATCCCAGTTGATACTCTCAGGCATCTTAGCTAGGGCTTCTTCATAGGCTTCTTCTGTAATAGCTGTGTAAGGCGCTTGCTGATACACATGATCTGTACGAGGCAAGAAGCTGATACCTGAACAACTATCTAGTCGATCCCATAACCATTGACCTGCTGCAAGGAACTCTTCATCCGAGTAGTAGATAGTTACACTTGGCTTATGCTCACACCAATGGTTCTGGTAGATTTCCCACAAGTCTAACTGCTCTTGTACATTAAGTGAGTCAACACTCGTAGAGCCAGCAGGAGCTTTGATAGGGAATGAGAAGACGTAGTTATCTTCATTCATTACGTCCTTCTCCCAAGGCACTCCAGCGTCTTTGAGGAACTCTGAGATAGGATCTTTACCATCACTCCGAACTGTACGGATGTACTGGTCAGAGAACCTAGCGTGTATACCAGAGGCGCTGTCTACTAACTGACTAACTGTACCTGACGGTTTAACTGCTGTGATTGCTGTTGACTGATTGATGCCTAAATTTTTTGCCCATTTTTCGTTTGTCTCTACGGCAACTGCTTTAAGCTTCTCTAGTATCTCAGGTAAGATAGGTAGGTTAGGATGATCGAACCATGTACCTGAGTCCTGTCGTCCTGACATAACAGGGTGATCCATGATGCCTGTCATACTAACACCAAGTAAACATTCCTCTGCTGTGTTCTTCTTCCAGATGTTACGCACGTAGCGGAAGTCTGTTAAAGATGCCTGAAGTGTTCCAAGGATAGTAGCAATCTCAACCTTACGTTTTAAATCTTCGTATGTATCGGTACTACGAATAACGATTTCTGATAAATTACAAACCTGTGCCGAGCGTAGAATAATCTCAGAGCAAGGGTTAGTACCAAAGTCATGTTCAATATCTCTACGACCATGACGAGCTGATTGCTTCTTCGCTGCTGTGCGAGAGAAGATACCACGCTCACCTGCTTTAGATTTGTACAATGCTGTCCACTCTTCTAAGAACGTCTCGAAGTCAGGGCGTTCATTATAAACTGCACTATTGTTAGCGAGCGCACGTTGTGTATCAGTCTCCCACCAATTACCCGACTTAGCATGACGCATCCGATCATCACTAAGATTAGACAAGCTAATAAGCGCAGACCTACGCACACCGCCCACCACAACAATCTCTGCAATTTTACAAACAATATCATGGCATTCTATACTCGTTAGCTTACGACCAGCAGCGTTACGAAAAGTATTAATAGTGAATTCAAACAAAGCGACCAAAGGAGCAGCGCCAGAACTCCGCCCGCCGAAGGTTTTGAGTCTTTCACCTTTTGCACGAAGCTTCGTAACATCCCAAGAAGGCACTTGACCCGTATACAAAAGGCTAACCAACTCACGGAAAGCTTTAGCCCAGCCAATCTTACTGTCCTTAACAATGATCGTAGTATCTGTTTCATTAAATTCCTCCGCCACTTCTGGCAACTTATTTACGGATTGACGTTCGACTGAAAAGCCTACACCTGTACCACACATAAGTACGTATAAGATTTCATCGAACACTCTGATATGATCTACTGCTACATACGAGCAGTTAAACCCAGCCATGTTGTCACGATCAAGTGCTTCACCTGCTGTCATTAAGCAGCGCATGGAGGGCATTACTTCTAAATTATGTATCGCTTTGTATAACATCTCTGATGTATCGTAATCAATCTGACCACGCCCTACCCAGAAGTCTGTGTAACGTCTTACGGTTTCTGCCCAAGTCTCTCGTCTACCATCGTCTTCTCTCCAACGTGCATAGCGTGACTTGTGAATGTACTGCTGATAACTATCCATCTGTTCCTTCTCCCATACAAATTGGACATGGCTTTGCAGCCTTATACAAACCTTCACCTTCAGGATCGTAACCTTCTAAACCTGAACCATGACAAGCTTTGCATTCTCTCACTTCATCTGTCACCTATAATCTCCTGAGCCTTTTAATTTATTTTCGTATTTACGTTTCATTGTTTTATTTAGATTGTCGAATGCTACATCACTCAGGTTTAATCCCATACGATCTACAAGCATTGCTAAGTACCAAAAGACATCGCCCAGTTCATCACTGACTTCCTGCTTATGGTTGGGGCGTTCACCGTCCCTAATTTTTTTCTTAATTTTATCAGCCACCTCACCTACCTCAGATAGTAACCCAAGAGTGAGATACTCAATGGCTACATCTTCGGGGAAGATTGCTGTGTCATTGCACTTGGCTTGATAGTAATCAAAGCCTTCAAACATGCCTTGTAAAAATTCGTAAGATGCGTTGTTCACCAGTTGACTCCTTTAGTTTGTTTCATTAGTTCAATCATTTTGTTTAAATACCACTGAGCTTTCTCTGCATCTTGGATAGGGTTACCCTTTGCCCATAAGCGAGAGCCAGTATACTTTATTAAATTCCCATGGCAGTAGGAGATAGCTTCATACTTACCTAACACATCGACAATGTAGTCAATGGTTTCTATCTCTCCTGCGTTGTAGTGTGCGGGTTTGTTTACAGCATCCTGTTCTTTCTTAGCGTGTACACTTTTGTATGCCAAGTCCCACTCTGCTGCTGACGCATCGTTTATGCTGCCCATAATTTTACTTCCTTTGTTTCAAAGTTATATTCACCGTCACGTAGGATACGTGCTAGTCGTGCGTTCTCTATAGCTACTTCTTCACCTAGCTTCTGTGCACCGAAGGCATGAATTACTGTCTGCCAAGTTGCACCCTGCTGTTCGAGAATAACATTAGCTTTCTTATCGCCTACTGTTGGACAACCTTTGTAGTTATCTGTCGAGTCACCAACTAGCGTTTGATATAAGAAATTGTAATCAGCTTCTTCCTCATCTACCTCTACAACTTTACCATCAATTAAATGGTAAGCAGGGATGGTGAGTAAGTCTTTATCAAGCGACCAGATAACAGTGTTGTGATCGGCGCTGCCTAAGATACCTAACAAGTCATCAGCTTCTAGCTTGTCTTCTACTTTGCCATTGTACTTCTCGGCTAGGTAGTCCTTAGCAAACTTGAGTAGCATAGGCTTGCGAGTATTCTTACGGTTAGCTTTATAGTAAGGCGCTACGTCCTTGCGGTACAGGTTGTCTCCTGAGAGACAGGTGATAACTTCATCACACCCTGACTCAGCTATGATCTTACTCATAAACTCTTCCATAGAGCCTATGACATCTTTCTCGTGAGCGTGTAGTGTCCAACACCCGTTACCCCAATCAATAGGAGTCTCGGCAATGGTCGCTGCTTTGTAAGCAACGATGTCCCCATCGACTAATAATGTTCTAGTATTCTTCATCGTCTTCCTCCATCATCATCTTTTCAAACTCTTCGGCTGTCATACTCACTATAGGTGTAGAACCAGAAACCATGCGGTATTGTATGATTGCTTCGATAATCCACTTAAAGGCAAAAGCGAATGAGATAAAACCGAAGCCCATACCTAAGATTAAATTTAATGTACTTGTTTCCATGATCATTCCTTATGTTTTGCTAAACGAAGTTTACGGGTTTTAGGATTGAACAATATGTATTGAACTCCTAATTCTTTTTGTAATGTGGTACGTGCTTTAGAGTTGTTAGCTCTGTCACTGCTGTTCATCTTAACATCGAACAAGTAAACCTCCCCGTCTTTAAGAGCAACGATGTCAACAGCACCAGTGCATCCTGAGTTATGGAACACTTCAAAACCTTCATCCCATAACCAAGTGATTGCATAATGCTCTGCCAAATCTCCAAGACGATTAACATCAGTGAGTGTCTGCCCAACTTCGTCCGACTTGGAACTCCGAGTCGAGAGGGCATTTGAAGTTGTACGCACGTTCTGTTTCTTTAATGGCTTCTTTAGTGATTTCACCAATCGCATCCTCAAGCCCTTTCTTAACTAAGATTTGAACCTCATCGTGAACGAACGCCACTATCGTAACTTCTTCGTTAGTGTAGCCTTTACTTCTTATCATATTTTCTACAGTTGCGTACCACTTCTTACAGATGATCGCTCCTGCTGACTGGAGTAAAGTGTTCAAGGCAGCGTGTGGGTGACGAATAGGAATAAGTCTACCATCCAATCCATTAATAAATTTCTCACCATGCTGCTGGTCTAATCTATTGTTGAGAGCTTCTGTTAGTTTCTTTAACGCAGGAGTCTTAGCCAGAAAACGTTTCTTAATCTGACCTCCTTCCTTCGCACCTTTACCAATGATCTGTCCTATCTTCTCGTTCCCTGCTCCGTACAAAAATCCGTAGATGAATGTCTTAGCTTGGGGGCGAGTAGCTAATCCTGCTGCTTGTTGGTTAGCGGTGTGTATGTCTCCTTCGAGAATCTCTTGGCCATATCTACCTCCATCGTATCTACACATATAGTGTGCCAAGCATCGTAGCTCAAGTCCGCTTGCATCAGCACCAAGGAGTACGTATCCACTAGGAGCGTGGAACAACTCTCGACACTCTTTTCCAAAAGCCGCACCTGTGCTTGGGACTTGTGCAACGTTCGGGTCTGAATGAGTGCAGCGAGAAGTAACAGCACCCATGTGATTAACACGGCCATGTATACGACCATTCTTTTCCAGTTTAAGCCACGCTTGTTTTCCATTACCTAATTGTCCTAGTCGTTTGTTTAGCATTAAGAACTCTGTCAGTAAGGCAGCTTCGGGCATCTCAATTCCTGCCAAGATTTTTTCGTCAATTTTTGGTTCACCTGACGGAGTAAACTCTTTAGGCTCCCAACCTTTCTTCATTAGTCTGTCTGCAATCTGTTGCCGTGACGCAGGGTTGAAGGGTATTACTTTTGTTTTTGTTTTCAACTCGACTATTGTAGGTTCTAAGGTATCAACTAACTCTGCCTCTATTTCTAACTTTCGTGTAGATAGTTCTGTATAGAGCTTTTGTGCTGCCTCCACATCAAAAGGAAAACCTGCTACCTGTTGTTGTATCAGCAATCTATTCATCTCGTGTTCAAGACGCATAGGTTCTTCAGGGTACTTCTTCGATAAGATCAACTCGTATAGCTTGACGTTAAGTGCTACATCCTGAGCACAATACTCTAACATCTGTGGTGAATAGGCATCCCATGCCTCGTCCTGCTCTCCGTAGTCACCCTTATGGAACTTTAAGCGTTGTCCCCATGCCTTTAAGGAATGAGAACCAATTAACTTATTGTCAACTGTACGCTTCAACATATCTTTTTCTTTCATGTTAGGCCAAATTAAACGTGAGGCAACTAACGTGTCATACACCTGTCCATAGTAGTCGAAGTTGTAGAGCTTCTTTAATACAGGTAAGTCATACGCCATGACGTTGTGACCACCGAGGCTGTCAGCTTCTTGTAAAACTTCCAAGGCTACATCTATTTGTGTTGGATCATACTTACAGACTACACCTGTATCGGTGTCTTGTGTAACGATACAGTGTACCTTCGTCACATCGTCTAGTAAGTTATCTGCTTCTATATCAAAAATTATCATGTCATCATCTCGCTGGATTGATTAAAATTCAGGTGCTACATCTTCAGACATACGACCTGTTTGTTTACTATAAACTAAATGCCCTGCCACTCCTGTCTCACCTGACCACCTGTTCTTTAATACACGCACAGTTGTAGTGTCGGAAGTTTCTGCATCTTGTTGGTTACGCTCTAAGCCGATTACAATATCTGATAACTGACCTATTGCTGCTGAACCTCGGAGTTGTGATAGTGAAGTAATGATACCTTCTTCGTGTCCCTTATCACCGCTTGGTCTGCGTAGATGGGAGACAACAATCATACCGATGTTTAATTCTTCTGTCAGTGAGCGTAGCTTTGTCATCAGTGTATCAATGGTACGTCTTTCATCATTACCTTCCATCCCACTTACAACAATACTCAAGTGATCTAAGATAACATACTGACAACCGCAACCACGGGCAAGGTAACGTATCTTACCTAACAAGTTATCAGACTCAGTGGAACCCCAGTGGTCATACATAAAGACTCTGCCTGTACCCATGGTAGCGTCAAAGGCTTCCTTTAATTCATCTTTAGGAATGTCATTAAGATGTACAAGTTTGTTTAAGTGTAGCGACATCAATCCCTGAGCTGTGCGTTTACTGGATTCCTCCAACGCAACGTAGCCTATGGTAGCGCCCTCGTTCAGTAGATGATATGCAAACTCACGAGTGAGCTGACTCTTACCTAAACCTGATCCTGCTGTTACTGTTACGATCTCACCTAAGCGACAACCTCCCACCTTCTCATTTAAATCTTTGTATGGGTAGGGAACGCTATGTACTTCTTTCTCTGTTGATACTTCTTCCCAAAGGTCTGCACCGTTGATGATCCCATCGGGTTGGTAACTCTTGGCTGACCAGAACGCATCAATCAATTCTGGTGTACGTCCTGCCATTACCATGTCACTTGCATCTTTAAGTGGTAGCTTGGCAATCTTTGCTTTACGTGGTGATAGTAGTGCGGCACATTCTACTGCTGCCTTCTGCCCTACTTCATCATTGTCAAACATAAAGACTACAGACTCAAAACCTTCGAGCCATTCTATAGCTTGTTTGATGTCACGCTTCGCACCTGCTGCACCAGTCTTTAAACTTACGACTGGCCACTTGTGATCAAACGCTTGCGACATCGAGAGGGCATCGAGTTCTCCTTCAACGATGGTGACATTCTTGCCACTGTCCCTCCAGAGCCATTGTCCGTAGAGTCCTGCTTCCTTGATTGCTCCACGAACGGAGAAATTCTTTCCTGCTGTTCTAATTTTTTGTGCGACATTCTTACCGTCTTTGGTTTTGTGATTTGCAATCTGCGTTGTCTTACCATTGAAGGTTCCTGTTTGATAATCCCAAAACTTTACTGTCTTCTCTGTGAGACAGCGTTTAACTAACACCTCATGCGTTCCTGTTAAAAAATCTACAGGTTTTATTTCCACCACCATAGCCTCCTCTTGGGATTGCCCATATGTTTCACACGCAAAACAATAGGTGTGACCATCAGTGTACAAACTGTTTGCATCTGACGAGCCACACTTATCGCATGGAGTGTGCATTAAAAATTCACTCTCCTGTTCTTCCATTACTTGATCCATTCATCAGGGATTATTTCTTCTGCCCAGATAAACCCATGACGATCTGCCCATTCACTACAAGTCATCTTGGTTCCATCTTTGCGTTTCTTTGCACCTTGTACTGTGCTGTTTGCTCTTTGAAAAAGAAAACGTATGTCTAGCTCAGGGTGCTGTTCCTTCATGCTTCTCATCTTACGTTGAGCATCTTGTCGGAAGTAGCCTTTAACTTCAATGTACATATCGTTGATCTTTAGATCAGGAATGTAATTACGTTCTACCACGTAGGGTAGCTTACAAGGTTCATACTCATAAGCTACTCCACGGGCATTGAGGTTAAGCTGCACACGTTCTTCTAGGGTCGATCTAGAAGTCAGCGACATCAGCAAGCTCCTCAGTTGAGTTAGCTGCTTCGGTAGCAGGAGGAGCCACGAAGCCATCTTCCTCATCAAAGACACTAGCGGCACTGTTACCGTATTCCACTAGGTCAATCACTTGAACTGCTTTCAATCGTAAAGATACACCAGCTTTCTTGGTGCTTGCCATTACATAAGGGATTGGTTCAAAAGCTACCTTCACTCGTGAACCGTTACCGATAAGAATGTCATTGGTCATTGGAACTTTCTTAGAGTCTAGTACAGCAGGCTGTTGCTCGTAGTACGTACCATCACGCTTCTGTACTTTAGCTTTCAACTTAAACTTAAACTCTACGTTACCTGTGTCATCACCTGTCTCTCGATCAAAGACTGGTTGACATACATCTTGAGTGGTCAGCGTGTTCTTTAAACGTGGGTCAGCTTTCACTGCCTCATTGAACTTAGCTTGAACTATCTGATCTAGTTGCTCACTCATTGCTGCTGCTTGTGCGACAGGCATTTGAAGATTGATACTGTAGTCACCCAGAGGGTTAAACTTTGTATCAGGCTCAAAGACCTTTGCCCAGAGAGCAGTGCCTTCTAATACTAATATATTCTTAGCCATACTTTATGTATCCTTAATAGTTAATGTTAATGGGTGTTGGGCTTAACGGTACTTTTAGAACTCAGGCGAAAAAGTAATCACTTTGCAGCACCTCCTGTAAGTTGAGAGTACCTTTTGCTGGTGGGGGTGGTACTATTACACCCTGCGGTAGTGTAGCTACTGCGCTAGTGTAGAGATTAAGTAAGACATCATGCTCCTCATACATCTCTACGAATGCTTTTCTTAACTCATCATTTAGTAATGGCATGTTAGGGCTATGTGTTCCGTAGCTGTCATGCACCATTGCAAAGTCTGTTATCCCTGCGTCCACACATTTACTAACAGTCATTGTTAAAGCTGCTGCATCGAGTGAGTGTACAAAGTTGGGACTAGCTCCTGACAGCATCTTACGTTTGTCTATAGAGTTGTCGTCTGTCTCTCTATACCTTAACGAAATCAACGAACCGTTCAGGTGTGACTTAACACGCTTTGATGTACTGTTTGGATAATGCTGCCTTACAAGAAGATTGGTGGGTGTTAGCCAGTGGAATGATAAACCATTCTCAACGTATAGCTTTGCTATCTCTTTGATGTAGTTCATGGCGGAGAAAGCGGAGACTATAACCTCATTGATTGCATCCCATACAAAACCTGCAAGGTATAATGATGGGTGAAAGAACTCATCGTTCCATGGGTTACGTCCCTTACACTTTTCTTCTAAAGCATCAGAGATATAATCCCTGCATGAATGCCTAGTGCCACTGTAAGGCACGATCATCACTGGTCGCTTACATATCTTACGGCAAACCCCAATGTCTAGGATCTGTCTAGCCATCAATGTGCCTTCTGCTTCTAAAAGTTTAGTAGTAATCTTAGCTACATCAGAATAAATGTCCTGCGGCTCGTCACTTGGTGTTAAGTTTACGCTTCGGCCGCCGTCATAATCCCTGAGCATCGCTGAGAGGTGTTGCAGTCCGTTACATGAACCATCACTAGCGCATGGTAAACGTGTCTCATACGGCTCCCCATTAGCTCTGGCGGCACTGTACTCTGCCCATTCTTTACACCATGCGAGTGCCTGCCAAGGTTTATCAGCTTCTTGCCACCATTTATTAGATAAAGGGTCAGTATATACAGCGATTGCGTTCTCTACATTCATGTAAGCCCACATTTCTCTGTCTTCTAGGCTCACTTTATCGACTCCAAAGACGTTAGCACCATGGATTGCCAGCCATTTAGCATCCTCGGCACTGTCCATAGTAGCTGATTGGCTGAATTCTAGTAGAGCTTTGCTGTAATCAGCGTTCTGTGGTGATAAGAACGACTCAACTGGGTACTTACGCCCTCTAAAATCTAGCTGCCACACAAACCAGAAGTCATCGTGAGCTAAATACTCCTCAGCCAACTGGATTGTACGCTCAACTTGTATACGTCTGGACATATTTCGTGCATTTTCTGAGTAAACCTTGTTACGTTTGCTCTTGAACTCCTTAAACTCTAGCTTCTGGTCTTCTCGAAGCTCTTTAGGATCAACTGCAAACGGGTAAGGTGGCACTGGTAGGTTATCTCTGGGCGGTAATCCCTCCCATTGCTGCCCACTGTCCCATGCTGTGCGTAATACTTCACAAACAAAGCTGTTAATTCTCCAAGGTGTACGCTGTAAAGCATTCACACACTTGTACTCAACGCTTACATCTTGCTCGTTAAACTTTTCTATATATTCCTGAACGTGCTTCTTCATAATCCATGTACTCGCAAGAAAGGTTTTTTATTTATGTGATCACTGTAGTAACCACCACCAAAGAACTCTGTCCAATCTTTAGGCTGAACGATACAAGGACTGTAACGTGGTAGGTTACTCTGGTTTGTTTCATTGAATGCTTGTATCCACTCCAGTGTATCCTCGGTTGCCTGTAAATAAGATACTGCTCTGCGTCTGTGATACTCTTTGCGTATCTTAACGATACCTGTGTGTTGTATTACTAGATCAATTAGACGTAAGCCAACGTGTATTCTATCTGTGTCCGACCAAACGGGAACGTCAATCCCATCTAGCTTCATCTTATGGTTTAGACCATGACGCTTGTGGTCAAATCCTTTGTCTGATTTCTTGTTAGCCATGTTGATTAGATTAGTAGCAGTCTCTTTGTCCATAGTAAGCCATTGATCAAGACGCTTCTGTGTCTCAATGTTGACTCCGACTAGACGGGCTACGTTCAGTAGTGGTACGTTCTGTGCTACCTTATCAATGACTGAGATAAGTGTAAGGTACGATGCTTGCTCAGGTTTGATACCTTGCAGTAGTTTGTATGTGATGTCTCTGTTACTTGTTTTATCTTTTACTAATTTCTTTATACCATCGGCTAAAGGTTCGCACACTCCTGATATGATTGCTCTGCCGTGTAATGTTTTAGAACTTAAACTCTTACCTACGAGGTCATTAAGTTGTTTGTTGTACCTATCTATTCCTGATTGTAACATTAGATATTCTAGCTCAAGCTGTTCCTGCATTGTAGCCATGTCAAACCCTCTTGTTGGGACACGAATTGGGGTATATGTGGCGCTACTCATAACTAACTACGATATAGAAGTTAAGGTAGCACCAGATGTACCATATAATGTTTGATAAATTTTATAACTAACTACGGTGGCGTAAGTAAGTAGAGACAGCTTAGGAATCTGTTGCTCCGCATACGAAGACAAGGAAACTCTGGCTTTTTTCAGAGTCCTAAAATCTTTTACGCCACTGTACGCCACTGTTACGCCACACTTTCTAAAATGTCACAACCACTTACAATGTTAGTTGGTGCTAGGTGTGCGTAGCGCATTGTCATCTTAATATCTGAGTGACCTAACCATTCTTTTACTTTGTAAATATCCATACCACCTTGCACTAAACGTGAAGCACAAGTGTGTCTCCATGTGTGCCAAGTACAGTCATCCAAGTGAAGCTGATTACGTAACCTAGCCCAAACTCTACGACATGTTGAGTCTTTGCTAGGGTGCTTATCAAACTTACGGCTCTGTAAGATTTCATACACTCTATTAGTGACTGGTAGTAGTAAAGGCTTACCATTCTTACGGTCTGGAATGTATACACCCCACCTGTTACCTATTGGGTGAAGTGTAGTGTCAAACTTTAACAACTCACTTGCCCTCATACCTGTATCACATGCAACAATAGCTGCATCATGTAGATAACCTTTGCCCCACGATTTCAGAGTCAACAAAATTAGCTGCTCCTCGTCACTACTAAAGTAACGGAGCTTACCTTCTGTTGGTTTCTGTTTACGTACCTTTGGCATCTTGGATAATCTATCTTGATCGTGTGCTAGACGTAAAGATACGGACACAACGTTAAGATACTTATTGATAGTGCTTGCAGCACTGCCCTTCTGTTTTAATCTAACAATCCAATCATCAAGTTTATTAGTAGTAATATCCTCGATGCTGGTGTTAGCACCCAACACTCGTCTAGTAGTATTGATAAGGTAAGCGTAAGCATCCTCACTCTTACCACCTCGCCAGTACATCTCGTTAGCATTGTCTAAGGCTTCCCCTAAGGTCATACCACTGCTTTGCGTAAGTGATGCTTGCATTGGGATAGGTAGCCCTGCTTGTAGTGCGTGACGTACCTGTGCTTCCCATAACGTAGCTTCTTCGCTGGTGGAGAAAGACTTACGAAATCTCTCACCCTCTGGTGTAGTAACGTATGCTTGCCACCTGTTACCTCTAATCTTAACGCTCATAATCTTATCCTCCTCGCTAACGCTCGACCTTTTTTAGTCACCTCAACAAACTTCTCAATACGTCTATCAGGGTTTTCGTACAGTGAGACAAGCTCGTGATCTACAAGCCACCTCATGTTTCTACTTGCACTGGCACTAGATGTGTCCATCAGACCGCCAATGTCCATTACTCTCATGTCTTTACCCATAACAAATACGTTCTGTGCTATAAGTAAAAAACAATAGACCGTTTGTATACCCACCCACGGGTCAAACTTTCTAAATTCGTTTATTATTCTTAGGTGTTCTATTAAGTCTCGACCAGACAACACATCCCCCTAACCAACTGATAAATAAATCAGCTTTGTTTTTACAGACTCTTGGTATTAAGTACCTCCCATACAAACACCAACCTACTGCGATTTCGTTGTTTAGTAATTTAATTAACATCTGTTTCCTCTCGTTGCAAGGTTATTTACTTCGATAGTGGAGCAAGGTCAAGAATTATCGATTCAATTTGAATCACTTTATTCACTTGACTTGAATCCTGAATCCATTTCCTCTGTGGATAACCCCATTGCCTGTAGATACATAGCGTCCTCGTCTATGACTGGTGGTACGTTAGTGTTTGGTTTGGGTAGGTACTTATCGTACTTCTGATGCCACTCACGAAGAGCAGCATCAGGTACAATTATCTTACCTTGAGACATAATCGTTAGTCTCTTTATCCCAGTACATATCACTACCATCATCAATACATTCGATAGTCATGCCCTCGTACTCATCGTTATAGTCGTGCATGAATGTTCTGGCATCAGTGTAGGTGTCAAACGCTTGTTCGTGATACCCATTAACACTGCCGTAAGATACGATATACATATTAAATCCTCGCTAGTTTCCAGATACGAAATTTCTTACCCTCTTTACGTCTCGCCGCACCAAAACCATTGCGACTACATGCGGAACGAAAAGACCTGCCATCATCTTGGCATTTAACTAGGCATGAATCACCTACCTCCATACGATGAACCAGTTTGTCCCACTTACCTTTTGCTCTTAACGGAATATCTTTCTCAATCATTGTGTACATTGTATTACCCTCTAGTTGCGTCAAAGTGTTTTACCCATCGTTGGGCGTGAGCCTTATCACCATCGAATGCTGCATGAATGGCGTTATAGGCGTAGGCAATAAGATCATCACCTATTTTGAGATCCTCATCACGAATGTGATAATAAGAATCATCAACTGCTTGCTGTAGCTCCTCGTGTGATACGCTGTTGGTATCTTTAAGCCACTTGCGTGTTAAGTTTAGGCATTCTTCTAACATTAGCTGAATTGCACCTCCGTTTCAAATTTATCATCCGTTGCATTGTAGTATGCGTGTTCACCTGAAGACAAGTTGTACATGTAAAGATATTCTTTATCTTGCCAGTGAAACGGTTTAGCCATACCTCCCTCGGCTGGTCGCCACTGGTCTGATCCGTTGTAATCTAACAAGTCAATGGTTGCCTGTTGTGTTAGATCATGCTGCCCTTTCTTGCAGAATATACGTTCCCACTCTTCGTTATATCTGTCGGCATTTGTTGGCCGTCTGTTGCTGCCTTTACCGTTCTGTGCTGTTTCGCTCACGATATGCTACCTCCGCTATATTGATATTACTTTGCACCTTGAATAGATAGAGATCAGATACTAATTTCTCTAGCCGCTCGATGTATTCTTTTTCTGCTACTTGTACCGCTAACGGTATGCAATACTCTTGCTCGTACTCATCCTCACTTGCGTATGCTTGCGGTATGGTTAGCAGGTTAGTAGCTGCGACTATAACAGCGCAGCCGATTATGATATGTAGTTTATCCTTCCAATTCATTGTTATTACCCTCTAGTTGTGGTGTTAGTTCGGTTGATATTGATATAACCATTTCTTCACTGTACTTGTAGTGCTTGAAGTCCTTGAGTATACACGGGCATTGCTCTAGCCAGTATAGAATATCTATCATCTGTTTGCGTGTCATGCTACCGCCTCCTTGAATGCTTCTAGTTCGTAGAGTGCATCGCTTATATCTTGCTGCATGGCGAAGTAAGCAATGATAGGCCTCATACCCTCCAAGCCTTTGTCGGTCACTATTTGCCCTATAGATTCGTTGTCGTAGCAGTCACGGTATGCTTCTGCGTTGTCGCTAAAACGTGCTACTAGGTCATTACTGTACGTGTAGATCACCCATTGGTGGCCGTCGACTAATTCATGCAACATTCGGTCGAATATAGCGTCTTCTGCTTGGTCATGGTCGTTATCATTTTCTGCTAGTGCTTCGTCGTACAAGTCACTTGCAAGGTCTTTGATTTCTTGATGGTACTGGCTCTCGGTGAATTCTAGGTTTGACATGGTATACGCTCTCTATGTTGTTGGTGCGTTAGTGTTAAATTAAATGTTAGCTAGTTTTGTTCATGTTGCTAGTGCTAATTGTGGTAATAGTTGGCAGTTTAAGCCTCACAATAAGTATTGCAGCCGAAGTTATAAATATCATCATAATCAAACCCTCTGATCAATAGCGATACAATCTGTTTGCGTGATAATGGACTACCTA
>OBMK010000453.1_pt1 | contig 39438 bp, 38 predicted proteins | sample 1539081 | NCBI WGS metagenome assembly OBMK01 (sample SAMEA3355528, study PRJEB22509) | marine metagenome | biome: marine; feature: river plume; material: water | place: USA | collected 2010-08-07 | depth 0.5 m | reverse complement strand
TGGTAGCTCTTTTCTGATGGGCTGTCTGCTGAGAGGCAGTAGATAATGAAGTGAGGTGAAATTTTTTTTACCTGATCAAAAAACGATTCTTCAAATATATCTTGATTTAAAATATTTATATTAGGCGAAGTAATTTTCTTTCGTTTAAACCCAGTTAAATCAAGGGACATGTCTTTCGCAAGCAGTCCTATTTTTTGCCCTAGTTTTCCGCAACCGATAATCAGTATTTTTTTATTTTTTACTTCCAAATGACTTTGTAGATGAACCCAGGGAATGAAAATACTAGAAACAGAAAAAATGTGACGGCATAAAACTCCCAGTCCTGAGAGTGCACATTTCCTATAGATTTTTTTTCGACAAAAAAGAATACCAACCCAAGTAAAAAATACATGCATATAATTTCAATAAAGATAACTGGCAATGATTTGGGCTTCTTTAGTGTTTTAAAAATCAAAAAAGACTTACTAAACCATGGGAGGTTTGCAGCGGCAATAGAAATAAAAAGTAGCAGCCAAATTAACACTACAAGCTCCCCCCTACTGCTAAAGCACTGATGCTCATTAAAGTTTTAGGGAAAATACCCAGAACCAGTAAACCACCTGCATTGATTGTTAAAACAGAAAGCATAGGTAAAAAAGTTTTTTTCTTAACCTTTTTATCTGATTTTTCAAAATACATTAATCTTATAATTCTCAAGTAATAATACATGCCTATTAAAGCCATAATTATTGCAACCAAAGCTGGCCAAACTGCTTCTTCATTAATCACAACCTGAAGGACCGAGAATTTTGCATAAAATCCAATTGTTGGAGGAATGCCGGCTAGGCTAAACATGACTATCATCATTAAAAAAGCTTCCCATGGGTTTGTTTGACTCAACCCTTTAAGGTCATCAATAAATTCAATTGATTTTTGTGAATTTGATAAAAGGATAATAAGCCCAAAAACAGCAAGCGTCATAATAATATATGTCGTTAGATAAAAAATTGAAGCCTGCACGCCACCAATTGTTCCAACATAGAAACCAAGCAAAATAAATCCAATATGAGAGATGGTTGAATAAGCTAACATTCTTTTAATTTTCTTCTGTGCTATCGCGGTAATATTGCCAATAGCCATTGATAAAATCGCCATAATTAATAACATTTGTTGCCAATCAACTACTAGGTAGTCTAAGCCTTGAAAAAGGAATCGAATCAACATCGCAACGGCAGCAAACTTTGGAACAGTGCTTATCATCATGGTAACAGGTGTAATGGAACCCTCGTAAACATCAGGTACCCACATTTGAAAAGGGACTGCCCCTAACTTAAAAGCTATTCCGACAACAATAAACACCAATCCGAATACAAGTAACTCTGAATTAATCTCTTGGGTTTGAATAACATTACCGATTGTATATAGGTCGAGAGAGCCTGAGAATCCATATAGCATTGACATTCCGTAGAGAAGAAGACCTGAGGCCAATGCACCCAAAACAAAATACTTAATGGCTGCTTCGTTTGATTTTTTATCGTCTCTGTTCAGTGCTATAAGGGCATACAAACTTAAAGAAAGTAACTCTAAACCCATGTACATGAGTAATAGGTTCTTGCTTGAAATCATCAACATAACCCCTAAAAGAGCAAAGAGGGATAGGCTGAAATATTCACCATTTAATAATTTTTTATCAAGTAAATAGTTTCTACTATAGATAAAAACAACAGATAAGGTGATGTAGCTCGTCATTTTCAAAAACATCGCGAGGCTATCAAATATAAACATATCTTTAAAAGCAAATTGTGGCTCGCTAAAGCCAAGTGACGCAGTTAATAATCCTGCGACAAGAAGTGTGAGTTGAGATAAACCATAAATAAAATGCTTATTTTTATCTTGGACAAATAAATCTAACAATAAAATTAGCATTGCCATGAGGGCTACAAAAATTTCAGGAGCTAATAAATTTAATTGTGAGATCAAGTTACTCATAAAATCCCTGCTTTAGAAAAACTTACTAGCTCTATAAATTGTAAAACTGATGAATTTGTAATGTCTGATATTATTTTAGGGTAGACACCCACCAAAATTATTAACGAGGCAAGCACTCCGAGAATCATAAACTCTCTTGAATTAATATCTGATAATTTTGCTACAGCTGCGTTACCTACATCACCATAAAAGACCCTCTTAATTAACCATAGTGAATAAGAAGCTCCTAAAATTAAAGTAGTGGCTGCAATAAAGGCGATCCAAAAGTTTTCTTTCATTGAGCCCAAGATAACCATGAACTCCCCAACAAAGCCCGAAGTTCCTGGGAGCCCTGCGTTTGCCATTGCAAAGAAAACAGCAAATGCTGTAAACAATGGCATTTTATTAATTACACCGCCATATTTTTTTATTTCTCTTGTGTGGGTTTGGTCATAAAGAATACCAACACATATGAACATCGCTGCTGAAATAAAGCCATGCGAAATCATTTGAATATAAGCGCCTTCAACGGCTAATGGTGATATTAGAAATAAACCCAAGGTAACAAATCCCATATGCGATATTGATGAGTAGGCTATTAATTTTTTCATATCCTTTTGGATTAAGGCTACAAGTGCGATATAGACGATGGCAATTAGAGATAATGAAATCATGAGAGGCTTAAGTAATAAAGTTGCATCAGGAGAAATGGGCATTGCAAAACGAATAAAACTATACCCGCCCAGTTTTAACATAATCGCTGCTAGTATAACTGAGCCTCCAGTTGGTGCCTGTACATGGGCATCAGGGAGCCATGTATGGAGTGGCCACATTGGAATCTTGACCGCAAAGGCCATAAAAAATGCAAGAAAAATAAGAATTTGCGCTTCCAAGGAGATGGGTAAGTAATAATAATCAATTATTGAAAAAGTGCCGCTTTTAAAATAGAGGTATAAAAAAGCTATCAACATTAATAGTGAGCCTAAGACTGTGTATAAGAAAAATTTAATAGTTGCATAAATTCTATTCGGGCCACCCCATATACCGATGATTAAAAACATCGGAATCAGCATTGCCTCCCAAAAAATATAGTACAAGATGGAATCCAGAGCGCAGAAAACACCAATCATTAATCCCGACATAATTAAGAATGCACTGTAATAGCTTGCCGATTTAAATTTTTGTGATTGATATGAAATCAAAATAACCATAATAGTCATAAAACTAGTCAGCAGGATAAGTGGAACCGAAAATCCATCAACTCCTAGGTGATAGTTAATATTGAATGGCGTAATCCAATGATGAAACTCTTGAAATTGAAAGGTTGATAATGTGGTATTAAAATTTTTATATATTGGGATAGTCACAATAAAAGACACAAGCGCGCCGAATAAGGCAACATAATTAATTTTTCTTATGCTTAATTTTTTATTTAAAATTAGCAATAAGATACCAAAAAATATTGGTGACCAAATTGCGATTGATAAAATATGATTAGCTATCATTCTAAGTTCTCACAAAAAATGAAATTAGTAAAAATAAACCAATAATCATAAAAAATGCGTAGTGGTATATGTACCCACTTTGAATTAACTTTAGTTTATTAGCAAAATAAGTAACTAACCTACCAGAGCCATTAACTAAAAAATCGTCGATAATTTTAATATCCACCTTGCTTGATAAAAAATCACCGAGTTTTAAGATGCCTTTGGCGATATATTTTTCATTAAAATCATCAAACCCATAATTATTTTTTAAGCTGCTCTTAAAGGGATTTAAGAATTTGAAATTAATCTTCATTTTTTTTATGAATAATGCCCATGCTAAAAGAACCCCAGCTATCGCAAACCAAAGAGGGAGGGTAAATAGGCTATGAACCGCCATCGACCATACGCCATGATAATGACTTGCAAGCAGATCTATATTGGTATGAATTTTATTATCAACCGTTATATTGCCATCGAAGAAATTGCCATATACCAGTGGGTCTATCAAAAGCATACCAATAAAGATTGATGGGATCGCCAATATCACCAGAGGGATAGTTATAATTTTTGAGCTCTCAACGGGGTATTCTTTACTTTTTAAGCCATGTTCATTTTTTTTACGACGTATGGTGTGCCACCTTTCCTCCCCGCAAAAAACTAGAAAATAAAGCCTAAAACTATAAAGTGCTGTAAAGAATACTCCAAACACCAATGCGAAGTAAGCAAAGTTAGCGCCCCATGCTGAACTTAAGCTTGCCGCTTCAATAATCGTTTCTTTTGAATAAAATCCAGAGAATAATGGAGTGCCGATTAGAGATAAGGAGCCTATTAAAAAAGTAAGGGCAGTCACAGGCATATATTTTTTTAACCCACCCATTTGAGTTATATCTTGATCATGATGCATTCCGATAATTACAGAGCCCGCCCCTAGGAAAAGTAAGGCTTTAAAAAAGGCATGGGTGAGCAAATGAAAAATAGCTACTGAATAGGCAGATACCCCTAACGCAACCGTCATGTAACCTAACTGTGATAATGTTGAGTAAGCAATTATTTTTTTAATGTCATTTTGAACAATGCCTAAAATGCCCATTGATATTGCAGTGATTGCTCCGATAACAATTACTAACGAGAGAACAAAATCAGATAGCTCAAATAAAGGAGACATACGTGCCACTAAATAAATACCCGCTGTGACCATTGTTGCTGCATGAATTAATGCAGAGATTGGCGTTGGTCCTTCCATTGAATCTGGCAGCCACACATGTAAAGGGACCTGAGCAGACTTACCCATCGCACCTATAAATAGGCAGGTTCCGATTAAGGTAACCAATGAAATTGAAGTATTAAATAAAACTACCTCTTGTGAAAGCAGAGCGGGGAGTCTATTAAATACCTCTTGATAGTCCAAAGTACCAAACCAAAACATGATCAAGGCAACACCAAGTATTAAGCCAAAATCTCCTACCCTATTGACTAAAAAAGCTTTTAGGTTTGCATAAATCGCTCTTGGTTTTTTATACCAAAAACCTATTAATAGATAAGAAACTAGTCCAACGGCCTCCCAACCAAAGAAGAGCTGTAGAAAATTATTACTCATCACTAGCATTAGCATTGCAAATGTGAAAAGGGAGATATAGCTAAAGAATCGACTAAAGCCAGTATCATCTTTCATGTAACTGATTGTATAGATATGGACCATAAGCGAGATAAAAGTAACAATGACCATCATGACGGCTGAAAGCGTATCGATTAAAAAACCGACTTCAAATATATAGCCACCTGATGCAAGCCAGGTGTAAACGGTTTCATTTAATTTAAAGCCATAGAGAGTAAGATAAAGCGAATACATAGACAGAGCAAACGCAATTGATACGCCAAGAATAGGAATCCCGAAAGAATAATATTTTGGTAATTTTTTACCAAAAAGACCCACGAAACATGCTGCAAATAACGGGGCTAAAGGTATGACAGTTAAAATATTTAAAATTGTCATTGTCACCCTTTCAATCTATTAATGTCTTCAACATCGATTGATCGATTATTTCTAAAGACGATGATAATAATTGCTAGGCCAATAGCTGCCTCTGCTGCCGCAACAGTCAAAATAAAGAAGACAAATATTTGACCGGCAATGTCACCTAAGTAATAACTAAATGCAATAAAGTTCATATTTACTGCCAGCAACATCAACTCAATCGCCATCAAAAGAATAATAATATTCTTTCGATTCAGAAAAATACCTACAACACCTATCATAAAGAGCAAGGAAGCTAGGATTAAAAAATGAGATAAATTAATCAATTTCTTTTATCTCGCTTTTTTGTTTTCGTTTTAGTTATTCCCATATCGACCATTTTGAGTCGGTCTGATTTTTTAACACTTATCTGGATGGCTGGGTCGATACCCTTGTGCATTTTTTTCCCTCTCAATGTAAGTGCAATAGCTGCGATGATTGCGACTAAAAGTATTATGGCGGCAATTTCAAATGGTAATATATAATCGCTGTATAGCACTTCACCAATTGCATCTGTATTACTCTTTAAGGGAGGTTTAAATAGGGCTGGCGTCTTGAAAAACGGTTTATTTAAAACAAGAATAATCTCAGTCAGCATAATAATTGATACAAAGCCTATGGCAGGAAAGTAGTTCCAAAATCCTTTTTTCATTACCTCAATATTGATGTCAATCATCATGATGACAAACAGAAATAAAACCATTACTGCGCCAACGTATACAAGAACGAGTGCTATCGCTAAGAATTCTGCTTGAAGTAATAACCATAAGCCAGCGGCACTAAAAAAAGAAAGGACAAGGAATAATGCTGAAAAAATTGGGTTTCTTGATGTAATAACTTTGATGGCTGAGAAAAGCAAAATAAAGGAAAAAAAGTAAAAAACAGCAGAAGAATAGTCCATTACCTGTAGCTTTCCTCTTCTTTTCTATCTTTAGCGATTTGATCTTCGTATTTATCACCGACCTTTAGTAGCATTTCTTTTGTATAGACTAAATCTCCTCTTTCCTCTCCGTGGTAATCTAAAATTCGGGTTTCTACAATTGAATCTACTGGGCATGATTCCTCACAAAACCCACAGAATATACATTTGGTCAGATCAATATCATACTGCGTCGTTCTTCTTGTATTATCCTCTCTCATTTCGGATTTGATTGTAATTGCCATTGCAGGACATACAGCCTCACAAAGCTTACATGCAATACAACGTTCCTCGCCATTAGGATATCTTCTCAATGCATGCAAACCTCTAAACCTTGGTGATTGGGGGGTACGCTCTTCAGGATATTGAATCGTTATTTTTTTTGAAAAAAAATATCTCCCCGTCAGCCCAAGACCAATAATCAGCTCGTAGAGCGTCAAACTTTTTATATACTGTTTTATTTTTTTAAACATATTTATTTAATGGAACATCTCCCGGTATGGCGTTTGCATCATAAATCCAACAAAAATTATCCAAAATATAGTGATAGGAATAAATATTTTCCAGCCCAATCTCATAATTTGATCATATCGGTATCTGGGGAATGTTGCCCTGAACCACAAGAAAAAGAAAAGTAAGAAAGCGACTTTTAGTAATAACCAAACAATACTATCAGGCAGAAATTCAAAAGGAGATAACCATCCCCCTAAAAACATTAATGCAGCAAGCATTGAGACAAGAATCATATTTGCGTATTCAGCAAGGAAGAATACTGCAAAAGCCATCCCAGAATATTCAACATGGAAGCCCGCCACAATCTCAGACTCACCCTCAGCTACATCAAAAGGAGCTCGGTTCGTCTCGGCAACAGCGCTTATAAAATAAATAATAAATAGGGGGAAAAGTGGCCAAATATACCATTGTGAAATACCACCAGATTGGCCCATAACAATTTCACCTAAATTTAAGCTATTAGCACACATTAAAACACCGACCAATGTAAAGCCCATTGCTATCTCATACGATACAATCTGTGCAGCTGAGCGTAGGCTGCCCAAAAAAGCATATTTTGAATTTGAAGCCCATCCAGCAATAATGACACCATAAACAGCAATCGATGTCATCGCTAAAACATAAAGTAAACCCGCGTTAATATCAGATAAAACAAGTTCTGCATTAAATGGTATTACAGCCCAAGCCGCAAAAGCTGGTGCAATAGTTAGGATGGGTGCGAGAAGGAATAAAAAGTTATTTGATTTTGTGGGATTAATTATTTCCTTAAACATTAGCTTTAATGCGTCAGCTATGGGTTGAAGAAGACCGAAATATCCCACTCTGTTTGGTCCTAATCTTCCCTGCATAAAACCGATCACCCTTCTCTCAAAATATGTCAAATAAGCGACTGAAACCATCAATGGAATTACAATTGCCACAATTTTTAGAATTGTCCAGAACGTTGTTATAAAAATTTCAGGTAGCTGAGTAAAAATACTTTCCATAATTTAGGCTTTTTTAATTTTCACTTTATTGTGCATACCTAGGATAAAAGTTTCATCTTGCTTTCCATAAATAACAACCGCATTTAAACAAACATTATCATCAGCTTTAACATTAATTAGGATTTCAGCCTCCGATGAAGAAATCTTAATTTTTTGCCCTTCTATTAACCCCTCCTCGAGCATTGTTGTCGGATTAATTAGGCAGCAGCTTTGGTCTTTATTTTTATTTTGATGCAACGAAGTGGCACGTCTAACAATCATATCTGAATCATTCGCCCTAACGACATTTAGTACTTCAATACCTCTCTCAATATTACTAGGCTTAAAATCATTAAGGCTAAATTCATTTTTTTTGTCCATTTCAATCATCGCATCAGTTTTCACCTCTTCAGATGAATCATAGGAAAAACCTTCAAGTTGTAAAAAATTTGCTAGAACACGTAATATTTTCCAACCCGGCCTAGACTGCCCGACAGGTGGTGTTACCGCAGAAAATGATTGTATTGTTTTCTCCATATTTATGAATGTCCCTGATGTTTCTGTAAATGGGGTCATTGGCAATACAACATCAAATTCTTTAAAAGAATCAGATATGTACGGAGAAATTGCCAGATTAAATTTCGCTTTTTTAAGTGCTGAATTTATTTTTTTGGGTGAATGATAATCATACAACGGATCAAAATTCATCATTATGTATGCTTCTTTACTTTGACTCAAAATCTTATCTGCTGAGATATTATCTGTATTTAGATTGAGTTCATTTAATCCGACACTATTTGCGTAACCAGGTATTAAGCCAAATGTGGCTCCTACCGCTTGAGCGATATGCATTGCAACCAACTTTATATTGTCGCCGTCATCTAAATGTAAAATTTGATGGCCTAGAAATATTGCTTTACTCTTATTTGATAAAAGGCTTTTGGCTATTCTTTTCGCCTCATTGGATGGCTTTGCAGCCTTTAATAAATTTTTTATAACTTCAGAATTGATTTTATATTTTGTGCTTAACTGAACTTGTTTCAGGATCATTAATAAATAATTTATATATGCTGAAGGATTAACAATAACTTTCTCTAGACAACGAGTTGAATAAAAATCATCGTATGAAGTAATAATTGAGAAATTATTTCTTTTATTTGCATATCTTCTAAAGCGATGTGCAAGCAGTGGTTGGTCATGTTTTAAATTTGAGCCGACAACCAATATTGCATCATGGGACTCTATTTCATCAATTTTACAACCTAACCAATTATTGTTCTCTGAAAAGCTTTGTTCAAGAAGGCGATAATCAATATGAGAGGTATTAAGTTCTTTGGCAATTTTTTTCAATAAAAACCCTTCTTCCAAGGTACTTTGAGGCGAACAAATAATCCCGATTTTATTAGATTTTTTAATATCGATATCTGTTATGTTTTTCTCAATTAGCTCATATGCCTCTTCCCAGTCGATCTCTTTCCATTGATTTTTTTCTCTCTTTAAAGGAAGATTAATTCTATCTTTATGATTGAGGCCTTCGTATGAAAATCGATCCCTATCTGAGATCCAGCACTCATTAATCGATTCGTTTTCTTTTGGTATTACCCTTTTAACAATGTTATCTTTAACATGAGCTTCAATATTTGAACCTAAACTGTCGTGACATGCGATCGTACTTCTTCTTGAAAGCTCCCAACTTCTGGCAGAATATCTAAAAGGTTTTGATGTAAGCGCACCTACCGGACATAGATCAATAATATTTCCGGATAATTCGGATTCAACGGATTTATCAACATATGCAGAAATTTCAGCATGTTCGCCCCTTCCTATTAATCCTAGTTCAGCCATACCACCCACTTCTTTTAGAAACCTTACGCACCTTGTACATTGGATACATCGGGTTAGGTCAGTTGAAATTAATGGGCCAATATTTTTATCAAACACCACACGCTTTTCTTCGGTATATCGTGTTTTACTGGCTCCATATGCGACGGCTGTGTCCTGCAAGTCACACTCTCCTCCCTGATCGCATATAGGGCAGTCTAAGGGATGGTTGATAAGTAAAAACTCCATGACACTTTTTTGCGTATCCTTGGTAAATTTTGATTTTGTAGAAATCTCCATGCCTTCCATCACCTGCGTGGCACAAGCAGGAAGTGGTTTGGCAAAGTTCTTTACTTCGACAAGGCACATTCTACAGTTTGCAGCAACGCTGAGTTTCTTGTGGTAACAAAAACGAGGTATATCGATGCCTACCTTATCAGCCACCTCAATGATTGATGTTTTTGGTTTAACCTCCAGTGCCTTCCCATCAATTTTAATTTTAATCATGAGTTAGCATCCATCATGCTCCTACCATTCTTTATAAAGTATTTAAATTCATCTTTAAAGTGTTTAATAAAGCTTAATACAGGGACTGCTGCTGCATCACCAAGTGCACAGATCGTCCGCCCTGAAATTTTTTTACTGACGTCTAAAAGCAAATCAATATCTTCTGGTTTACCTTTGCCATCAACAATTCTTTTGATAACCCTATAAACCCAGCCTGTACCTTCTCGACAAGGGGTACATTGACCACATGATTCTTCATAAAAGAAGTAGGATAATCTTTTAAGGGTTGACACCATACAGGTGGTTTCATCCATCACAATAAGTGAACCCGCACCAACACTCGAGCCTGAGTTTTTTAAGCCATCATAATCAAGAGTGGTTTTCATAATTTCTGCGGCAGGAAGGACTGGTGTTGAAGGTCCGCCAGGAATGACTGCTTTTAATTTTCTTCCCTTCCAAACGCCCCCAGATAGCTCTAGTAAGGTTTTAAACGGCATCCCCATTGGTATTTCATAGTTTCCTGGCCTCTCAACATGGCCTGATACTGAAAATATCTTAGTGCCGCCTGAATTTTCTACGCCAATATTTGCAAAACTTTCTCCCCCATTTTGAATAATCCAAGGAATTGTTGCGTATGTCTCTGTGTTGTTAACATTTGTCGGCCGTCCATAGATACCATATGTTGCTGGAAAAGGAGGTTTAAATCTTGGCTGTCCCTTTTTACCCTCAATAGATTCAATGAGTGCGGTTTCCTCACCACAAATATATGCACCGTAACCATGGAATGCATATAATTCAAAATCAAAACCTAACCCACAAATAGACTTACCTAAAAAATTGGCTTTTTTTGCTTCAGCTAAGGCTTTTTCGAATGACTCATACTCTTCCCATATTTCCCCATGAATATAGTTATATCCAACCTGCGCCCCCATAATATATGCAGCGATTATCATCCCTTCAATTAGCTGATGAGGATTTTTTTTGATTATTTCCCTGTCTTTAAAAGTGCCCGGTTCACCTTCATCACTATTGCAAACAATATATTTTGTTCCGTCTGAATCATTTGGTATGAATGACCATTTTATACCGGTAGGGAAACCTGCGCCCCCCCTACCCCTGAGACCAGAAATTTTAATCTCTTCAATTAATTTTTCCGGAGAGATTTTCTCTTTTAAAATTCTTTGAATTTGCTCATACCCACCAACGCTGAGATAAGTTTGAAGACTTGATGGGTGCTCTAAATTAGATGTCCTCAAGCATATAGGAAACACCTCACTATTAATTGACGCTTTATGTGAATTATTGTTTAGCATTATTTAATCTAACTCCTCAAGGATTTGATCAACTTTTTGGGGTGTTAAATGTTCATACATCTTATGATTGTTTATTGTCATAAGTGGTGCTCCGCCACATGCGCCCATACACTCACTTTCTTTTAAGCTAAATTTACTATCTTTTGTGACCTCATTAAAATTAATATTCAATTTTTTTCGAAGATGGCATACGATATCATCAGCCTCTCTTAAGGCGCATGAGATATTTGTGCAAACCGAAATTTTATATTTTCCAGCAGGTTTAAGTTCAAACATATTATAAAAAGTTGCCACTTCCATAGCTGCAATTTTTGGCATGTCTAGGTAGTCTGCTGCCAGTGCAATTAAATCATCCGTTAAAAAACCATTTTCAGTTTGGATTATTTGCAGGGCTGCAATAATGGCAGATTGTTTTTGATCGATAGGGAATTTTTTTAATTCGCCGTCTATTTTTTTTCTTGTAATTTCAGTTAGCATTATCTGTCAATCTCCCCAAACACAATATCTTGGGTACCAATAATTGCTACCAAATCTGAGAGCATGTGTCCCTTTGTCATTTCATTTATCGCCGCCAAATGTGGGAAGCCTGGCGCCCTAATTTTTAGCCGATAAGGTTTGTTTGCGCCATCAGAGATAATGTAAGTCCCGAACTCACCTTTTGGGTGTTCTACAGCTGCATAGGCTTCGCCCTTAGGGATATGAAAGCCCTCAGTAAATAATTTAAAATGATGAATCATAGACTCCATATCCTCTTTCATTTCTGATCTAGACGGTGGGGTCACTTTATTATCATTTGAAATCACCGGACCTGGATTTTCTCTGAGCCACTCAATACATTGCTTAATAATTTTATTGGATTCTCTCATCTCCTCCATTCTTACCAAATAACGGTCATAACAATCACCCTCTTTACCGACAGGAATTTTAAAATCTAATTCGCTGTATGTTTCGTAAGGTTGTTTTTTTCGTAAATCCCATTCAACTCCTGAGCCCCTTAACATTGGGCCTGTCATTCCTAATGCAACCGCTCGATCTGGATCAACAACACCAATCCCGACTGTTCTTTGCTTCCAAATTCGATTATCAGTCAGAAGCGTTTCATATTCATCCACATAAGTTGGAAATCTTTTAGCAAAATCTTCGATAAAATCTAGAAGTGACCCTGATCTATTTTTATTTAGTTTGTTTATTTCAGATGAGCTTTGTTTTTTTGAGGGTTGGAATTGAGGCATCGTAGATGGTAAATCTCGATATACACCCCCAGGTCGGTAGTAGGCTGCATGCATTCTTGCGCCAGAGACTGCTTCGTAGCAGTCAAATAAATCCTCTCGCTCCCTAAAGGCATAAAGGAAAACCGTCATGGCCCCAACATCAAGAGCATGGGCTCCCAACCAAAGCAAGTGATTGAGTATTCTGGTGATTTCATCAAACAAAACTCGGATGTATTGCGCACGAATTGGTACTTTTATCTGCAATAGCTTTTCTATTGTCATCACATAAGCATGCTCATTCATCATCATAGAAACATAATCAAGACGATCCATATAAGGAACAGATTGAAGGTATGTCCTATTCTCAGCTAGCTTTTCAGTTGCTCTGTGTAATAAGCCAATATGTGGATCAACACGCTGGATTACTTCGCCATCCATCTCAAGTACAAGCCTTAAAACACCATGAGCTGCTGGGTGCTGAGGCCCAAAATTCATTGTATAGTTTTTAATCTCAGCCACGATGGACACCCTCATCCCTAATTAACCTTGGGACATTATTTCTTTCATCGATAGAAACAGGCTCATAAATTACCCTTTTGAGGGTTGGGTCATAACGAACTTCAACCTTCCCTATCATTGGAAAGTCTTTCCTAAACGGATGACCAACGAAACCGTAGTCTGTCAGAAGTCTTCTTAAGTCTGGATGATCGATAAACATTAACCCGAACAAATCAAATGCCTCTCTTTCATACCAATCCGCATTAGGCCAAACTTCAGTCATTGTTGGAAATATTGGAAATTCATCGTCTTCTGCAAATACTTTGACCCTTAAGCGCTGATTATTTTTGAGGGATAGGAGGTGACATACAACACAAAATCTCTTCTCATCATGTGCAGCTTTTTTATAATCTTGATAATCAACTCCACATAAATCAATCAGCTGTTTAAAATCAAATTCAGGCCTATCTCTTAAGATCCTTAATGACTCAATGATATTTTCTTGATCGAAGGTAATTGTAATCTCACCTTTATCTTCATTAATAGATAGCAATTTTTTCTTAAAAAAAGATTTGAGGGATTGAATCTGTTTTTTTATGCTCTGGTTCATCGGGCAATTGTGTTGGTACGTTTAATTTTTTTTTGTAGTTGCAAAATTCCAAACATCAACGCTTCTGCTGTGGGAGGGCACCCGGGAACATAAATATCTACAGGAACAATTCTGTCACTACCCCTTACCACAGAATATGAGTAATGGTAATAACCGCCCCCGTTTGAGCATGAGCCCATCGAAATAACCCATCTAGGCTCTGCCATTTGATCATATACACGCCTCAATGCTGGTGCCATCTTATTGACTAATGTGCCTGCAATGATCATCACATCAGATTGTCTTGGACTTGGTCTAAAAACAATGCCGAATCGGTCTAGGTCATATCTTGATGCGCCTGCGTGCATCATTTCAACCGCACAGCATGCCAACCCAAAAGTCATTGGCCACAATGAACCAGTCCTAGCATAGTTTATTAAAGTGTCTACGTTGGTCGTAACATAGCCTTTTTCTAATATTCCCTCGATACTCATCTAATTACTCCCAATCTAATGCCCCTTTTTTCCATTCATAGATAAAACCGACAACCAAGATAAAGAGAAATATGAGCATGGATACAAATCCAAACATTCCGATTTTATTGATCACAACTGCCCACGGGAAAAGGAATGTAATTTCTAGGTCAAAGAGAATAAATAAGATTGCTACCAGGTAATACCTAACATCGAATTTCATTCGAGCATCTTCGAAGGCTTCAAATCCACATTCATATGGGGAGTTTTTTTCTTTGTAAGGCTTACTTGTACTTAATATTTTACCGAGGATAAGAGGACCTAGCCCTACAAAAAGGCCGATAATTATAAACACTAATATAGGAAAATAATTTTCCAGCACAAACAGTCCTTAAATTTAAATACCATCAAAATGGTGCCGTCGGAGAGACTCGAACTCTCACGACTTTCGTCACTACCCCCTCAAGATAGCGTGTCTACCAATTCCACCACGACGGCTAAGCAAAAGTCATGTTAATTGGGAATATCTTGAGTATCTCCAATTTCATCTGACCCAAAAGGTTGCTCTTTGGTTTCAACTGATTGAGAGCTATTTTCTTGAATCTGTTCTACAGCAAAACTTGCATTTTTATTACTCGCTATGAAAGCAAGGCCTATGCTTGTACAAAAAAATATGGTTACGCATACTGCTGTCAGTCTCGTTACAAAATTACCAGAGCCTTGTGCACCAAACACACTGCCTGAAGAATTTCCTCCAAATGCAGCCCCCGCGTCAGCTCCTTTACCATGCTGAACTAAAACAAGCCCTATCACTGCCAAGCTAACCACTACATGAATTATCGTTACTAAATTTTCCATATTTATGTATCTTTTTTTTAAATTTTAATTAAATTTTATGAATACTATTACAAATTTCATAGAATTCATCTGCGTCTAAGGATGCTCTCCCCATTAATATTCCATCAACCCCATTAATTTCACATAATTGTACCGCATTTTTTGCATTAACACTGCCGCCATAAACAATATTTACATCGTCATTATCTCTGACATTTGTATGGATTAATTGCTTTATAAATTCACACATTTTCTCTATTTGCTCAGGGCTTGCCGCCGAGTCAGAACCAATTGCCCAAATTGGTTCATACGCAATTATTGACCCCTTAAAAATATCTTGCCCATATAAATCGAGAATCGTTTTAATCTGCTCAGACACCACCTTTTCCATAATTCCTGCTTCACGCTCAATAAGGTTTTCGCCGACACACAGCAGAGGAGTCATTTTATATTTCTTTATCATATTAAATTTTTCTGCAATGTTTTCATCTGATTCGCAGTAAGCCGTATTCCTCTCAGAATGTCCGACAATTACTAATTCACCTTGAAAATCCTTAATCATTGATGCACTTACTTCCCCAGTAAAGGGCCCTTCTAATTCTTTTGCCACATTTTGGCATCCCCAATGAATATTGGATCCCATTAATATTTTTTGCGCTTGGAATAAATATGGGTAAGGCACACACAAGGTAATTGATAGTTCATTGAATGAGCCTAGCTTTTGCTTGAGGCTTTTGAAGTGGCTTTCATTAAAATCTAATGAGCCATGCATCTTCATATTGCCAATAACTATTTTTCTTGACTTTGTTTTCATTCCACAATACTTTTTATAATTATTTGAAGGCTTTTATTTCCATTAAATTCATTTGCATCAATAGAATAAACAGCCCTTATTTTATCAGGTAGTGTCTGGTTATTATTAAAAAATATTGCTTGGAATTTTTTATCATTCTTTAGAAAGCACTTTGTATGCTTTTCTGCAATGACTTCTTGATGTAATACATCAAAATTATCAACAAAAAATGGTGCTGGAAACATCTGCCCCCAAACTTGTTCATTGATCAATTTAGCCATAGGGTAATTTAAATTTACTGGCTCAATACTTTTATCATATTCAACTGTTTGATTTAGTAGATCAGGCGTTATGAATTCTTGGCAAGTTAATTCAAATATTTCACTAAATTTTTTAAAATCATTTTTTTTAATACTTAGCCCCGCTGCCATAGCATGGCCTCCAAATGTTTTTATCAAGCTTGGGTGGCGTTTACATATCAAATCAAGTGCGTCACGGAGGTGAAAAGAGTCTATCGACCTTCCCGATCCCTTAATCATTTCATCATTAAAACTCGCAAAAATAATTGTCGGTCGGAAGTATTTTTCCTTCAATCTCGATGCCAATATACCTACCACTCCTTGATGCCATTTGTCATTAGTTAGGACGATTGAATGCGAAATTTTGAAGCTCTGATCATTTAATTCTTCAATAGCAGATAGCACCATATCCGATTCTATGAGCTTCCTATTTTCATTAAATTTGATAAGTTGTTTTGCAAAACCTGAGGCTTGATCTAAATTTTCTGCCAATAAACATTGAATGCCAATCGTCATATCACTTAACCTACCGGCAGCATTAATTTTAGGTGCGATGATAAAAGATAAGTCAGACGTTTTAAGGTCAGCTTGTTTTTTTTTCGATTCGTTAATGATTGCTTTGATTCCAAAATTGGTAGTTCCGCTTCTAATAATTTTAATTCCAGCAGAAACTAAAATCCGATTATTAAAATCAAGGGGGACTAAATCGGCTACCGTCCCTAATGCTACTAAATCAAGTAAATCAACCAATACAGGCTCTTGAGATTCCTTGTTCTTTTTTCTAGAAGCAATTCTTAATGCAAGTAGGACATAAAACATGACTCCAACGCCGCATAAGTTTTTACTTGGGAATGAACAATTTTTTTGATTTGGATTTACGATGAATTTAGCATTAGGTAATGTTTTTCCAGGTAGGTGATGGTCAGTAATGATTACATCTACCCCTGCCTTATTGGCAGCCTCTACTCCATCATGACTTGCAATTCCATTATCTACCGTAAGGATGATATCAGGCTCTTTTTTTAGCGCTATGCTTACTATTTCGGGGGTTAATCCATATCCGTATTCAAACCGATTAGGCACAATAAAATCAACATTACCACCAAATTTTTTTAACCCAAGAACTCCACATGCGCTGGCTGTCGCTCCATCGGCATCGTAATCACCCACTATGACTATTCTTTTATTTTTTGATATTGCTTGGCATAAAAACTCCCCAACCGCTATATTCGAATGCAGTAAGTGGGGTGGAATGAGCTTGTCGAGTTTATAGTTTATCTGCTCAGTGCTATCAATCTTTCTTGCAGCATAAATTTTGGCAAGGTCTGGTTGAACACCAACTTCATTGAGCTTCTTTTCAAGCTCGGCATTGATATTTTTTTCTTTAAGCTTCATTCAATATCTCTTGTAGCTCTTTTTTATGACCCCAAAACTTTAGTCTTCTATAAAAATTCGTTTTAAATAAAATTTTAAAGGAACCCAGATAAAGAGAAAGCTTTAGGTTAGTAATCTTTTTTGATTTTAGATCTTCAAGGATAGTTTTAAAAATATCATAGTTAGTGTTTGCTTCAAAAATATGATGATACAAATAACAATCTTCTTTTTCATTAACACACTTAGTAAAAGGCTCAATTTTTACACCCTCTAAATTGAGCTGTGCTATTTTTTTTAATAGCATAAGGTCACTAAAAACAATCTTATTTTGCTTATTAGGGTCTGCTTTAATTTTTTTACCCCCTCCACTAAACCAAATAGAATTAATTGGATACTGACCCTTTTCTTCTCTTTTTTTATTGGCAGGATGATCAAATAAAAACATTTGTAATTCGTTTATAAATTTATGCCACCAGACTTCATCTTGACCAAAGGGCAGGAAACTTCTGTTAGGGACTTGGTTAATTTCTTCTGGGAAATAAGTTGATATATTTGTATATTTTTTCGTTGCAAAGAACAATTTTCTTTCGAAAATAAAGAAGTTTTGATCGTTATCTGAAAAGTGTTGATTGAGGTCAACGCATAATGTTTTTAATTCATCAGGACTACACTCATTTTCTAAATTTTTTTCAAACTTATAATAATCTCTTTGAAGCGAAAAATAGCAGGGAGTTGCCTGAAAAAAAGTATATTTAGAGTCTGAAGTGAATTCTTCATCTGCCAAAATAGCCGCAATGGGATAGTCATTTTGTTGCTCAATATTAAAGTCATTACATACTTCTTTCTCAAAGGAATTATTTCTAATTATTGAGTAATCGCATAATTTTATTAGCTGATTTAAATATTCACTTTGCGGAATGAAGTCACATTTAATTTTATAGGAATGAGTCAAACCTTAATAACAAAAAGATAGATGAGTAAACCGAAATAAAGTAAGGCAAATATAGCTACGATGAAAAATATGAGGAATAAATTCTTATGAATTTTTTTTAAAATAACCTTAATTTCGTTTATGTCTTTATCTATCTTCATTGAATTGGTGCCCGGGGCCGGAATCGAACCGGCACGACCGTGAGGTCGAGGGATTTTAAGTCCCTTGCGTCTACCAATTTCGCCACCCGGGCTTGCAGTCATAGAAATGGTGTCGAGATTTTAGCATATTTTTCTTACCTTCAATTTACTAAATGTGAGTCATCTTTTTGCTCACTTTTTTTACAATTTATTTTATATAGCTACTTAAAATTGGAGGTTTGTTAGTTTATTTCCACAATTAAAATGGAGGCGCGTGCCGGAATCGAACCGGCGTCTAAGGCTTTGCAGGCCTCTGCATAACCACTTTGCTAACGCGCCATTAAACTAAACAAAAAAAGGGAATTAAATTCCCTTTTTTTTAAATTTGGAGCGGGAAACGAGGTTCGAACTCGCGACCTATACCTTGGCAAGGTATCGCTCTACCAGCTGAGCTATTCCCGCATGCAGAAGGCAGTATTTTAGCTATTTTTAACATACTGTCAATGATGGGGTAACTTTAAACATAATAATGTATTACATTTTCTTTACAGCATTCATAGATATCTTTAAATAATAAAACATCGATATAACTGTCAGTAATGCCGCTAAATATATCAAGATTTCTCCTATTTTTTGTATAGGAATAAATGCAATATTTTCAAAATATAATAAAAATATGATAGCGGTCATTTGTGCGGTAGTTTTTAATTTGCCGATAAATGCAACAGCAATACTTTGTGACTTTCCTAGCTGCGCCATCCATTCCCTTAATGAACTGACCGTAAATTCTCTACCAATAATGATTAATGCAACCACTATGTTAATGCGGCCCAAATCCAACAATAACAGTAATGCCGTAATCACAATTAATTTATCAGCTACTGGATCAAGGAAGGCACCAAATTTTGATGTTTGTTTTAATTTTCTCGCTAAATACCCATCAAGCCAATCTGTGATTGCTGCTACAGAAAAGATAAAAGTTCCTAAGATATTTTTTTCCGTCAGGCTGAGTGTGCTATCGGGTACATAAAAAATAATGACTAAGACAGGGATTAAAGCTACCCTAAATAAAGTCAGTAAATTTGGTACATTAATTATTTTCAATGAATCTGCCCTTTAATGAAAATGATTGTAAATACTCTCGGCTAATTTTACATTAATTCCTTCGACTAATAATAGCTCTCTAACATCAGCCTCTTTAATACCTTGAATTCCACCAAAGTAAACAAGTAAATTTCTTCGTTTCGTCTGTCCTATACCTTCAATTTCTTCCAATGAGGAGGTGAATCGAGCCTTTTTTCTTCTAGCCCTGTGACCTGTAATTGCAAATCGATGGGCCTCATCTCGTATTTGAATAATTAATTGAAAGCCCATGTTATTGATATCGATATTTTCTAAAATATCTCCGTTCGCAATGTGTAATGTTTCAGCTCCAGATTTTCTTTTTTCGCCCTTGGTTACCCCCACCAGTATTATGTCATCCAAGCTAAGTTGCTTCATAATCTTGACTGCAATGCCTAGCTGACCCTTTCCACCATCAATCAAAACGACATCTGGTCTTACCCCATCTGTATCAACAATTTTTTTATACCGTCTCTCAAGCACTTCTTGCATGGCGGCATAGTCGTCACCAGGCTTATTATTTTTGATGTTGTAACGACGGTAATCTTTTTTTTGAATTCCATTTTTATCAAATACCACACAAGAGGCTACAGTCCCCTCACCCATCATATGACTGACATCAAAACATTCAATTCGGTTTTTATTGGAAGGAATCTTTAGTAACTGGGTAAATGCTTTAATCTTATTTTTAAAGCTTAATGTTTCATTACTTTTTTGGCTTATAGCAATCAATGCATTTTTCTTTGCCATTTCCATCCACATTCTTTTTTCATTCGTTAGCCTAGTAATGATTTTAATTTTTTTATAGTTTTTTAATTCAAAAAATTTCTCAAGTAAGTCCTTGTTTACTTTTTTTTCAATGATAACGACAGGTGGTGGTGACTTTTCATCATAATATTGAGCGATAAAAATTTCTAGAATGTTGTTGTCTGTATTGTCTGCTATGCCCTTTGGGAAAAAACTTTTATCTCCTAGGTGCTTCGTATTTCTGATCATCACTAAATTTACACAAAAAACACCATCTTTCTCTTCGATTGCAATAATATCCGCATCATCTTCACTAAAATCACTTACAAATTGTTTTAGTCTGACTTGCCTGAGACTCTGAATTCTATCTCGGAAAACAGCTGCTCTTTCAAACTCATTATTTTGTGAAAAAATATTCATCTTTTCAGATAAGCTATTGATTACCTTAGTATCTTTTCCATTTAAAAACATCATTGCCTGTTCAATATCTTCTCTATAGTCCTCTTCTGAAATTAAATTGACACAAGGTGCTGAGCATCTTTGTATTTGATGTTCCATGCAGGGGCGTGATCTATTTTTGAATACAGAATTTTCACATGTCCTTAATAAAAAAACTTTTTGTAAAAGTTTTATGCTATCTCTGACCGCAGGTGAATTTGGAAAAGGCCCAAAATAATTTTGATCTTTTTTTTGTGCGCCTCGATGAAACGAAATTCTTGGATATTGATCGCCTGAAATTTTTAAATAAGGATATGATTTGTCATCCCTAAAAATCACATTGTATCTAGGCATGTGATTTCTAATTAGGTTATTCTCAAGAATTAAGGCTTCTGCCTCAGTATTTGTCACAGTAAATTCAATAGAATTTATATTACTTACCATCATTTTTGTTCTGGGGCTTGCATGATTCTTTCCAAAATATGAAGTCACCCTTTTTTTAATATCCTTGGCCTTACCGATATAAATGATCTCATCCTTATCATTGATCATTCTATATATACCCGGCAGACTGGGAAATTTTTTAATCTCTTTTTTTAGATCATTCAAAACTAACCCAGTAAATTGCCTCCAATTGCCCAATCTTCAGATTCAACTTCTTCAAATACGATATAGGTATATGATGCTGGTTTGTTAGCAACCCTTTGCATTACATCCGTTATTTCCTTCGCTATCTCTTGCTTTTGGTTTTTATCAAGTTTTCCAGCGAGTTTCACATTTATATATGGCATTTTTATTCCTCCATTTCTTTTTTGATTGATAGAAAAACATCATTAAACATTTCAGTTGTTAATCTCTTTGTTTGAGTATTATATCGACTGCAGTGGTAACTATCATAAAGAATTAGGTCGTTTGGCAATTCATGCCTTGCAGCATGAGAAAAGCTAAAATTTTTTTTTGTCAGCCTTAATGAAGATAAAATCGCGTTATGTGCAATTGTTCCTAACGCTAATAGGATGGTTTTGGGTTTAAGCAATTCTATCTCGCATTTTAGGAATTGATTGCAATTTTTAATTTCTAGCGTTGTGGGTTTGTTGAGGGGGGGTAGGCACTTTACGGCATTGGTAATTCTACAATTATGTAACTCAAGGCCATCACCTCTTTCCTTTGAGTTCGGTTTATTTGAGAGGCCATGCTTAAATAATGTTTCATATAAAATGATGCCCGCGTGGTCACCTGTAAAGGGACGACCAGTTTTATTCGCTCCGTGAAGACCTGGAGCCAATCCCACAATAAGTAATTTTATATTTTTATCCCCAAAGGCGGGGACAGGCTTGCAAAAATAATCTGGATATTTTTTCTTTGAAACACTTAGAAAATCATTTAACCGATCACATCTATTACAATTAGCATCATAATTCATTTTAAAAATTAGCTCACAGGGGCAATCTCTATATATTTACTGTTGTAGTCAGTGAGTTGATCAAAATTTAAATACTTATAAATTTCACTCGAGTCTTTATTTATCTTATCCTTCATAAACTTCAAATACTCCTCTTTCGAAGGAATGTAGCCTAGCAATGCACATATAGATGCCAATTCAGCTGAGCCAAGATACACTTGGGCATCCTTACCCATCCTGTTGTCAAAGTTTCTTGTGCTGGTTGAAAAGACCGTTGCTTTATCCTCAACTCTTGCCTGGTTTCCCATACAAAGGCTGCAGCCTGGTATTTCAGTCCTTGCGCCAACTTGCTCGAAAATCTTATAGATTCCTTCTTTTTTTAGTTGCGACTCATCCATTCTGGTCGGTGGTGCAATCCATAACTGATTAACAGCTTTCTCTTCATTTTTCATTACAAAACCAGCGGCCCTGTAATGGCCAATGTTTGTCATACAACTTCCAATAAACACCTCATCAATTTTATTTAACTCAACCTCTGATAATTGTTTTATATCGTCTGGATCGTTTGGACAGGCAACTAATGGTTCTGTTATAGAATTTAAATCTATATTTAAAGTATATGCATATTGAGCGTCTTCATCAGGTTTAAGTAGTTTCGGACTTTGGATCCATTCCTTCATTTCATTAATTCTACGACTTAAGGTTCTTGCATCCTGATAACCATTTTCGATCATTTTTTCCATTAAGAAAATATTAGATTGCAAAAATTCGATGATAGGTTCTTCATTTAATCTCACAGTACAGCCGTTAGCAGATCTTTCAGCTGAAGCATCAGAAAACTCAAAAGCTTGCTCAACCTTTAGGTCAGGTAACCCTTCAATCTCCAATATCTTGCCGTTAAAGATATTCTTTTTACCTTTTTTCCCAATTGTTAGCTGATTTTCTTGGATCGCATAATAAGGAATTGCATTAACCAAATCCCTTAAGGTAATCCCAGGTTGCATTTCACCAGAAAATCGAACAAGTACTGACTCTGGCATATCAATTGGCATCACACCAATCGCAGCCGCAAATGCGACTAGACCTGAGCCTGCAGGGAAAGATATTCCGATAGGGAAACGGGTATGTGAATCCCCACCTGTACCTACCGTGTCAGGGAGTATCATCCTGTTAAGCCATGAATGTATTACTCCATCACCCGCTTTAAGAGACACGCCTCCTCGGCTACTCATAAATTCAGGTAATGTGTGTTGAAGCTCAATGTCAACTGGCTTTGGGTACGCTGCCGTATGACAAAAGCTCTGCATAACTAATTCAGCGCTAAACCCTAAGCATGCTAGGTCCTTAAGCTCATCCCTCGTCATAGCACCCGTAGTATCTTGTGACCCAACCGTTGTTATTTTTGGCTCGCAATAGGTCCCGGGGGAGATGCCATCAACACCACAAGCCTTGCCAACCATCTTCTGGGCTAATGTAAAACCATGTTTTTTTTGTCCTTTGTTTATTGACTCTATAAAGATTTTTGTTGCTCCGAGACCTAATGTATTTCTTGATTTTTCAGTTAACCCTTTACCAATAATTAGGGAGACTCTTCCACCCGCCCTCACCTCATCAAGGAGTGTTTTCGGTCTTATGTCAAAACTTGATAAGACATTATTACTTTCGTCAGAAATTTTTCCTTTTGAAAAGTCAATTTCTATTATGTCTCCTGTCTTAAAATTTGAAACCTCACATTCAATGGGTATCGCACCTGAGTCCTCTGCTGTATTAAAGAAAATAGGCGCAATTTTCCCACCTAATATAACGCCCTCAGTATTTTTGTTTGGTACATGAGGAATTGACTTACCAAAATGCCACTGAAGAGAATTGATCGCGGACTTTCTTGATGAGCCCGTTCCAACAATATCGCCAACAAAAACAATGGGGAGGTTTTTTTCTTTTAAATTTTTTATTTGATCAAAAATATCTGGAGTCTTATTCAACAGCATAGATTTTGCATGAAGCGGAATATCAGGCCTAGACCATGCCTCTTGCGCAGGTGACAAATCGTCAGTATTGATCTCTCCATCAGCCTTAAAGACAATCATTTTAATTTTATTAGGTGCTTTAGGTTTTGTTGTAAACCAGTCTGCCGCTGCCCAGGACTTGAGTACTTGGGTTGCATATTTATTGCCTTTGTTATGAAGCTTTTCAACGTCGTAGTATGAATCAAAAATGAGCACACTTTTTGATAATGACTCAGCGGCCACTTCAGCTTGATCGCTGTCAAGCAACTTAACAAGTGCTTGAACGTTATAGCCACCAAGCATGGTTGATAATAATTCTGTTGCGTACTTTGGACTTATATAAGGACTCGTAATTTTTTTTGTTGCTATATCATTCAAAAATGCCGCTTTTATATAGGCTGCTGGATCGACTCCGGCGGGGACCTTGTTGATAAAAATATTAATCAATTTTTCAGATTGATCTAATTCATCTTTTTTAAGGAGCTCTACTAAGTCTGCTGTCTGCTCAGGTGTTAATGCAAGCGCAGGCAGGCCTTGTTCTATTCTTTTTTCTTCTTCCGATAAGTACGATTTAAGCATGGATACCCTTAGATTTTATATTTGAAATTCGTCCGTAACATCGATTTTAAATTAAAAAGGTTGATTTCCCAAAAGGTTACTTCTATTTTCATTTATTACTGATAGAAAAAATTATTGTTTTATTTGATGTTAAAATAATTAAAACAAGTTAAACAAAGGTTTTTTATGTCTTTTGCAATCACTTCTATTTCACCCATTGACGGAAGGTATTCCAAACAAACGGAAAGTTTGAAGCCAGTATTTAGTGAATTTGGATTAATTAAAAATAGGGTCAAAGTTGAAATACTCTGGTTAATCGCGCTGAGCAATGATAAAGAGATTAAAGAGCTTCCAAAATTTTCAAAACAAGCCTTAAAGTATTTGAATCATCTATTTTTAGATTTTAATGAGAAGGATGCAAAAGCAATAAAGGAAATTGAAAAAAAAACGAATCATGATGTTAAGGCTGTTGAATATTGGATAAGAAATCAACTAAAAAAGAAAAAATTAAATAAGGTAAATGAATTTATCCATTTTTCTTTAACATCGGAGGATGTTAATAATTTAGCATATGCCTTGATGCTCAAAGAGGGTCTTTCAGAAACAATCCTACCAAGTATAAAAAAAATTAGTGTCATCCTAAAGGCAAATTCTAAAAAATTTGCTGCCCTACCAATGCTTTCAAGAACTCATGGTCAAACTGCCAGCCCAACAACACTTGGAAAAGAGTTTGCAAATGTCAATTACCGAATAGAAAGACAAATCAAACAGCTTAAAAATCAAGAAATTTTAGGTAAAATTAATGGTGCAGTTGGAAATTTCAATGCACATTTATCAGCCTACCCCAAAAAAAACTGGCCCACTTTTTCAAAGAGCTTCATTGCCTCGCTCAAGTTAACTTATAATCCATTGACCACACAAATTGAGCCACATGACTTTATCGCAGAGATCTTCCAGAATGTATCAAGAATCAATACAATTTTAATTGATCTCAATAGAGATATCTGGGGATATATTTCTCTTGGCTATTTTAAGCAGAAAGTAATCAAAGGTGAAATTGGTTCCTCCACGATGCCCCATAAAGTAAATCCCATTGATTTTGAAAATTCTGAGGGCAACCTAGGTCTCTCCAATGCAATATTAAGTCATCTAGCTGAAAAGCTTCCACTATCAAGGTGGCAAAGAGACTTGACTGATTCGACCGTTCTTAGAAATATAGGTGTAGGTTTTTCTTATGGGCTGATTGCCTATAACTCATGTATCAAAGGCCTTAACAAGCTAGAGGTAAATAAATCTATTATTCATGAAGAGCTTAATCAATCATGGGAGGTGCTTGCAGAGCCCATTCAAACCGTCATGAGAAAAAATGGGATTGAAAACTCTTATGAAAAACTAAAAGATATCACTCGGGGCAAGGGTAAAATTTCTGCAGACCAAATTCACCATTTCATCAAAAATTTAAAAATTTCTAAAGAAGATAAATCTTATTTGCTTGAGCTAACACCCCATAGCTATATTGGTGTTGCCCAAGAGTTAGCAAAAAAAAATTAAATGGTTGAGGTATTAGTTCTCTATTATTCAAAGACGGGTGCTGTTAAAGAGCTGGCATCTTACATTGCGCGTGGAATAAACTCTATCGATGGAGCTGAAGCAAAGATAAGGACAGTCCCTGAAGTAAGTACTGATACCGAAAAATCAGAAGATATGATTCCAGACTCAGGTGCATTATTTGCAACACTGGATGATTTAAAGAGTTGTGACGGCTTGTTTCTTGGGAGTCCAACTCGATTTGGTAATATGGCCTCTCCTATTAAATATTTTCTTGAGACGGCAACCTCTTTATGGGTTGAGGGGGCCTTAGAGGATAAGCCAGCAGGAGTGTTTACTTCAAGCGCCTCAATGCATGGTGGAAATGAATCAACCTTATTGTCTATGCAACTCCCCCTTCAGCATATGGGGATGATCCTTGTGGGAGTGCCTTATTCGGTCACTGAGTTATCAAGAACAGTTTCTGGAGGAACCCCTTACGGGTCATCACATGTCAGGGGGCATGAAGAAAAAAAGGGAGTTAGTGAGGATGAAAAGAAAATTTGTATTGCTCACGGGAAGAGGCTAGCCAAACTTTGTCTACAAATAACAAAATAACCTGTCTTTACTTGCTTTCTGTTTTCAGTCTAATTGGCTTGATTTTTTTAAACTTATTTTGGGAAATTTTTTATAACCCCCTAGACACCAATGGTTCCTGGATGGTAGTTAAGTCATTAGTTCTGCTCATTCCACTGCCAGGTATTTTGAAAAAGAAAAGATATACCTACCAATGGTCCAGTATGTTTATATGGCTTTTTATCATGGAAGGAATAGTAAGATTTTATAGTGAACTGGGTGTATCTAGAGATATGGCTTCATATCAAATATTTTTGGGTACATTATTCTTTTTCAGCAGTATATTTTTTTGTAGGGTTAAAAAAAATTAATGAGAATTTTGATTTCAAATGATGATGGTTACAAATCTGAAGGTATAAAAGTTCTAATTAAGGAATTAGAAACAATTGCTCAAATAACTGTTGTAGCGCCAAGCAGAAATAGAAGTGGGGCAAGCAGTTCCCTTTCCCTCGATAAACCTATTAAATTGACAAAGGAAAATGATTCATTTTACTATCTTAACGGAACCCCCACTGATTGTGTCCATATTGCCTTAACAGGATTAATGCAAACATTACCAGATATGGTCGTCTCTGGGATCAACCATGGCCCAAATCTAGGCGATGATACAATTTATTCAGGAACGGTTGCTGCTGCAATAGAAGGTTATCTTCTTAATATTCCCTCTTTTGCAATTTCTATGGGAGGTATGAATCCAAAAAACTTCTCAACTGCCGCCAGAGTTACGACAGACCTTATTAAGTTATATAATGAGACTGAACATGAGTCAGCGAGTCTTCTGAATATTAATGTTCCTGATATTCCTTATGATGAATTAAAAGGATTTGAGGTTACACGATTAGGCAAAAGACATGCTGCTGAGAAAGCAACAGAGAAAAAACAGAGCGATAAGGAGTCTTTATACTGGATAGGTGAGGTTGGTCAACCTAATGACGGTGGGCCAGGAACAGATTTTCATGCATTAAAGAATAATTTTGTATCAATATCGCCAATCCATCCTGACCTTACTGATTTTAAGAATATTGAAATAACTAAAAATTGGATTAAATAGTTAATGAATCGTCACCTAAAATATAATGTAATTTTATGGATCCTAGTTCTTCTTTATGGGTGTGCGGCTCAAAAACCTGCTCCTGTAGAAAGAAGTTATGAAGAAAAACCCGTTGAGGCCAAGAAAGAAGTTTCAAAGTGCCCAGATGTTTATACCGTCAAAGAGGGGGAAACTATATTTAGCATAAGTATTAAATGTGCAGTGGACTATAAAACATTAGCCAAGGCAAATGGAATCAAGAAACCTTATTTCGTAAAAAAAGGTGATCAAATTAGATTTGACATCATACAAACTCAGGTTGATGAAAGGGTTGTTGAAGATAAAAGTGATGTAGTTGAAATTTCTACCTACAATGAAGATGTTATTACCGAACAAGATGCATCACCCGAGTTAATTCTTGGTGACCCAATAGAAGTTAAAGGGCCAAAAGCATTTAAAGAAGTCTATTCAAAAAAAACGTTAAAAAATACAAAAAAAGTTATTTCTAATCAAAATTATAAAAAATGGGGATGGCCGACTGATGGACAACCCATTAACGCGTTTAACCCAGCTTCAGAAAAAAAGGGTGTTGATTTCTTAGGTGCACCTGGGCAACAGATTAGGTCAATTGCGAAAGGAAGAGTCATATACGCAGGAGAGGAGTTAGAGGGTTATGGGCGAATGACAATAATTAAGCATGATAAAAATATTTTAAGTGTTTATGGCTACCAAGAAGAAATCTTAGTTAAAGAAGGGCAAAGTGTGATTGCGGGAGAGTCTATTGGTACCATGGGAATGACGGGTACCGATAGTGTAAAATTACATTTTGAAATTAGGGATAATGGGAAATCTATTGACCCAGTCTTATTTCTGAATTCAAAACTTAATTAATCTGGCCTGAGCCTTCTCTCTTGTAGTAATCTTTAACTGTAGACATATCGTATTCTCTAGCCCAAGTGATAATCTCATCAAAAGCCTTTGCTGAAACTTCACCATCATCATGAGCAAATATACCCGCACGTTCTCGTATGACTAACAATCCTGGTATTACCTTAATTTGAAAGTAATCAGCTATCTCTTTATCTTTTTCTATATCAACCATACCAAAAATAATATCTTTATTTTTTTTAGCCGCAGCCTCAAAGGTAGGTGTAAATTCTACACATGGGTCACACCATGGTGCCCAAAAGTCGACGATAACGAAGTCATTTTCCTCAATGGTTTTTTTAAAATTATCTTTTGTTAATGTTACAAAGTTACTCATTTTCACCCCTCAAAGTTATCCCATTTATTTTCAAAATAAATCTCGTTTAATTTAAGCCTTTTTCTTGCAGATCCTTCTGCCTCAGCTTGCTCATTAGTCATTAGTTTTTTAGCAAGAGGTTTTCCAACAGCTATAAACGACATAACATCGAATTCTACGGGAATATTAGCTAAATTTCTAATCTTATCTGAATCAAAACCGCCCATCTGATGTGCTGCTAAACCTAAATACGTTGATTGAAGACAAATATTTTCGGATGCTGCTCCAGTATCATACTGGGACCATTTATTTTCATTGCCATTATGCTTAAATTTTTTATTCGCACAAACGCAGATAAGTAATGAGGTATCCATTGCCCAATTTTGATTCCCCACTGATAAGCAATTCAAAGCATTTACCCACTGCAATGCATCTTTTTTTTGAAAAATAATAAACTTCCATGGTTGATCTCCAAAGCAAGATGGTGCCCATCTGGCTGCCTCAAGTATTGATTTTACCGAGCCTTCATCGATGATGAACTCAGCGTCAAACACTCGAGGGCTCCATCGTTCCGAAATTAAAGGAGCAATTTCAACTTCTGTTTCAGCTAGTTTTTTTATCATTCAAATACCTTCAAATTTAAATTTATTTCTATGATCGAGTTATTTCGACAATTATAATTCAATTTAAAGCGTATATTACTTTTTTAGGACCAATGACATCTTCAATAAAATGATTACAGACAAAAACAAATTTTTTATGCAAGAAGCATATGCTCAAGCAAAGAAAGCGCTGGCACTTGATGAAATTCCAATCGGAGCTGTTGTTGTTTTGGATGACACTATTATAGGAAGAGGTTTTAATCAGTCTATTCATAAATCTGATTCAACGGCCCATGCTGAAATTATTGCTATACAAAAAGCTGGAGAAAAAATAAATAATTATCGTCTAGTTGATTGTGATTTATTTGTGACCCTTGAGCCCTGTTTAATGTGTTTAGGTGCGATACTCCACGCAAGAATAAGAAATGTGTATTTCGCCGCAAGTGACAATAAAACAGGTGCTTGTGGAGGGCTAATTGACCTGACAATTAATAATTCTTTAAATCATCACTGTAATTTCCATAAAGGTATTCTAAGCAAAGAGTCAACAGACTTAATTCAGAACTTTTTCCAAGAAAAAAGAGCGAAAAAAAACCGTACATAATTATGTACGGTTTTAATTAATTAGTTATTTAAAACTAATCTCTATTGCCCATTAGTGCCATTAAGATATGTAATAGGTGAACAAATAAATTATAGATATTTAGGTAAAGCGCTAATGTAGCCATAATATAATTTGTCTCACCGCCTCTAACAATTCTGTTCACATCGTAAAGAATAAAACCAGAAAATATCAATACCGCTATCCCTGAAATTGCTAGAGACATTGCTGGTATCTGGAAGAATATATTTACGACCATCGCAAGAATAAGTAGCAGCAAACCTATCATTAGAAATTTGCCCATGAATGAAAAGTCTCTTTTGCTTGTAGTAGCGATTCCTGAAAGTACCAAAAATATCGTAGCAGTTCCACCCGCAGCTAATCCAACAATTTGACCACCATTACTTAAACTGAAAGCGACCTGCAAGATTGGGCCCAACAAAATTCCCATTAAGAAGGTTAAGCCCAGCAAGAACACAACACCTAAGCTGCTGTTTCTGTTGGCTCTAATTAAGTAAAACATGCCGAACATAGCACCTAATGTGATTATGAAAAATAAAATGGGGCTTTGCGCAGCAAAACCGAAGTTCATTGACATTCCCATTAGGGCGCCAATAAGTGTTGGAATTAATGAAAAACCTAAGAGTGCGTATGTATTCCTTAAGACTTTATTTGTTGAAAGTTCAGAAACTGACTGACTTGCAACGTTAAAATTATCTGCCATAGTATTTATCTATCCTTGATTTAAAATTTATAACACTTATAGGATAAGGCCAATATCACTAAAGTTCAAGTAATTTGCCTCAAATTATTTAAGTTTTTCGCCTTGTTTCTTAAGCTCTTTAATAGCTTTTTTAGCGCCCTCATAGCAAAAGTTTAATTGGCTTGCATCTTCGTCAGTAATTTTTAGATAATCACGTCGCATACTTGATAACCTCTCTATTGAGTTAGAGCCTTGCTTCCATGAAAGCTTATCTAGCACCTTATCCACATCATCACCCTGATTGCAAACTAAAACCATATCACAACCTGCCTCCAAGCATTTCCTGACTCTAGAAACCAAGTCCTTTTCATAAATTTGAGCTGCCTTCATGCCCATATCATCTGAAAAAATGGCGCCTTCAAAATTTAAAAATTTTCTAAGCTGCCCTTCTAACCAAAATTTAGAAAAACCAGCAGGCTTTTGGTCACAGTTGGAATAAATCACATGGGAAGGCATGACACCTGCAATATTTTTTTTAATCATTTCTTTAAAAATATTCATGTCTTTTTCTTGAATTTCCTCAAGTGATCTATCGTCATTTGCACTTTCTAGGTGTGTATCAGCTTTGATGAACCCATGCCCGGGGAAATGCTTGCCTACACTTTTCATACCTCCTGAATTTAATCCATCCATGACTGATGATGCTAAGTCTACGATTGGCTTAGCATGCTGATGAAAAGAACGATCCCCAATGACAGAACTGGTACCAAAATTTATATCGAGCACAGGCGTAAAGCTAAAATCAATATCACAAGCACCTAGTTCATGTGCAATTAGCTGACCGCATAATTTAGCAAGCCTTGTACCTTCAACCCTATTTTCATCATAAATTTGGCCTAAAAGAGCCATATTTGGAATATCAGTAAATTCCTCTCTAAATCTCTGTACCCGCCCACCTTCATGGTCAACAGCAATAAGGATATTTTTCTTAATTTTCCTAATTGAGGCCGTTAGGGCTTTGATTTGTTTTTTATTCTTATAGTTTCTTGAAAAAAGAATAACGCCCCCGACCAATTTGTTCTGCAGTCTTTCTTCATCTTTATTAGAAAGCTCTGTTGAGCCTACATCAATCATCAGACATGTCATATTAATTTCTTCCAGTTAAACTCATAAATTCTCAGTTGTCCTTAATACCCCAAAATTTATGAAGAAAATCTCCAAAAAAATTGATCGCAAAGACCATAGACATAATGCTTGCACCAACAATTATTGCATAATGTGGGAAAGCCAGAAGATAGCGAACACTATCTCTCATCATCCCTCCCAAAGAAGCCTCAGGTGCCTGTAACCCTAGACCTAAAAATGAGAGGCTTGCCTCAGCAATAATTAAACCTGCCACAGCATAAGTGGCCTCCACAATCATAGGGGTTGATAATGCAGGTAGGATATGGTGAAAAATTGTTCTTGATTTTGTGCTTCCCATTGACTGCGATGCCTTCACAAAATCCTGCTCTTTAACGAGTAAGGTTTGTGCTCTTGCTAGCCTTGCATAACCGACCCAACCTCCAATAGAAAGGGCAATAATTAAATTTAATTTTCCTGGAGACAAAATAGCTGCAAATGCAATTGCAAGAAGGATGCCAGGAAAAGACATAAAAAGGGTCGTTATAAATTTTATAGTCTGATCTAATTTTCCCCCTATGTATCCTGAAAGCACACCTATAAATATTCCTGAAATGCTAGAGATAAATGTAACGCAAAAAATAATTAGAAATGAATTAATAAATCCATCAACTAACCTAAAATAAATATCTCGACCAAAATCATCCTTACCAAACCAGTAAGTAAAGTTTGGGGTAGCAAGGATTTCCTCGACTTGCATAATGCTTGAATCATAGCCACTCAAAATTTTATAGATAAGCGAGAAAACCCAAAATAAAATTATCGCTATAGCAGTTTGCTTCATATCCTTAATGCCTCATTCTTGGATCTAAAAACCGATAAGCAACTTCAGTTAAAAAATTTATAAAGACGTATGATGATGCAATAATCAAAATGCAGGCCTGAGTTACTGGATAATCTCTTGTTTGGATAGATGTAACTAATAGCCTACCTAAACCATCCCAGCTAAAAATAGTTTCTGTAATAACTGCCCCTGACAATAATGAACCAAACTGCATACCGATAATAGTAATTAAGGGAATCAAAACCAACCTAAACATATGGTGCAATGTTATAGCTAACTCACCTAACCCTTTTGCTCTTGCTGTTCTAACTACATCTGAGTTAATAATCTCAAGCATAGAGTTTCTTGTCATTTTAATAATTACTGCAAGCAGCCCAAGTGCGAGGGTCAGGGCTGGCAAAATAATTGCATACTTACTCTCCATCCCACTAACAGGAAGCAAGCCTAAATAAATAGACATCATTAAAATTAATAATGGCCCGAGAAAAAAATGAGGGATAGAGATAAAAAATAAACTAACGTTAGTGATGCATCGATCAATATAACTCCCATGAAATTTGGCTGCCAGAATACCACCTATGAAACCAAAAAAAATGGCAATGCATAAAGCCAAAGAAGCAAGAGTGTAGGTGTTCTTCATGGCATCTAGTAATTGAGGTTTAATTGGCATATTAGATAGGATTGATGTCCCAAAATTACCCTGAGCTAACTGGCCAATTGAATTGATTATTTGTTCAATAATTGACTTATCTAGACCTAGCTCACTTCTTAATTTTTCTTGGTCCGCCAATGAAGACGACTCCCCCATCATAACCAAGATAGGGTCGCCAGGAATAAGGTGAAGTATTAAAAAAGTTATGAGAAAAATACCAAAAATTTGGCAAACACTTGTCAAGAGAAGCTTAAGCAAAATTAATTCTCATTAATAAAGACACTAGTTCCTAGCGATATAAGATTAAAAAGTTCAATTACATCCCTATTGCCCATTCTAATGCATCCCTCAGAGAATGGGTGTCCTAGGTCTTTCTCATAGGGCGTACCATGGATATAGATATACCTTTGCATCGTATCAACATCCCCTAAGCGGTTAAAGCCCACCTCACACCCTGATAACCAAATAATTCTTGATAATATCCAATCTTTTTGAGGTTCGGATAGATGAGATTCGGCAGTCCAAATTTCATTTGTTGGCCTTCGAGCTGAAAAAACCGTAAATATAGGAAGTGTATCCCCTATTTTAGCTCTTACAATGTGCTTTCCTAGAGGTGTTTTAAAGCTATTCTTTTGTTGGCCAACACCTCTTTTTGCTGTGGAAATTGAAAAGCGTTTCATTAGGATGCCTTTATCAAAAAAAGATAAATTCTGTTTTTTTATTGAGACATCGATGTATGTGTTATTAATTTTTTTTAATCCCATCTAATCCATTCCAACTACCATCAAATGAAAGTTTATAATCTGAAATGTTTTTTCTAAAAGCAGCAAATCCACCCTCATACCATAATGGAATAAGCCCCTTATCTCGATAAGCTTTTAATATTACCTTATTCCAAACATTTTTTTCTATTGCCTCTGATAAATGTTGATCCATCCTTTTATTTATATACTGTCCCCTATTCAGCCCTGCTGGAGGTAATTGAGTTGAGGAAAAAATTTTAAAATAGATATCAGGATTAGTGATGCCCACCCAAGTTAATGTATATAGCTGAAAATTACCTGACTGGATGTCCCTGAAGAAAGTCCCCCAATCTAATGACTTTATCTCTAAATCAATACCAACATCCTTTAGTTGTTTTTGGATAATTGTTGCAATCTTTACTCTAAATGGGTCAGTAGATGTCTTTAGAACCAATTTTATTGGTTTTTTTATATCCATCTGTGAGATTAATTTTCTTGCCTCATTAGGATCATAATTATCATCTGTTATATCTACACTGGCCCAATGTTCAGGGGGGAGAATTTGTTGAGAAAGTCTTGATTTTTCTGGTAAAAAAAACTCTAGGATCTCCCTTTGGTTTATTGCCAATGATAGCGCCCTCCTAAATTGAATATTTTTAAGGTACTTATCCTTAAAATTAAATCCAACGTAGGAAACGTTTGATCCAAAACTAGATATCGCATTTAAATTTTTATTATCTTGAATCACTTTTATCATTTCAAAAGGAAGATCATTTTGTATTAAATCTATTTCTCCATTTATTAGCTTTAATACCCTTACCGTAGGGTCTTTAATTTCGATTAGATTAATCCTTTGATCATCCTTGCGTCTAACTAGCTTGATGTTTGTCGAGCTCTCTATCATTTTGAAAATACCTGATCCCACTGGATTAACAGAAAAGTTATGATTTTCATTTAATAATTTTTCAGGAAGAATAAAAAAATTAAGCTGTGATAAAAAATTGGGTTCATTTTTAAAAAGATGGATTTGAAAAATATTATCTGATACCTTTTCGATGGACTTTATATTTTTAAGCTGCTGATAATACGGTGATGTGGAAAGATCTTTTAAATTTGAAATGGTAGCTATTATATCGTTAATATTTAAGGTGCTCCCTCCGCTAAAACTCGGTAAGTCTTTCTTTAACTGAAAAGCGTATTGAAGGTTATTTTTTTTCTTAAACGTAACGACATTTGATCTTGGGAGGAACTCATCGTCTAGATATATGAAGGATGTATAAATTAGGTAGGATAATTTTTTTGATGCAGCATCTGATTGAAATCTTGGGTCAAGTTGTTGGGGTTTTTGGGCTATCCCAAATCTAATTTCATCATCATCAAAATTTTCAGCACAGCCAAGCAACAAAAAAACCAACAAAAAATGTAGGCTCATTTTTTGTAATAGATTTAACACTAGGTTATATTTTTTAAAAAATTTTTGAATTCAAATTTCATGCCCATGCTTTTAAAAAATTATCCCAATGGGATTTTTTGTAATTGCTAATAGCGTTTCTAAATTGATCTATTTCATCCTCATAAGCGTTAGATGTTAGTTCTTTTTTTGACAATAAGTACCTCAAATAAACTAAATATGTGTTGGCAACGTCGGTCTCACAGTAATTTCTTATCGATGCTAAGTCCCCATTTAAAAATGTCTCCCAGACCTTTCCTCCATCCATATCAAGCTTTCCAGGAAAACCATAAATCTTACAGATTTCATTTAATGATGCGTTATTTCTCCCATTAAACATAGCTAAAGTATCCATTAGATCGAGGTGCCTTCGATGATATCTGCTCATATAATTATTCCATTTAAATTCAGAATGATTTTCACCGGTATCAAAATAAATTTCTGATGAAATTTTGTTAGCAAGCATTCGATAATTAAGCACAGGTAAATCGAAGCCACTCCCGTTCCAGGATACTAAGTTTGGTGAATATTTATCCAAACCTTCAAAAAAGTGTTTTAAGATTCCTGCCTCATCAGTTCCTTCATCGCCAAGCGTCCAAACCTCTAACCTATCATCAGTTTTGAGTACGCATGAGATTGCAACAACCTGATGAAGGTGCACCGGCAAGAAGTCATGTCCAACTTTCTGCCGCCTCTTAAAATTCGCAATATTTACTACATCGAAGTCAGACAGGGTTTCATCCAAATTGTATAGTCGCCTAATGCTTTTAATATCAGGGATTGTTTCTAAATCAAATATAAGGGTTGGAATCAAAATTTATTTAGGAAATATTCCAGTTGAAAGATATCTATCCCCCCGATCACAGGCGATCGAAACAATATGGGAATTAGGGTTTTGTTTGGCTATTTGCAATGCAACAAAAAGTGCTCCTCCTGTTGATGCACCTGAAAATATTCCCTCATTCTTTGCGAGGTTTCTTGCCGTATTTTCGGCATTTTTCTGAGAAACATTTACAATTTCATCGATATTTTCATCTGAAAAAATTGATGGTAAATACTCTTTTGGCCACTTCCTAATTCCTGGTATTTGTGCGCCCTCCTCTGGTTGGACGCCAATAATTTGAATATCCTTATTTTTTTCTTTTAAAAATTTAGAAGTACCCACGATAGTTCCTGTTGTGCCCATGCTTGAAATAAAGTGGGTCACCTTTTTGTTTGTATCTCGCCAAATTTCTGGTCCTGTTCCTTCGTAATGTGCCTTAGGGTTATTGGTATTACCAAACTGATCCAAAACAACACCCCTTCCTTCTTTTTGCATTCCAAGTGCGGTGTCCCGAGCTAACTCCATACTTCCTTCCTGAGAGGTAAGGATAATCTCTGCGCCAAAAGCCTTCATCGTTTGCCTTCTTTCAATTGATTGATTTTCAGGCATTATTAATATCATTTTATATCCTCTCATTGCTGCAACCATCGCTAACGCAATACCGGTATTCCCTGATGTTGCTTCAATCAGTGTATCCCCCGGCTTTATCCTTCCAGATAACTCAGCATGATTTATCATAAAAAAAGCAGGTCTATCCTTAACTGAACCTGCGGGGTTATTACCCTCTAGCTTTAGATAAATCTCGCCCGATTTTTTGTCACTCAGTCTTTTAATTTTTGCTAGGGGTGTATTTCCAATTGTTGCTTCAAGTGTATTTTTCATTTTTAATATTTTTTATAAATATAAATCGCCACCAAAATAAACAATAGGTAGTTCAGAAAAGCTAATTGTGGCAAGGTTATGCCGAATAAAGTCCAGTCAATTGATGAGCAGTCACCAGCTCCCCTGAATAGAAGCTCGAAGGCTTCTGACAAAGGAAAACTATCGAACATATAATCTAGATCTAGGCCGCACTCTGCTGGAACAGAAATTATTTTACTCTGAATTAAAATATGTCTCACGGAAAAAACTACTCCCGTAATGTTGATTAAAAGTAACGCTATCAGATGAAAAATTTTGACTATCTTCAGAGGGTTAAAGAAACTGAAGAAAAAGAATGCCCCTCCAGCGACAATAAAAATAATTCTCTGAGTAATGCAGAGCGGGCATGGCTCTAATTGAAATCTATCCTGAATATAGAGCGCAACAACTACGAGGAAAAAGGAAAATAATGCAGCTAAAAGATTAATCGCCTTAAAAGATATATTAAATTTCATATATTTAAAATTTTCAGTAAAAGTCTTATAATATTAACTCAATAAATGAGAAAATCTTGAATACTCCTATCATAAACGACTTTATTTCTGATTCACCAAAAATTTTCTCAGTCTCCGAAGTAAACCGACTTGTAAAAAAAGTTCTGACAGATAGTTTTGATTCGGTTTGGATTAAAGGCGAAATATCAAATTTTACTAAGGCCAGCTCGGGCCATTGGTACTTTACTATCAAGGACAATACCTCCCAAGTCAGGTGCACTATGTTTCGAGGTAAAAATAATTTTGTTAATTGGGAAGTTAAAGATGGTGATCTTGTTGAGATACATTGCAATATTGGTCTCTACGAAGCAAGAGGTGAGTACCAATTAAATGTAAATAAAATTCAAAAATCTGGCTTGGGTGAACTATTCGAAGCCTTTCAATTGTTAAAAACAAAATTAGAGAAAGAAGGTTTATTTGATGAAAAAAATAAAAAAATTATTCCTGAATCTATTAAAACGATTGGAGTCATTTCATCAGAAAGTGGTGCTGTGATCAAAGATATTATCACTACAATTAACAGGCGAAATAGATGCATCAATATCATCATCTACCCCTCACAAGTTCAAGGCCCTGCATCTATTGAAAATATTATCAATGCCATTCAAGTTGCAAACATAAGAAACGAGGTCGATGTATTAATTATAGCTCGCGGTGGGGGTTCAATTGAAGACCTATGGTCCTTTAATGATGAAAGAGTTGTTAGAGCAATAGCTTCTTCAAATATAGCGACAATTTCTGCAATTGGACATGAAACAGATTTCACGATAGCTGATTTTATTGCTGATTTAAGAGCTCCAACCCCTACAGCTGCTGCAGAGATGGTTAGTCGTGAGCTGTCCTTATTTTTTGAGAATCTTGCCTCTTTTCAACAAGATCTCTTCCAAATTATGCAAAATAAGACCCATGAGATATATCAGCAAATTGACCAATATGAAAAAAGATTGCTGTCCCCTCATGAAAAAATAAAAACTCAAAAAATACTCGTTGATAACCTATCAAAAAGAATTCAAACTTCAATGCTAAGGTATCTAGACTCATGTCAAAATAAAGTTGAATCATTGGAACAAAGCTTAATCTTATTGAACCCTAATGAGATATTATCAAGAGGATATGCTATAGCTTTCAATGAAAAAAATAAGG
>OBMK010000447.1_pt1 | contig 39673 bp, 39 predicted proteins | sample 1539081 | NCBI WGS metagenome assembly OBMK01 (sample SAMEA3355528, study PRJEB22509) | marine metagenome | biome: marine; feature: river plume; material: water | place: USA | collected 2010-08-07 | depth 0.5 m | reverse complement strand
TTATATAATTACTCATTCGCGTCCTTCGTCCGCTCATTCGTAATCATACTCTATTTTACATCGAGTACACGGAAAGTCAAGTACAAAAAAATATTTTTGCAAATTTGTTAAAAATAATTGACATGCCGCCCCAATCGTGTAAATTGATTCATATGTTATTCGAAGAACAAATCTCTAGAAAACCGAACCTCTATCCCTGGACAGAGGACTTTGTAAACGCCATGCATAATGGATTTTGGACAGACAAGGAATTTAATTTCCAATCAGATGTTCAAGATTTTAAGGTAAACATGAATGACCAAGAAAGAGAGATGGTAAAAAGAACTCTTTCCGCTATTGGCCAGGTCGAGGTCTCTGTTAAAAAGTTTTGGGCAAACCTTGGAGAACATCTCCCACACCCAGGAATTACTGATCTTGGTTACGTTATGGCTAACATTGAGGTTATTCATAATAATGCTTACGAAAGACTTTTAAGCGTTCTTGGGTTAGAAGACTCCTTTGAAGAAAACCTTAAACTCGACATCATCAAAGGAAGAGTTGATTACTTGAGAAAGTATCTCGATAAATGTTACAAAGACGAAAAGAAACAGTATGTATATTCTTTGATTTTATTTACTTTGTTCGTGGAAAACGTATCATTGTTTAGTCAATTTTATGTCATCAACTGGTTTAATCGATACGAAAACCTACTAAAAGACACAGCTCAGCAAGTTGCGTACACAAGCAAAGAAGAAGATATCCACGCAAAGGTAGGCACAAAAATAGTTAATGTTTTAAGGGAAGAATATCCAGAGATTTTTGATGACGATCTTATTTCTCGATTAAAAGAAGAAGCCGTTTGCGCTTTTGAGGCTGAGTCAAAAATTATTGACTGGATTGTGGGCGATTACTCAAAAGAAAATATCAGCGCCGACATCTTGAAAGAATTTATTAAAAACAGACTCAACGAATCATTAAAACAAATTGGCGTGGATGAGGTTTTTGACGTTGATAAGGAAGTCGTAGATAAAACAATTTGGTTTTCGGAAGATGTTTTGGGAAACAGCGCGACAGACTTCTTTTTTAAACGCCCAGTAGAATACTCGAAAAAGGATAGAAGTTTCAACGAAGATGACCTGTTTTAAGAAGCGGCGCAATAAATGCAAAAAAAGAAAAACCCTGCGCATTCTTTATCTTGACAAAAGAACAAGATCAGTTATTATGCTTTAACTATACAAACTTACAGCCTCTTTGGGCAAAAGCTAATTTACAAAAAGAAAAAAATCTAATGCAAAAATATTACTGGTTAAACAAAGATTCAAAAACTTTTCTCAAGCGCGGTTACCTTCAAGGCGACCAAACGCCAGAGGGGAGAATTAAAGAGATAGCGGGGGCTGCCCAAAAAACGCTAGGCATCCCAGGCTTTGCTGATAAGTTTGAAGATTATATGTCAAGAGGTTGGTTTAGTTTATCTAGCCCAATCTGGGCAAACTTCGGACTAGAGCGTGGGCTTCCTATCTCTTGTTTTGGCTCATACATCTCAGATAAGATGGATGGAATTTTGGACAAAGCCGCTGAAGTTGGAATGATGACAAAAGCTGGAGGAGGAACGTCTGGCTACTTTGGCGATCTAAGAGAAAGGGGCGCAGATATCAATAGCGGCGGAAAGTCTAACGGCCCCGTACACTTCATGGAGATCTTTGAAACAATCTCAAATGTTGTTTCCCAGTCAAACGTTCGTAGGGGTAGTTTTGCTGCGTACCTTCCCGTTGAGCACCCAGATGTTTTGGAATTTTTGAAGATCAGGGGTGACGGCAACACTATTCAAAATCTCTCTATTGGGGTAACTATTACCGACGAATGGATGAAGGAAATGCTGGCTGGAGACAAAGACAAGAGAAAAATTTGGGGCGCAATCATTAAGAAGCGTTTCGAGAGCGGGTATCCTTATATTTTCTTTTCAGATAACATGAACAACAACTCCCCGCAAGTCTACCAAGACAAAGGATTGAAAATTCATGCCAGTAATCTTTGTTCGGAGATAGCACTGCATTCAAACGAAGACGAGTCTTTTGTTTGTAACCTTTCCTCAATGAACTTGCTTCACTACGACGAATGGAAAGATACTGATGCTCCAGAAATTTTAACATATTTCCTTGATTCGGTTATGACTGAGTTTATTGAAAAATGTGAGAAACTACCATTCATGGAGGCTCCAGCTAAATTTGGAGAACGCCAAAGAGCGCTTGGTATTGGTGTGCTTGGCTGGCATTCGTTCCTACAGTCTAAGATGATCCCATTTGAGTCTTTCGACGCAAAAGTATTAAACTCAGAAATTCATAAATTAATTTTTGAAAAAACCCAAGAAGCATCAAAACAATTGGCTTTAGTTTATGGCGAACCAGAACTACTAAAGGGGTATGGAATGAGGAATGTGACTACAATGGCTATTGCCCCAACTACATCCAGTTCTTTTATTCTTGGTCAAGTTTCGCCTAGCATCGAACCCCTGAACAGTAATTATTTTGTAAAGGATTTGGCTAAGGGAAAGTTCACTTATAAAAACCCACACCTAGAAAATTTGCTAGAAAAATACGAAAAAAATACCCCAGAAATATGGAAATCAGTATTGGTGAGCGGAGGCTCAGTCCAACACTTGGACTTCCTAAACGAAGAGGAAAAAGACGTATTCAAAACATTTGGAGAAATCAGCCAAAAAGAAGTTTTAATCCAAGCTGCTCAACGCCAAAAGTTCATTGACCAAGCTCAAAGCTTAAATATTATGATTCATCCCAAATCATCACCAAAGGATGTAAGCCAACTGATGATTTTTGCTTGGGAGCAAGGCATTAAAAGCCTTTATTACCAGAGAGGCACAAATCCGTCACAAGAGTTAAGTAGAAATCTACTCGAATGTGAATCTTGCTCTGGCTAATACAGCCCTTTAACATAAAATAACACAAAACGATTGTTGCTATATGCTCAATCGTTTTTTTGTGTTTCTAACTGCTTATAAAACGTCAAAATCATAAATTTTTTATTTTAATGCCAATCGATTAAAAAGCGCAAACACTTGTGTGGCAGCAGGTGCTTATAATACTTCTTTTCTAAAAAATTTTCAATAATTTAGTGTAATTAATATTAATGACAGAAAAATCAGATAGACTAACCCGAATAGAGGAAAAGGTTGATAAATTATCAGACGCCATCATCTCTATAGCTAGAGCCGAAGAGAAGCTAATTCAACTAGGGACTTTAACCGATGTTCTTTTTAAAAAAATTGAAGATATGAACTCAAGGATAATGGAAATGGAAAAATCAACCGCTGAGACCAGGGCATTTATGAATGGGTTCAGTAAAATAACTTGGGTCTTTATGAGCGGACTACTGACATCTGTTGCCGCAATTATAGCTTACAAAATATGGGGTTAGATTTTTTAAAAAAAGTGTAATATATAGGTATGGAACTAGATTTCTCAAAACAACTTCAAGCTGATCGCTCAGGCCCCAAAAGCGCCGCACAAACACCAGCGGAAAAAGAAGAAAAAAAAAGAGGCTCCTCCGTAAACGAGCCAGGTTCTGCGGCTGGCGCAATCACCTTTAGCGACAAAGTTACAGTTTCACTCAAAAATAAAGTAAAAGAGCATAACGAAAAATCTAGCAAAAAAGTCACCCTAGGTATGCTTAAAAAGATTTATCGCAGGGGCGCAGGGGCTTTTTCCACTTCACACAGACCAGGACAAACAAGAGGTAGCTGGGCGATGGCTCGTGTTAATATGTTCTTAAAAATGGTAAAAGGCGGAAAGGTAAAAGACTCTTATCGTAAGGCAGACCAAGACGTAGCTAAAGCATCAGAAGAAGAAATTTTAGACCTGACAATCGAGTCGATGTTTGACGATTATTCAAAAGTAGAATTAGCCTTAGCCAAGATAGACCTTTTAGCTTCGAAAATATCAGACACAGAAATATTAGAATACTCAGAATCTGAAGATTGGGAGTGCGAAACAGAAGCGGAAAATAAAACTTTAAATAAACCATTCAGACTTCCAAAAGGTTCTAAAAAGAAATTTGGCGTATATGTAAAAAATGACAAAGGCAATGTTGTAAAAGTCACCTTTGGAGATCCAAATATGGAAATCAAAAGAGACGACCCAGCGAGACGTAAATCATTTAGAGCTAGACATCAATGCGATACAAATCCTGGGCCTAAATATAAAGCGAGATATTGGTCCTGTAGGCAGTGGAGAGCGGGCAAGAAAGTACAAGCAGAATTAGAATCCGATGCCTTCCTACTTGAAATCAACCCTTCCCTCGCTGAAGTCAAAGAAATTCAGGATGAAGATTAATGAATTATAATTTTCCAACAGGGTCTAGTCTATATAAGGAGTTTCTAGCAGAAAGAGATGAAATTTTAGAACTTAAATGGATAGAGTCTAAAAAAAAAGGAAAAGATATAGGGTTTGAAGTAGCACTGCTAACTTGGGTAAAAAAGCATAGATCTGAGTGGAAAAAATCTAGAGATGCGTATATATCTATTGACAAAAACCATACTTAAGATAGCATATATGGATGTCAGTAAAATTAATATCCATTTCTAAGCCTGAAATTAAAGGGGTAAAAAACGCAGAAGACCTTGTCGCTTATTGCGCTCGCGTCAGCAACCCAAGCAATCAGCTAAACACAGAAACAGCACCGAAGCTTTTAAAATACTTAATCAAGCATAAGCATTGGTCGCCATTTGAAATGGCATCAATGACATTGGAAATCAAAACGAGTCGAGCTATCGCTGCTCAAATTCTTAGACACCGATCTTTTTCCTTCCAAGAGTTTAGTCAAAGATATTCCGAAGCCTTAAATTTCTGTCCTATTGAGCTTAGAAAGCAAGGAGAAACGAATAGACAGGTTGGTAACGAGACGGTTGACCCAGTTATCATGGATGAATGCTTCGCCGAAATGAGTCGGCCAGCTTCTTACATCATTGAAGACTTTACTGATTTTGCTTTTAAAACCTACGAAAGGCTAATAAACGCTGGAGTCGCTAGAGAAAGCGCTAGAATGCTTTTGCCGCTATCTACAGAGACAACAATGTATATGTCTGGTTCTCTGCGCAGCTGGATTCATTACATTGATCTCCGCGCTCAAGAAGAAACACAAAAAGAACACCGTCAAATAGCCGAAGGCTGCAAGCGTATTTTCTTGGATAAATTTCCCACGTTATCGGAGGCGCTTGAATGGAACAATTCTTAGGGTTAGTTTATACTGTTTGTTTTAGCACTTGCATTTGGCCTCAAATAATAAAAAGTATCAAAACAAAAAAAGTAGAAGATGTAAGCCTTTCTCTTTTTATACTTTCTATTGTGGGTTATATTTCTGCCATATATTATACTATCCTAAGAATTGGGTTTGATTTTTGGTGGTTGATTAATTACGGACTTAGTTTACTATCAGCTATAGTAATGCTTGCTGTATGGTTTAAATATAAAAAATGAGAATACCAATTTACAAACCCTGGATAACAAAAGTAGAAAGAGACGTTCTCCAAGATGCCGTTGACTCAGGTTGGTTTTCTTCCATAGGAGAGTATGTAAATTTATTTGAAAATGAATTTAGTAAATTTATTGGATCTAAATACTCTGTATCCTTGAATAGCGGAACATCGGCTTGTCATTTATCCCTACTCAGCAATGGAATTAAGAGGGGGGACGAAGTTATAATCCCAGCTTCAACTTTTATTGCATGCGCAAATGCAGTTAAGTACTGTAACGCTACGCCAATTCTAGCCGACATAGACAAAAATACATGGAACATATCTCTTAACGAAATCAAAAAGAAGGTAACAAAAAAAACAAAAGCTGTTTTCTTGGTTCATATGTTAGGTAACCCATGTGGCAAAGAAATATATGAGTGGTGCAAAGAAAATAACATATTATGCATAGAAGATGCATGCGAATCTATTGGGGCATCTTTAAATGGTGAAAAAACAGGTATACTTGGCAAGTGTGCGGCGTTTAGTTTTTTTGGCAATAAAAATCTGACTACTGGCGAAGGCGGCATGATCACCACAAATGACGCTAGTATTTTTGAAAAAGTTAAATACCTAAAAGGGCAAGCTCAAGATGAGACATACATTCACGGTGATATTGGATATAACTATAGAATGACTAATATACAAGCTGCTCTGGGCTATGCTCAAATGCTTAGAATCAAAGAAATTTTATCAGAAAAAGATAGGGTATTCAATACATACAGAGAAAACCTTAATTCCTCTATTGGAGAAAATTTAAAATTACAAGAAACGACAGTTGGTGCAAAACACTCCAATTGGATGTTTGCCATATACTCCTCAAAAATTAAGGAAATAAAAGAAAATTTAAATAAAAAAGGCATAGACACAAGGCCGATGTTTTATCCAGTCAACTCTATGAAACCTTACGCTTCAAATGAGGTGTACGAAAACGCCGTAGATGTTAATAAAAAAGTTATTATGCTTCCGTCTTTTCCAGAATTAAAAGATGCCGAAATTAAACAAATTTGCGACGTTGTTAAAAAAGTACTATGATGCTTAAAGAGGTAGGCAAAAACAATAAAGACATAAAACTTTTTATAGAACAGATGGGTAGCTCATCTGATACATTTACATATTTCAATACAAGAGATTTGGGTTCTTTAAATAACCATATAATTACAATTCTTTTATATGAAGACGACAATCCAGTTGGCTATGGCCACCTAGATAAAGATGGAGAAACGGTTTGGCTTGGAATATGTATTGTTGAATCTAAAGTTAAATTAGGTTATGGGACAAAACTAATGAGCTATTTAACCAATTACGCCGACCAGTGTAAAATAAATTTAAAATTATCAGTACATAAGCTTAACCCAGAAGCAGTTGGTTTGTATAAAAAATTTAGATTCACAAAAACATCAGAATGCGATAAGAGTTATTATTTTTCTAGACTTTTCATTGGCAGCAATTAGTATACGTTGATATGAAAAATATAGCCATATGCTCCCTCTTTAAAGACTCTGTTCGTTGGCACAGCATAGAAACGGATCAAGTTAATCGTTTTTTTAATACGATTGAGGAGCAAAAACAAAATTTAAATAAAAATTTTAATCTATCTATAAATGTCCTAGAAAACGACTCTCAAGATGAGACAGAGAGGCATATCAGAATTAATCAAAAAAAGAATAAGAATGTCAATTTCTTGAAATTAAGTGACGACTTAAATTTTGGTCCAGTAAGGTCTGTTTCGTCCGCTAAAAGAATTAATGCTCTTGGGTTTTTAGCTAATCTGCTTTTTTCCTTTGCTAAAAATTTCAACCCCGATTATATTTTATGGACAGAATCGGATTTGATTTTTCCACAAAAAGATACCATAAATCAGTTGGTTGAAAAAATGGAATCAGATAAAACAATCTCCGCAATTTCCCCAATAATATTTGCCAAATTGGTTATGAGACCAGGTGGGTTTGTCAAAAGCGAAGATGGAAAATTACTAAATAGTGAAAAAGTTTTCTATGATACATGGGCCTACAAAAACAAAAATGGATCAACTTGGACAAACGAACCCCCATATAATATAGAATATTCTTTAACGAAAGAAAGATATATGGAGATGGATTCCGTGGGATCTTGCTGCCTGGTTAGAGCTTCTGATGTTAAAGATTTGAATTTTGATAATGAAGCTTTTAAAGGGCTATGCTCTCAAATCATATCTAATGGGGGTAAAATACTTTTAGACAAAGAACTAGAAATATACCATCCAACAAATTACTATATAGAAAATAGATTTATTTAATATGAAAAAAGTAATAGTAACAGGCGTAACGGGGCAAGTCGGATCATACATGGCAGACTTTCTTTTGAAATTCACTGACTGTAAGGTTTATGGAGCTATCCGTAGATTAAGTGTTCCAAATCACGATAATATTAAGCATATTAAAGACCCAAACTTTGAGCTTGTCGAAATGGATCTCGGGGATGAGCATAGCATTAGATCCTGTGTTGAGGAGATTAAGCCAGATTATTTTATTAATTTTGCTGCTAATTCTTTTGTTGGTAATAGCTGGAGAATGCCAGTTAATCATTTTCAAAACAATACAATGGGAGTCCTTCATCAACTTGAAGCAATCCGTAAGTACTGCCCTGATTGTAAATACTATAATGCTGGTTCATCGGAAGAGTTTGGCGATGTTGCGTATAGCCCGCAAGATTTAAATCACCCGTCTAGACCTAGAAGCCCCTATGGGGCGTCAAAAGTTGCAGCTAGACAAATTGTCAAAGTTTGGCGGGATTCCTATGATCTTTTTGCTGTTCAGGGTTATTTGTTTAATCATGAATGCCTGTCAGCAAATACACCTGTATTGATTTCAAAGGAAGGAAAAATAAGAATAGATTATATTAGAAATTTAATGCCAGAAAGGGCAGATATATCGAAAGAAAATTCTATCCTTACCAAAGAATTTGATAATTTAAAGATTTGGGATGGAGAATCTTTTGTGAACATCAAAGCTATTTCTAGAAAAAAAATAAATACGCTAGAAAAAACTAATCAAAAATTAGTCTTAACAAACACTAGAAACGGAGTCGTAGAGACGACCCCTAATCATTCTTTGTTTTTAAATGCAGAAAAAACTCAAGTCAAAAAACTAAAAATCAAAGACGAAATTGATCATTTATCATTACCCAATCTTTTCTCAAAAATAAATTTAACCCCTCAACAATGCAAAATACTAGGGTATCTTGTTGGCGATGGCTATGTAAGCGAATATGAAATACAGTTTGTAAATCAAAGCGTTGAAATCTTGAACGATTTTATTGAATGTATAGAGCAAACTCATTCTAATGCAAAATGCAGAATTGAAAATGCTCCATCTGGTTTTGGTGGAGAAGGTTCTAAAAGAGTTACAGTATCTGGCATATCAAAAGTTTGCAAAACATACAGGGAGGAGATATATGACAAAAAGACTAAGCACAAAAAAGTTCCAGATAATATTTTAAACAGTGGAAAACATTGCAAAGAAGAGTTCTTTAAGGCGTATTACGCTTGTGATGGCTTAAAAAATGGAGAACCCGATTTTCTGGACGTTAATTGGACATCCTTTAAGACTAATTCTCCAATTTTGGCTCATGGGTTAATTTTAATTTTTGAAGAAATAACTAATAAAGATTTTAATATAAATGTTTTTGAACAAAATGAAAAAATTTATTATCAAGTCAATTTATTAAGTGGTTCTAAAAAGGGCGTCCATTTACTAAAAAATAAGAAAGAAATTAAAAAAACAATAGCTAGAGATGTGGAAGACTGCTTTGTATATGATATTGAAACTGAGACGGGTTACTTTTCTGGCGGAGTGGGTAAAATTAAAGTTGGCAATTCAGAGCGTAGGGGAGAAGAGTTTGTAACTAGAAAAATTACCAAAGCTGTGGCTAGAATTTCTAAATGTCTATCTGAAGGTGATCTCGACTTTGATTTACTTGAGTTAGGCAATATGGACGCCAAGAGAGATTGGAGCCACGCAGAAGACTTCGTGAGTGCGGTTTGGTTAATGCTGAACGGAGATGAGCCAAAAGACTATCTTCTGGCTTCTGGGGAAACCCATACGGTGCGTGAGTTTGTAGAGTTAGCTTTCGAAAACGCTGGCATTAAAGGCTCTTGGAGCGGTAGCGGGGTAGATGAAAAATTTAATCTTCTTGGAAAATCTACATCTGAGATTTCTTTAGTTAAGGTAAACCCAGACTTTTATAGGCCAGCGGAGGTTGAACTTTTACTGGGAGATCCATCTGAAGCTCAAAAAGATTTAAATTGGGAAAAAAGTGTTGACTTTGCTACATTAGTTCGTAGGATGGTTAAAAATGACATCAAAAAAGCTAACTCCGCATAAAAGAAGACAGGCCGTCATTGAAAGATTGGTGGATGTCCCAAAAAACGGTAAAAGGTTTTTTTGGGCTAGGGAAATGAAGCTTTTGAAGGACCTTGAAGATAGATACTCATTGGAGTTCTTAGAGGTAGCTACATTCCCCAAGAAGTACGACAGTCTCGCGTACATAGTTTCCCAACCATTAGTAAAGCCGATGGACAGAAAATGGAGAAATTTCAATTTTAAAGCTGATCTATCTAAATACGGTACGTTCGATTTAGGAGAAAAGACTGGAAACGACTACGTTCCAGTGGATAATAAACCAAAGAACACAAAAGAACTATTTAAATGAGCGATAAAGATTCAGAACTACTAGAAAAATTTCTTAAAGACAAAAAGGAAGATCATTACAACTTCGAAGATGCTATCGATTATAAAGCTTCGAGCGGCTCCCTGCAACTTGATTTAATGCTTAATGGGGGATTCGGCCCTGGCCTACATCGTTTCGTTGGAATGAACGAGGGAGGCAAAACATCGGCCTCATTGGAGGTTATGAAAAATATGCTAAATGACGTTCCAGGGTCTAAAGGGTTTTATATCAAAGCTGAAGGTCGGCTTTCGAATGAAATGATGAAAAGATCTGGCGTAAGATTTGTTTTTTCAGCTAAAGACTGGGTACAAGGAACTTGTTTTGTTTTTGAGAGTAATATTTATGAGGTTGTAGTTGACGCAATACATACTTTGGTCGAGAAAAACGAAGATAAATTTAAATATTGTTTTATTCTAGACTCAGTGGATGGGTTGATTTCTAAGCAGGATATAGAAAAATCGTTTTACGATTCTAACAAAGTTGCTGGCGGTGCGGTCATCGCAGCCAACTTTATGAAGAGAATGTCTATTAAACTTACAAAAAGGGGCCATATGGCCATCTTCATCAGCCAAGTGAGGGCAGACATTAAGATTGACCCATACTCAAAGGCTCCTGTGCGTCAGACATCCGCAACTGGAGGCAACGCCTTACTTCACTTCGCTAATTATATTATTGAATTTGAACCTAGGTATAGGGGGGATATGATTTTGCAAGATCCATCTAAAAAGCAACCCTGCCCTAAAACTAATCCAATTATTGGGCATTGGGCTAAAGCTTCTATCAAAAAATCCCCTAACGAAAAGACAAACAACACAATACCTTACCCAATTCGCTACGGAAGAACTAACGGCACGTCAATCTGGGTTGAAAAAGAACTTGTAGATTTGTTGTATATGTGGGAGTTTATCAGTAAAAAAGGAGCATGGATTACCGTTGGCGAAGAGTTGAAAGAAATGGTTAAAGATTTTTGCCCAGATGTTCCAGAAAAAATTCATGGAGAAGCCAATGTATTCAATTTTATTGAAGAAAACAAAAGTTTGTCTGAGTTTTTGATAAATTATTTTAAATCCAATATTACAGAATTGGTGTAAATAACCCTAACAACACCCTCCACGCCACTCCACGATGCGCACCAGGAGGGTTACTCGTTTATGAAATTTAAAACCCTACATGGCAAAGAAAAAAACTTAAGAAACGCTCATAAGTATAAAATAAAGTGGAATGGCAAGTGCCGTAGTAAGTTTCAGGCCGAAGTTAGAAAGTATCTTTATCAATACTGGAAATATGACGCCGTGTACGAAGAATTTAAGGTGGTTGGCACTCAACTCTCTCTAGATTTTTACAACCACACTAAAGGTATAGCTATAGAAGTGCAAGGCGCACAACACTTGAAGTTTGTTGCGTTTTTTCATAGAACTAGAGCTAATTTTTTAAGCCAAATACGTAGAGATGATAAAAAAATGGATTTTTGTGAGATAAATAAAATAGAACTACTCCAAATATACCCAGATGATGAATTGTCAGAAGAATTTTTCGCAAAACTTTTGGGGTAGTGTAAAATAATTCACATGGATAAACCAAAATTCAAGCAATTCGAGCTTCCAGATAAAATTTTACGACAATTATATGAACTTACTGGTTCTGCGGAGTGCTACAAAGGCTTTATAATGGCTTATTGTAACGAGGATGGAACCCCAATTATTTATACAAATTGCGAATCCCAAATAACAGAGTCTGGGTTGATAAAATCTATTGAAAACTACACTAAAGAGTATTCTCAAAATATAATTGAAGCGGAAGAGCTAGATTAACCCTTGACAATGTCTACGGCGCATGTATTATGCGTTATATATGATATATAGTCTCGAAATAGAAAAGCAAGTCCTAGCAGCCTTTATTCAGAAACCAAAGGTTCTGTTTAATTTCATGCATCTTATTGGAGAGTCTGATTTTTATGACAATTCTCTTTTGCATAGAACGCTGTTCGCCGTCCTAAAGAGAGCTTCTGAGCGAGACGAGCAAATTGACGATATCGTCTTAGTCCAAAGAATCCAAGATCTTGGGATTAAGTTTGAAGAAAACATTTCATTGATAGATTACGTTCGCTCGTTATCCATGCGCAAGATCCACTCTGAAGGAAAGATTGAGTCGTCAATCAAGGAGTTGAAGAAGTATAGCGTTCGCAGAGAAATCAGTAAGACTGCCAAGAAAATAGCTGATTCTATGAAGGCTCTTTCTGCGGATATGCCTTACCTAAAGATCATCGAGTCTGCTGATCAGATTTATAACGAGAACATCAATATGTTCGAAATTGGATCTGATGTTCCAGAAAACATTTTCGAAGGAATGGAAGAGTTCATTGAAGAGCGCGGCAATAACCCACTAGAGGAATTTGGCATGATGGGGCCTCACGAAAAAATCAATGATATCTACGGCTCTCTTCTCCGTCCAGGAAATATCACGGTTATTGTTGCTCGCTCTGGTGTGGGTAAGACGCAGTACTGCATGGATTACTCCACCAAGGTTTCAGCAAAATACGATGTCCCAGTTCTTCATTTTGATAATGGCGAGATGAGCAAGGAAGAATTGATTATTCGGCAATGTGCTGCACTATCTGGCGTGCCATCCTATTTACTAGAAAGCGGCAAGTGGAGACAGGCTGGAGCGGAAACTGTTCAAAAAGTAAGAGCAGTGTGGAAGAAGGTTAAAAATTTAAAATTCTACTACTACAATGTTGGTGGAATGGATGTTGATTCAATGATTAATAGTCTTAAAAGGTTTTACTATTCAAAAGTTGGTCGAGGCAATAAAATGATTTTTTCCTTTGACTACATTAAAACTTCTTCAGATAGCGGGGGCGGGAGTAAAAGCGAATGGCAAACAGTCGGCGAAATGGTAGACAAATTTAAAAAATGCATCCAAAAAGAAATACTTGAAGATGGCAATCCAGTGATACCAATGATCACTTCTGTACAATCCAACAGAAGCGGTATCACAACGAACAGACAAAGTGCTAATATCATTGACGACGAATCTATCGTTTCTCTTTCAGACCGAATCACTCAATTTTGCTCGCATATGTTTATTCTTCGTCAAAAAACAAACGATGAAATTGCAGAAGAGGGACCTCAGTTTGGAACTCATAAATTAATCAATGTTAAGTCCCGACACTTAGGTAAGGATATTGCTGGGGCAGTAGAGCCCGTGCAGGTAGACGACACCCTTCGTAAGAATTTCATGAACCTTTCGTTCCATAATTTCAACATTACAGAATGTGGAGACTTGCGAGACATTATGAGTTTCAGAAATCATGGGGGCAATTTAGCCTCAAGTGATTCTTCTGACATTCCATCCTTCGATGATCTATGAGTGAGTACAAACATTCATTAGAGAAGTTAGGTTATGTCTTGCAAGATTGCGGCTCTCACTGGAGAACTCGCGCAACCTTCCGCAATGGAAAAACAAATACTTCCCTTATAATATATAAAGACTCTGGAGTATGGAGGGATTTTGGCGGAGATGACCAAGCAAAACCTTTTACCGCTCTAATCAAGGAGACTTTAAAAACAGAAGACCCTAAAGCTCTCAAAGAGTATATGGTCAATAATCCAGACCAAAAAGGGTTTGAGACAAAGAAAGAAGACGTTATAGAAATGGAAAAAATTTACCCAGAATCACATTTAGAAAAACTACTGCCAATGAAAACCTTCTACGAGAAAAAGGGGGTATCTTCATCTATTCAAGATGAATTTAAATGCGGCTACGCTGGGGGAGGTAAGATGTACCGCCGTATAGTTTTTCCTATCCATAACCTAGATGGACAAATTCATGGCTTTTCTGGCCGCTCAGTCACTAACGATGAGCATATTCCAAAATGGAAACACATGGGACGTAAGAGTGGATGGGTCTACCCTCACCAGCTCTCTCACAAGCCGATAGAAGACCTTAACGAAGTTATCTTAGTGGAGAGTATCGGGGACTGCCTTGCTCTATATGAAGCTGGTTTTAAAAACGTATTGGTTACTTTTGGGCTGGACGCTTCGCCAGCGCTTATATCTTATTTAAATTCTTTTGATCTTCATAGGATTGTTATAGCGACAAACAATGATAACACCAAGCAAACAAACTCTGGGGCCTTGGCGTCAATTAAGATAGCTTCAAAGCTGGCTTCTGTGTTTGATCTTTCGGTGATTAAAATAAACCCGCCTCTATGTAATGATTTTGGAGATATGCTAGAATCCGACACAGGCAAACTTAGCGGCTTTACGGAATGGCACGGACGATGCAACAAATGGAGCCTGGGAGATGACAAATTTCAACAGTATGTCTTGAAGCAAATTAAATCAAACGAGGCGTTATCAAAAAACACTCACTGCAAAAAATTAATCAAAATTTTAAATGGAAGTTAAATTATCAGCAAGTCGCATTAAGACGGCGCAATCGTGTAGTTGGATCTACTGGACAAAATACAAGCAAAAACTACCAGACACTAATAATGATGGAGCTAGACGAGGCACTGTGTGTCACAATGTTTTTGAATTTCTTTCAAAGGAAAAGACGAAGACTCACTTTAATAAAGTTGTAAAAGCTCAAGATCCTTTTGCCGCTAAAGCTGTCAAGGATTTGATCATGTCAGATGCTACAGAACTAGGGGTGACAGACGAAGACAACATGACTATGATCAAAGAGATGATTCTCAATGGCCTTAGTTGTAATTTCCACGGGGAAGACTTGGGCGTGCCAGACGAAGCTCATTCCGAGTTAGGCTTTGACATCGAGAAAAACGGATACCATATCCGAGGCTTTATTGACCAACTCTTTCTGTATAAGGATAAAAAGATAGCTATTATCCGAGATTACAAAACAAGCAAAAAGATGTTTGAAGGTAAAGAAAAAGAAGACAACCTACAAGACTATATGTATTGCTTAGCCATCAAGCACCTATTCCCAGAATACGCGAATAGAACTTCAGAATTCTTGTTTTTAAAGTTTGACTTAAACAAAAACGGACTAATGAAGATGGACCCTATTGAAGAAGACGATCTAGAAGGTTTTGAATTGCAATTGGCATCAATCCAAGATTATTTGGAAAATTTTGATGAAAAAAATGCGGTATCTAACTTTGCTTTAGATAAAGGCTTCCCTTCCGACGGCTCCTTCGGCGGCAAACTTCAATGCGGCTTTGCAAAAGAAAAAGGACAACTCAAAAAAGATGGCACTGTGATGTGGCATTGTCCGTATAAGTTTGATTTTTTCTACGTTGAAATTAAAAACAAAGATGGAGAATTTGCTTCTTCATGCTTCCAAGATGATTTTGACAAGGAGATGGTTCCAGAGGGCGGCAGTCATGAAGTAAAACACTATGGAGGCTGCCCAAAACACTTGACAAAGCGATATTAATAGAATAGCGTAGCTAAATGATTCCATTATTCAAAACTCATTTTTCAATTGGTCGTAGTATTTTGCGAGTCAATGATATTGATCGCATCTGCACAGATAACAAGATTGAAGACGTATTCATAGTAGAAGACTCTATGACTGGGTTTCCAGAAGCTTTTAGATCGTTCGGGAGTCGTCTTAAATTCGGCCTTCGTGTGTCCATATACAATGATGATGAAAGCGAAGAATCAGAAAGTAAGGTGTTGGCTTTTGCAGATGGAGATAAAGGATGTAAGGATCTATACAAGTTACATACCGAAAGCTTCAGTAAAAAATTGAAAACGCCTTGGTTCGACTACGATAATCTAAAGTTTGCAATTCCATTTTATGATTCATTCTTGCATAAAAACCTTACTAGTTTTGCTAACTGCATGCCGCGCCTGCCAAACGAGATCGATTTTATTATGGAAGACAATAATCTCCCCTTTGACTTTTTACTCAAAGAAAAAGTTAAGGAGTACGCTAACATCAGCCCCAAAAAGAGAATAATAAAAGCCAAATCTATTTATTATGAAAACAAAGAAGATATCGATGCATTTCAAACATATAAATGCATCTGCAATCGTCAGCCTGGCAGGCAAGCCAGTTTATCTAACCCACGACTTGACCATTTTGGCAGTGATCGTTTTTGCGTAGAAGCATGGAAGGAGGACAAATAATGGAAGAATTACTTAGATTTAAATTCGATCAAAAATATGTTATTTTCGACACAGAAACCGAAGGCTTAAACCTTGTGTCGTCAAAACCTTGGCAGTTAGCTTATGTCGAAGCTACTGGCAAAAAAATAACAAAGAAACACAATAGATTTCTAAAATGGAATGATTTAAACGTTTCAGAAGGTGCGGCTAGAATCACAGGATTCGACAGGCGAGACTACGAGTCCAAAGCTGAAGATCCAGCTTCTGTATTCAAAGAGTTTATTGAGTTGATTAACCAAGATGACGTTATTGTCGTCGGCCAAAATATTTTGGGATATGATTTGTATATGCTGGGCGTGATTGCTCGGAACCTGAATCTAAAAATGGATTACTCTTTCGCTAGTAGGTGTTTCGATACGAAGGCTATCGCCACGGCTATCGCCAAGGGCAATAAGACGCCCGACAAGGACGAGTTTCTAACTTGGCAGCTAAGATACCTAAATTATAGAGAAAGGAAATTAAAGACTAATCAGAAGTTCTTGTTGCAGCATTACGATATTCCTTTCGATGAAAACCAACTGCACGATGCTTTGTACGATATCGAAAAGAATTTTGAAATTTTTCAAAAACAGATCTGGGAATTAGATATATAACGGTGTAATACTTCTTATGAGAAGACCCGATATTGTTTCATTTGAGAGTATAGAAAAATTCATCCAAACCGTTGAGTGGGGTAAAATAAACCTACCAAAAGAGGTCGTTTCTATAATCAAGCGTCTAAATTCCTTTAAAACGGATAGTTTAGATGGGTCATTGTCAAATTACCTAGTTTCTCTAGGGGGAAACCTCAAATCGCAGCATTTTGAACAGTACGAATATCTGGGAAATGATGAGGTTTCTCAAAAAATGTCAATCAATAAAAAAGGCGAATATTGGATGGATGAAGATTTCCAAGGGTCAATCACAATTAGCCCACGCACAGGCATAGATGTTATTGATAAAGACTGGAGTGTCGTATTTGAATTGTTTTTTTTTGACGGTGTTTTGCAAAAAGTTTGCTGCATCTCTGCAAAGTCAATAAACAATAAGGCAAGAAAAAAACAAACCAAAGCCACAAAAGATAAGTTTGATCGAACCGCAAAAATCCGCGATAAACTAATGTGTAGTATCTTTTTTATAAGTTATATTAAGTATTATGCGTACCCAGTTACGTCTTTTTGTACTAAAGTGATTGCGAAGCATCCAAAATTTAAAAAAATTATTAGAATTCTTTTGAATATCTTTGTTCCATTTAATAAGTACTTTTAGCTTGCAATTTTAAAGAGTATGCCTATAATAAAGGTATATGTTAGAATTAAAGCAATACAACCAGCCTATGCCAGTAGGGGTGAGACTGCCCGAAATCGAAGTAGATGAGAAATTCTACAAAGAACTAGGTATACCTACTAGCGCATCTAATTTTGATCTCCTAAGAGAGCTTTGCTTAAAAGGCGTGAAAGATAGAGGGATTAGCTCTTTAGATAATAAGCAAAAGTATTACGATAGAGTGAAGATGGAGCTTGCTGTATTAAAAGAGCTTGGTTTTGTTGAGTATATACTACTCAACTGGGACGTTCTTAATTATTGCCATGAAAATGGCATACCTACAGGCCCAGGTCGCGGCTCCGCTGCTGGCTCACTGGTCTTGTATCTTCTTCGCGTTACAAATGTTGATCCAATTAAGTACGATTTGTTTTTTGAGCGATTTGTATCCAAGAGCCGAGCCAAACAAATAGTATCTGATGGTATTACATATCTCGACGGATCGCTTCTGGCTGATGTCGATAATGATATTTCTTATGACCGAAGAAAGGAGGTCATCAAGTATATTGAGAAAAAGCACGAAGGTAGAACTTGCAAAATTCTCACCTTGAATACTTTGAGCAGCAAGCTGTGCATAAAAGAGTGTGGTAAAATTGTCGGAGAGTTGTCGGAAGACGATGTAAATAGTATTGGAACTCATATTCCAAAACAATTCGGCAAGGTAGCTAAGTTAGATAAGGCTTACGAAGAGAGTGAAAAATTTAAAGAATTTGCAGATAAAAATCCAAAAGTATTCAAAATAGCCAAAAAGCTAGAAGGATTAAATAAAAACACAGGAGTCCACCCATCAGGCATCGCTATTAGCTTCTATAATATTGAAGAAATTATGCCAATGCAGAGGACAAGTGATGGCGATCTTATATCAGCTTATGACATGAACGATGTCGCATCTCTGATGGTTAAGTTCGATATCCTTGGATTACGTACTCTTTCGGTCGTGCATGAAACCTGCAAGCAATTAGGTATTAACATGGAAGACGTAGACGTGGAACTACCAGAAATTTATGAAAACTTTAAAAATATTGAAGCCCCGAAAGGCTTGTTTCAAATTGAAGCAGACACAAATTTTAAGGTATGCAAAAAAATATCTCCAAGGAATTTGGAGGAGCTTTCAGCCGTTGTTGCTATTGCTCGCCCTGGCGCACTTGACTATCTTGATGTGTATGGAGATTATACCAGCACTGGCGAGTTCCAGTCTGTTAATGAATATTTTGACGACATTCTATCTTACACTGGTGGCATCCCACTATACCAAGAGCAGTTGATGAAAATGGCTGTTAAGGTAGGCTTCACTTTAGACGAATCAGAGCAACTGAGACGTATTGTGGGTAAGAAGAAAGTTGACCAGATGGCTGCTTGGAAGATTAAAATTGAGGACAAGATCAAAGAAAACGGCCTAGACGGCCAAGTTGGAGATGTTTTATGGAAAGTGGCAGAAGACTCAGCCAACTATTCGTTTAATAAATCGCACTCAATTAGTTATGCTATCTTAGCTGCAATAACAACTTATCTAAAGTTCAAATACCCACAAGAGTTCTTCTTGAGTTTATTAAAGATGACAAAGCATGAGCCAGACTCTCATGCAGAAATAGCGTTAATCAACCAAGAATTTTGCCTATTTAATATGAAGTTGCTACCGCCCGACCTATCTAAATCTGATGTGTATTTTGAGAAAGAAGGTCGAAACATCAGATTCGGCGTTAACAGTATTAAGGGGGTGTCTGAGAAAACACTAGAAAGCTTAGTTGAGTTTAGAAAAGCTCAAGAAACGAATCAAAACAAATACGACATCTTTCTAACAGCAAAGCAAGCTGGAGTTAATATCGGAGTTCTGTCTGGATTGATTCAAGGAGGCATGATGGATTCCTTTTGCGATGATAATCAAGCCATACCAAACCGTTGCCGCTTGGTATTGGAAGCTCAATCTTTTAATATCCTAACTGAAAGAGAGAAGCGCAATATAATACAGCTTGGCGAAAAGTTCGATCACGACGTCTTGAAAGCTATCCATTCTATTGTCAAAGACAGCTTGGTTGCCGACGACTCTAAACCAATAATGAAGCCATCCCGTTTTGAAACATTCAAAAGAAAATACTCTTCTTACAGAAAAATTTACGACAAAAACAAAGATCACCTCAAGTTTGCGAACTGGTTTTTTGAACGCAAGTATCTCGGCTACAGCCACTCCACTCAAATCAAAGATGTCTTCAAGGAATCTGAGGACTTAAACAATAGTCTTGAATTAAAATCAATAAACAATAATGACAGAGTAAAGCTTGTCGGCGTGGTCACTGACTGTATTTCTAGAACAAGCGCAGCGGGAAATAAGTATATGAGAGTAGAAGTGCAAGATGACTTCGGTAAAATTAATTTCATGCTTATGAATAACAGGCGAGCCTCCACACTAGATAATTATCTAAATAATGGAGGCAAAAAACCAAAAGAAGATCAAATTGTTTTTATCTATGGAAGCAAAGGCGACGATGTCATTTTCGGAGAGAGAATTTCTATTCTTGACGAAAAAATCTACACAAAACTATCTGAAATTAAATAATGGACTTATCTAACTTTAACCTAACTCCTTCTGCAAAAAAAGCAATTAGCGATTCAGCTACTATTGCCAAAGACTTTAGCCACCTGAAGGTTATAGACTTGCATCTAACTCTGTCTATACTGAGATTAACACACAGCAGTATCGACTTTGCTTTTTCCTCTAATGGCTTAATTAAAGGTGGCGTTGCTGAGGGCATCGAACACGCAATTACGTCATATAAAGAGCCAAAAAGAAAAAAAGCCATACTTGCTCCAGAGATATATGAAATCTTGGAGAACTCACAAAAATTAGCCTCCAGATTCAAAGACGAGTTTATTGGTATAGATCACATCTTGGTTTCCATACTTAGCACCAGAGTAGAAATTGCTGAATTTTTGATTCATTTAGATGTAGACTTATCCAAGCTTGTTGACGATTTAAAAGAAATTATAAAAGAAGGTATTCCTAGAGAAAAGGTTCCATCGACTATTGGTTCAAATGGGAAACAACAAGAAGCTCCTTCATCTGAAATGGATGAGTGGTGCGAAAATCTGAATAAAAAAATAACTGAAAAAAATGAATTTGAAATTTTTGGCAGAGATGAAGAGATTGAAAGGATTTTTGAAGTACTGCTTCGCAGAAACAAAAGCAATGTCATTCTGGTCGGCGAAGCGGGTGTAGGAAAAACCGCTATCGTAGAAGGTATGGCAGAAAAAATTATAAAAAGAGAATGCCCAGACCTTTTGCTCCATAAACAAATTCTATGCTTAGATCTTACTTCTGTTTTAGCTGGAACTATTTACAGAGGGCAGATGGAAGAAAAATTAAAAAAGATTCTAGACTGCTTATCGAAAGAAGATCACTATATTTTGTTTATCGATGAAATTCATACTATAATTGGAGCTGGCAGCTCGGAGGGTAGTTTGGATCTTGCTAATATACTGAAGCCAGCCTTATCAAGAGGAAACATATCTTGTGTTGGCGCTACTACGAAAGATGAATATGATCGCTTTTTCAAAAAAGATTCAGCTTTAAATCGCAGGTTTGAAAAGATAGACGTCTGCGAACCAACTAAGGAAGAAACTTTTCAATTGTTAAAAACAGCAAAGAAGTCTTATGAAAAATTTCACCAAGTAGGGTATACGGACGAATTAGTAGAAAAAATTGTAGAACTCTGTGATATTTATTTAAGCGATAAAAAATTTCCAGACAAAGCTTTTGATATCTTAGATGAATCGGGAGCAAAAACAAAAAAAATAAACATCGTGCGGCCTCAAAAAGCAAAAGATATGGAGGCAAAATTATCTGATCAAGATTTTCAACAAACTCCTGCATACGACAAATTAGAAAAGAAGTATTCTAAGATCATACAAAAATGGGGAAAAAGTTTAGAAAATAAAGTTTTTAATGTTGACATGGAGACAGTATACGATATATTTGCGAGCAAACTAAACGCCCCAAAAGAGAGCATCAAACAGAATAAAAATATATCTTCTTCTGGAAGAATAGGATTTTAATAAATAAAATGAACAAAATGAATAAGATAAACCGTATTGTAAAAGCAATCAGCGAAAGTAAGGGCCGTTTTTTTGGCCTCACCACTCGGCAAGGCGAAACACTTAACGCGCAATTTGTGCGCGAGACCCCTAAGTATGTGGTGGTTCGAGATCGAAACGCAAGTGTAATGCGAAAATTCGCTAAGACGAGCCTCAAAAAGCTCTCAATGGGGAAGACTCAGATCTAAAACAAAAGGCGGTAGAAATACCGCCTTTTTTGTGTATAATATTGTCATGGCGACAGCAAGCAAACAGGTTAAATTGAATAATTATTCAGTTGTAGATACTAATCCAAATGAAAATTCTATAGAAGCTTCGAGATTTGAAAAAGATTTAATTAAAAAGTTCATCAATGAGGTTTGCAAGAATAAAGTGGCGGAAATCGAGGTTTCAAAAGTGTCTTCTAATTTTTTCTATGAGAGCTACGGTTTAGTTATTGATAATAATAAGTTTTTACTAAAAATTAGCTTAGACCCAGAGAACCAAAAACTATCTACAGAAAAAAACGCCCTACAACACATCCCCAATAATATAAGCCCTAGCATCATAGCTCACAAGAGCGACGAGAAAGACGGTATTGAATTTTTGCTAACAACATGGGAAAATGGAGATAATTTTGAAGATTTTGGAATTGATGATTTGATATATAATTTAGGCACTCTTTGTTCTGTCATGGACGGCGTTCATGAAAGCAAAAACGAAAATGCCGCGAGCTTTAAAAGCAAATTCCTGCAAAACGAATCCATCTCATCCTTATTCGAGATGGTAGACCCAAAAGAAGTACTTATTTTTGAAAAGTTGGTCAATTTAAATACACAAGATCTCCAAAAAATCTTTTTAAAAATTAAAAAAGAATACCTACCAAAATATAAAGAAGATATACTTGTGCTATCTCATGGAAATATAAAAAACTCTAATGTCTTATATTTAAAGGGTCATATAAAGTTGATTAATTTTGAGAACTGCCATAGTTGTGATTTGTATTACAGCCTCCTGAAGACGGTGACCGACCTGTACTTATACCATAACGAGAAAACCGTAAAGGAGTTTTTGCAAAAATACTACAACTCATCTAGAATATTGGGAGATATAACCCTTGATGAATTCCTACACAACTTTCGGGAAAAGAGAGAGCTTAATATGCTTTTATTGTTTCAAGATTTATTGCATAAAATTTTATTTCATTTTATAGTTTATGGAGCTTACTACAAATCAGAGTATTTAATCAAATACATGAATACGTACTTAAATTTAAAACCAGTCGTCCAAGAGGTTTTCCCAGAATACATTAAGTCTTTTGATAAACTATTCTTTACTGTAATGCCTACTGTCGAAACTTACGATATAGAGCAGTTGGAAATTATTAAAAACATGTAATTATGTAGTTAAGTTTATAGAATTTGCTGTAGTTAGCTATATAATAGTGCAAATGAAACAGCACGATATTTACAAACCGAACTCCTTTAATACAGGATGCGCCTTCTCTTTTAAAATCTTAGAGCAAGATAAAGAGGGTAATAAAATGAAACCGAGTCTACTTGTGCAATCTATCAAGCAAGCGTCGTGGAATGATAAAACTAAAAATGGATCATTTAGTGCTAATGCTAAAGACCCAGAGAAAAATATTTATTTTAAACTAAGCGAGAATGAAGTTGGCGGCATGCTAAACGCTATCGAAAACTATGGTGAATTTTCTGCCTTCCATAGTTACAACGATGATAAGACTATAATTTCATTTAAACCTTACACAAAGAAGGATGGCAAGAAAGCTTTCTCATTGAGCGTCGTAAAAAATTCTACATTAAAATTCGGCATGGGAATGGAACTTGGTGAAGCTAGAACACTTAAAGGTTTATTTGACCTATTCCTGTTTAAATATTTTAACTATTAATGAAAAAGAAGATATTATTCCACTCAAATGGAGCTAAAGCGTTTACAGGATTTGGTAAAAACGCAAAGAATATACTCCGCCACCTTTATTCAACAAAAAAGTATGAGCTGATTGAATTTGCTAATGGTACTCAGTGGGATGATCCATCTTTAAAAACAAGGCCGTGGCAAGCGCAAGGTTCTCTTACCAATAACCAAGCAGCGTTACGTCAGCTTAATGCAGACCCCCAAAAGGCTCGCGAAGCTGGCTATGGCGGAGGGACAATAGACCAAGCTATAAAGCAATACAAACCAGACATCTATTTAGGCGTAGAAGATATTTGGGCTTTTGGTAAGTTCTGGGAAAAGCCTTGGTGGAATAAGATCAATAATATGATCTGGACTACCTTAGATAGCCAACCCATATTGCCACAAGCTATTGAAGCGGCGAGTAAAACAAAAAACTTTTATACATGGTCCTCCTTCGCAGAGAAAGACTTAAAAGAAATGGGTCACGATCACGTTGACACTTTACACGGCACTGTAAACACTGAGGATTTTTATAGACACAGCGAAGTGCATCGCAAAGAACTTAGGAATAAATTCAAATTGTCTGATGAATTTATTATTGGCTTTGTATTTAGAAATCAACTTAGAAAAAGCGTACCCAATTTGCTGGAGGGTTTTAAAATATTTAAAAAAGATTGCCCTAAAGCAAAACTCCTTCTGCATACTCACTGGTCAGAAGGTTGGGATATCCCTAGACTTATAAAAGAAAAAGATATTAACCCAAATGATATCCTTACTACTTATTTTTGTTCTGCTTGTAGTCGGTATGAAGTTAAATCTTTCGTTGGGCAGGAACAGAAATGCAGATTTTGCGGAACCGAGAAATCTCTTAACACTACCAACGTCAAAGCTGGAGTTAACGAATCTCAGCTTAATGAAATTTACAACCTAATGGATGTTTATTGCCACCCATTTACTAGTGGCGGTATGGAAATACCCATCTTTGAAGCTAAGATGACCGAACTAGTTACTCTTGTCACTAACTATTCCTGTGGCGAAGATTCCTCTAGCCGAGAATGTGGCAGCTTTGCTCTTGATTGGTCAGAATATAGAGAGCCAGGTACGCAATTTATTAAAGCCTCCACCTATCCATCAAGCATAGCAAAGCAACTTAAAAAAGTTTGGCAAATGGATAAAAACAAGCTTCGTGAAATGGGTAAAAAAGCCAGAGAGTGGACTGTTGAGAATTATTCAACAACCGCTGTTGGTAAAAAATTAGAATCAATCCTTGATGCTATGCCTAGTATAGATTATGATTATGATTTTGGTGGAGAAAAAAATGGTTTAAATTTAGAAGACCTTCTTGATAGTGGAAAACGAATAGCTGTCGTAATGCCTGGATCTGCTGGCGACGTTCTATGGTTGAACTCTTTAATGGATAACCTCAAAGATCTCTACCCCGATCACGACATTTACGTTTTCACAAAAAACCAATTCTTTGACTACATTGAGGACCACCCAAAAGTTTATAAAGTATTACCCTACACAAAAGAAATTGATAACCTGCATTTTCTAGAAGGAAAGGGTGAATATAAAGGGTTATTTGATATGGCTTTCTTGCCTCATTATGGAACTCAGGTTCTTATCAATTACCACCATAACGGCAAAGCAAAAACACAATTTAAATTACATGAAAATTAAAATACCTATATCAGTTGGAGAGTTGATTGATAAACTAACTATTTTGGAGATTAAAATGCAAATGATTTTCGATCCCAAAAAGCTCAAAAATATTACAGTTGAGTATAACCAATTAAAAGAACTCTACGAACGTCTTATATTAAAAAATGAAGAATTTGCAAATCTGGACCCTCTCAAACTTATCAGTTTGAAAGCTGACCTCTTTGAACTTAATAGGTCATTATGGATCATCGAAGATAATATAAGAAAAATGGAACGTGAAAAAGATTTTGGCCCAGAGTTTATTAGATTGGCCAGAGACGTCTATCACGCCAACGACATGCGTTTTTCTTTTAAGAGCGAAATAAACATGCTTTCGGATTCAGAAATCAAAGAGGTAAAATCATATGAGTCATATAGCTGAAGTTTACGCAAAAGATTTGGGGGTTAAAATTGGCCGACCGCAAATAACTGACCATTTTTTTCCAGGTCTGCCTGATAAGTATATCACCATACAATCTTCCAATAAGATGCCTGGGGCTATGTACAAATATTGGGATATCGTGCTGGAGCTAATCAAACCGCATCTACAGAAGGAGGAGGTCAAAATCATCCAAATAGGAGGCCCAGACGAACAGAAAATTAAAGGCGTAGATTATTGTTTTTTGGGATCAACTTACAAGCAAATGAATTATATAATCAAAAAAGCTTCGACACATGTTGGGTGCGATAGTCTTCCTGGGCATATTGCAGGAGCTTATGACGTACCCTGTGTAATTGTGCATTTCAACTTATATCCAGAAAACTCAAAACCCCTTTGGCATAAGCAAAATAAGTCCATCAGCATCTCTCCAGATTTTTCTGAAATAAAACCTTCGTTTAGCGCTGCCTGCGATAGAATAAACGAAATTAAACCAGAAGTAATAGCTCAAAACATTTTGGATCAATTAGGCATCTTAAATAAAATAAAATTTAAAACAATCAAAATAGGTAAGCATTTTCACAACGAATGCGTAGAGATTGTCCCAAACTTTTTTGCCTTCTCTCAAAAACTACAAGGAAAACCTGTAAATATCAGAGCGGATATTCATTTTGACATCAATCACATTATTAAGTGGTGTCAAACTTGTATTGTGAACCTGCATATTGAACAACGTTTCGACGTCAAGATTATAAATGCGCTTACCAATATAAAACAAATTATCTTTAAATATAAAAAATGCCACAACGACTTAGATTTGAATGAGTTTTTTAATTTTATTAAAAACAAAAAAATTAGACTTTTGATTGTTTGCGAGGATAAAGAGAACATTTCAGACATAAGATTCAAATATTTTGATTTTGATATTATAGAAGACATTAAGCCCGAAAAACAAATAAATAGCCAGAAATTCTTTTCAAAGAAGCTGTTCATATCTAATAGCGATACATACTCTTCAGAATCTTCCGCAAATAGACTTGACAAATCTCATAACTTCGTTTATGATGATGCCTCATCTAAAGAATTAGAAAGTTTATACCTATATGAAGAATAATAAATTACACGGCCCAGATCTCTGGAAGCGCGACGAACATGGACTCCTAGAGTCTGTTGATTACAAATTCAATAAAGATGGCTCCGTCAACTGGCGAGCCATGATTAGTCCAGAACACCTATACCCAAACAAAGACCACTTTGAGATGCGCAAGATGCCCGTCCCAGAATCTATTGAAGGGCTAGAAGATAACCAACTTTTAATTAAGCTTAGTGGGATTAAAGAGCTTGCGAAGCTTAGGGGTATCGACGCTGTTGATTATGACGTTGTTGAGTCTTCCGAAGAGAGATCTGTCGTCAAGTGCGTGATCACTTTTATTTGCAATTATGAAAACCCAACACAACCTTTCGGTAGTCATGGTGCGAAGTCCTCCTCCGTTGCTAACGCCACACTTCGCAATACAAATGGTTTTGCTGCAAAGTTCTTAGAATGCATTGCAGAAAATCGCGCTTTTGTTCGTGCTGTCCGTAATTTCTTGGGCATTTACATTGTCGGAGCGGACGAAATTGACTCGTCTAATAATAAAGCTCCTATCGTAACTCCGCCGTCATCCTCTGGAGCGAAGGATATTAGCCCACAAGGCATTTTAAAAGAGAAAGTAGGTACAGACTTCAATTCTTTTCTAACTAAGCTGCGTAAGCTTTATGCGGACGGTAAATACGAGAACGATCCAGAAGTCATCAAGACCTGGAAAGATTACAAAGATGTCCCAGCGAAAGAATGTCGGAAACTCCTAAAGCTGGTTTAAAAAACGGCCTCTATAAAATAGAGGTAATAGAAGACTTAGTTTCGATAACAGAAGAAATGTATGCTAAAATAGGCAAGCATACTCATTTTGGATGTGAAGTGAACTTGTATTCTATTACCTCTTATTTTTCTAACCCGCAAAGATTTAAAGATTGTTTTTGTTTCGGATACTTTGTTAATGGCGAATTAGCTAGTTATATAGTATGGCTAAAAACTTATGACGCTAGAGTTAATAAAAAAATTATACAAGAATATATGTGGGTATCCGACCCCAAGACAAAAGGCTATGGCATTAAATTATTTAAAAAAAGTTTAGAGTGTATAAAAAATATATACAAATTTGAAATAATTTTAGTAGGCAATAGCGAGAAAAATCCTAAGATAGAAAAATTTTATAAAAAAAATGGCTTCAAATTAGAGGCAGATATGTTTTACAGCTCAGATATAATGTAAGCCTCTCTTTGCCCATTTACGTCCAATAAAGAATCGATTGAAAATTCTCCTAATTCATTTCCAGCAGGAATTGTAACAACGCCAGCGCTAACTGGGAAAGAGGAAGAGCTGCTTCGTAGTGTCGCTCCTCCACTTGGTGAAATAGAAATCGGTTCTGAGGCCGTTCTAACTCTAAACGAAGCTGAGAAATCTAAAGGTATATTTTCTGTTAAAACAATATTAGTGCCTGCGAAAATATCGGTAATGCCAGCATTAGCAAAAAATCTTAAATCATTTGCGTTAGATCTGTCAATAGTAATCTCGGTTTCTGTTATAGCGGCAAAAGAATCGAAACCAGTAAACAGTATTCCACTTGCTGCATCCGAAGACTCCCCAAAAGTTAAATAATCCAGCGGAATAACTTTGTAGAATATGGTCTGCACTCCAGTTTGTATATCTAAATCGAGCACATTAAAGGTTACAAATTGATCATTTTTATCTACATTAACAATGCCGCCTTTGACATAATTTGTTAAACCAATTATGTCTGGCTGAAATTCGGCATAGTCCCCAGTGAAGACATCTAGTAGTTTTATGTTCTCTTTAGCGAGCCCAGTCACCCCATTTAAATCTCCAGAAAAGAAGCATCTCAATTCAATTAAGTCTTCAATTACCTCTATATCGGACATCAACTGCAAGTCTGCCCCAGTGGGCTCAAAAACTATATTTTGCCCTCTAAATTCAAGCCCAGTAACAGTAAACTTAGGGAATTCGACTAAGAACGAGCCAGATCCACTCAAGAAATCTGAGTCTTGGTTGTTCTGCACGAAGCATTCAAGCTCGTACCCAGACGATGCTGGGTGAAGACCAATTATTGTTTCATTAAACCTCATAATGTTCCAGTTACTCCTATTTGTATAAAATTAAAATTCGGGTTTGTTGAGCCTTCATTTGATCGGTACAGTGCGTTTTTTCTAATCTTCTCTCTTGAGTTTGGTTGAACGTTTTTATAGATCAAGACTTCTTGAAATTTTCCATCAAAACTATTATCATGAGTTTGATCAGACCCTATAGTACCAATAATATTATTCTTTTGCCCTGTCACTGTATAACCAGATATATAAGACCCATCAAAAGTCATACCCCTAAACCCAGAAGCGACCGAATCATCAAAACCCACAAAACTATTTAATACATATTTTGTACCATAAGATATTTCATTGCCAGTGATGCCCCAACCGTCTTTAGTTACATCTCCAGGGAAATCAAAACCACCAAATGCATTAGCCGACCCATGTTTTTCATATAGGTATTGATAAGGTGTTCCTCCTATTTTGCCAGCTCCAAAACCTACGTCGCCTACTGCAAGGTTTTTGGTTTCTCCGACAATATAATCTCCCTGATACGAAGCTAAAGGATTTAATGTAGTATTTACAGTATCAAAAGATACAGTGGCAAAAATCTCAAGACCGCTTACTCCAGTAATATGGCTATTTCCGCCAAATTTATAATAAACAGCATTATTCTGCCCTGTGGCTGTTCTGACAAAATCTAAAGCTGGCTTACCGTCCAAGGTGACCATAGCTCCACCAGTTACTATCTTACCTTGGATGCCTGTGATATCTTGAATAGCGTCTTTATTTCCAAACTGGTCGTATATTTTACTAACGCGGATATCGCCTCCAGCAGCGTAGGATAACAATGTGCCATCGGTAATCTGCTTTGAAGTGAAAGATCCAGTCACGTTTGCATCATTAACTCCATCTATAACAAATTGATTTACATTTCCGTTAGCATTAAATAAACTATAAGCGTTGTCAGGAAAATTGGCATTAATAATAGATCCAGATGCGCCAATATCAGACCCAGTTTGCAAAACATGCTCGGAAACTTTATTCTTTCCATCTCCAGTTGATTGAACTGCAAAAAAGCTATTTTCAAACAATTCATCATCTCCGTATCGCTGGTAAAGAACAGCGTATTGGTCGTTATTAAATCTGTACCCAGTGTTATTTGTACCATTTGCCTGCTCTAAAATACTATCTACATTAAAATTAAAATCAGATTCTCCAGTACAAGAATAATTTAGAGTTCTTACGGGTAAATCACTAGAATCGGCTACATTAAAAATATTTTGATTTGTGCATAAATATGCAAATGCGCCAGTGCCACTAGCAGGAGATAAATCACTCTGAAAAGAGTTAAAGTAAAACCCGCTGACAGATACTCCAGTTACAGAAGTTTCTGAAAAATAACTCTCTTCGCCAATCTCAGGTTCCTGTGATTGTATAAAAACCTCTGGAATAGAATCAAAATTTTCTGAGAACCCTACAAAGCGATAGCCAGATTCATTATTTTTTGTTGTTATACCTACTTCAATTCTATCTTTTTTATTATCAAATATAAAATTACCAGTTTTAGTGGCTATATATATATGATTGCTGGTAGAATTTGAAGCTCCAGTAACATAAAAGCCACCACTAGTAGAAATAACTCTGCCTATTTTATCGTAGTTATTTTCAAACTCACCAGTTATTAACTGAGAAGTGAAAACAGCTAGAGATTCAGACCCAGAAAATGGCTGATCAAAAGAAATAAATTGGTTGGTTGTTAAGTCCCCACTTCCGCTAAGCAAAAAACTACCAACTTCAAAATCCAAATTCGCAGGCATTCTATACTTGCCTTGCCCAGTATAACCAAACGCAATATTTAACTCTTCATTTGTAACGGAGAAAAATTCTTCTTTTTCTAAAAATTTAAAACCTGTTTTAACTAAATTACCCTCATAGTCCTTCAAATTAATAACTTGCCCAGATACGCTTTGTATAACTTCAGCCCCTTGGCCGCCAAAAATATCTTCAAAAGACAAATTAAAAGTTGCATTTATCGCACTGTCGTTTTCTATAAAGGAAACTTGCCCAGTACCTTCGTTTTCCAAATTATTAAAAGAGGTTTCATATGAAGTATTAATAGAAATATCGCTGTAGTCTAAAAAAGAATTAGTTGCTGAATTAAAATTAAAATCAGCCGCTTCAGTAACAAAAGATGTTGTTGTGGCTAAATCGCTTCTTATTTTTGTAGTAGATGTAGATAGCTCTGAAAATACATTAATTTGATAAGAACCTATTTGATCTATCCTAGCAGCTCCAGACAAAACAACATCTGTAACTGAAGTGGCGCTTTTATTAAATTCAGCAACCACTATATTCGTATTCGGCTCCTCGATAAATACTACATACTTGTCTCCAACTTTAGTGGCTGGATCGCCAATGCTTAATGACAAATTCAAAGATGCATCTAAATTTTGCGAAAAAGCTCCAGTGGTTACACTGCTTGGGGGATTTGGTTTAACTAGCTGGGTAGTAATTAAATCTGGCTGGAAAGAGTCTGGGTTTACATCAAAAATGGTATTTTCTTCTACAAATTTAAATTTACCAGTGTGGTGAATCGTAGCGGTTACGTTGTAACCCATCTCAGCATCTTCTTTAATACCAAGCACTCTAAAATATTTAGGCTCTCTTCCGCTCACGTCTACGCTATAAGAAGAACCAAAAACAGTGTTTGCTCCGTTATTAGAGAACCATTGGCTAGGAGCATTACCTGGGCCACCAACTGCCGTACCCGTTACCTGCTCGTCTATAAAAATAAAAACACCGCTATCTGTATGCTGGTAACTAAAGCCAGATCCTCCAGAGTTTATTTTTAAACTTATAGTCTGCGGGTTGTTTAATTCTTTGTAAAGATCTTGGTTTATTTTACCAGGAAATTGATCAAACTGATCTGTTCCGCTTATGTCTATTGGATTAAATATATTTAAAACTCCGCCAGTTAGATTTTCGAATTGATCGCTTTTGAATGCGGGTTCCACCAAAATAGCTGCTGGGCCTTCTTGATAATCGCCCAATCCATTTGGATTGTAATACGAGACAGTTCCGCTAGTGCCAACTACTGTGCCAAAGTTTTTGCTGAAATTTCTCATTTCGTCGTCAACTCTTATAATATCCCCAGGCTCTATCAATAAAGCTTCTAGCCCAGCACCGAAAGATACAGTTTCTGTAGTGTATAGAGATTCAAAAAGTATGTACTTAGCCAAACGATGAGCTTGCCCCCTAGAAGTGACGCCAATTCCATTCAACTGCTTGAAATTCAGCCCAACTTGTTTAATAGCCTCAGTGTCTTCGACATATTCTGTTGCTGATGTGAAATTTTTAGTCTTATCTAAGAACGAAACCTCTACTGCGGAAAGTTTTGTGTTTCTATCTACATCAGCATAAGCAAAAGCTCCTCCTTTGACGTTTGAATTATTAAAAATCAAATGAGGCGCAAATTCTAACTCTGATGGTGGTCCTTGTGGGCTAGGCTTGCCTTCTTTGAAGTAAGGCTTGTCAACTTTTACATTAACAAAAGAATTGCTAAAATAAGCCATAGCTCTAAAAGTTCGCGCTATATCCTGTATAGCTTCAAAAGCGCTATTCTGATCCTTAATCATTATATTGCAACTGAATCTAGGCTCTAAACCTCCAAACCCGTCGCTTAGACCTACAAATTCGCCATTATCATTAACCGCATCGCAATATCTACCTATTTGGTATAATGACCATTTATCTACTATGCCGACATCCCTTAAATAAGACCCTATTCCATACCTGGTGTTTATTAATAAATCATAATAAATCCAAGCAGGGTTATCTGTCCAACCTAATTTAAATGTGCCATCCCAATTTCTATTAGATGATAACTCTGTCCCGTTTAAATCTCGCTCTAAACCCTCGCCCGAACTCTCATTATTAAAATACAAATCTCCATATATAACTCTTCCAACAGAACTACCATCACCAGCAAATCTCCTATCGTATAAAAGGTTATCTACTGGAAAATAATTACTTGGGATTAAAACTTTTTTACCTTTTAATTTAAACGTTCTACTAGGGACTTGAGGAAAATATTTTGAATCAATAGCTGTTCCAACGTAAGCCGAATTTGGGTAAAGGTATGTTTCTGAGTTCACTTCGGAAATATTACTAACGCCGATTTCTCTTTTTACTATACTGGAAGTGGTCTCCGCTTCAAGTTTTTTGATTCTGACAAAACTATGAATATCCGTATCTAATAGATCAGGGAGTCTTATACCCTCTAAAGTAAATGTGTACGGCGCTGTTATAACCCCAGTTATAGCTATTCTTCCGTTTGCTTGCCCTAGCGTCACTCCTTTGCCAGCTCTAGTGGTAAAAGACGCGAAGGACACCTCGTCCTCTGCGCCTGATGCATTGACTTTTCCTACTGTCACTTCAATAGTGACTGAGGCGGGCAAATTTGTTCCAAGCCTGCTTTTCCCTCCCGAACTTTCGTATTTATTGGCATAACTTTTTGTATCAAATAACCCGTCAACCTGCAATCCGATATTTAATAAGTTGACATTTTTGTCGTAATTTTCATAATAAAAAGGCTTTTCTAATACTTCTCTAGGTATATAATTTTGCCAATTAACAAAATCTCGGTCACCTCTAGTATCATAACTACCGCTACCATGTCTAGCTCCATTTTGATTTACCCAAGCGCCTCTAATAGCTGCGCCATATTTTTGCAATCTTTGGGGGGTAGCTAATATCTCTGAACGGGTTTGGAATTCCGAACCGTCTCGAAAAATACAATTATATTTTGATACAGTTGGTTTATTAGTGCTTTCTCTTAGGGGTATATTGTCAAAATATATACCTTTATCTATGCCGCCATCAGATAATCCAACAATATTCTCGTTGCTAGAAAAATCTTTAACAACCTGACCTGGGTCTAATCTTTGACCCTCATGATCTACCAATCCAGCAATTGGGCCTTCGCACAATAGATCCAAAGCTTCATAAATCTGAAAACCGACTTTACCAAACGCGGAAGACGGAGGCATCAAATAAGAAGGCTTCTCTCCTTTTGAACCAGCGATAGTTATCGCTTTTTTGCGTTGTAGGATTTTCTTATAGTAATTCATTATCCAAGATCCTCGCTAACAACGTTCGTGGCAATTATATTTGAACCAATCCGCAGCTCCCCATAAACCAAAGGAACAGGAAAACCTTGAATAGCGTTGTTTTGTAAATTTGTAAAAATATAACTAGAAGTGTCTATCTTTGTCTCTGTTGTCTGAGCCGATGTTTTCGGCAGCTCCACAGGAAAAAGAAGAGTCATAACGCCTTGTATTAACAAACCGATAGCAAGGTTAACTAAAAAACCCCCAACAGCAGCGAATCCTAAAGTAGTTGCAACTGCACTAACCGCATAAACTGCAACAGCAGCAGCAATCGCTCCAGCACCAGCGATTTCTGGGACTAAATGAATTTCATCAGGAGCCTCTTCTTTTGCATACTCCTCAATAGAGTCCCATTTTTGATTTGGTTTCTTCAAATTAACCATGTTGTAGCTCACTCCCTTGTGAAACAAAGAAAGAATATGTTCTCTAAATCCTGGGTTGTTTGCGTTTAAAGCCTTCACAACATCAATTAGTCTTTCTAATTTGAATGTATGATTTGCCCCAAATATATTTGCTAGTTCTCCGTGAATAATTATGTTAGTCATTTATTTCTTCCCTCAGCATATTTACACCGTTTTCTGGCCCTTTGAATTCAGGCATATGGAATAAATTGAATTTCTTAGTTTCTAAAGAATAAATCAAAAACGGATAAAGACAGTTCTTTGAATTTTGTATATCGTACTCAGACGGGTATTCTTCTGAATCTACATGAGTGTGAAATATAGCGACCAACTCATTACTTAAAGATCTCTTTAGAAAAGATATGGGGTCAACTTTAAAATAATCATCCTCATGAGAATGATTAATCATTTTTTCAAAAACCAGACTGCCATCTTTGTAAATAACAAAACCGCAAACCTCTCTCATAGGAGAGCTTTCCGAAAAGTCTATTATTTCGTTTATAAAGCTACTGTTTTGGTGAGTATTCATGTGTTCCTGGAAATCCTCCAAATCTTAAATTATTAGTATATCTAAATTTACAGTCAGATATTTTCTTTGAACATTCATCTTTTTGCCAATTTGCGGAAATTGACGGATTGGTTTCATTTCCAGACACACCGTCAGCCACACAAACGTAAAAAGTCTTTAATCTTTCTGCTGGTGCAGATAAATCCGTCTCTACATCGCTTCTGAGTATAAAATTCTCTATCTCTAGGAAGACATAGTCTCCTTTATTGTATGTGGTCAATCTCGACCATAAACCTTTATTGGTTATTGGCGCTACAACAGCCCCGTCAGCATCGGTAAAGTCTTGTGAATTTCCTGTCTTTTTTGGGGCTCCAGAATACCTACAGCCATGACCCCTGTATATCCATGTGCAATATCTAGCATAAACATTTCTGTTTGGCAAATAAACATTATCTAATTCAAAAACCGAAGAAAGTTCTAGTTCTACTAATTCTTTTGTTTCGGTTACTCTTCTATTTATATAAAAAGTTTGATCTGGCAAAAAAGAAGTCTCTGAGGCTGATGTCACTTGTTCAAAGACATTAAAAAATGGATTTTGCCCACCTTCAAAATTCACATCATCTAAAAATTTTGCAAATGTTCTTTTCCTAACTACTTTAGCTCCTATTAGATTATTATGAACTTTCAAATATTTTGAAATGGCGTAGTCTTTGTTTGAAAGTGTTATCCTTGGCCTAGGTAGCGTATTATCTCCAGCTGATTCAAATCCAGTAACTTCCAAAGGATAAGAAATATAAGGTTGCCCTTGCCAAATAACTTGGATATTTATACCTCTCTGTATCGGGGTTAATGCAAGAACACTATTCTGGTCTTCTGGCCAATCATAATAGATTAGATAAAACTCTATTAGCTGACTAGGCTCTAGGGATGTAGCCTCTCTTGCTGTATTTTTATTTATGCCTTGGCCCATAATTTACTTTACACTTTTAAATATAATATTATTATAAAGAATGTTGGACGAAATTAAAAATAAATTTTACAAATATCAAAAAAATATTTTTTCACTAATATCTTCTGTCAGTGAGCAAGAATACGAATTCATTCTAAATACTATCTCTTCAATTGCAAAAGAAGATATAGAAGAAAATGCTCATATTTCTGCGTACTCTTTCCCAATAACTATCAATAAAAATTCAAGTAAAATTAACTCTTCTAGAATTACCGTGGGGACGAAAACGAATTTTAAAGTTTTTCGTAAAAAAGCATTATCAATGCTTAGCTCTTTAAATATATCAGAAGTAGCCCCAAGAGGGTTTAATTGGTACGGTGTTGGGTGGGATATAGAAAATGACGAAATTAAAATTTATTTTCTTAAAAAAGATTTTTCTGAAATAGAATGTAAAGAATACCAAAGAAGCTCTGCATTAAAAATAAGAGAAAAAAAATATAAAATAGGGGAGACAATAACAAAAATGGAAAAGGACGGAGAAATAATAAAACAATTAAACACAAACCAAAGACAATTTGATCATGAAATTGCGAAAAAAATGATCGACCTGGGTTTTGCGGTAGATACGTACAGCGAATACGGCGACAAACTAACGATATACTTTGATTAAAATGAAGAAATTTACTTTTGGGGCTAATAAGAAGGTTAATTTTATACGCATTCCCAAAAACGCAAGTACATCGCTCTACAACCACTTCGGCGTAACAAATACAATTAGAGATAACTACCTCAGTGCAGACAATGAGATATATAAAAATACCTTTGCTCCATCTCATTGTCGCTTAGAATTTGCAATAAAAGAATTTGGCGAAAGAATTTTATCGCTTCCGACTTTAGCCGTTATAAGAAATCCTTACGATAGAATGGTCTCTATGTACTTTTTTGCCCAAAAAAACAAACTAAATGGGGTTTATGATACGGATTTTCAAAATTTTTTAGAATTCTGCGAGTTCTTTCAAGAGTTGTCCTCTGATCCTAATTTTTTTCACGCATGGAGCCAAAAATCTTTTATAGAGTTTGAAGGCAGTATTTCAATAGGTAATTTGATTAGGTTTGAAAATTTAGAAGTGGAGTTTGCTGAGTTTTTGCACAAACATAATTTAAAAAATTTTTATAAAAAAGCAGGAATTCAACTAAAAAAAGAAAACCAAACAAAGCACAAATCTTATCAAGAGTACTTTTGCCCCAAATCCAAAAACATTGTAAACAAAATCTGGGGAGAAGATGTTGATTATTTTAAATATCTGTTCTGACGTTTGAGTAAATAGAGTGTAATGTAATATATGGCAGACAGAAAAATATCGCAACTTACGGAACTAACTTCAGTTAACGCGGCAACTTACTTCTTGCCAGTTGTTGATACTAGCGCTGGGGAAACTAAAAAAATCGCCTTGGCTAATTTGCCGATGAGCGATGCTGCTATTGAGCGGTCTTACCCATACACTACGGACTTTATATCAGGAGTAGAGCAAACTAGAAACCTTACGAGTATTACCGAATTTGATGGGTATAAAAATACGGCGACCCTTACATCTATTTACGTTGGTAGTAATGCAACAAGCATCGGGAGTTACGCATTCTTTGGCTGCACTAGCCTGACGAGCACCACCATTCCCGACAGCGTCACCAGCATCGGGGATAGCGCATTCCGTGACTGCGCTAGCCTGACAAGCATCACCATTCCCGACAGCGTCACCAGCATGGGGTCTAAAGCATTCCAAAACTGCACTAGCCTGACGAGCGTCACCATCGGCAACGGCGTCACCAGCATCGGGAATTACGCATTCCGTCTATGCACTAGCCTGACGAGCGCCACCATCGGCAACAGCGTCACCAGCATCGAGTCAAGAGCATTCCAAAGCTGCTCTAGCCTGACGAGCATCACCATTCCCGACAGCGTCACCAGCATCGGCAATTTCGCATTCGCTGCCTGCTCTAGCCTGACGAGCATCACCATTCCCGACAGCGTCACCAGCATCGGGGATAGCGCATTCCGTGACTGCGCTAGCCTGACAAGCATCACCATTCCCGACAGCGTCACCAGCATCGGGTCTGACGCATTCCGTAACTGCACTAGCCTGACGAGCATCACCATTCCCGACAGCGTCACCAGTCTCGGGAGTTACGCATTCTATTCCTGCACTAGCCTGACGAGCATCACCATTCCCGACAGCGTCACCAGTCTCGGAGGTTCCGTATTCCGTGGCTGCGTTAACCTGACGAGCGCCACCATCGGCAGCAGCGTCACTAGCATCGAGAGCAACACATTCCGTGACTGCATTGACCTGACGAGCATCACCATTCCCGACAACGTCACCAGCATCAAGTCAAGAGCATTCCAAAGCTGCACTAGCCTGACGAGCGTTACCATCGGCAACAGCGTCACCAGCATCGAGTCTAACGCATTCCGTCTATGCACTAGCCTCACCACAATCAACTGCCTTGCTACAACTGCGCCCACTCTTGGTACTACTCCGTTCATTGGTGCAGCAGCTACAGAAATTCACGTTCCAGTAGGAGCAACAGGATACGGAACTACGTACGGAGGCTTGATAGTCGTCGAAGACTTGTAATCATTGTAAACCTATAATATTATGGCAAACAAAAAAATATCGCAACTTACAGAATTAACTTCAGCTAACGCGGCAACCGACTTCTTGCCAGTTGTTGACACTAACGCTGGAGAAACTAAGAAAATCGCCTTGGCTAATCTGCCGATGAGCGATGCTGCTACTGAGCAGTCTTACCCATATACTATTGACATCTCGACTACCTCAGTAGAGCGCACCCGAAACCTTACGACGATTGATGCTTCGTCTGGTTTCTCTTACACCAACCAACCAAGTAGCATTTACATCGGCGGCAATGTAACAAGCATCGGCAGTGACGCATTTGCGAGTAGTCCATTGACGAGCATCACCATTCCCGACAGCGTCACCAGCATCGGCAATTTCGCATTCTTTCTTTGCTCTAGCCTGACGAGCATCACCATCGGCAACAGCGTCACCAGCATCGGGAATTACGCATTCAATAGCTGCACTAGCCTGACGAGCGCTACCATCGGCAACAGCGTCACCAGCATAGGGACTCAAGCATTCTTTCTATGCTCTAGCCTGACGAGCATCACCATTCCCGACAGCGTCACCAGCATGGGGTCTAAAGCATTCCAAAACTGCACTAGCCTGACGAGCATCACCATTCCCGACAGCGTCACCAGCATCGGGTCTAACGCATTCCGTAACTGCTCTAGCCTGACGAGCATCACCATTGGCAACAGCGTCACCAGCATCGGGGCTTACGCATTCTTTCTATGCTCTAGCCTGACGAGCATCACCATTCCCGACAGCGTCACCAGTCTCGGGTCAAGAGCATTCCGTAACTGCACTAGCCTGACAAGCATCACCATTCCCGACGGCGTCACCAGCATAGGGTCAAGAGCATTCTATAACTGCTCTAGCCTGACGAGCGTTACCATCGGCAACAGCGTCACTAGCATCGGGAGTTACGTATTCGCTTACTGCGCTAGCCTGACGAGCATCACCATTCCCGACAGCGTCACCAGCATCGGGACTTACGCATTCTATTCCTGCACTAGCCTGACGAGCGTCACCATTCCCGACAGCGTCACCAGCATCGGGGATAGCGCATTCAATAGATGCACTAGCCTGACGAGCATCACCATTCCCGACAGCGTCACCAGTCTCGGGACTGGCGCATTCT
>OBMK010000443.1_pt1 | contig 39883 bp, 54 predicted proteins | sample 1539081 | NCBI WGS metagenome assembly OBMK01 (sample SAMEA3355528, study PRJEB22509) | marine metagenome | biome: marine; feature: river plume; material: water | place: USA | collected 2010-08-07 | depth 0.5 m | reverse complement strand
ATTGGTAAAGGTGTTTGGGAAGGCGATTGGAAAGATCCTAACTGTCCTAAAGCACAAAAGAAACGTGATGGTGTATTACGTTGGATGGATGCATATATGGACTACGGAATGATACTTGATATTCCGGCCTGGGTTGCACGTTCACCAGCAGGTGCAAAAGCAACTGGCATTAGTACGTATCAAGAAGCAGTAGTAGCAACACGTATTAACAACGACTATTGGATGAAACATAGAACAGGTGCTTGTAAGTTCCTTAACGTTTTGCAAGGTGAGAATCATGCAGACGCTGATGACTGGTATGAGCAAATGAAAGACTATTGCGATCCAGTTAAGTATCCAGACAATCACTTTAACGGGTGGTCAATGGGTGGTCAGAATATGTGTGATGTGCATTTAGTTCTAAAACGCTTAGTTACATTGCACTTTGATAACTTGTTACAAACAGGTGTACACGATGTAATGCACTTCTTAGGTACAAGTAAACTAGAGTGGGCTACGCTATTAACTGATATACAACGAGCTGTACGGAAGAACTATAATGAGAACTTTACTATTACCTTTGACTGTGCTAGTCCTTTCCTCGCAACCGCGAATGGACAAATCTACATTCAAAACGAAACTGAAGACAGAAGCAAATGGACGTATCGTATGGTGCCGTCAGTTGACGATAAAAAATATGCTACAGACAACCGTGGATTTAGAGACACTGTTATATCAGATGGGATATTTAAAAACTTTGAAGACTCGCCACTTACAGCCGAACTTAAAGTATCAGACGTTTGCACTTATGCTCCAGGCGATCTAAATAAGATAGGTAAAGAAGGAAAGACATCATGGGATTCATTTAGTTATGCTATACAAATGGGTCACAACGTATGGAGTCATATTAATGCCGTACAAGAAGCAAACAGGCAATATGATGCAGGCATTGTTCCTAAGATGCTTGTACAAGAAACATTTGACAGAGTATTCTTTAGAGATGTAGTAGAAGAAATATTTGCTATTGACAATCGAGAAGAAGCCCTAGCAAAGATTAATGAGTATTCGAAGTTCTGGATGGCTATTCCGGGTACTAGAGGTGCTATTGGCAAAAAAACTGTAAATGCCAGTACACACTTTAACGCATTATTTGATGTAGAAGAAACTGATGTAGTTGAAGAAGACGAATTAGATGAAACTAAATTGGAGAATCTCGAGGATGAGCAATTATGATAAAGTGGAAGACAAACTACGTTCCCACTACGAAGAATTAAAACGGAAACATCGAGAGCTTGACATTGAGCTTGAAACCAAGTATAATAATCAAACAGTGTCTGAGGAAGCTCGTAGAATGAAAACTATGAAACTTTATCTTAAAGACGAAATGCATCGAATTAATGCTTACTTGATACAAAAAGGCTTAGAATGAAACGAGATTACGAAAGTGGTGTAAGTGATACTCCTGTATTCTTTACAGGCGTAGAAGTTGAAAAGACTCCTGCGTTTGGAATGAAGACATTGTTTGTTACTGGCATTCAAGACTTTAACGAAGTAATGAAGTATTACAAAGAAGAACAATGCGAACATATCTTCTTTGGTGCTAATCATTCATATAATCCTAAGACAGCAGATGAGTATGACGATTGGGATATAGCAATCAAGGCGTATGTACAAGAAGGCATACTATGCAGTTTAGATATTCCAAGTACTTCTAATTTAGAATGGTTCTTAGAAGGCGGACTAATAGAGTATGAAAACTTTATTCCACAAATACGTGTTGTAGTACCTTATGTTAAACAGTGGAACTATAATACAATGGTTAAAATTGATGACAAAGACTTTAAAGCAAGTAACCCAGGTGTTTGGTGCCATAGCCTACACGACTTAATGGACAGAAAAAAGTTTACTGATTGGACAAAGTATGGCCTTGACAAAGTGATAAAAAGGTAGTATAATGAATGCAACAAATGAAAGATATTACGATTATATGATGCGTAGATCTAGAGAAGAGGATATAAAGATGGATAAACAAAATGCTATGAATAATGCAGAACGAAGTATTTGGGTAACCTTTAATAAAGAAGGTGTACATATGTACCCTGGTGCTGACACAGACCCTAAACTAGCAACCGGCGATTGGGATGACGTATCATTCCTTGGTATTCCACATCGTCATATTTTTCACTTTAAAGTTCGTATCCAGGTATTCCACAACGATCGAGACATTGAATTTATTCAATTTAAACGTTGGATGCAAAGATTGTATGACGTCGAAGGCGTACTAGAACTCAACCACAAGAGCTGTGAAATGATTGCAGATGACTTGTATCAAGAAATTTCTACAAAATACCCAGGCCGATTTGTAGAAATCAGCGTAGCTGAAGATAATGAAAACGGCTGTTCTATTTACTACCCGAAACCCTAGTGCTATTAAAAAGAGAGAAACAAAAATGGCAATTGAATTTAATCGTAATGCGTATAATAGAGTATTTAACGACTTGGATAAATTCCGCGACTACTGTCGCTTTGAAGGTAAGGTCTTTAATGAAAAAGATCTTTATAAAGAAGATGCACCTGTTTGGATTGCATATAACAAATACCAAGGATGGTTACGTGCAAAAGCCCGTAAAAATTTAAGGAAAAACTAATGACTATATACATTGTAGATATCGAAGCAGTTGACACCCGCTATACTAAGCAATGGAAGGAACACCTTCCTAAACAAGTGCGCCGAGCTACAAATGAAGAAGTCACTGTAATAAGTGGAGGAGAAGTACCTCAGGCAACTACGCCTGGGGCTTTCCTTAACTTTGCAGGCACAAATAATTACAAGTCACAACAGATGTTAGAAATTAGCAGATTATTTGCTAATGGTGAAATTAAAGACGAGGATTATTTTTTATATACAGATGCTTGGAACCCTACAGTTATTCAATTACGCTATATGGCAGAACTATTAGGCGTTAACGTTCGAATTGGTGGGTTATGGCATGCAGGTAGTTATGATCCACAAGACTTCTTAGGCAGACTTATAGGTAATCGTCCTTGGGTACGCCATGCTGAAATGTCAATGTATGAATGTTATGATGATAACTTCTTTGCAAGTGACTTCCACATTGATATGTTTACAGATGTATTTGACGAAGACTATGCAATAGACTGGGACAAAATAAATCGTGTAGGCTGGCCTATGGAATACTTAAAAGGTAGTTTACAACAATATCAAGGAATGGAAAAACGTGATATTATTTTATTTCCGCATAGAGTTGCTCCAGAAAAACAAGTTGATATTTTTCATGATTTAAAACAAGCACTACCGCAATACGAATTTATTGTATGTCAAGAACAGATGCTTACAAAAAATGATTATCATAATTTGTTAGGTGAAGCTAAACTTGTGTTCAGTGCTAACTTACAAGAAACATTAGGTATTAGTTGGTACGAAGGTGCAGTAGTAGACGCTATTCCTATGGTTCCTGACAGATTAAGCTATAGTGAAATGGCACTACCACAATTTAAGTATCCAAGTGAATGGACTACTTCTTATAAAGCATACTTACAACATAAAGACGAAATTATAAACCAAATTATAGAGTATATGGAAAATTATGATGATTACTTGCCTGTAATACGCAAGCAAGTAAATACACTTAACAAAGAATTTTTTAGTGGTGACGAACTTTATAGGGCAATATCAGATGGGTGATGACAGTTACACAATTACTATCGGTAAAGCTACTGGTGGACTTAGTTATGTAGAGCCTACTTACAATTTTGACGATTTAATTGCAGACAGCGGTACTATTACTATTGACACATCAACATATAGCATAAATGATTCGGTTATATCAAATGATTATATTACTATAACAGAACCAGAGGCTCACAATGTGTACGACATTAACGAAATAGAAGAAATGTGTAGCGAATATCCTGCATTAGCAAAAGCATACGAAAACTTTAGGACAATGTACGATATGGTATTACAAGATTATAAAGGTAAACAAAATGATTAAGAAACATTACTATAGCTGGACCGATGTAGAACGTATGTGCGTCAGTATTGTAAATCAAATGTATAAGGACAATTGGCGTCCTGATTACATTGTAGGTATTACAAGAGGTGGCAACGTACCTGCTACTATTATCAGTAACATGACTGGCATACGTTGTGAAGCACTTAAAGTAAGTCTACGAGACGATGCTAGTGAAAGCGAATCTAATTGCTGGATGGCTGAAGATGCATTTGGTTACAACGATGGTACAAAAGTAACAGCAGGTCCATTAGAAAAGAAAATTCTTATTGTTGATGATATTAACGATACAGGTGCAACATTTAATTGGATTACAAAAGACTGGCAAGCAAGTTGTTTGCCTGATGATCCTAAATGGAATCGTGTATGGGGTAATAATGTAAAATTTGCGACTCTTACAGATAATTTAGCAAGTGAATCAATTAATCCAATTGCATACACTTGTCACGAAGTAAATAAAGCTGAGGAGGACGTCTGGTTAGTTTATCCTTGGGAAAACGTAGGAGTATACTAATGGATAATATTGATAGAATGGATCTTTTTCCAGTACCTATTTTTGGTGCTGAATTTGATAAAGCTGAAGAATTAAGAAAATCTATGATGCCGGTATTAAAAGGCATCGAAGATAATGACGATAACCCTCATGTGTATAGTGCAAATGGTTATACTAACTACAATCCAACACAACAAATTATTGAACGTCCTGAGTTAAACGATTTACGTGAGTTTATTGGTGATGTTGGTTTAGAAGCAAATAAAACTATTGGATTAAGAAATAATTTAATGTTTACTGGCAGTTGGTTTAGTATTAATAGATTGTATAGCACACATATGCCACACAATCATATTCCAAGTACATGGAGCGGAGTATACTATGTACAAGCAGACGAAGAAGATGGAGTATTAAGTTTCATTGATCAAAATAAAGAAAGTAATTGGCCCTGGGCTAATGGCATTGAAACTAATGCATATTCAACTACACAATTTAGTATTAAGCCAAAAACAGGAAGGCTAATTATCTTTCCTGCATACTTACAACATATGGTCGGTGAACAAAAACAAGATACTGAAAGAGTAACAATTAGTTTTAATCTTTCAATAACAATGGACGAAATGAATGGATAAACCTTGGACTGATGTATTAATAGATACAAAAGATTTTACAGTCTATAAAGACGGCTATCCAGTTACAGAAGGACATGTTCTTTTTGTGCCGAGAGAAGAAAATTGGAAGTCTATGACGAAATGTTTCGAAGCCGCATACAAATGGGGTTACGATTGGGTTGAACGTGGTTATTGTGATGCGTTTAACATTGGACAAAATGTAGGAGAATCAGCAGGGCAAACTGTAATGTATCCACATGTCCATCTAATTCCCCGAAGAAACGGGGATATGGAAGACCCAAGAGGAGGAGTGCGACATGTTATTCCTAGTAAGGGCAATTATAGAAAGGAAGAGCAAGAATGAAGGTTGGTGATGTAATCATTAATGCGGCCAAGAAACAAGCAGAAGGCGAAGTTGCAGTTCATTTAGCTAACATAGAGGTTTATAAAACTATGCCTGCAGGTATTGGTGAACACTCAGATGTTACTGAAGCAGTAATAGCAGAGCTTGATAAATTAGCCGCGGCACAAGACCGTATCGATATGATTGAAAAATACTTTAATGGGTAGAACACTATTTTTAGGTGATAGTCATACATGCGGGTACGACACTCTACCAGGGTTTATAGGCCCTGGTAGCTTTAGCGTATGGCAAGAAAATAATTATGCAGAAATATATGCAAAGGAATACAATAAAAATGTTGTTGTGTATGCAATGCCTGGTAGTAACAATAGAGCATATTCAGACTGGCTAGGCAGTATGTTTAAAAAGTACGATGATATCGACGAAGTATTTGTACTACTAAGCAGTATGAATAGATTTATGTTAGGACACAATCAAAAACTATTAGCTGACACTGTTCCGATTGATCAGTTTACACACTTTGAAGGACAATCTGAAGACGGTCTTAGTGATAGGTATTTAGATGCAACTACTGTAGGTGATTACTTTCAACTATATCAAAAGCCAATTGAACAAGATTACAGTAACTTTCCTGGTATTGAATTTAGTTATGAAACTGGACTAACTAAGCCTGATTTGAGAGAGTCAACTTACATGGAAATTAAAACATTTTTTGAACTTAATACACACTTAGAACAACGTGACTTTTTTAAAGATGTATACACATGGGATAATATGTGTGCTGATAGAAACATTCCAGTATATCTTTTTCAAATGAGAGAAAGACTACAGTTTCCAAAAGATCTCGACTTTTACGGCAAGTTAAAAGCTACAACAGTAGCAGAAACTAGCGTAGAAACATACTTTAAGAAGAAGAATCTTAATCCTGATAAGTATCATACTGACGATGGCGAACATTATAACAAACAATTTCATCATTTAATTGCTACAAAATTTTTAAAACACTTGACAAAGACCTAAATATAGTATATAATAAACTATACAATGGAGTTAAAATATGAAATTAAGATATAGCGAAGCATTCTATTCTGTACAAGGTGAAGGTAAATTTGTAGGAGTACCTAGTGTGTTCTTACGTACCTTTGGTTGTAACTTCCGTTGCATGAACTTTGGCCTAGATAGAAGCGAGCCAATGCGTGATGTAAAACAAAAAACAGGTATTATACACAATCAAGAAGTACAAGGCTTATTAGATAGTGATATACATAACACTACTAAAGAGTTTAATGACTTACCAATTATACACACAGGATGTGATACATATGCAAGTATCTATCCTGAATTTAAAAAATTTAATAGACAAGCTACAGTTGAAGAAGTTGTAGAACATTTACTTTCACTTACTCCTAACGGTAAGTGGACACAAGATAACGGCCAAGACATACACTTAATTATGACAGGCGGCGAACCGTTGTTGGCGTGGCAACGATTGTACGTAGAACTATTTGAACATCCACGCATGCAGGATTTAAAAAATGTTACATTTGAAACAAACACTACACAAAACTTACACGATGATCTCTACAACTATCTCAACGACAACGACAGGATTACTGTCACATGGTCATGCTCCCCAAAACTTAGTGTTAGTGGAGAACCTTGGGATACTGCTATTAAACCTAAAGTTGCTCATGAGTACAGTCTTGTGGACGGCAGTGACTTGTATCTCAAGTTTGTTGTCGCTGATCGTACTGATATTGAAGAAGCTGGTAGAGCTGTTGACGCTTACCGCAAAGCAGGTGTGGAATGTCCTGTGTATCTTATGCCGTTGGGCGGCAGGAGCGAAGAATATAACCTCAATGTTCAAGAAGTCGCAAACATATGCATGGAAAAAGGATGGCGGTTTACACCCAGACTACACATCAGTCTCTTCGGAAACGCATGGGGTACATAAGAACAGTCAGTTGGAAAAGGCTATGAAGGCACCAATTGATCAAGACGCAATAAGGAAGGCAGGATGGTAAATATGAAATGGTTAGATAAACTAACAGGCAAGAAACAAAAAACTGAAGTAAAGCAAGAAAAAGAACTAACTTCAGAAGAACAACGCAGAGCTATTCTTGATAAAGAAAAAGAAGAAGCAACTGCTAAAGGCGAAGCGTGGGTTGCAGTACTAGATACACAAGTAAATCCAGAGAATATTCGAAACGGGTTCTTTGAGATCGATTGGAACAATCAATTTATTGAAGAATTACTTGATGTAGGTTATACCGGAGAAACAAACGAAGAAATTGTTGATCAATGGTTTAGAACTGTTGTATCACAAATGCTTGAAGAAGAAGGACACAGCACAACAGATAGAGGTGCTGGTTATGTTAATGTAGTTCCGCTTTCAAAAGGCAAAAGCGAAGTAAGTTAATGGTTGACAAATCGTATATAATCGTATATAATCGTATATATAAACAACAATAGGCAAACTAATGGCAACTTATATTCTAGTAGATACAGCTAACACATTTTTTCGTGCTAGGCATGTAGTACGTGGCGACATTGACACTAAGGTAGGTATGGCAATGCATATTACACTTAGCGGTGTTAAGAAAGCATGGCGTGACTTTAATGCTGATCATGTTGTGTTTTGTTTAGAAGGACGCAGTTGGCGCAAAGACTTTTATGAGCCTTACAAACGTAATAGACAAGTAGCACGTGATAAGATGACTGTAACTGAGTCAGAAGAAGACAAAGTGTTTTGGGAAATCTTTGACGAGTTTAAAGACTTTGTTACAGAGAAGACTAATTGCACTGTTATGCGACATCCGCAACTAGAAGCAGATGATCTTATTGCTGGTTGGGTACAAGCACATCCTAATGACAATCATGTTATTATTAGTACTGACGGTGACTTTGCACAACTAATTGCTCCTAATGTAAAGCAGTATAACGGCATACAAAACACTATCATTACACACGAAGGTTACTTTGATGATAAGAAACTAGAGCCAGTAATTGATAAGAAAACTAAAGAAGCTAAGCCTGCACCCGATCCTGCATTTATGTTGTTTGAGAAGTGTATGCGTGGCGACACTAGTGACAATGTGTTTAGTGCTTACCCTGGTGTACGCAAGAAAGGTACTAAGAACAAAGTAGGTCTTATTGAAGCATTTGCAGACAAGGACACTAAAGGCTACAACTGGAATAACATGATGCTACAGCGTTGGGTAGATCATGAAGGTGCAGAGCATCGTGTACTAGATGACTACAATCGTAATGTTGTACTGTGCGACTTATCTGCACAGCCCGGTAACATTAGAAGTATTATTAATGACGTTATAGAAGATAATATGACGCCTAAAGAAGTGACGCAAGTAGGCATGCGTCTTATGAAGTTTTGTGCTAAATGGGATATGCAACGTATTGCAGACCAGGCACAACAATTTGCAGAACCATTACAAGCGAGGTATCCACAGTGACAATAAAAGCAAAAGAAGTTTTAAAAGGTAAATTTTGGATTGTTGAAGAAAACGGCAACAAAGTAGGTACTCTTAGTGCGGCTGAAGAATGTTATACTTTTAGTTGTGCAACAGGTGTAGAAGTTTTTAGTAGTTTTACTCAGCTTAAAGAGAAATTAGGCAAAGTTAATTGGACTGCTGGAGATGCTCCTGTAGACGGAGAAAAAGATTGTCACGGTTATCCAACTAGCTGTATTCCGTATAATCCAATGTATGACGTTAAGAATAAACTACCATTGTTTACTAAAAGTAATAAAAGTAAAAGTTTATACTGTGGTGGATATTACTGTATTGAATTTGAAAAAGGTTGGGTTAAAAGTTTTTGTCCTAAATTAATTACTATTGAACGATATAACTATAGTGGACCTTTTAAGACAGATATTGAAATGCGAACGGAGTTAAGTCGTGTCAACAACCTCTGAGCCATTAAACACTAGTGCAATACAAAATTTTATTCAACAAGTAAAAAGTGCAGAAACTAGTAATGCACGAGAAGTAAAACTAACTATACAACAATCTAAAAATCTTGCATATACTTTAGGTATTGTAATGTCAAGATTACATGGCGATTTAGAAATGTTTGTTAAGCAAAATGCTTCTGCGCCAGACGAAGAAATAGAAGTACAGTTAGATGGTGGCACTAATTGGAAGTAAACTACTAACTTAATGGTCTAAAAGAGATAAATATATGCGTAGTTAATTAAAAGGAACGCATATGAGTAGACCAAAACCTACGATAATACTGGAACATATTAATAAAAAAACCTATCGTAGTGAGCAAGTTTTAGTAGCAGAAGCAATATGGTCAGTCTTTTACAAGAACGAACCATTCAATCTCAAAAGCTCTAACATGCTTACAAACTATCCAGGACCTAAATATAAAAAGGTTTCATTTTCTAATCCAGGACATGCACACAATCTAGCTAAAAAATTAAACGATATGTTTGATTGCGAAGACTTTGCTGTACATAAACTAACTTCGGGCGAAGTAGTAACCGAAGAATGAACTGGAAAGTTACATACACTAAAATTTTCTTAAAACAACTAAACATCGCTATTAGCGAAGCAACGTTGAAAGAATATATTCCTGTTTGGTGGCAAAATAATAGATCAAAAGAAACAGGCGGCCTAAGACTTACTGACGAAGGCATACGTGTATTAACTGACGATGTACAATTATCTACATACGATGTACCATTTCCTAAAGACTTTGAACTTACAACTAATACGATTATTTGGTTAGATCAATTCATTGACTGTCCTTGGTGGTTAGGTAGACACGGAATTGTTGTTACGGACGAAAGAAAAGCAGTCGAATTAAGTCTTTTTAGCGGAGATGTTCGTAAATACGGAATAACAAAAGCATTAAATAGGCAAAATAAAGGTTGACTTCTTGTACAAAGATGTTATTATATATGTATAGTTAGAAACTAGGCACTGATAACTTAACACAAGGAATGCAAATATGGAAAATTTAGTAGTACGTCAAGTTAGCCCAAATGGGGCAAAGAAAAGCATTAAACGAGCTTTTACAAAGAAACGTCCAATCTTTTTATGGGGACCTCCAGGTATTGGTAAGTCAGAAGTAATTGAACAAATTACTGATGAACTTGGAGATAGTAAACTAATTGATATTCGTTTATCACTATGGGATCCTACAGACATTAAAGGTATGCCGTATTATAGTGCAAACGATAATACAATGAAATGGGCACCGCCAGCAGAACTTCCTACAGAAGAAGAAGCGGCGAAATACAAATGGGTTGTAGTCTTTTTAGACGAAATGAACTCTGCGGCGCCAGCAGTACAAGCGGCGGCGTATCAGTTAATTCTTAATCGTCGAGTAGGACAGTATAAACTACCAGACAATGTATTACTTGTGGCGGCAGGTAATAGAGATGCTGACAAAGGTGTTACATATAGAATGCCTGCTCCGTTAGCAAACAGATTTGTTCACTTAGAACTTCGTGTTGATTTTGACGATTGGTTTCAGTGGGCAGTACAGAACAATGTACACAAAGACGTTGTAGGTTACTTAACTTTTGCTAAGAAAGACTTATACGACTTTGATCCGAAATCACCGAGTCGTGCTTTTGCAACACCTCGTTCATGGACGTTTGCGTCTGATTTGATCGAGGACGACGACGATGAGACTACTACTGATTTAATCAGTGGTACAGTTGGAGAAGGTTTGGCTGTCAAGTTCATGGCTCACCGCAAAGTAGCGGCGAGTATGCCTAATCCAACTGAAATACTAGCAGGGAAAGTAAAAGAGCTGAAAACTAAAGAAATCAGTGCCATGTATTCCTTAACAGTTTCACTCTGTTATGAGTTAAAAGAAGCATCAGACAAAGGCGATAAAAAGTTTGATGACAAAGTTAACAACTTCCTGCGATTTGCAATGGATAACTTCGAAACAGAATTAGTTGTAATGGGTATACGCCTTGCTATTACACAGTATCAACTTCCAATCGATCCAGACGAAGTTGAATGTTTTGATGAATTCCATGAGCGTTATGGAAAGTACATACAGGCCGCAAACGGTCAATAATGTATAAAGGTAGGGTGTTCTTTTGCACCCTACCTGTCCATTTAGGTTGACATATAGTGTAAAGATGCTATACTATATAAGTAATAAGGAGAACATGGCAATGACAATAGATACTAAAGGCTTTACACCAGTAGAACTTACAGACGAACAACTTGCCGAAATGCGAGAAGAAGTACACGATCGTGTAATTGTTGCTCGAGTAGGACTATTACTTAGACATCCATTCTTTGGTAATATGGCAACACGTATGGCAGTTAAATCATGTGATGATTGGTGCCCTACTGCCGCAACAGATGGCAAAAATCTTTACTACAATACACAATTTTTCAATATGCTTACAAACAAACAAATTGAATTTGTTATTGCACATGAAATATTGCATTGTGTATTTGATCATATTGTAAGACGTGAAGATAGAGACGGCCAAATATATAATATTGCATGTGACTACCTAGTTAATAACTGTCTTGTAAGAGATAAAATTGGCGAAGTTGTAACACAAATTAAAATCTTTCAAGATTTTAAATACGACAACTGGAGTTCAGAACAAGTATACGACGACATATTTGAAAAATATGACGATGAAGAACTTAAACAACTTGGAGAACTATTAGACGAACATATCGATTGGGAAAAGTCAGACGATAATGGTAAAGATAAAAAGGGCAATGCACCAGGTGCAACTGGAGATAAAAAAGGCAAAGGGCGACCTACATATACTAAAAAAGAATTAAAAAAGATACGTGATGAAATTAAAGAAAGTATGATTTCGTCTGCACAAGCCGCAGGAGCAGGCAACTTACCAGGTGAAGTAGCACGTATGATCAAAGATCTTACAGAACCTAAAATGAACTGGCGTGATCTTATTAGACAGCAAATACAAACAACTATACGTAATGACTTTACCTTTCAACGTACATCACGTAAGGGTTGGCATACAAATGCAATTATTCCAGGTATGAATTTTATGGAAACAATTGATATTTGTGTTGCTATAGATATGTCAGGATCAATTGGAGATATACAAGGTAGAGATTTCTTAAGCGAAATACAAGGTATTATGGAAGAGTATCCAGAATATAATATTAAAGTATGGTGCTTTGATACTAAGGTTTATAACGAGCAAGACTTTAGTCCTTCTACAGGCGAAGATTTACGTGACTACGAAATTATGGGCGGTGGCGGAACAGACTTTATGGCTAACTGGACTTACATGAAAGAACAGGACATTCAGCCTAAAAAGTTTATTATGTTTACAGATGGATATGCTTGGGATAGCTGGGGTGATCCAGACTACTGTGATACACTATTTGTGATACATTCTAATAGGGATAAGAGTCTTGAAAGTCCTTTTGGTGTATCTGTACACTACGATGAGGCGGCATAAGTGCTAAAAGAACCTAATCCTTTAAATATTTACAAATTAAGAACCTTACAAGTACCTCCACCGCATTTTGAATATTGTAGTATGCCAATGACATACAACTTAACAGAAGCAATGTCTACATGGGTACATGATAATCTTAAAGGTAGATATTACATAGGATCAACTATTGATCAAAACTATAAAACTGTTTTAAAAATAGGATTTGAAGAGCCAAAAGAATTAAGTTATTTCATGTTGGCGTGTCCACTTTTAAAGTACAAATAAATAAAGTACGCATATATATAATATAGGAGTTAAAATATGAGCGAAAAAACCGAAACTACAGAAGAAGTAAAAACTGAAACACCAGTTGCAGATGCGGCTACAGAAGGTCAAGCACCTGCAGATCTTTCTGTACAAGACTTACAAGCACTTAAAATGATTATTGATGTTGCTAGTTCGCGTGGTGCATTTAAGCCAAATGAAATGGTTCAAATTGGCCAAACTTATAATAAATTAGACGGATTTTTAGCGGCAGTTGCCGCTCAACAACCAAGTCCAGAAGGAGCATAATATGGCGGCAAATATAAAACACGTTGGTAGACTAAAGACCAACAATAGAAAAGCAATCGTAGCATTTAGAGTTATTCCAGAGGATCCTTTAAATTGTTTAGTAGTAATGACAGAAAGTCTCGAAGCAGGCGATCATGATGCATTAATTAGTCTAGTTGATAGTACAACTGGTCAAACAGAATACGAATTAGGTTCAGCAATGATGAGAACTAAACTACCAGATGGTTCTAATATGCTTGCACGATTTAGTGCAACTGGTAAGCTAATGAAGATGCCAACTAGTGAAATTGAAATGACACCAAACTTTCAATCTAGTGTAAATCTTGCAGAGCTTAATCAAATTATGGCAGATAATAAAGGCGTAACTGTAGCAGATCTTGCTGTTAAAGATCCAAATCAAACTACTACAGAAACTGCACCAGTAGCACCAGTAGCACCAGCAACTAATGTTGCTCCAGAGATGACTGCAATGGATGAAGCACTTAATACTGCAGAACAGCCAATGACTGACGAAGTGATGGCGGCTAGCTTAAGAAGCCAAGCTGATGCAATGTTTAAAGAGGCCAAGTCTCTACGCGAACAAGCTGAAGAACTTGTTCCGACTAAGCGTAAGACAAAGTCTAAAGAAAGTGCCTAAAGAAGGAAAGCTACACCCCGACCTAATTAAACATTGGCCAGAAATATTCAAAGACATAGATGTTAGATCAATTCCATTAGAGTATCTTAATGCAGTATATGTTACATTTGATGACGGTAAAGTATGGGCTATTGAATTAGATGAAAATGCTAATAAAGATGCTAAACCAGAAGATATTGAGTACGGATTAGAAGAATTATTAGATCAATACGAAGACGTCATTGAAAATGTTGATTTTAGAATAAACACTAAAAAAATTAAACATGATATGCAAAGAAGAACAAAACACTTCCTAAAGAAAGGAAAGTAATTCTTTACGAAAAGATAAATACTGTTAGTAATAGATTATCAGGAGTTACCAAATGAGTTTACGCATTAGAAGAGGTACAGACAGCCAGCGCCAAGGAATTACTCCGCTAGAAGGCGAGCTGATCTACGCAACAGACACCAAAAAGCTATATGTAGGAGATGGATCCACAGGTGGTGGTATTGTTGTTGATTCTTCTGCTGGCACATCAAATTTAAACGACTTAGCTAATGTTACAGCACCAAGTCCAAATGTTAACGATGTCATTAAATGGAACGGTTCTAATTGGATTACAGCGGCACAAAATGCGGCCGCAATACTTAATGATTTAACTAATGTTAATATATCTGGCATCAAAACTGGCGATTCATTATTATGGAACGGTACTGCATGGGTTAATGGCATGCCTAGTGGCGATGGTAGTAATATGAACATTAATGTTGTTGGTGATGACAGTTCAGTCATAGTTAACAGTTCTACTAGAACTATTAATGCACTAACTGTTACTGCTAACTTAGTAGGTGACCTGTTTTCTGAAGATGGTACAAGTAAAATTATTAGTAATGGTAGTACTGCAGGACAAGCTATATTTACAGGTGACTTAGAAGGTAACGTAAATGGTAGTGTGTTTACAACAAATAGTACAAGGATTATTGACGGCGACACTGCTAATATTGTTGGGCAAAGCATTACTGCAAATGCAGGATTTATTGGTGATGTAAATGGTGACTTAACTGGTACAATTAATGCAACAGGTGTATTAGATGGCGACTTAATTGGTAGTGTATTTGCAGACGATTCAAGCATTGTAATTGATTCTGTAGGTAAAAAAATATACGGTGATTTAATTGGTACAGTTGCAGGTGATGTAAATGGTGACTTAACTGGTCAAGTTGTAGGTAGTCTAACAGGTAATGTTGTAGGTAATTTAACAGGTAATAGTACAGGTACACACTTAGGTGATGTACAAGGTAGTGTATTTGCAGACGATAGTTCATTAGTAATCGACGGAGTATCTGGTAGCTTTGTAGGAGGAATTAATACTTCAGAAACTGCAAACTTTGAAGAAAATACACAAATGTTTAGAAATGTTCCTTCTAGTGGAACTAGAAAACAACTATCTGTATATTCAAATCAACACGGAGCGTTTTCTCAAACAGCTATGAATATCACCAACACTGGTGATACTGCTGTAGCAAACGAATTAGGCTTCTTTAAGGTACGTGGCCCAGCAGACGCATTTACAGCTACGCAAGCAAGTGATAGCTTAGGCGGTGTAAGTTGGTCTGCATATGATGGTTCAGCGGTACAAGTTGGTAATAGTATAAAGTCAGAGGTTGTAAGTATATCAGCAAACAACCTTGCGGCAAAGATGTGTTTTTATGTTAGAAACGGTTTAATTGCTACATATGTAAAGAAAGCAGAATTGTCAGAAACTGGTGTATTTAAAGTTGATACCGTAGACTCATTTACAGCTGATGCTGATTTAACTCTAAGTGCTAACGGCACTGGTAATGTTAAAATTGTAGGCGGTTTATTTGGTGACGTACAAAGTCTTAGTGGACCAGGTGCAATTAGTGTAACAACACTACACACGGAAATAACAACAACTGGTACAGATGCATACACATTAGCTAATGGTACAGCAGGTCAAATTAAAACAATCGCAATGATTGTTGATGGCGGTGATGGAACACTTACTCCGACTACACTTGCAAACGGATCAACAATTACATTTAACGATGCTAACGATAGTGTTACAATGATTTATGGTACTAATGGTTGGCAAGTACTTGCATTACAAGGTGCTATTGTAGCCTAAGTAAACAACTTACCAGAATTATAAAGTTCAAATATCTCAGGACCTTCTAGGTCAGTTGTAAACTGACAATTAAATCTGTAATCATCTGTATCGTTTACTGCATTGTGATATTCTTGTAGATTAAAAATTACAGGAAGATTATGACTGTAATCAACACTACACTGTAATTCAAATACAGCATTGTCATAGTCTGAGTAACTTCCTTCTATTAATTTAAAGAAATTAGTTGGTCCATATACGCTCATATCAAACGGATATATCGGAAAGTTTATTAGTGTAACTCTAGGCGGAAGCCCTTCTACTTTTCGATCAGTATGTATCTTACCATCTGTATAAGGTGTTTGTCCTAGTATTTCATATGAAACTGGTATATTAAAACGTTTGCCAACTTCGTCCATAAGTTTTGTAGGAATTAAGTTACGTGGACAGAACCAATTCCAATCATATTTTCCGTACTTATTATGTCTATAATTAGCACTTCTGATATAATCTTCAGCATTAGATAAAATATTATCTGCAAGTTTTTTGCGTGTTTCAGGTGTAAAATTTATACCTTCTACATACTTAAAATACGGCTCCATCTTTTATATCCTTTCTAATTTGTTGTGCAAAAATTATATGACTAAGTTTACCTGGATGTTTATCATCTGTTCCGTAGTCATGTAACTCCATTTTATGCTTTTTAGTATTTACAAATGTATAGCAACTTAAATAATCTAAATAGGTAATATTATTTTGTTTTGTATATAACCTAGCATAATCCTCGTACAAGTAAAAATCTTGTTCAGCATGATAATCTGAAAAATACTTTTTATATAATGTACTATCAGAATCTTTCCATACTCCGATATGTTTAAAGTTATTTTCGCCTTTTAACCAACAATATCGTGTTATTTCAGGCCATGCTACAATACAAACATCATCTTTTTCAAATTTAAAATGTCGCATTGCATGTATAATATAACGTCCACTACATCCTATTTCAGCACAATTTACAACTTCACAGTCTAATAATAGTCCTAATTCTTTTGGCCAATTAGTGCTACATGCTTCGCCAACAGTATTAGAACAACCAAATGCTACAATTCTATTTACGGCCAATATAATACATCCTTCTACCCATGTCTAATGCTACATTATCGCCTGTAGCAAACCATTCATCATATATACTAGTTGGTCCTTTAACATAAAGTTCTTGCTTTACTATTTTCCAATCGCAATAATAGGTATCTCCCATAATAGTATAATCATCTGGTGATCGTTGTTTAACATACTGTACTTTATCCATACTATCAAATTCTATATTAATAGTAATTGGTCCTATTTCGCTCATTCCCCAATTAGGTTGTACAATAGCCCCTTTACTTACAAAAGCTTCTATCATTTCCCAACTAACAGGATCGCTTCCGCCTAGTATACGCTTACCAGTAAGATCACAATCTTTAAATCCTTTTGTATTCATTAATGCAGTCATTTGGGCAGGCGCTAAAAATGTATGTGTATAATCTACAAAGTCTTTAAGGAAAGAATAAGGATTAAATTTAATTACAGTAAAATCTGCACCTATACTATAAGCAGGTAATGTTTGTGTTAATAACCCTCCTGCATGTGTCATACGAGTCACTGTAAGCACCTTAGAGCTTCGTACAAGCTGTTGTGCATCAATAGCAACATCAATGCAAGCCTGCAAGTTATCAGGCGTTCTAAGAACCATCTTAGGTTCACCTGTAGTACCACTACTGCTTATTTCTACACCGTTTTTAAGTATATGTGCATAATCTATCATTGTTCGTACCTTGCTAAACTATTGTTTATTTGATTATTTACACGTACAAAATTTGTACGTTTGTGTAACTGATCTATATGTTCTGCACCCACATATGTACATACACTTCTTAAACCACCTTGTATCTGCTTTATAACGCTTGTAATTGACCCTTTACAAGGTATTAACAAATCTCTACCTTCGTTAGGTCTATACTCTTGTTCTGTTGGCTTTGTACGATTATACATAGTTGTACTGCCTAATCCGTAAAAGTTTACATATTTTTTACCATCTATTTCTACAATATTGTCGCACTCTTCTGACTTAGAAACCATACCAGCTACCATAACCATTTTAGCACCAGCGCCGATTGCTTTGCAAACATCGCCAGCAGTGACACATCCTCCATCAGATATAATATTAACTCCAAATTTTTGTGCTTCTGTATAGCAATCTATAATAGCACTTAGTTGAGGTATACCGACACCAACTTCTGAACGTGTTCTACAAGCGGCTCCGCTACCAACACCTATTTTTACAAAAGTAGCACCTGCTTTAGCTAATCTTTCTATAGGACTTGCTGTTGCTACATTGCCAGCACATATTTGTATATGTGGAAATTTTTCTCTATATAGTTTTATTGTATCAATCATACCTTGCATATTAGCATATACATTTGCAATGTCAACATTAATAATTCCTATGTCAGGAAACTTAGTTACAACTGCTATTGTCTTTTCTATATCCCAAGACTGTACACCGCTTGTAATAGCTATAAACCGCTTGTCCTGCATAGTTTCTAACTCTGCTATATGTTGCTCCGCAGTATATTCTTTATGTATAAATGTAAACACTCGCATTGGTGTTAGTAGTTTAGCAATCTTATAAGTACCAGTGCTGAGCATATTTGAGACTACTACAGGTACCGCAGTAGTGTCTAACCAATCAATTTCTATATTAATTTTTTTGCGTGTAAGGGGATTATTGCTTATACAAGGCTCTATAAGTACATCACTAAAATCTAATTTAATATCGTTCATCTTGTTCTTTCAAGTAACATTTGATAACACGGATATACTTGCCATCCATCTTGTGCAGGTAATATATCATTTCTAAAAAATCTTTGTTTGTATCCTCCTGAAAACAATGCAAATTCTTTATCATGCATAAAAGGCGGAGAATACAACGTTCCACTTAACGGATTTTTTTTATTAATAGATCTACTTTGCTCACCTATATAAAGTCCACCTATTTTTAAAACACTATCTAATTTATTTCTATACTCAAGTAACTGTTCTTTAGGCCAACAATGTAGAAATCCAAAATCTAAAACAACATCAAATGTTTGATCAGTCCAAGTAGTTATTATTACATCTTGTTGTATAAAAGTTGCATCACATAATTTTTTTGCTTGCTTAATTGCTACAGCTGACGAATCTAACCCAATAACAGTATGTCCATTATCGACTAGGAATTTACTATTTCGACCTGAACCGCATCCTAAGTCTAATATATTAGACTTGGTAGGTATTTGTTCTAGTACTTCTTCTAATAAAGAAGACGGATCATAGCCCCAAGCCGCATTACCTCTTTCATACATTTCATCCCACATTGTAGTTCTCCTCTATTTTTTTTACTACAAAATTCCAACAAGGATATTTTCCATATCCGTTTTGAGGTGGCAATACATCATCTTCTAATAACTCAAATTTAAACTTAGAAAACGCATCTAAAATTTCTTTTGATTCTAACTGCGGCGGAACATATAAGTTACTAATTATAGGAGATTCCTTAACTAACCTTCCTGACTGATTACAGTATATGCCTCCGTTAGAAAGACTATTCCAAATATTACTTACATATAAACTTCTATATTCATATGGAACAAAATGAAATAAACCAAAATCAATTATTACATCAAACTTTTTATTAATCCAAGTATCGTTAATTAAATCTTTGCAATAAAAGTTGCACGACGATTCTTTTTTATTTGCTAGATCAATTGCACTTTGCGATATGTCAACTCCAGTAACACTATACTTTAACTGTTCTAAATATATAGAGTTTCTACCTTCGCCGCAACCTATATCAAGAACGTTGTAACCAGTAAAGTAAGTTATAAACTTATCTAAGATAGTAGCAGGTGTACTTCCCCAAGCAGGTGATCCCGAATTATATATATTATTCCAAAATTCAGGCATTTCTACTTCATACTTATTAAGGTTTTTGTTGACAGGATATTGATTAAACATTAAATTCCTTTTGTGCTTCTTCGTATGATAATGTTGTTGCCCAGCTACAAACAATTCTAGGAGTGTCACTGTTATTAATAATATTATGCGGTTTTGCAGTATTTACTAAAGTAGGAACTGTTAATATATGATCGTAATGTTTCTGCGAATCTTTTATATATGTAATATATTCATTAGAATACCAATCATTTAATACATTGCCAAACATAGCATGTACCTTGTTGACTGGAGTTCCACCAGTATAAAATCTTGTAATTGTATTAGCAGTATTACTAATTGGAATGTTTATTGCACTATTTCTCTGATTATCTATATGAACTGGCCACGACCCTCTAGTACTTTTCATAAATTTAAGGTACCTACTTAAACTTGGATATTTCTTTCTTAACAATGAAAGCTCAGCGTATTCATTTATATCGATAGGAAATTTATCAGTAAATTTTTGTAATGATCCTGGATCAGATGATTCGAGCCACTCTGGAGTTATTAATTTAGAAGCAATTTCTTGAAAAATAGATATGTTAAACACATCTGTAATTTCAGTTATATAAGTGTTCATATCATAATACTCCTTAACTGTTTATCATATAAACTGCATACTTTATTAAAAGCTTCTTCAAAACATAATTGAAATACTATCCTTGTTTCGTTGTCTTTTGTAAAATATACATTATGATAATATTCACCTGTATTTAATATTGCACCGTGGCCTTCATAATCTGCTTCACATAAAAACATTTTATTATCATTATAAAAATGTGTAACACCAGAATTTTCAGTCAGTGGAAAACTAACAACTGTTTGACGGGGTATATATGTGCCATCGAATTCGTTATGTCTATTCTTGTCTTTGTGTATTACACTATCAGATTCGTTTATTCTTAACATTTGACATGTGCAATTTAAACCTGTTGTATTAAATTTTTGTATGGTACTTGGAAATTTAAAGAAACTTATTTTATAACTTATATCTACAAATGCATCAGGAGCAGTAGCTATATCTAATAACTCTTGCTTTGTTTGGTTACTAATTGCATACGGTATAAGTTTATAATAAGGTTCCATACTCTACCTTTTTATCTTTATACTTTGACACTAATAAGTTAGTAATATTTCCAACTACAGTAGTAGGTGTTACACCGCCGCTTGAACTTGTTATAAAGACCTCGTCAGCAGAGTTGAACATAGACTGTGTTATAGGCATTCTTTTAAATGCAATATTATTTTCATTAGCAATGTCTTCAACTACACTCATAGTAATACCTTTTAAAACATTCTTATCTGCTGTATAGATTGAACCATCTTTAACAATACCCACATTAAATCCCGGTCCTTCTGTTACATGGCCATCTATATCAATAAGCACAGTAGTATCAAATCCAGCAGGTGTGTTACGCTGACTCAAAGTTAAATCAATCCAAGCCATGTTTTTATATTCTTGTCCGTAGTAATCATCATTAACTCTATTTGTATGTTTATCTAAATATAATCTCACTAACGGAGACTTTGCTATAGGATAACTTGGCTTTATATACATAGCAAAATTTACAGGACAATTTTCTAAATCTCTTGGATTACCACTAGGCGGAAATCCTCTCCAGATTAAAAACCATACAAATGCATTATCAATTGGATTACGCTTTGCTAGTTCTTTAATAATCTCTAGAGGATCAACGTCTGGAATAGTTAGTCCGTATCTTTCTGCACTATTTTTAAATCTTTGCAAGTGCCTTTCGTAACAAAATGCTTTGCCGTTATATACAGGCATAACATCATATGTAGCATCACAATGAATGAAGCCAAAGTCAAGTATACTTGGTCCAATTTCTCCTAGTGGCTTATATTCACCGTTTTTATATGCTATTAAATCTAATACGTTAGTCATCAAAATGTACCTTTTGTAGTTGAGGGTCGTCAGGCAATTTTTTCTTAAGTACTTTAAGACGATTGATACGCCACTCTAACAATTTAAAGTCAAGTACCCAAGGAAAAATTGCATGAACTAAACTTCCTATACAAACTAGTAATAGGAAAAAGAATTCGTTAATTGCAAGTCTAAAATGCCACCAATACCCTGCATTAGGTTTACCGGCCTTTGTCTTTGCTTCTTGCAAGTGTTTAAAATTATACCACATAATTACCTTTCAGCAAACTTCTACGCCTAGTGTATTCTTTAATATTTAATTTCCAGACGGTTTGTTCAGTATAGTATAACACTATTTCACTATGCTTGTCAAGTATTTTTTGTTTAGCTAGTAAGCCCATTAGTCTGTGATTCCTGGAAGATTTGCCGTTAGAGTGATCATGGTGTGTATTAGTAGTAATATATAACTGATCACTAGGGCACCATTCAATAAACTTAGGTATCATTTCTCTCTGTGTAATACTGTTCCAATCGCCTTTACCTAGTCCTTTAAATGTATCAGTCTGAGGTAATTCGCATCCCCTAAACATTATACGCCAAGCATTAGGTGAAACTTCTGGCAAAGGGTGGCAGCCTGCTACTGCTATTATTTTGTTATCTTTAATTGCACAAAAGTATTCGCCTTGTTCTTTACACCATAATAACTTCATTGTTTCTAAAGATTTGTTATTTTCATATTTTAATTCTAAACACTTATTACAAAACTGTTGAAGCATACTAAGATGTTTATCTTTTATTATTTCTATTTTCATTATTTTTGTTCAAAGTTATCTGTTATAATCTTAAACGAGTCTTCGTTTAATGCTACATTAGCTACTAACCAATAACTTGGTAGTGTAGATGTATTAAATAATGAATGTACTTTTGCAGTATCTAAAAAATATAGTTTTCCTTGTTGCCAGTTGAGAAGTTTATCTTCTAAAATAAAAGGACATTGATTTACTAACGGAGAAATAAGACGTACACTATTAAAATTACTACCTCTAAAGTCTCTATGCTTTGGAAAAAATCCTCCGGGATCTAGTTTAAGTATATGTGTACGAAATATATGAGCTTTGTATGGTCCTAAAAAATCTTGTATTTTCTCATTTTCTAAAAATGCAGGAGTCGGAACATTAAATTCTGACTCTTCAATAGTTGTATTATTTTCTATATTATACTGATGTAAACTATCAAGATCCGGAATACCTGTCATACCGCCATCATAACTAGTAAGACTAAGCCCCCATCTATTAAAATTATTTCTTGGGTTATACTTAACATAGGTAAAATTTTCTTCTGTCCATTTTATATACTTGTTTGCACCAAACTCATCTTTAGATTTAAGACTTATTTGATTACCATATTGTGTTAGTAAGGAATATAAATTGTGCATACTAATAATTATCACATATAGCAAAGTGTAGCAATAAAGGTGGATAACTACAGTATATGGACTTTAAACGATTATCAATAGAAAAATGGAACACTGACTATACTATTCAGTGGAGACCTCTTGACATGTGCAACTACGATTGTAGCTACTGTAGTCCTAGCAATCATTTAGCTATTAATAAAAAACAAATTCCAAAAGTAGATACTCTTATAGAAGCATCTATAAAACTACGCAATAGTATTCCTATTGATAAGGAAACAATGATTGTTATTACCGGTGGAGAACCTTTCTTAATACCTAATATTGACAAATGGTTAAAATATCTATCAGATAACAACTTTCATATTATGATGTTTACAAATGGTAGTATGCCTTTAAAAATGTACGAAAAATGTAGAGATACGTTTTCTTTTAAAAATTTAGAGATGAAAATAAGTTTTCATCCTGAAACTGCTGATATAAAACAAATTGTAAATCTTGCAGTTATGATTAAAGACTCTGGTGGTGATATTGAAATAAGAGCCATGCTTGTAAAAAGTCTTTTTCACAAAGTGAATGAGTTAGAACAACAACTACTAAAACATAATATTCCAACTGTAAAGTTACCGGTATTTCCTTTATACAATAAACAAACAAAAACATTTAATCAGCCATATGAATCAAGTAGATATTTAAAAGGGTATAAGCAATCCATAGGAAATGACGGATACTTTACTAACGAAGAACTTATACAACTAGATAACTTAAAAGATAATACACAAGATTATCTACCTGACGTTTTATTAGATGATAAACGTATGCCGTTGTCAAAGTTTATTGCAAGGGGTATGAATAAATTTCAAGGCTGGCAATGTGAAGTTGTAAAACGTAAATTACTTATAGAAGCAGATGGTAGAATGAAACACGGTGTATGCGGTAACGAAGGAGTTATTGGTAACATATTTACTGATGATGTTCCAATTTTCAAAGATACTACGACAACTTGTAAACAAGAACAATGTCATGTAGCAGAAGAAGTAATGATTACTAAATTTTACGCTTAGGTATTTTTGAATCAGCTGAACTTACACAACTTTTTGTAATACAAGTTTTAGGTGTCTTAAACAGCTCGAAACCTGTTTCTATGTTGCCTAGTGGTGCATCATGGCACGAATAGCTTCTTTTTACCGAACCGTCAGGCTCGCGTATTATAAGTCCGCTGTAACCGGCATTGCATGCCCATCCTTCAAAATTGTTAAAATTAAAGGCATTAAAGCGTTCTGCTTGGTCCATATAGTGCTTATTACCTTTAGAGTCTTTTAGTTCAACTTGCATATGCCAAGGTACACTAGCATCATTTTTACCATCTACATCATGTGGAATTTTAAAAGTTGGTTTAGGACGACCGGCCCACTTGCGTTTACTTTCTGTGTATGCACGTTGTGGCATACCGTTATATAACCGTTTTAGGTCCTCCGGTTTGTATCCATCAACCACCCTACTAGCAGTAGGGTCTGATTGCGGCTTGAGTGTAACGTTGATTCCTTGCTCGTGGAAGAACAGAGCGTTCTCCCAATCTCTTTCAAACCAGTCTGGAACCATAACCATATTGATTGTAACTTGTACATCGTGCTCCTGACAGAAGATTAGTTTATCTGCAAAGTCTTGCATCTTCTCAATACTATTTACGTGTTCTGTATGTAAACTTGCTGTAATACTTGCTCTATGGAAAGGCTTAACACGCTCTACATACTGTTCGTGCCACTTCATGTTACGTGACATGTTTGTTGTCATATGCACAGAGGTATAATTAGTGTTGCTAACATCATCAGCCAAATGTTGTAAGATGTCCAAGTATCCTGGATGGAATGTAGGCTCACCACCACTTAAACTAAAATGAAAACTATTAAACCCATTATCACGTGCTTGCCTCTTTATCTCATCAATAGTTGCTAAACACAATTCTGTAGGTCTATGGTCTTTTCTATCTGACCTAGCATAAGGCCAACAGTAGGAGCATTTGTAGTTGCAGAATCTTCCCAATAACCAACTGACTGTAAAGGTGTCACGATATAGCAAAGTACGCTGACCAACACTAACGATATCGTCAAAAGGTATCTTAGTAAAATCATAATTTGACCATTTTAAATCTTCATTCATAGTTTATTATAGCACCTTCTATTTAGTTAGTCAATGGTAGATATTTTCCGGTTTCTAATAATCCCACACAGTTACACTCGGGCATCCAAGTACGACAAGTCATTTCGTGTGTTGGTGCTTTATATTTTTTAACAAAGTCTCTAGCAAATATATTAGTATCAGGACCAACACGAGCAGTACAAGATAATCTGCCCATATCTCCGTTATAATCAATCTCAAGCCATTCTTGCGGTGCTAAACATTTATAGCCAGAAAATGTTCCTTCAAGAGAATTTTTTTGTGACACAGGAAAAAATCGTTCAACGCCGGTTTCTTTAGTTTCAATAGTATGCGGTGTTATCAATGTCCGACGCACAAGAGCTTCTGGTAGCTGTTCTATTAGAGGTGTTGAATTTCGATCTTTCTTAGCAACATATTCACTAACTAAATTATTTACTATGTCGTGTTGCTCCTGTGTTAAAGGAGTAAATGCATCATTTCTTGATGTGCGCCTAAGTGTATTAATTACTACATTACAAAGACCGTACTCTGGTGCAGTTGTAAACATTAAAGATTTATATTTTGCAATCGCATCATCAAAATTTTGAGATCCTAGCATTACACTAAATGTTACAGTGCGACATTTTCCGTTAACTGCTTTTAGTAAATCAATATTATGTTGGATATCGGATTCAGGATGTACTGAAACAATAAGCCGATGCACATACTGTATATTTTTTTCCCACCAAGCAATAGGTCTTGTTCCGTTTGTAACTACACCTACGTAACTATTATCATCTGCATTTGCCATAACTGATAATAGTTTTCCAAAACCTTTTTGTGCAGTAGGCTCTCCTCCTGTAAGGTTCCATCGTATTTGCCTATTAGGGTCTCCCTTTCGTACTTCTTTTACTAAATGAGTAATATTTTTTATAAGTGTATCATCTACTACAGGCGGTCGATGCGTTCCTAAATTAGCATGATCAAAACAATATGCACATTTAAAATTACACCAATTGCCCATCATCCATGAAATACATATGTGTGCATTTGTAACTCTTAAAACTTTATTGCCGTTATATTTCACTGTGCATATTCCTTTGCTAGATTATACATTTCTAAGTTTACATCTTCAAAACTACAACCTTGATAGGAATCTAAAATAGTTACTGATTTTAAAAAACTAGTTAATTCGTTATCAGTTTGTATATCTGCTAGTAAAGACTTATTAAACATCCGTTCTCTTTTTGAATTTCCATCTAACATCCATTTTTTTCTTTCTTCAATAGGAAGTTGATACACTGACAAATAATTAGGATGTTCAAGAAAATTAAAGTACACTTCTATATTATGGTCATTTGCAAAATGTAAAAACTCTTTAGCGTGATTTACATTTTGGATTGATACTGTATTATTAATATTTAATGTAACTGGAGTGTCTTTCCATTTTAAAATAGTATTATAGATTTGATCCCAAACTACTCCCCATCTAATAACACTAGCTAAGTCACCTATTGCATCTAAGCTCAAAGTAATTGATACTCTTGGAAATGATAACAATGTTTCTAATGTTTTGTCTTTAGGCCATACACTTGCGTTTGTAAAAATATTTAAATCTAATTCATCTTTATCTTCTACTTCATCATATAATTTTTCTATAAACCAGTCTATATTTTTTGAATAAAACGGCTCGCCACCTAAAACTTTAACTTTACGCATTTTAGAAAAATCAGTATTAGTAATTACTTTTTTAAACTGTTCTGCAAATTCCTTTGGTGTTTTTCTATAAACCTTTCCATGAGTTTGAATCCGTTGTTTTGCAAATGCATTTAGTACAGGTTTTGCCGATACCCATTTACTGCTTGCATCAGTACCACAAGACCTACACATCATATTACATGTATAATCTAAAGCAATTTCCATGTCCTGTATGTATCCAGGATGTATTCGTGTTTTTTGATAAAAGTCTTCTGAATAGGTTCTTCTACTTTCTTGGTTAGTTGCTTCTTTCTTCCAACACGAAGCACAAGCAACTGAATCAATATTATTTTCAATATCAAATTTTATTTTTTCATAAGGACTATTGTTATGCAATTTATCTAACGTATCTACATCAAATATAGTAGGCAATGGATTATCGCTATCTCTCTGATACTTGCAACAAGGCCAAAGCTCTCCCTTTGGATCAACTACTGATACTCCTACTTTACTATGTACACATGATCTTATCATTTTATGTTATTTTGCTCCATAGCCCAATTTCTTTCTTCACACCAATAACACACTCCGCAAGTTACTGAAATATCATCTCCTCGTTCATAGGAAAATTCTTTAATAATTTTATCGTCAACTTGATCTTCAAATACTTCTATACTACCTTCGCAAGACCTTGTTAAGTTAAATAAATCCATTATATCATGATCAATATACTGTTTTACTACCCAATCTTTTGACATGTATATAAATGGCTGAGATTCAATATTTTTATAATGAACAAATTGAAACGGATCTATTTCTTCTCTATTTCTATTTTTATATTCACCGGCTCTTGAAGCATAAGGATAATGACTAGTAGTTGCATTATAGTGCATATCAATATATAATGTCTCTACAAGATATTTTCTGTATTCATCTATTTCAACATATTCTGCTGTTCTTTCTTCACCTGCTAAACTATATTCTTCATATTTTTCTGGAATGAAATTTCTATGTAATATTACTGTTGAATGAAAATTATTAGTATAATAATTTGTTAGCCAATCTATAACTCTATCAGAAACATCAAGTTGCCAAGGCTTAGTCTTCCAACATCTAACATGATTAATTATATGTACTTCACAATGTTGATTTCGTTTTTTTAGTTCAGTCATTAATAGATAAGCTAGTAATGCACTATCAGCACCGCCGCTTAGATCAATAGAAACTCTAGTAACCCAATCATCTAATACAATTGGTAATCCACCTACGTTAAAAAAGTTTCCTGCACTGCTTTTTAAAAATGCGTTATTAATATCTTTTATATCGTGTGTATAAATCATTTAAACCTCCTAAATGCCCAGTATCTTTCTATACAAGGAAAACAATTATTTTCACAATGGCTGTGTTCATCTAATGTTGTATATGTCTCGTCTGTGTAGTCTGCACAAGAAATTGTAAACGGGAATAAACTTTCCATTAAATCTAATTTTTCGTATTCGTTAGCTACGGCCTTTTTGGTACATTCACTAAAAGGACTATTACATAATAAATCTGTAGTGTTATTAACTATACTAATAGGATCTGTATTTAACTCTATATCTCTTTTACTATCTCTTTTTTCTATATGATAAAATCCTTTTGTTATATCTTTGTAATGATTAACTGAAGGATAATTATATTCCATACTATCGTATTTTTCATAATTCCATCGCATTAAACTTTTAGAAAGTTTTTCTAATGGTGGATTAATTGTCATTCCCGTATATACTATGTCTAATTTATTTTGTTTATGAAAATTTAAAACAGCATTATTTAATAGTTGTTCGTATTCTGAATGTGGGCCTTCAACAAAGATATGTTGTGTAGGAGATACACCTGTTAAAACTTTTACTATTAATGCAATACGATTTGCATTGTCTCTATAAAATGGCTTTTTATCAGATACTAATGTAATTGGAAATATATTAGTATTTGTACCTTTATAAAATTCACATATCTTATAATAAAGTAAACTACTATCAGTCCCGCCTGATAATTTTACAGCAACATTTTTAAAATTTTTGTTAAAATAATACGTTGGAGTTTTCATATATGTGTGTCCCCTTGTAGTTCTTTACATTTCATTACACATAATTTATAGTCCTGCATTTGACTATCAATATGATTCCACCAGTTACCATTTATAATATTATCTAAATTGTTATCGTATAAATTATGTAGTTTAGGATCTATGTTAGAATTACTGTCCCATAGTTTAATTAATTCAGTAGGGTTACCCATCCAACAGCAAGGAGTTACGTATCCTTTGGCGCTAATATATATGTTGCCGTGCTCTTCGTGAAATGCTGTATTTTTTGATTTAAGTTTAGCAGGACACTTAACACAAGATAATGTTTCTCCTTTATCTCTAAGTTTTTTAACAGACTTACCGTCCATCTTGTCACCATCGGTTGTATCATGCCACTTAGGAACTTTAACTTTTTTAACAATGTTTACTTCTTTTTGCCCTGGTATATCTAATCTATTAGACTGTAATAACTTTAATCCTTTAAATCCTTCACTGTCTAATCGTTGTTTTACTTCGTCTAATTGATGCTTGTTATGGTCAAACACAATAAATTGCCAAAATGCTTTTCCGCCAGCTTTTATAAATGCTCTAAAATTTGCTTGTAGCTTTTCCCAATTAACATTTTTTCTATATATATGATTTGTATCTTCTAATCCATCAATACCAAAAATTACATTAATTCTACTATTAGCACTTAGCTCTCCTAATTCTTGCCAAAATGCTTCATTTCTAGTTCCGCCATTGGTTGCGATGCCAATATTAGTATTTGGATTGCATATAGTTTGAAACCATTTAGTTATTTCAATCATTTCAGGATTAATTGTAGGCTCATCAACATTACCGCAGTAGTGTATAAACCGTAAATTATCCCAGTCATAAGGTCCAAACCAGTCTTTTACATTTTGTAAAGTAATATGATTATTATTAAGATTATTAGTTGCACGTTTAGTCCATTTATCATATTGCGAGATTAATTCTGCTCTATCACATTGAGGACAGAAAGCATTACAATAATTTGTAAGCTCTATCTGTATTCTTCCTACTTGTGTAGTATCAAACCAATTCATACCTTATGTACCATAATATCTTTTTGAATGCCGCAATCAATACCGTCATTCTCTAATGTTAATCTAATCTTTTTATCAACTACAACATCTCCTCTGTAATCAGTTTTAGGATGTCCAATACCTAGTGCCAATCCATGACCAACTTTATGATCTAAAAGATGTATTCCCTTTGCTTTTAATAATTGACGGGCACTTCCCCATTTTATACAACAACAATATCCAGTTTTATATCCTAAACTTGTTGCATGTAATGCCGCCGCACCTGCTGAAATACCAATTGAGATTTGAAATTGTTCTATAAAATCATCATCAAATTTATCCTCAATAGGGTTTGTAGAAAACCATAGTAATAATAATGGTGCAAGAACTTGTCCATTCCTGTGAAATTGTTTTTTAAATCCTAGATTGTCATCGTCTATAGCAATAGAGTATAGTTGTTTATTTAACTCTATATCAGTACTTACTACTAATTGATAGTATTCTCTATTTTGCTTAGTTGGCATATTAGTTGCAACTTGAATAATTTCGTTAATGTGTTCATCACTAACTCTTTTCTTTTGATCCCAGTTACGCTGGCATCTTTCTGCCACTAGACTTGCTTGTACATTATTCATTTTTAAGTCCAAATCTTAATGTGTTTAATATTCCTTTACCTGGTTTCGGTCGTTGAACCCCTGCATCTTTAACTTCATCTCCATAACCGATACATAAAAAGAATGTAGGAAAATAATTATACTTATTAGGTCCTTTGAACCTGCGAGCTTCAATTATCTTTCTTAAATAGTCTCTATCAAAGCCTTTTAGAAATGCATGATCTAGTCCCAGCTCGTGGCTTAGTTGTACAAGATGCCACACTTGAAATCCTATTGCATAATTAACTGCTTCGTTGTTGTACGTGTAATCATTGTCACTAGGAACAGAAAATGAAAATATCAAAGGAGCAAGTGTTTGTGGGTTGATACATACATTATCGAAATGATTATGCGTTCCTACCCATGATCCAGTATTTCTAAAATAATTTCTTGCTCTTCTATGAATCGTATCTGATCTAACTGAAAGACAAGAAGCTTCATATAATTCTTTCTTTAAATTATCAGGCCATACATCAACCCTATATTCATATCTATCACATAATGCTGGAGTGCAACCATCCGCATTTTTAAGTAAGATATCTATCTTATCTTGTGATATTAGTTTATTATGAAAACTATAATAGGTTTTGCGGTTTAATATTTGTTCTTCAATGTATGTCATTGTAATTCCTTAAACATTCTGTAAACACTAATATCTTTACTTATATCCTTAATACCTTCCTGGAATACTGGCTCCAAATGCTTAGTGCGACTATTAAAAATCTCTTTAGCATCTTCATCATTTAATGCTTTAGGGCTACAAAGACCACAACCACAATGCATCTTAGGACATCTAATAACAGGCATCTTTCCGCTACGTAGTGATGTTCGCAACTTATCAATTATTGGACCAAAATTGCTTGCTTTTCCAATTGGTCCGATTTGGCCATCTATGTTAACTTGACAAGTTTGATGATACCATACACCGTCTAGTTCGCTGTTAATAAAAAGAAAGTCCCAGTTTACCATACAGCTCCAACCTTTAAAATTAGTTGACGGTACCCTAAAATCTCTAGTCCATTTATCATCAACTTTAATGTTTAAACACTTACCATTACAGCAAGGTCTGCCAATAGTTTCAAGAGATGTTTTTTTCTGTGCCATTTGGACAGTGTTTTTTACAGGCTTTGGTTTTGATTTTCGAGTCCATTGGTTTTTAAAATATTCTAATTGCTTAGGGGTATATGCATGTGCTGTTCCATCTAATAAATCAGATTTGTTATTACTATCACCTATAGGTCTACTAGTATATTTTATACCTAGTTCATCAAACCATTCTGCTAATTCAATACATTCTTCAAAATAATCTTTATGGAACATATGATTAATTCTAAAATTATAACCACTCTCGTGCATTAACTTTATATTTGCTATTACTAATTTTTTTTGTTCTGCTGTACCTTCTGCGTGATAACTTAGTGTAGTACTGTTTACACATTCCATTATCTGTTTACAACGTTTTTCTGTATAACATCCGTTTGTTGTAATATTAGACCTTACAAACGGATATGTGTCTTTAGCGTATTTTACAAAATCAAAAAATGCAGGATGTATTGTTGGTTCGCCTCCGGTATATGCTATATCTATAGTGAGTGGTTCTTTTCTATACAAGTCCATTAACTGTGCATACTCGACAATTCCGTCTAGTGTGTGTTTCAGAGTATCTATATTAACTAAAGGACTTGTCTTATTACTGTGATGAGGTCCGCAATAACTGCATGCATAGGTACATCTGCGACCTAGGTCCCATACTACACTAAACTCTTCTTTGCGTGTGTGGTTAATTGCAGTAAACATTATTTTCCTATTGGTATATCCGTTGACCCAAATCCAATAATAGCTCGTTTGTATTCTGTTGAAGCATCGGGCAATTTATTATCTGTTAGAAACCAACTGCTACTATGCCACCTACTGGTGTCAAATACCATTGCTGTACCTAGCTTCCATTCATAAACACTATGAACTTTTAAGTCTTGATATAGTTTATAATATTCTGTACCTTTAGGATTATACTTTGCAACTTCTTCATCTAATTCTTTTTTGTCTCTATAGTTAATAACTTCGTCATTGTCAGTATAACGCATTTCACCTTTTCGAAATATTACTTTGCGAGGAGATTCTTCAACTCTATTATAATTTATAGTATAAGGTTGTTTACAATTCCATTCTAAAGGAATTATTACACCAACGTCAACTCGACATTCTACTTCATTATCCCAAGGAACTATAGTGTAGTCAGTGTGTAATCCAGCCGGTTCTCCACTATGAAAATATTGGAAGGACCAATCAAAATAACCTAATTTATCTGAAAAATATTTAGATAATATTTCATTTTCATTTGTAGGCAAATCGATAAAATAGTTAAAGTTTTTTGCACCCGTATATTTTATACGGCCGTGTTTAAAAAATGTTTGAGCTTTAGCTTTGTGCTGGTCAACATTTAAGGTAATATCATAAGATCCATAACGCATATACATACTTATTTTCCAACCTTATTTTAAAACCCATAACTGAGTTTGTCTTATGTACTCAATTTTAGATCTATCACAATCTACCCATTTTTTTCCGTTAATTATAAATGATCCGGATACTGGATTTTCTAAAAGCACATACGGTTTAATTGCTTGTTTAATTGTTAGGGGATTTGCCATTGTGGTACTGTAAAGTTGACGTCCTACAATTACTCCACCTGGGTTTAACATTTCAATCGCTTTAGTATACACAGCATGCCAATTTATTTCAGGATTGCTCATCCCCATACTAATAACATCGAATTTCTTTTTTGTTTTAAATTTTTCAAAAGTTTTATCATGGTATTCAGCAAAAGGAATGTTATTCTGTAATATTTCTGGAGTGATTCGTTCTCCGTGATTGCCTTCATCCCAATATCTTTTATTATAATCTAACTGTCTATGTACTACCTTAATTGAAAGAGGATCGACGCTTACATATTTCCAATTAGGTTTTTTTGGATACAAGTAATCAAACAACCTTCCAATTGCACTTCCTGTTTCTAAAATAGTTCCTGTGTCTAGTTTCATATATTTTAAAACTAAATCACACTCTTGTTGATTTATCCAACCATCTATTAATGGTGGGTTATTACTTATGCTCATACAATTCTTCCAAAGGCAAATAATCGTTCTAAACAAAAAAAACAGGTGCCGCAATGCCCATCCTTAGGATCATTTGTATCATCTTCACAACTATATGTGTAAGGATACAATTTTTCCATCATATTATGATCCTTATATGCCTTAGCTGTACTAAGTTTATCAAAAAGAGGACTTTGTAAATTAACTTCTACTCCTGTATCTCTAGTCTTATCACGATGAGCAAGGGCTTTGACTATCGACATCCATTCAACCTTATGTTTAAGATTGTCTTTTCTATTTACTTTTTTCTGTTTTTTAAAGTAAGCAGTCATATCAAATACATTAGGATTATTTGTTACCCCATTATAAAAATCTTTTATATTATATTTTGATGTTGCCTTCTGTACAAGATCTTCTTGACCAAATAGATAATTTTCATCTGAATGTGTTACTGTGTTTGTAAAATGTTCTATTGGATATTTTCCAGTTAATTCGCCTACAATTTTTATAATTCTTTTAGCACCATCTATATACCAATTTTTTACATCAGTGTCTAATGTAATTACAGCAATATCTACTTTAGGATTATTTTTATACTTGTCACAAAGCATATAATATATAATAGAGCTGTCAGCGCCTCCAGATAATTTTACACCTATAGTTGTCATGCCCGCTCCTCTCTTTCAATTTTATTTAATCCTTTGTCAGTACCACGTTCATCAAACTTGCCTTCAATTAAAAAACGCAACGGTGTGCGTACACCAAATTGATTAATTCCTTGCTCGCCTTCGTCTAACCAGCCTACATGAATACTATTTGTTTCATTTAGGTTAAAGTCTTTGCAAACTTTGCTATATAACTCGCTGTAGTTGCTCCACCAGTAGTCTGTACCAAAATGTTTCATTGCTTCTACACCTAACCACATATCACTAACATTTGCATATGCAAAATCGTTCATAATGCTTATAGGTCCAACAGTTTTTTCTTTTGTATATCTAATACCAATACGTTGACTGCCCATGCCTAGTGCTTTTGATAAACTTACACTAACACTTTTTACTGCTGGATGGGTAACATCAAAATCAAAGTTTCTGCATTGTCCAAACCAAGCACCATCTATATGCACTGGTATATCATGCTCGTCACAATAGTCTAGTAGTAAATCAAAGTTCTTATGATAACCTGTAGTAATACAACTTGGATAGCTTACAATGAATACATCGCCTGGTTTTAGGTCTTTATAATGTGTTATCTGCTTTACATTAAAGTCTGTTAAACGTCTATGATACTTGTATTCGCCTTTATACGTAGCTATATTAGCACCGTACAGCTGATGTAATTCATCTAACTGATGTGTAGTACCAAGTATAGCATCTCTACGTGTAAAGGTCTCTAAGCCTATATATTTTACATGTTTGTGTGCATTAATCCATTTGTCTATTTCTTGTAAAAAATAAGTTGTATACTCGTGCGGATCTTTTGGGTAATCGTTCATACTTAGATTCTGTCTAAACTTTGTAAACTTACTAAGATACATAGGACGCTGACGTCTTGTTCCTAGCATCTCAAATGTTATATCTTCATATTTCATTAATTTTTTCTCTAAGATATTCAAATATTTTTTTGTTTGACTCTATTCCCGGGTGGTCAAAGTCTCTACCGTAATCAGTAACAAATTCTGGATAGGCTGATTTTGTGTTATTAAATATTTCTATCTCCACAAATGGTATATTAAAATTTGAAAGTAGCCAATATGTTTGTTGTTGTGCAGTGTTACTATATATTTCTAAACTATCTAGGTCAATCATTTTTTGAAAAATACTTGATCTATAATTTATTAAGGAATGCCCAAAACAAATTCGGTTACTTGCTGGCCACTGGATTGATATAAGTTTTGGTAATCGATGTCCGCTAGTTAATAATTGAAGTATATTATCTTTGATAAGATTAGGAGATCCGCCCGAAACACCAATATTGAGTACTGGTATATTATAGTGTTCTTCTAATAAATTACTATATCTATTTTCTTTATGTAACGAATGTCCATAAGTATGACTACACCCCATTACCAACATATAATCAGTAGTAGGCGGAATAATATGATCGCATCTATAGCCAAATTTATTAATATTGTACTCTATAGGATTTTTAAAATAAAATCCTTCTTTATATTTCTTTAAACGCTTTCGATTTTTGTGAAAGAGTTCTTCTTCTCTATTATCTTGAAACGAGAATGTGTTATTACAAAACTCTTTTGTAGCTACTGTAAGAAAAGGATCTATATCCATTTTTCTACCACTGCATCTAATTTACAAGGACATGCTTTGTAGTTACATACAATAGGATCATCAGGTAACGTGTATCCTGTGTTTATGTTACCAATACTACCGCCTACTCGTTTTGTACAACGTAGTATATTGCCGTCAGGCTCAACCATTAATCTTTTTAATCCAGCTGTACAAGTATACCCTTCAAACTTATGCAAGCCCTGATCTAACACTTTCATAAATTTCATTTCTTCACCATCAAATCGTAACGTCTGCGGAAACTTCCATTTAATGCCAAATGGTTTCATTTTATTAAAATATTTTGTAGTAATCCATTCACGTTGCTCATCTGTGTACTCAAAGTAACTGTGTCCATGAATACTAGTACGCACAAATTTAGGAGTTATTTCTACATTTAGTTTTGATAATCTTTCATACAATTTCTTAGCACGTTCAAACGTTTCAGGAACGATCATTAACGGAACACTAACACTTGCTTTGTGTTGCATTATTTCAGCTACTTTAACAAAGTGGTCATCATCAGCTTCTTCGTTATGCCAGCTTAAAAATACAAACGTATTTTGCTCTCTAAACTTTTCCCAGTAACGCAGTGTACGACTAGCATTAGTACCGTATTCTACAAATACATTATCATCACTAATGGCATCAACAAATTCTTGGAACTTAGGCCAAACAGTAGGTTCGCCTCCTAATACTTCTACGTACAAGTATTTGTTTCTTTTTTTTAATTCATTTATGAACTCTAAATATTTTGTCCAATCATCTGGCCAACGATGCGATCCATCTCTATGAAAGTCACTGCAATAGCTACAGTTAAAATTACACACATTATGAATAAACAGTGTTACAATACAACAATCTAAATTCTCACTTGTTATATGCATTAAATAGTTCCTTGTATTGCGGGACAATATCTAATATATTTTGTTTTCTAATATCATCAAGCTGTTTAGTTATTTTTATAAAATCATCTAAGTGTTCTGTTGAATAATCTTCACTCATCATAAATTTTTCAATACCGTTTAATACTTTTACAAAATTATTTTTAACTTTGTCGCTAAAGTCTGTAGTCATTACCCAATCTTTATGTTCTTGGTAGTGTGCTGATACTTGCTCTTTTAAATATTGAGGAAGTACTTTAATATTATAATGCTTAGGGCTATGACACATGTGATGAGTAATTACAGGTTTTGCACTATCTAACGGATTAAATTTATCTAGCCCGCTTTCAATTAATTTCCATTTCATAAAGTCTGCTGTATGAAATACATTCATAGGTGTAACAGTATAAGCAAACCATGCTTTAAGATTAATACGTTTGTTGTTTTGCAATGTCATCATATTTTTGTATACTGCATGAAACTTAGCAGGAGTACGTTGATAATTAAATACATCATCTATACCATCAATACTAACTCCAATACGTATTTGTTTAAACTGCTCCCAAAGATATACTAATCTATCTGGAACCATAGTTAGATTTGAATTATATTCTAGTTGTATTTTTTTAGATTTACCACTAGCAACTAATCGTTCAAGACTTTCTTGATGCTCAGGAATAATTAATGGTTCGCCTCCAACAATATAGAGTTTTTTAGCATTTGGAGCATGTTCTTCAAAGTTTGACCAATATCTATTATTATTTTGAAACCAGTTAAAATGGTCAGTATCCCATTTACCTTTTTTATTTTTTTCTAATACTACTCTGCCGCCACTGTCTTTAAAGCCTGTTTTTCCATCATTTAATTTAACATGATCGTCATACCACATATGACTATCAGTAGGTCCACACATACGACATTTTAAATTACAAAAGTTACCGTATCTAAGATCCATAAACTCAATATCTTGCTTAGAAGTATCAATAGTTCCGTCTTCATCAGTAATAGGTAACACCTTTTCAAGGCTCATGTCACCAAACCATTTGCCCCAATCTTCATTTTCGTATTCTCGTCTACTACGCATGCCGTTAACTTCTTCTTGTCGGCAACGTTCACATTCAGGATGCCATTCACCTTTCATCATACTGACACGAACTTCTTTTAGTAGTTCGGCATTACGGGCTTCTTGCCAATCATCTTTACCGGCATTATAAGGAGTTCCGTCCTCCTTACGCATAATTCCTCTATTTTTTGTATAGCTGTTAGTATTACAGCATATACGTAAATCTCCGTTGTTACGTAAATTTAAACTATTCCACGGTAATGGACAAAATGTACAACTCATTCTATATCCTTAAAGATTTCAATCATTTCTGGAAACGTTTCTTCAAATGTTATTCCACGTTGCTTGTCACATAACCCTAAAAATTCTTTCATTTCAGGTAGGCGTTGACTCCAATCTTCGCTTTCCATAAAACTAAGAATGCCGTTTAGGCGTTTAATTCCATATTCAGCAGTACGCCATTGCTCGTAATCTACTTTACCCTTGTGCCAACTTGGAATACCTAATTCCCAATTAGCTTCCCACCAAGAATACCATGCTTCATATTTTGCTCTACACTTTGCTTTAAAGTCTGTAGGCAAGCTCTTAACATTTAAATGTGCTGGCCAATATACAAAGTGCTGACTAATACCGCCGGCGCCAAATGGCCACATGTTAATTTTTTTAAATCCTTGCTCTAGTTTCCATTGTATAAAGTCTGGCAAGTAATATACGTTAAGTGCTTGTACTGCACATGCAATAGTTACTTCAACATTGTCGCTTGTTTCATTATCTAATCTATGAAACGTGTTTACTTGATTTTCCCAGTCACTAGGGTAACGAATGTAGTCATTCATTTCTTTAATGCTGTCTATTGAATAATGAAAACGTACTAATTTAAACTCTTTCCACAAGTCAAACAAATCATCACGCCATTCAACGCCATTTGAATTATAACGTAGTTCTAAATCTTTAGCGTAACCCATTTTAATTGCATGTTCAAGTATTTCGTAGTGTTCTTCAATAATTAAACTTTCGCCGCCGGCAAAATAAATCTGTTGCATACTAGGCATTTGCTCATAAAACTGTTTCCAAAACGTGGGGTTTTGCTTATGCCAGTTATAGCTACTACCATTAGTACTACCTTTATCTTCCCATTGCATAATTTCTTTAAGAGACTCATTTTTTACTTCTGGAAATATTTTCTTATAATCTTTAATCCAACCACTGCTATCATGCGGACTACACATAACACATGCTAACTGACACTTAGTTCCAAAACGTAAATCAATATATGCTAGGTTGGGTGGTACTTCGCCGTCAGGTTGTGTATTTGCTAATATGGTGTTGAGGTCAACACGTTGACTCCAGTAGTGTGTTTCCCACTGTCGTTTACTTCGATGTCCAGCGGCTTCTTCTTTGTAGCATTTTA
>OBMK010000424.1_pt1 | contig 40753 bp, 37 predicted proteins | sample 1539081 | NCBI WGS metagenome assembly OBMK01 (sample SAMEA3355528, study PRJEB22509) | marine metagenome | biome: marine; feature: river plume; material: water | place: USA | collected 2010-08-07 | depth 0.5 m | reverse complement strand
ATGGGTGTCGGGAAATTCTATGATTTCCAGAGCGGCCAATGCTTGGTTTTGCTCAAAATCACCAACAAACCCTTTGTCCTCAGGTGCTTTCCAACTCACCGGATCCACTGGAACTGGCCATAACAGCAGGTAGGCGCACAGTATTACCACGACAATTACTAGATTTTTCACCATTTTGAGTCTCTTTTTTAATTTTTTGTAACCTCAATGTTGCTCTAATACGGTTGCACAATCAAGCTTGATTAGTTTCCCTTGGTGAGGGCTCCGAGCTGAGGTAGAATGCAGGTCCCCATTATTATACAACGCAACAGGGTAACCACAGATTCTATGGAAGTTAATCCTCTTTACCTCGCTTTAGACGACCTTCAAGCACGCACTGATGTGTTAAGGGGGTATCTTTGACTATGCTAATCGTAAAGACCGTCTTACAGAGGTAGAGCTAGAACTCGGCGAACCTGACGTGTGGAATAATCCTGAGCAAGCCCAAACGTTGGGCCGAGAGCGGGCCGCGTTAGAGCTTGTGGTTAGAACTATTGAAGACTTAGATACAGGAGTCTCTGATGCACGAGAACTGCTGGGTATGGCGGTTGAAGAAAATGACGCAGACACGGTATCTGATGTAGAAGCAGAAATGGCGGCTTTAGAAACTCAGTTGGCCAAACTTGAATTTCGCCGTATGTTTTCAGGAGCTATGGACGAAAATAGTGCCTTTTTAGAAATACAGTCTGGGTCTGGCGGCACTGAGGCGCAGGATTGGGCGGAAATGTTATTGCGAATGTATTTGCGTTGGGCCGATGATAAAGGTTTTAAAGCCGAGTTAGTCGAATGCTCTGCTGGGGATGTCGCTGGTATAAAGAGCGCCACGGTGGAGGTTACTGGAGAATATGCTTTTGGGTGGTTGCGAACTGAAATTGGTGTTCATCGGTTAGTGCGTAAGTCTCCTTTTGACTCGGGAAATCGACGGCACACATCCTTTGCTGCTGTATTTATTTCCCCAGAAATTGACGACAATATAGATATAGACATAGATCCATCAGATGTTCGAACGGACACTTATCGTGCCTCTGGCGCTGGTGGACAGCATATTAACAAAACGGATTCGGCGGTGCGTCTAACCCACGCGCCAAGTGGTGTGGTGGTGCAAAGTCAAAGTCAGCGGTCGCAGCACCAAAATCGCGATAAGTGTTGGCAAATGTTGCGTGCACGACTTTATGAACTTGAGGTTAGTAAACGTCAAGAGGCCGCTCAAGCTACTGAGGATACAAAATCTGATATTGGTTGGGGTAGTCAGATCAGATCCTATGTATTAGACGATGCGCGTATTAAAGATTTGCGAACTAATATTGAAACCCGCAATACACAGGCAGTATTAGATGGTAAGTTGGACCAATTTATCGTGGCGTCCTTGAAAGCTGGCCTCTAATAAATATGATCAACAGACCCTATAACAAATGACCCTATAACAAATGGCCCTATAACAACTGACAGAGTACCTATGACTGATCAACAAGATGAAAATAAACTGATTGCTGAACGCCGACTTAAGCTTGATGAACTTCGATCTCAGGATGGACCTACGTTTCCAAATCAATTTAAGCCAAAACATAGTGCCGATGAATTGCAAACTGGCTTTGGTGATCAATCCAAAGAGCAATTAGAATCCTTAGGCAAGGTGGTTCGTGTTGCTGGTCGCGTAATTCGCAACCGCGGAGCGTTTATTGTGGTGCAAGATAGTTCCGGTCAAATTCAGTTATATGTCACAAAGGCTGCGCGACCCTTCGCAAAGGCTCTAGACCTTGGCGATATTGTTGGTATTACTGGCGTTTTATACAAATCGGGTAAAGGGGATCTCTATGTCCAGATGGACGAATATCAGCTGCTGACTAAATCACTTCGACCACTCCCTGACAAGTTTCATGGCCTGGCTGATCAAGAAATGCGTTATCGTCAGCGCTATGTTGACTTGATTGTTAACCCAGACGTACGTAATACCTTTCGTATTCGCTCTAAAGTGGTAGATTTTATTCGTCGGTATCTAAATGAGGCTGACTACCTAGAAGTTGAAACGCCTATGTTACAAGTGATTCCAGGCGGCGCTGTAGCACGGCCCTTTGTAACACATCATAATGCTCTGGATATAGATATGTATCTGCGCATTGCTCCGGAGTTGTATCTGAAACGTTTGGTTGTGGGCGGCTTTGAGCGAGTCTACGAAATCAATCGAAACTTCCGAAATGAAGGTTTATCGACGCGCCATAATCCCGAATTTACCATGTTGGAATTTTATCAAGCCTACGCCGACTTTAACGACTTAATGGATCTGACGGAAGACATGTTACGCAAAATGGCGCTGGAGGTGTTGGGATCTACTAAAGTGGTTAACACCCGCTGGGATGCTAACGGCGAGATTGAAAGCCAGACAGACTACGATTTTGCCAAGCCTTTCGAGCGCTTGTCAGTGTTTGATTCTATTCTGAAATACAATCCTGAGATTTGTGCTGAGCAACTTAGTGACGAGGCTAAGGCTCGTCAAATAGCAACTGCCCTGCATATCCCGCTGAAGGATATTTGGGGTCTTGGAAAGGTTCAGATCGAGATATTTGAGAAAACAGTTGAACATCGACTGGAACAGCCAACGTTCATTACTATGTACCCTGCCGAGGTTTCACCCTTGGCGCGAGCCAATGACAGTGACCCCTTTGTGACTGATCGCTTTGAGTTTTTTGTCGGTGGCCGCGAAATAGCCAATGGCTTCTCAGAGCTCAATGATTCAGAGGATCAAGCCTCTCGCTTTAGACAGCAAGTGGCTGAAAAGGATGCGGGGGACGACGAGGCCATGCACTTTGATGGTGATTACATCCGCGCACTGGAATATGGAATGCCTCCGACAGCGGGAGAGGGAATCGGCATTGATCGTCTAGTGATGCTTTTGACTGATTCACCTTCAATTAGAGATGTCCTGTTGTTCCCCCACATGCGGCCTGAGTGATCTTTTAAGGATAGTCTTCAACGAGGCGGCTTATTGTTCGCCGCCTTTTTCGTTCTCGTTCTGGTTACCCAAGCTGGTATCAGTGATGTTTTCTCCATTTGCATATTCAGTTGTGCTATCGCCCTCATTATTGCTTTGTTTACTACTCGAGCTTTCTATTATCTCCGCCTTTCTTTGAGCCGGTTCGGTGACCGACTTGGCAGTGTTTCTTTGTTGTGGATTACCAGTCAACATAAGGTTTAACGTACTGGCAATATCCTCAGGAGCTGGCTTTTGGTTGATGTTCAAAGCACCCTTGTCCAGGGCTAATTCCATCTGGTAGCGATCATTTTCCAGACCAACGAGATCTTGCTCGAGATAGTAACCGAGCATTGGTGTCATGCCCGTTTGATCTATAACAACTTTGTCCACGGCAACGGAAACAGTGATATGCAACAGCGCGAGTAAGTCTGCTACATTATCGATAGTTATTGTCGAGGTGTTCTCACCGTTACTCTGATATTGAACGCTTGCTGCCAAGTCCAGATACCCACCCATGCCATGAAGTCTGAGGGTTTGATGTAGTTTGGTATCTGGTTTTAGCAGCTGAGTTGCAAGATCCATTGCCTGTTGTTTGAGTAAAACAGGGTCTTGAGATTGTTGTTTGGAAAGATTGGCCCATTGTGCATAGAACTCCGAATCAACTTGAAGCAGTTGCGCGCTGTAGGCGACCGAATTTATCGGAGCCGGCACCAACAGTTTCTCAATGGAAAGGTCGATACTATTGTTAACTTTATTACTCTGTTCAGTTCCTGAATAGTTTAACTTTATATTTGACATAGAAGCGATTGTGGAGGCACTGCGAAAGTCAATCTGCTTCAATTCGACACTCTGTGATCCTAACACATTAAGACCGTTGTATTGTCCGGTTTCAAATTCGTTTAGCATAGTGTCAATTTCAAGGTTAATGCCCAGACCACTTAAGCTTATTGGATAGGAAGTGATAGCTCCTGAGGACGTCTTAAAGTCTCTGCTGGCGCGCCACTGCGCGCTGATGCCATCAGATTGAATCTGAACACCCTGTGCAGCGTAAGAAAATTTATCTATGGAAAATCCAACTTCTATAGCACCAGTCAATCCAAAATGGACGGTTACCAGCGAGCTTGCTGTCAGACTGACTTGGTCGATGATGTTTTTTAATTCTTCGGATGAGGGTTCAATAGAAAAACTAAGTTCTCCTGCAGCTAAACCGAAAATTGGATGCTGACTACCAATTAACAAGGGACCATGAGCAACTCTCATGGTAATTCCTATTGTTACAGAATCTGGCATACTTGGATCTAGAGGAATGGTTATCATTGAGGTACCAGTTGATGAAAACCACGACGAATTGAATTCACCATGGTCTACTTCATAGCCACTCTCATTCGCTAACTGCTGCCATACTTTCAAATAGTGAGTTTCTACTTGCATACCGATTATTTTGGGAAACACCATCAGCAGAACAATGACAGTGATTGATAGGATCAATAGAATTTTTTTCATGGCGCCTCCATGGCGTAACCGAAAACATTCTATTTACGTTACGAAGTGCCGGGACTTGAAGTAATATTTAATTCGTCGGCGATGGACACTTCTCAAACAGACTTTTCAAAACAGTGCTTTCAGCTGGTTGTGTTATTATTTTTCTTCTTCTTCAGTCATATCTGTATAACTGAACATTACTTACGATAGTTCCAATTTTTCTATTTCGCCAGTTTCATGCTTAGAATATAAAAGTACGGACGTTATTTTATCTTGCTTCGCCGTTTTATTTTTTTTGTTAGTGTGCTTATGTTTTTCGGTTATTTTGTGATGTATCTAGCGTGACTAGCCAACGCTGATGTAGCGCGGTGTTTTTATCAGGAATAAAAGAGTTAAATTAAGATCTGTAGCAGAAATAGACTAGTTTAAATTTTACTAAAACAGTTAATGTCTACTTAATTGGCGGTGATCTCAAACGTCAAGGAGGACAATAATGAGAATATTCTATTTATTTGCCATGGTGGTGTTTGTAATGACAGCAACAGGATGTGCAAATAACGGCCAGGATTCTGAAACGACAATCTTTTAAGCTAGTTCATTAACAACAGATGATCTAGCGAGAGCAGAGGTAGTGTCAACAGCCGCACTAGTTTTTCATAGAGGAAATAACAATTTCATAGTTGCTCACTATTTGGGACCTCCTCGGACTAAAAATTTCGAAATTATTTTAATAATCTAACGATTTTGTGGGGGTTAGTATTTTTATATAACATCAGAAGCGCATTTGTATAGCGTCTGATTTATTGTCCGTATGCCGAAACGCAGTTGGATTTAATTATCAGGCAATCTATTTAGCCGGAGATAAGGGGAACCGTATACTAGCCTTATTGGATTGCGGCGATTAGTTACTAAAAGCGCCTATTTATCTCAGCCAAGACCAAGACCAAGAGATTTTAGTGCGTTGGTGATTGAGCGGGCTGTGTAAATAATACTGTACCACCTAGTGTCCCGAGGGAATATCTTTAAAGGCTAGTCCTTTGTCGGCTCGGGGATCCTGAGGTAAGCCTAATACTCTTTCTGCTATGATGTTACGTAAAATCTCATCTGTGCCACCAGCAATTCTCAGTCCGGCAGAGCCGAGCCATGCATCATGAAATTCATGAATATCGGAATCAGTTGTTTTCAACATCCCGGCCATGTCCAGTGAGTCGATGCCAAAGTTACCAATGGCCTGAAGTTTGTTGGCGCTGACTACCTTAGTAATAGAGGCTTCAGGACCTGGTGTGTCTCCTTTTGATAAGGCGGACATGGTACGCAATTTGGTGTTTTTCAAACCACTTGCCTGACAATACCAATCTGCAATAGATGTTCTTACCGCGGTGTTTTGAATCATTAGTTGGCCTTGGTTATCCTGTTTTTGTGCCCATGCAAGCGCCTCCTCAACGTCAGCACCTGTTGCATCGCCTACAGCTAAGCGTTCGTTCATAAGTGTGGTGATTGCAACTCTCCAGCCATCACCCACAGCGCCTAGGCGCTGACTATCAGGAACTCGGACATCATTGAAATAGACTTCATTAAAGGATGAACCGCCAGTAATCTGTTTAATTGGCTTTATTTCAATACCAGCAGATTTCATATCGATGAAGAAAAAGGTCATACCGGCGTGCTTGTCTACATTGGTATCATGCCGGACAACAATAATCCCGTAATCACAAAAATGCGCGCCTGATGTCCACACTTTTTGGCCATTGATAATCCAGTCATCACCATCTTTAACGGCTTTACTACGCAGGCCTGCAACATCAGAACCAGCGGAGGGCTCGGAAAACAGCTGGCACCAAATTTCTTCGCCCGCGGCCATCGGTGGTAAGTATCGGGCTTTTTGCTGATCAGAAGCGTATTGCATCATTACTGGACCGGCCATGCCGAGACCAATTTCGTAAACACCCCTAGGGACACTACATAAAGATTCTTCCTGTTCCCATATGATACGCTCAATGGGGGACGCAGCCATACCACCAAAACATTCTGGCCAGTGCAACATTGCCCAACCAGCATCAAACTTTTTCTTTTGCCAGGTCCGTGCTCTAGCAACATAGTCTTCGGTATTGAGAGTTTTATGACTATTGTCATTGCCTATAGCGGCGTTGTACTGTGCATTTTCTGATAGCCAATGTCTGCACTTAGCTCTGAATTCTGCCTGCTGAGGAGTATCGTTAAAATCCATGATCAGCCCTTATTTAGATTTTTTGGGAAGTGTTTTCTGGCGTAGTCTTTTCTAAGACACTGACAAGCTTTTCCTGCCACCTAGCAACCGAACCAATGTTTATACCGAGAAGCTTGGACCGTCTGTAAAATAGATGACAATCATATTCCCAGGTGTAGCCATTGCCACCGTGAGTTTGAATATTTTCTTGAGCGCAGTAATGGAAAGCCTGTGTAGCACTAACTCTTGCAGTTGCTGCAGCTAGAGCTAGTTCAGAGCTCTCTGTGGAAAGTGCCCATGCGGCGTAAAAACTATTAGACTTTGCTAGTGTTAGCTTGATATACATATCTGCTAATTTATGTTTTATTGCTTGATATGAGCCAATGGCTCGTCCAAAGGCGAAGCGCTGTTGGGCATAACTATTGGCCATGTCTAATGCCGCTTGAGCGCCACCAATTTGCTCAAAGCTTAATAATACTGCAGCTTGATTGAAAATATGTTCAACCATACTCCAGCCCGCACCTTGATCTCCAATGGGATCGCTGGCTGTATTGTTAAATTGAATCGAAAAATGACCACGGCTATCATCGATGGTTTCCTGCGAGATGATCTGGCAGTTTTGATCCAAGGCTACCAATCGTAAATCAACACCATGAGTTCCTTTGCATACCACTAATGCATGAGTGGCTATGCCGGCGTCAGGCACCGCGATTTTAAGCCCAGAGATTTTATCATTTTCAACCGCTAGGCTAATGTTGCCAGCAGTGGGAGAGAGCAATTGCTCAGTAATAGCTAAGGTGCCTACACATTCACCACTTACAAGTTTGGGCAGTAAGTCTTGTTTAATCTCGTCGCTAGCGAATTGTATTATCGCCTCTGTGAAAAGATAAACCGATGATGAAAAGGGCACTGGGGCCAAACTTCTGCCGAGTTCTTCGGCTATTACACAGAGTTCCAGATGACCAAGACCTAAACCATTGTACTTTTCCGGAATTCGGATTCCAGTCCAACCCAAGTCCACAATTTGCTGCCAAAGTTCACTATCAATAGCTTTCTTTTCGTCTAAGACATTACGGCTTCTTTCAAGCGAGTTTTCTTTTTTAAGGAATCTACGCGCTTCATCTTGAAGAGACTTTTGATCATCAGAGAAATCTAAATTCATGGTTTTTGGCTTCTTTGTCGGTTAGTAAAACATCTATAGAATATAACTACATTCGGTTTTAACGCAACATTTTGCTTGGTACCGCTAGGGCATAGTGGTTGCTCGCTGCCAAATCTGTGTCTGGTATACAAAACCAATATAGCCACGTACGTAGAGGATATCGCCATCCACCCATACTTTTCCTTTATACGTATTACCGCTCTCTGGGTCTAAAAGCGTACCTTTCTGCCATACATCATCCTTCAGTCGCAAACCGTTGATAACCTGCATTCCTAGGACTGGCTTCCCTTTTAAACTACCTTCACATTTTAGGCATACAGGGTTATTTTCGGTGGTGTTGTATAAATTGTTAACAATGCCAAATAATTGATTGTTGTCTACGCTCACGTTCACACTAGATTTTAGGGTTCCATCATTTCCAAATGTGTTCCAGAGTCCACTGGGATCTTTGGAGTTTTCAGCAAGCGCAGTTAGAGATAGCAAAAGAGTTGATACAATAATAATACGCATTGGCGTTGCCTTTATACTTTGTTAGACACAAATTGTTTGCTAGAGAGAATTAATATCATAAACCTATCGAGGCAGTGTTTCTAATTAGTTATCATCATATTGAGCCACTGGATTGTTTTGCAAACGTATGACTGACAAAAAGAGATGCGCTTAGCAAAGCGACAGCGCATACCTGGTGAGCTGCGGCGACAGGCACCGGTATGTAAAAAATTAGCGTACTAATGCCTAGCACTACTTGTAAAACTAACAAACCTAGAAAACAGTAAATAGCCATTTTCAAGGGACCTTGTAACTTAGATCGTAGCGCTTTATAGCTAAAGCTGCAGACTAAAATAACAATAAGGTATGCGAACATGCGATGGTTGAATTGAATGGTGAGCATGTCTTCAAACGCAGATAGCCAAAATGGTTGTGTGCTGTAGAGACCAGATGGGATAAAGCTATCTCCCATCAGCGGCCATGTGGGATAGGGTATGCCCGCCCGAGTTCCCGCCACTAGTCCGCCTGATAATATCATTAAAAATATTAACCCTGATAACGAGTAAGAAAAGCGTTTCAGCTGGACAGGTTGCTTATACTCTGGTGCTAAAAGATCCAGAATTGTCCAAAAAATAAATCCATAAATGAACACCGCCATACCAAGATGTGCGGTAAGTCGATACTGGCTAACATGAGGGTTATCCACTAATCCGCTTTTTACCATGTACCAGCCCAGCAGTCCTTGGCTGCCACCTAAAACAAGCAAAACCAACAGTCGAGGTGTCAATCCGGGTGCAATGCGTTTTTTGAGGTAAAAAAATAAAAATGGGACTGCGAACAACAGACCAATAAAACGTCCTAACATTCTGTGCAAGTATTCATACATAAAGATGGGTTTAAATTCTGCAAGAGTCATGGCGAAGTTGGTCTTCTGATATTCTGGATACTGCTGGTATTTCAAAAACATAGCTTGCCAGTCAGCTTGAGTGATTGGCGGTATGATGCCTTTAATAGGTTTCCAATCGACCATGGACAGGCCTGAATCTGTAAGTCTAGTAACTCCACCCAACAAAATCATGCCAAAGATTACCGCTGCACAGGTAATTAACCAATATGCAACTTGACGATTGTGCTGCTGTTGTACTGCTGAAGAATTGTTATACATAAAAACCTTAAGTTACTTTTTGTGTATGCCCTTGAAGCCACCTTTTATTACGAAACCGGCGCATATTTAGACTAGCTTTAATGGAAAAATCCGCCAGCGAAGTAGCATATAGCCAAACTACCTCAGCGCCCATTTGAACAAGCACCCAGGGTGCCAAAATTCGCGTTAACAATATGCTAAAAATAGTTACCATCATTGGATAACGCGTATCTCCAGCACCTCTGAGCGCACCTGCCATACTAAACTCAACTGCCATTAAAGGAAGGCAGGCGCCTAATATGTAAGTGAATTGAACCATATGGCGTATGACCTCTGGGTCATCAATCATAAACTTGGCAATGTCATGGGCAAACGAACACATCACTACAGAGCCAGATAGCATTATGTACAAGCATGTGCGCATGGTTCTCCAGCCTACATCATAGGCACCTCGTAGGTCTCCGGCACCAAGATGTTGGCTAACCAAGGTGGCGCTAGAGATTGAAAAACTAAAAGCAATCACAATGACTAATCCTAAAATAGATAAGCCAATTCCGTAGGCTGCAAAGGGTGCAGCCCCATAGCTTGCCAAAAATACCATAAAGACCAGTAATCCACCTTGGAAAAAAGCCTGTTCTAAAGCAGCAGGCACACCAATACTGATTAACATTTTACTATTTTCTTGAATGTTTGGTCGCGGATTTGTAGGTTTTAATGTGAATACGCCACATAGCCAAGTAACTAAAAATAGGCCGATACTGGCGGTCATTCCGATACCTCCGCCTATAGCCAAGCCGGAAATACCTCTGGCCTCAAACCCAGCCCATCCATAGGTCATGGCTCCGCCCAATAGGATGCTTAAACATACACCTACCAGCGCTGTCCACAAGGGCGTAGTGCTATCACCAGATGCGCGCAATGCCATATTAAAAACTAGGGTTACCAGCATCGCGGGCGCGAATAAAGCCGTCCAGAGTAAAAAGTCGACGGCTAATCTATGGCTGTTATCCACAAGACCAAAAATGCCTGTTAATTGTTCGCGAAACGGTATTGCCATATAGGAAAATAGTAGGCCAGTGATAAATAATAACAATACCGATAAAGCGGCAAACCGACCGGCTAAAACGGGATCATTAGCCCCCCAATATTTGCCAACCATTGCGGTGGTACCGCTGCATAGACCCATCATTACAGCGTGTAGCACAAAATAGAGCCGTTGTCCTGTAGTGACTGCCGCCACAGCATCAGTGCCGAAAGTGCCAGCCATTTTTAAAAAGACCACGCCCATCATCATATAAACAATATTGCTTATAATGGTCGGCCATGTGAGGCGCCAAATATTAGATGTGGTTATTGAGCTCATGGTGCCATAGTACCATTTGAGTGAGTGAACTGTCGGGAATTTTAAGTCAATAAATTTAGTGACTTTATGATCTTTTCATTTTATCTTTGGCATCATACTAGGTTTTCGTAGCTCCTGTGCTGACCGATTTTACGGCGATAATTGTGTCCTAGTAAAAATAAAATTAGGGTACTTTATTGTGTTCTTAAAACACGTTCTTTTTACTTTTAAACGCCATCTAATTATTACTTTATTGCATGAAGAAACCTTATTGTTCATTATTCTAGAAATGATAAATGTCTTTTGGGAAGAGGGTAGAAAATGGTAGTTACAGCCAAGGATATTCGCAATGCGGCAAGGCTTTTGGAGCCACATGTGATGCGAACACCAATGGTGCAGTCTCCATTGTTGTCGCAGCAGCTGCAATGTGAGTTACATCTTAAACTTGAATGCTTGCAATATACCTCATCCTTTAAAGCTCGAGGCGCCTACGTAGCCATGCAGAATCTCACCGAAGAGCAGCGATCTTTGGGGGTGATTGCCATGTCAGCGGGAAATCATGCACAGGCAGTAGCCTACCATGCAGGTAAGATGAACATTCCTGCAGTTATTGTGATGCCGTCTCAAACACCCTTTGCGAAAGTTGCAAGAACCCAAAATTATGGTGCTGAGGTAGTGCTAGAGGGTCGTAATTTAAATGAGTGTGAGGTTCGAGTTCAGGCGCTTATTGAGTATCGAAGATTGACTCTTATCCATCCTTATGATGATGCCAATGTGATTATGGGGCAGGGCACAGTTGGATTGGAGATGCTGATTGACCAGCCAGATCTAGATGTCTTGGTTGTGCCCATTGGTGGTGGTGGGTTGATGAGTGGCATAGCCACTATTGCAAGAGAAATGCGGCCAGACATAAGAATTATTGGGGTCCAAACTGAATCATATCCGTCAATGCAAGCAGCTAGGTTAAACGAAGATATGCTTTGTGGTGGCGAGACTCTTGCTGAGGGTATAGCGGTAAAGAAACCAGGACGACTTACCTTGCCGATAATTGTTGATTCTGTGGATGATATTTTGTTGGTCAATGAAAAACAATTGGAATGGGCTGTCAGTGCGCTTGTTGAGCAACAGCGAGTTATTGCTGAAGGCGCGGGTGCTGCAGGTATCGCAGCCATATATGCATATCCTGAGCTTTTTAAAAACCTGCGGGTTGGTGTTGTGATCTGTGGAGGAAATATTGACCCACGATTACTCAGTTCTATTTTAAATAGAAATATGGCACTTGATGGGCGTATTGCTCGTCTGCGTATTGATATTTCTGATGAACCTGGAATGCTAGCTGCTATAACTGACTCTGTGAGTCGCTGTGGCGGCAATATTATTGAAATTTACCATCAACGTATGTTTTTTGATGTGCCTGCAAAATTGGCAAAAATAGATGCGGTAGTTGAGACGCGTGGGCCTATTCATGTGCAAGAGATTATTATGGATCTGCGCAGCAAGCAATTCATTGTTAGGCTGATGGACGAGGGTTCTCAGTAGTCCTTTTCGAGCCTAGATAGGCCTCAAAGCAGCAATCAATTTGTGTTAGGCTAATCACCTTGGTTACTACCTAATCTTGGTTTTTTGATGAATATAAGCGATCTAGCGCACCAACAATTGCCTCCCCATTGGTTTGCTTCACTTAAAGAGGAATTTTACAAGCCTTATTGGCTTGAGCTCAAAGAGTTTGTGCTTCAACGCAGCGTATTAAATTCTATTATTTACCCTCCTGAAGAGCTGCTCTTTGCTGCATTTGGACACACCGATCTCCCTGATGTTCGCGTTGTTATTGTTGGTCAAGATCCCTACCATAGCCGCGATCAAGCTAATGGGCTTTGCTTTTCGGTAGCCGGCAAGCAAGCTATTCCGCCATCATTACGCAATATTTTTGCCGAGTTACATAATGATCTTGGTATTTCACCCCGCTCCCATGGCTGCTTAAAAGCATGGGCTAGGCAGGGCGTCTTTTTGGTAAATACAGTGCTGACAGTAGAGGAAAAAGACCCCGGTAGTCACGCTAAACGGGGTTGGGAATCGTTTACCGATAAAGCTATAGAGACCATCAGTAGTGAATGCAGTGCGGTGGTTTTTATGCTTTGGGGTGCCTATGCTGAAAAGAAGAGCTTGTTAATTGACGAGTCAAAGCATCTTATTCTGCGCGCTTCGCATCCATCACCTTTATCTGCATATAGAGGATTTTTGGGTTGTCAGCATTTTTCTTTGGCTAATGATTTTCTTCAGTCTAGTGAGTACCCGCCAATCAATTGGCAACTGGATTCAAACACGAATGGCTCACCACAAATTGCCTTAGCACTATGACTGGCGTTTTAATTGTGGTTTGAATAACCACAGAAAACACTAATCTATACTGGTTATAACAACCATTTTCATGACATTGGTCTTTAGATCAAGATGATCTTGTATCAACTGAATGTTTACCAACACACGTGTGACTTATTAATACTAAAATAAAGGTAACATTATCTATTTAAAATATAGACTATTAATGTGATGCACAGAATATGATTAAACACTGATTTTCTTTTAAAAAACTGCTACACACCCAATAAACATAATACAGATTATTTTTGCAGGTGGGTAAATATAGGCGTTATTTTATGTTGCCACATGACTCTGGCCAACCAATAAAAAAGTGCTTGAACCTGCGAGATATAGATGGGTAATTAGGTAAAAGTTGAATAAAAAGTATTGTTAATGGCTTTCCCATATCGAAAATACTGAGGCACCTTACCTATGGTTACGCTGCTGACAAACTATTTTGCAATCGATTAGTGCTATGATATGTTATAACATTAACTAACCTAGATAAAAAAATGAAACGCAACACTCAGACCTTGCCCATTTCAATTGATGCTCAACAACTTGTCGTTACGCTGAATAATAAAAAAATCCTCAACAATCTTTCATTTCAAGTGTCTTCGGGTGAAGTTTATGCTTTGCTTGGCGGCAATGGTGCTGGCAAATCCACCGCATTGAAAACTTTATTAGGATTTCATAAGCCTGTTTCGGGACAAGCTGTGATAGAAGGCCTTGCCGTTTCGACTTCATTATCTGCGATACGTAAAAAAATCGCTTACCTACCAGAAAATGCAAGTCTGTATCCGCATCTCAATGCTTTTGAAAATATAGAGTATTTTTTGTCGCTCGCCGCTGTCCACAAAACACATGCAGAAATAAAAATATCATTGCAGCAGGTCAATTTGCAGCAGGATGCATGGCAAAAGCCACTAAGTAAATTTTCCAAAGGAATGCGTCAAAAAACTGCGATTGCTTTAGCTTTATTGAGAGATTCACCCATCTTGCTCCTTGATGAGCCAACCTCAGGTTTAGATCCGGTGGCGATTGATGAATTTAACCAGCTTGTAATGTCTTTAGCAAAGCAAGGCGCAGCTATTTTAATGGTCACTCACGACGTTTATGGTGCATGCCAGGTAGCACAGCGCATTGGCCTGTTGCGAGATGGTGCACTGGTTGGCGAGTTTGTTGCCGATGGTGGGCATCAGATTGACACCGAGCAGGTACACAAAGCATTTACAGCTGGTGTGATAGATTAATGAAGCAAAACCTTCAATCTATTCAACCTGTTATAATGTGGAAAATTGCTCGCGATGAGTGGCGGTACTGGTTTCGTTCCAAATTAGCGGTGGTTGCTTTGTTAATTGGCCTAACCTGTACAATGTTAACCGTGGTTGTATCTGTAGGAGATGCGTTTGAGTTAGAGCACCAACGGGGACACGCTCAACAACAGTCTGAACAAACCTTCGTGAACCAACCTGATCGGCATCCTCATCGTATGGTGCACTATGGTCATTATGTATTCAAAACACCGCCGCCGTTAGGCATGGTAGATCCCGGTGTTGATTCGCACACAGGGAATACTATTTTTTTGGAGGGCCATCGTCAGAATAGCGCCACATTTGCAGATCAAAAACAATCCTCTGGGACAACCATTTTGGGGGCACTAACCCCTGCTTTTGTGCTACAAGTTTTGGCACCATTGCTACTAGTGATCATGGGATATGGTGTAGTTTCTCGAGAGCGAGAAACTCAAACATTATCAATTTTAGCTGCGCAAGGTTTGGGATACGGAAATTTAATATTGGGTAAAATAAGCGCTTTGTTATTGGTTGCTATGTTAATGCTTTTACCTCTGGCTATTTCTGGAATAGTAGTCCTTTCACAGGGGGAATCTCTGCTCACACTCAGTTTGTTCTTAGTTGGGTACCTACTGTATTTGAGCATTTGGATATTAATTATTGTTAGTATTTCTTTGTGGGCCAAGAGCAATAGTGTAAGTTTCAGTACGTTGGCTTTCACTTGGTTAGTTCTCTGTATTCTTATGCCAAGAGTAGCTACAACTGTTGCTGGAGTTATGGTGCCGGCCGCTGGCAAGTTAGAGAAAGATTTTGCAGTAGTCGCCGAATTGCGCCAACTAGGTGATGGGCACAACGCTAAAGACAAGGCCTTTGTCCAACTAGAAGCTGAGTTGCTAAAAAAGCATAAGGTTAACCGAGTAGAAGATTTGCCACTCAATTTCAGAGGGTTTGTCGCACTAAAATCAGAAGCAGAAATAACTAGCATCCTCAATCGATATGCCGAAGATAGAATGCATGAAGAGCTTCGGCAATCATTTTTTGCCAGACAATTTGGTTGGCTATCTCCTCAGGTTGCACTTCGAACGCTTTCTATGCTTACCGCTGGTACTGGCTTAGAGACACATCACAGATTCTTGCGTGAGACTGAAAACTTGCGCTTTAACTTTGTGCAAAGACTTAATCAGGCTCATACCAATAAATTGAATTATATTGATGATATGAATCGTAATAAAAGTGAGGCGGCGGGGCAGATTGCGCGCATCAGTGCTAAAAATTGGAATGTCATCGAAGGCTTTAAGTTTAGGTCTTCTCCAAGTAAAGAGCGAGCCCTGCAGGCTATGACCCCACTAGCGCAGCTACTTCTTTGGTTTGGTATGTTCGGTCTCTTTTTGCGCAATTTGCAGAGGCACTATTCATGATGCGACATCTTGTAAGAGAGTGGCGCTTTTTACTTGGCCAAAACAACGTAGTCATTTTGTTGTGCTTGTGTTGTGCCTTGTCAAGTTTTGCTATTTACAGTGGTCATCAAGAGATCGTTGCTCAACACTTTACAATTGAGCGTTTGCAATTGGCACAGCAACAAGATCAACAGGACATACTTGCTAAACATAAGACGCCTGGCTCATTAGCCTATTATCAATTTCACTTAACCTATCAAACCCCTTCTCATCTATCCTTTGCAGCCTTGGGTGATCGAGATCTATATCCTTGGAAGCATCGCATTCGGATGCTAGCTTTAGAGGGTCAAATCTATGAAAGCGATGTGGCCAATCCTGAGCTTGCTTATATTGGTAAGTTCGATTTTAGTTTTTTAATTAGTGTATTAGCTCCATTATTCGTGATTTTAATGTTGCACGACATTATTGCTAATGAACGTAATAAGGGTCGTTATGAGCTTTTGGTAGTCACTGCTAGTGGCTCTATTGTTCTCTGGGGCTATAAAACTTTGGTGCGTTTTTTGGCGCTCTCCTTGAGTATGCTTGCTCCCTTCTATATAGGGTCTGCCCTTAACGATGTACCTCTCTATGATGTTTTACACGTGTCAATTTTGGTGTTGGCCTATCTAGCCTTTTGGGCCGCTCTTACTCTCTGGTTTGGAAGGCAGTCTATCTTTGCACCACGCATTGCCGCAACCTTGATTGGATTTTGGGTGGCTGTTACCTGTGTTATTCCAATCACTGGTAATTTACTTATTGAAAAAAACATCGAAGTTCCCAAGGGCAGTGAAATATTGTTACTTCAAAGAGAAATAGTTAACCAAGCTTGGGATATTCCCGCTGAAACTAGTCTTACCGAGTTTGTCAAAACACACCCAGAGTACCGGGTTTACACAGAGATGTCTGAGGGTTTTCATTGGAAGTGGTACTATGCATTTCAGCAATTAGGTGACCAAGCTGTGGCACATTTGGCTTTTGATTACCGCAATGCAATCCTCACCAAATTTGATTTGGGGGGGTATATTGCGATGTTTGCTCCACCAGTTTTAATGCGACGCCAGCTTTCACGTATGGCGCAGACGGATGTAATTTCTGCACTTAGGTATGAACAAAGTATTCGAGACTTTCATCAGGCTTTACGCCTGTACTATTACCCATATCTATTTGAGTTACATTTGTTTGATGAGAGCACATTAGCTGATATGCCTCAATATTCAGATTTTGCCCGGCTATAACTTGGGAGAAAAATAGTCGGGTGCATTCAAATGATCAATATTCTCTCTTTGCTATGACGCTTGCTCAGGGGTGAATCTGAATATCCTTGATCAGGCGATATTTCTCAAATATTTGCTTTATTAGAGGACTTGGTTGCAAAGTGCAGTTGATCAAAAAATGATTAGCTTTTACGTTATTTTTTTCCAATATAGATCCTTTCTTTAGAGGAAAAACCATTTAACATACCGGTCTATGGGTGCACAGGGGTTATTTAATTAGAGTTACCATAGCGGGTCGATATTGTCGGCTTGATCGCTTTATAGGTCTTTTCCACTCTTAGTCTGGTAAATATTAGGAGGTCGAAAAGCCTCTTAATGGCACTACTGCAAACGTTTCTGTGTGGATTTGTTCTGTGCAGTGCTTTAGCCTAATGTGACTGATATCGCAAATCCCAGTCCTTTGGATGGGTTCAGATCTAGCTCTTATCGGTGTGACTCTAACTAATAACGTAACCTTTGAGTGAGACCAAGGTTCTGGGGTGCTTTGTAATACAATGAAGTACTAATTGGATAACGTTATCTCTGGTTGATTTTTAGTGGTGGTTGATTAGCTTTCTTACGTAGCCAATTGAGTTTAGGTAGGATGGTATGATGCAAAACGATTTTTCTCTCCAGTAAATATTTACCCGGATAGTCAATCATTAGAAGCCCCGCGAACATGGTTAGAATGCCTTGGCCGGGTAAAAATAGCATAAGGAAACCTGACCCTAGCAGGATGATTCCCAAAAGATTTTTTATCAAAAATGTCATCAACCAAAACACCGACAACCGTTTTCTGGATAGGCTAGATTGGCGTGTTTTTTGGACAAAGTAATCTTCGGGTATTTTCGCTACTAGCCAAGGAAGTGCCAGTAAACTGAGCACAAAAATAAGCGCTGACAGGCCGCCAAGTTGAATCAGTAACTGTTGATTTTCGTTCAGCCACTCGATTGCAGTACTCAAGGTGTATCTGGAATATCATAAGGTAGTGGCAGGATTGAAACATCCACTGGTTGGATATCCTCAAAGCCCATTTTTGGGCAGTCAGTGGATGTAAGCGCGAGTGTTGCCAGTATTTCAACATGGGTGTCACTTGCACGGGCTGATCCAACTACTATGCCAAGAGTTTTGCCAGCGGCATCCGTTAAATTTTCTCCTGCAAGCGGCAATATTTTGGTTGGCAAGGTTAATCGATACATACGGCGCTTCACGCTACCTCTGTAGTGAGCTCGAGCAACAATTTCTTGACCGGTGTAGCAGCCTTTTTTAAAGTTTATATAGCCCTGAGCGACTAAATTAATCATTTGTACAATATATTGTTCTGAGGTCTGCTCTAGGACATCAGCGCCTCCGCTGCGAACTCGGATAAGGTCACTATAACCTTGTCCCGCAGGAGTCATGTTTTCAAACAGAGGACCTATTTCATATTGCAGTCTTGTGGATATAAAGCTGATGCAAAAGTTTGAGGGAGAAATCGGCCTTATTGAGTATCTAGAAAATCGATCCATCAGTTTCTCAGTCATTGGCCCAGAAACGATAACGCTATGAAATTGCTTGCTCACATTAGTTATAGTGGTTTTGAAAAAGACTGCATATTTTTGCAAGCTGGCAATGGCAAGTTCGACGACGCTAGGGTGGGTTTCTAGCAACAGATTATCGTGTTTATCTTTGTGAACGGTGAATAAAAATACCACGCGACCCTTGGGAGTAAGATGAGCACCGTTGAGCAATGAATGCTCGCTTAGTTGGTCTAGATCACAGGTTACCTGACCTTGTAAGAATTTTTCGCTGTCCGGACCATTCAGCTGAATAAAACCCCTATAATTTGTGCTAACCACTGTATCGTTGGACAAGGCTGGATAGTCAGCAACTGTCTCGCCAAAAGAGGTTACTAGTAAAGACTGTTCATCATCTTTGAGTGGCGCATACGCAGGAAAAAGTTGTTGCCAGTCCATAGTTTTAATGATCCTGTAGGTTTATTTCGAAATGTCTTTTATACTGCACTATTACTACAATGATCAAACATATTATGAATAAAAATCGTTTACGTTGGGCCAGTCGTCGCGGCATGTTGGAACTAGACCTTATTCTCGCGCCCTTTGTTGAAAATGTCTATGATACTTTAGATCAAGACGATAAACTTCGTTTTGAGGTGTTGCTTGAGTGTGAAGACCAGGCACTTTTTATGTGGTTCATGCAGCGCGAACAACCAGCAGATGTAAACATGCAAAGGATCTTGCAGATAATTCGTGAAAGTCGACAGAAATCATAAACAATTTCTACTCAAGCCTTCCTCAGTTCAATATTACTTCGGTTTGGCACTGATCGTCTCTATTGCCTGTCTACTGACGGTGATACCTATACCCATTTGGCCCAAGTATATATCTGTGTCGGCGATGGGTGTTGCATTGATCATTGTCCATTTGCGGTGGTGTGCGCGAGTCAATGAGCTGTTGATTTATCGTTCAGACACTCAGCCCTGGCTGCTCTTGAGGAAGGGCAAAAAGACGGATTTATTACTTTGCGCAAATCAATTTATTACCGCGACACTAGTGGTGTTGTACTTCAAAACGTCAACGGGCCGCAGTATTAAATGCTTCGTCACCAGAGATAGGGTGAGCCCCAGAGAGCACCAGCAATTGCGAACATTGTTGATAAGTCGACAGAGCTAATCTAGATTTTACTTTTGGTCGACAGCCTTATCCAGCTCCTAATAGTTAGGGGGGACCATGATGGTGTCTTGAGCAGTCGATGCTAGCTCAGGATAATCTAAGGTGAAATGTAATCCGCGGCTTTCTTTGCGCTCCATCGCGCACCGAATTATCAATTCTGAAACGGTGGCTAAATTACGCAACTCTAAAAGATCGCGGGTGACTTTACAGTTGCTGTAGTATTCTTGGATTTCTTTTTGAAGTAATTTTATTCTATGTTGGGCACGCTCTAAACGTTTGTTGGTTCTTACAATACCGACATAATCCCACATGAAGCGTCTTAATTCGTCCCAATTGTGTGAGATAACAACGTCTTCATCGGAATGGCTTACTCTTGATTCATCCCATTCAGGGATGAAATCTGACTTCGGTATCTGATGGATATTTTGGTTGATAGATTGAGCAGCTGCCTGAGCGTAAACTAGACATTCAAGTAGTGAATTGCTCGCCATTCGGTTTGCTCCATGCAGTCCGGTAAAGGCATTTTCTCCGATAGCATAGAGATTGTGTAAATCTGTTTGACCTTCGTGTCCAACCATAATCCCTCCGCAGGTGTAGTGCGCTGCCGGAACCACTGGAATGGGATCTAACGTTATGTCGATACCAAAGGACAAGCATTGTTCATAAACGGTGGGGAAGTGGCTCTGAATAAAGTCAGCAGGTTTATGGCTAATGTCCAGATAAACGCAATCACTACCAAGTCTCTTCATTTCGTGGTCAATCGCTCGGGCTACAACATCTCTTGGAGCAAGCTCGGCATCAGGGTGGAAATTCTGCATGAATGGACTGCCATCGGGTAGTTGCAAAATAGCACCTTCACCTCGCAAAGCCTCGGTAATAAGAAATGATTTTGCTTTTGGATGATAAAGACATGTCGGATGAAATTGATTGAATTCCATATTGGCTACGCGACATCCTTTACGCCATGCCATGGCAATCCCATCACCACTAGCTCCATCGGGATTGCTGGTATAAAGATAAGCTTTGCTGGCCCCTCCAGAGGCTAGAATAACACTTTTAGCTTGAAACAAAGCTATCGCAGATGACTTGATGTCTAACAGATAGGCACCAGTACAACGATGGATATTCGTATTTTTATCAGTTTGAGTGACTAAATCAACGGCACAGTACTGTTCAAAAATATCAATGTTCTGAGCAGCTATAACTTGGTCAACCAGAGTGCCTGTGACTTCTTTTCCAGTTGCATCATTGGTGTGTAAAATTCGACGGTGACTATGTCCGCCCTCTTGAGTGAGATGATAGCTTTGGCGGTCATCATCTTGAGTAAAGGCAACCCCCTGTTCAATAAGCCAGCGCACGGCACTGGGTCCATTCTCAACAACTAGCCTCACTGAATCTGCGTGGCACAGACCTGCACCTGCAACAAGTGTATCTGTTATGTGAGCATCGGCACTGTCATCTTTGTCAAATACGGCGGCTATGCCCCCCTGAGCCAGCCACGAAGCGCCGGCTTGTAATGATGCTTTACTGATTAGGGCGATACTTAAATTTTTGTCTAGTTGCAGCGCACTCGTGAGCCCTGCTGCACCACTTCCAATAATAAGCACGTCATATTGATAGGTTTGTTTCATTATGATGTCACACAAAAAAGAGACTACATGATAATATAACATTCTTATTCTAGCGAACTAATCGCGCGTGATGGTGTCTTTTTTATGGATGGCAGAAAAAATGAAGCTGCCCAGAACTTAACAAACCTACTCAGGTGGGATGAAAACGGATTGCTGAATGGTCGATAAAAATGCACAGGTCTGCGATCAGCAGCTAGTAGTGCGCGTTCAAAATGGTGATAAGGGTGCATTTGATTTGTTGGTATTAAAATATCAACAAAAAATGCATGCTATCGTCAGTCGATTCGTTCGTGACACTGATGATGTTGCGGACGTTGTTCAAGAATCTTTTATTAAAGCCTATAGAGCTCTGCCCAATTTCAGGGGTGATAGTCAGTTTTATACTTGGCTTTATAGAATCGGTGTGAATACAGCAAAAAATTACTTAGTGGCTCGTAGTCGGCGGCCACCCTCTTCAGATGTCGACGTTGCTGACGCAGAATATTACTCTGGCAATGAGTATCTAAAAGATTTGGGTACGCCTGAAAACAATTTTTTTCGCGATGAACTTGAGTCACTTATTTTAAAAGTTATTGCTGAGTTACCTGAAGATCTGAGAACCGCAGTGACGTTGCGTGAATATGAGGGTCTCAGTTACGAGGAAATTGCTCAGATAATGGATTGTCCTGTGGGTACTATTAGATCTAGAATTTTTCGTGCTAGGGAGTCTATCGACACCCATATTGTGAAGTTAGTTGATAATGACTAAAGAATCTGTGAACCTTTTCGTTTGAAGTCTGTCCAAAGGCTACAAAGAGAAAAACCTTATATTTAGAGGCGCTATAATGAGTCAATATGATAAACAACTTGGAGAGTCGCTGTCGGCCTTGATGGACGGCGAAGCTAGTGAGCTCGATACGCGTCGGGTCCTTAAAGAGTTGTCAGCTGAAAAGAGTGAGCAGGCTGAACTGTTGCGGGGGAAGTGGCGTCGATACCAAAGTGTATCCGCAGTGATGAGCGGGTCTTCCATATCAAATATTGACTACTCTCTAGCGATATCTCAGGCTGTGGCCAAAGAAGACACTTTGACCAAAAGCACGCAGTCGACCTGGGCACAGTCTTCAGGTCGATTTGTTATTGCCGCTTCAGTAGCTCTGGTAGCCATTTTCGGAGTTCAGCAATTTAATCAACCCTTAGATGTGATAAATCAATCGTCTGATTTTGCTCAAATTGATGAGATGCCCCTGGACTCCATGATGGGCCCAGTTAACCAGTTCCCGTCAGGGTTTAGTGTGCCCATGAGTACAGAGGTGCAAGCAGTAAGTTCCGAGGGTTATTCAGAGGTAGAGGTGCAGGCCTATCTTGGATATATTCTTTCTAAACATGCTTCACAAGCGCCTTATGCCAGAATGCAAGGCATGCTTCCCTATGCTCGAATTGAAAAGCGCGCACCTGCAGCTCAAGCAGAGTAATTTCTGATAGTGAATAGTCGACTTTCGTTTAATTGTGCAGCGATGCTTTGCGTAATGTTTGTTAGTCATTTTGCTATATCACAGCAGTTTACATCAGCTTATGAACTGTTGGCTGAGATGACCAATTCTGCGGATAGGCTAAATTATTCAGGTCTTGTGACCTATGAGAAGTCAGGTCGTTTGAAGACTCTGAAAGTTTTACATCTTGCCCGCGACGAAATCAGCTATGAAAAAATAGTTCATGTAGATGGTCCGAAAGGTGAGTTTGCTCAATGGAGACATCGCGCGGCATGTAAGGGTTTAAATCCGATGATTTCTGGGAATGATCTGCCATCGCTTAATGAAGATTCTCTGAAGAGATTTGCAGGATCCTACTCATTTGAAATAAGAGGTCAGTCTCGAGTTGCGAGCCGGATTGGCACCCTTTTGTTTATAAAACCTAATGATCAATTCCGCTTGCCTTATATATTAACCATTGATCAACAGTCTAACTTAATACTAAAATCTGTAATCTTAGATTTGTCTGGCAAGCCGTTAGAACGCTTTCAATTTATTGAAATTGCTATCGGTGGCGATCTTGATTTACTGGAGTTGCCGGCGTCAGCTGCGACAGGGAATAGCAATAGTAATTGTAATCTTGGATTTATTGAACAAGAACAACGTCAATGGTTGGTTGATTGGGTGCCCCCTGGGTTTGTTATGACTTCGTCTGAGAAAAATGAGGCCACGGATCATACAACCATGGTTTTTTCTGATGGTTTAGCCAGTTTCTCAGTATTCGTAATCTCAGGTAGTAAAAGCTCTGGATTACCTAGCTTTACTTCTAGCAGTGGTGCTACAACTGTGGTCAGCGTAAAGCTTAATCTTGATGGGGCGCCAATAACTGTTTCAGTAGTAGGAGAAATTCCCCAGGCTACGGGTAAAAAAATTGCTCAATCGATACTTCAATCATCCGAAACGACTAAGACGCCGTAATTTTTTAGTAAAGAGGTTTTATGCTGCTTGAAACAGGCACTGTGGTTAGCAAAACAACCCATGCGCTAATGGTTGAGACTATCAAAAAAAGTACTTGCGCACACTGCAGCGCTGCGTCTGGTTGCGGTCATGCGGTGTTGTCTAAATTTTCCACAAATACTAATCAAGTTCGTGTCTTATTGGGAAAGTTTTCAACCGAAGATGTTGGTTTGGGTGATGATGTGACCATCGGTGTTCCTGAATATGTTGTTGTCCAGGGAGCACTTTTGATTTATATGCTGCCTTTGATTTTGTCAATTTCTGGAGCTTGGATATCGGGTTACGGCGTTTCTGGTTTAGAGGGCGATGTAAGCGGCATTTTTGGCGCTTTGATGGGTTTCGCTTTAGGAGGGTTTGCAACACGTTTTTGGACGCGGAAAACAAGTGGTGATGAAGCCCGAAATCCAGTGTTAATTGCGGTAAGTGAGTAACTTTTTCTAATGTTTGAATATCAATATTGTTAAACGGGAGTTGTTGTGGTTAAAATTTTTATTCGCCTATGCTTTTCATTGTTTGTTTTTCAGGCGCAAGCCTTTGCTGCCTTGCCAGATTTTGCAACATTGGTTGAGGACGTATCCCCTGCAGTAGTCAAAATTAATACGGTGGGATCTTCAACTCCAACTGCCGATAATATACCTTCCTTACAGGGTCAAATCCCTGAGATCTTTCGTGAGTTACTTGAGCAACGGCAACGACCGGTTCGACCATCTCAGACTATGGGGTCTGGATTTGTAGTGTCCTCAGACGGATTCATATTGACGAACCATCACGTGGTTTCTGGTGCTGATAAAATCCAAGTACAATTTGCTGATCGACGGGAATTCTTGGCAACCATTGTAGGCTCTGACCGTACATCTGATCTGGCACTGCTCAAAATTGACGCTACTGATTTGCTAAGTTTAAAATTTGCCAAGCCCGAATCCACAAGAGTTGGTGAGTGGGTGATCGCTATCGGTTCTCCATTTGGATTAGACTATTCAGTAACCGCGGGGATTGTTAGTGCGATTGGAAGATCTTTGCCAACTGAGAACGGCGAAAATTATGTGCCGTTTATTCAGACGGATGTTGCCATTAACCGAGGTAATTCTGGTGGCCCGTTGTTTAATCTAGATGGTGACGTGGTCGGCATTAATTCTCAAATTTATTCACCTACTGGAGGCTCGGTAGGATTATCGTTTTCCATTCCTGTAAGCATCGCTATTAATGTTATGGAGCAGCTGCGTGAAAATGGTCAAGTTAGTCGCGGTTTTCTGGGAGTTGGCATAGAAAATGTGAGCAAAGACCTTGCTCAAGCATTGGGTATGCCTGGGCCTATGGGTGCGGTCATCAGCAGTGTTGCACCTAAGAGTGCCGCTGCAAAGGGAGGTCTCTTTGAGGGCGATGTCGTGGTAAGTATTAATGGTCAGTCGATTTTGTATGCAAGTGACTTACCGCATATTGTCGGCTTGATTGAGCCAGATTCAACGATAAAAATTGAAATATTTAGGGAGGGGAAACGTAAAAAGCTTTCTTTGAAAGTAGGATCTCTGCCTGGTAGTAACCTTGCTCAAATAAAACAAAGCGATGATGGTGATCATCTGGGTTTACGCATTGATGATATTGCTCAAGATGAGTTAAGGGCTTTAAACTTAGCGGGGGGCATTGAAGTCGTTAGTGTTACAGATAACTCACCGGCTGACGAAACAGGCATCCAGCAGGGCGACATTATTGTCCAGTTAGGGTTCAGCAAGATAGCCGATGCTGACCAATACCTTAGTATTATTGCTGAGTTACCCACGCAGACTCCAGTGGCAATTCGATTTTACCGGCAGGGTAGAGCAATTTTTCGAACGATTACTCTTGAAGAAAATTAAGCAGCACTAGTGATTAATTTTTCTTTAATAGAGCCAAGCGTTCATGGCATCCCAAGCGCAAATGAGCTAGACTTCGCGCGCTTATTGAAACGGTAGTAAAAAACTTTTGTCTGAACTCAGTCATATTAGAAATTTTTCCATCATCGCTCATATTGACCATGGAAAATCCACCGTCGCCGACCGATTTATTCAGTTGTGTGGTGGGTTAAGTGAGCGCGAAATGGCCGCGCAAGTGCTCGACAGCATGGACATAGAGCGAGAACGTGGTATCACCATTAAAGCACAGAGCGTTACTCTGCCGTATACATCTGCAGATGGTAACACCTACCAACTTAATTTTATTGATACGCCAGGTCACGTGGATTTTTCCTATGAAGTATCTAGATCGCTTGCCGCCTGTGAAGGAGCACTTTTAATCGTCGATGCAGCTCAGGGGGTCGAAGCTCAGTCGGTGGCAAACTGCTATACCGCCATCGCTCAAGGGCTAGAGGTAATTCCTGTACTCAACAAAATGGATTTACCTCAGGCTGAGCCAGAGAAGGTTATTAACGAAATAGAGAACATTATTGGTATTGAAGCGAGTGAGGCGGTTCGCTGCAGCGCGAAAACTGGCGAAGGTATCAATGAAATCCTAGAAGAGCTTGTTCGTCAGGTGCCGGCACCGGTAGGCGATGTGGATGCGCCATTACAGGCGTTAATCATTGATTCTTGGTTTGATAACTATCTGGGTGTTGTTTCACTGGTACGCGTTATGCAAGGCACCTTGGAGGTTAAAAGTAAAATTATTGCTAAATCTATCGGCAAATCACATGTCGTTGATAGTGTGGGTGTTTTTACGCCAAAGCGTAAAGAGACCGGCCGCTTACGCGCTGGCGAGGTTGGCTTTATGGTCGCTGGTATAAAAGATATTTTGGGAGCCCCTGTGGGCGATACAGTGACCACGTTGTCATGTTCTGATATCGACGCACTCCCAGGCTTCCAACGAGTAAAACCACAGGTTTACGCAGGTATGTTTCCAGTGGATTCTGATGATTTTGAAGAATTTAGAGAAGCTCTGAGTAAGCTAGCGGTAAATGATGCATCCTTGTTTTATGAGCCTGAGAGTTCCGATGCACTGGGCTTTGGTTTCCGTTGTGGTTTTCTTGGCATGTTGCATATGGAAATTATCCAAGAGCGCCTAGAGAGAGAATATAATCTTGATCTTATCACCACAGCTCCCACAGTTGTTTATGAAATTATCACCGCGAAGGGAGAGACTCTTTATATGTCTAATCCATCTGATTTGCCTGATCCCGGTCAGATAGATGAGATGCGTGAACCAATCTGTGAAGCTAACATTCTGGTCCCCAAGGAATATGTTGGTAATGTAATCACCCTCTGTGTTGAAAAACGGGGCGTTCAAAAAGATATGCAGTTTATTGGTGGTCAAGTATCTATTAGTTATGAGTTACCCATGAGCGAAGTGGTTATGGATTTCTTCGATAGACTAAAATCAGTTAGTCGAGGCTTTGCTTCGTTAGATTACAACTTTGTGCGGTTTGAGCAGGCAACATTAGTAAAATTGGATATTCTCATTAACGGCGATAGAGTTGATGCCCTAGCGGCGATTACGCACCGAGATCATTCTATTGCCAAAGGGCGTAACCTTGCAGATAAAATGAAAGAATTAATTCCTCGTCAAATGTTCGATGTGGCCATTCAAGCGGCCGTTGGTGGCAGTGTGATAGCAAGAACAACAGTCAAGGCATTGCGCAAGAACGTCACTGCAAAGTGTTATGGTGGTGATGTAACTAGAAAGAAAAAGTTATTAGAGAAGCAAAAAGCTGGCAAGAAACGTATGAAACAGGTTGGAAATGTTGAAATACCCCAGGATGCTTTTTTGGCAGTGCTAAAAACATAAATAAAACGCTTTATCATCATCGGTGCACAGGTAACAGCAATGAACTTTAATTTTGAATTAATTCTTACGATACTGTTTTTAATTACAGGGTTCTTCTGGTTAGCAAATCGATTTCTGTTAAAGCAAGAGGAAGGTGTTGTTGAGTTTTTTGCCTCTCTTGCACCTGTGCTTGGGTTAGTGTTGATTCTTCGCTCTTTTATTATTGAGCCCTTTCAGATTCCTTCTCGATCTATGGTACCCACATTAAAAGTGGGCGACTTTATCTTAGTCAGCAAATGGAACTATGGTGTCCGTTTACCGGTGTTAAGAACCAAAATTTTTGAGGTTGGGAAGCCTCAAAGGGGTGATGTTATTGTATTTTTTCCGCCTCATGAAGATCGCTATTTCATTAAGCGACTGATAGGTCTTCCTGGTGATAAAATTGATGTTTTAAATGGCATGGTTTACGTAAACGATGAATTAGTGCCGCAGATCGCTGCCGATATTATCGCTGACTCTCCTCGCTCTGTTGTAATGACTGAGAATCTTGATGGTGTTGATCATCTGATCCAAAAGCGTGTGCCGCCTACGCGGTTAAGTCAACGTTTCTCTGATACTGTCCCAGCGGGCCACTACTTTATGATGGGAGACAGCCGCGACAACTCCAGCGATAGCCGTGTTTGGGGGCCTGTGCCTGAAGATCGCATCGTTGGGAAAGCTTTTGCTCGATGGATGTTCTGGGACTCTTACAGCAGTATCCCGTCTTTTGAGCGGGCCGGCTCTATTGAGTGAATGTTGACTGTTATCTTTTTTCCTCCAAAACTCAGGGCATCACTGTTTGAGAATTCAATACACGCAGCTATAGTCAATGCTATGATGCGAGCTAGCTTAATCCTTCAGAGAACAAAGGTGAAAATTGTAAATCATAGGTACAACTGTGAGCGCTAACGCTAAGCAACTTCAACAACGTTTGGATTATCGTTTTGCTGATGATCGATTGTTGGTCCTCGCCCTCTCGCATCGAAGTTTTTCCGCTGCTAATAATGAACGATTGGAATTTTTAGGTGATTCAATTTTAGGTGCTGTGGTAACAGATTATCTCTACCAGTACTTCCCTAACGTGCGCGAGGGAGATCTAAGTCGTATGCGTTCTGCTATTGTGTGCGGTAAGTCACTGGCTGTAGTGGCTAAAAAGTTCGATTTAGGCCCAGAACTGTTGCTAGGATCCGGTGAAATGAAGAGCGGTGGAAATAGGCGCGATTCTATTCTTGGAGATACGGTAGAGGCTCTAATTGGTGCGGTTTATCTGGATAAAAACTTTTTGGCAGCTAAAAAATGTGTTCTTTTTTGGTTTCAAGACCTACTTGCTACAACACTGGATTTGGCGCCTGCCAAAGATCCTAAAACAGCCCTGCAGGAGTGGTTGCAACGGCGTGGTAAGCCACTACCCATATATAAATTAATGCATACTGGTGGGGAAGCTCACCAGCGGTTATTTACCGTCGGCTGCAGTATTGATTCTATCGATCAAGTCTTTAGTGCTACCGCTAGTAGTCGAAGGCAGGCTGAACAGTTGGCCGCACAGCAACTATTACAACAACTGGAGCAAAAGTTTTGACTACTGATCAACCATACTGTGGCTATGTAGCTATTATTGGTCGCCCCAATGTAGGTAAATCGACGCTGCTCAATCATATTCTGGGTCAAAAACTCTGCATCACTTCACGCAAACCGCAAACGACTAGACATACATTGGTCGGGATAAAGACCGATGGCGATGTGCAGATGATATTTGTTGATACGCCAGGCATTCATACCAACCAAGAACGAGCGATCAACCGTGTTATGAATCGCTCTGCAGCAAGTGTTATTGCTGATGTAGATGTGGTGATTTTTGTTGTTGATAGATTTGAGTGGAGTGAAGCGGATGAGTACGTTGCTAGGTATTTATCTAACAATGACGTGCCGGTAATTGTTGCTGTAAACAAAGTTGATATGATTGAGGACAAGGAAGCATTGCTACCGCATTTGGAATTTATTGCCAGAAAAGTGAATGCTGTCGAGTTTATTCCTCTATCGGCGTTGCGCAAAACCAATCTTGATGAGTTGGAGGAAAAGGTAAAAACCCTTATACCTCAGCAAGCACATATGTTCCCAGAGGACCAAATTACTGATCGCAGTGAGCGATTTTTAGCAGCTGAAATTGTTCGTGAGAAAATTACCCGGCAACTTGGCGCAGAGGTGCCATATCAGGTCACTGTTGAGATAGAACAGTTTCGAGTTGAAGGGAAAATAACTTATATTGATGCTTTGATATTGGTTGAGAGGGATGGTCAGAAGAAAATCATTATTGGTACCAAGGGCGATCGGATCAAAAAAATTGGTGAGCAGGCTCGGGCAGATATCGAAAGTTTACTTGACTGTAAGGTGATGCTGAGAACCTGGGTTAAAATTCGTAGCGGCTGGTCCGATGATGAGCGTGCGCTGCGTAGTCTCGGCTATATGGGAGACTAGATTTCAGTGAAAGTCGATAATCAAGTTGGCTTCATACTGCACACAACGCCTTACAAAGAGTCAAGCTTGTTAGTCGACCTATTTACCTTGCAATATGGACGTATACGCTGTGTTGCCAAGGGCTATAGAAAACCCAGCAAGACCGGTGCTACTCGTGCTCTGTTTCCCTACACGGAATATCAACTTGGTTGGCTGGGTCGTGGTGACCTGAAAACACTAATTCAGTCAGAAGCCATTGGCGCGTCACTTTTTTTACAGGGCAGTAAACTATTTACTGGACTTTATGTTAATGAGTTATTTTACCGCTTGCTTCACGAATATGACCCTTATGAAACGCTGTTTACTCAATATCAGTATTTTCTGCAAAAATTAGCTGCGGGTACCTCTAGGGAGAATGATTTGCGTCAGCTGGAAATGTGCCTTCTTGATGAGCTCGGGTACGGGTTGGCTCTAGATGCAGATGCTATTCATGGTCTTCCTTTAATTGCGGATAAACTTTATAACTACATTCCCGAGCAGGGATTGATAGAGTGTTCCAATCAAAAAAACAGGATTTCTGGTGTTTATAAAGGAATCGATCTTATAGCCTTTGCCCGGGGAGACTCTATTTCGCAGTCAGTTTCTAAGACTGCTAAACACCTATTGCGCAGCGTAATAAACTTCTACCTCAATGGTAAGCCCTTACATAGTCGCGCGCTTTACAGAGACTATTTGAGCAGCAATTCTGAGGTTTCAGAGGGAGTCAATATGGAGTCGTCTTCGTGATTAAAGGAGTTGGCACAGACATTGTAGAAATAGCGAGAATAGCGTCTATTTTGAATCGGCAAAACGATCGTTTTGTGTCACGTATCTTAACTGATCATGAACAACGTGAATATATCAAGAGTCAACGAAAAACAACTTTTTTGGCTAAGCGCTTTGCTGCAAAAGAGGCCGTTGCCAAAGCCTTGGGCACTGGCATTGGCAATGGTGTTAGTTTCCAGGATATTGAGATTACCCATGATGATAAGGGTGCACCACTAGTGATATTGTCTGGAGGTGCTAAGGCAGTGATGTTTGATAAGAGTGCTAGTAATGTCTTTATCAGTATTTCAGATGAGATAAATTATGCAATTGCCTATGCAGTGATTGCCGCATGATACCCAGTGTGTGATTGCTAAAATTTGTGATTAAGTGAGCGTTTAAATCGATGATACATTTTCCTTCAATAGATGGAACCATTGGTAATACTTCGATGGTACGTCTGCAACGCATGCCTGGAAATACCTCTAATATTATTCTAGCCAAAATGGAAGGAGATAATCCTGCGGGTAGTGTAAAAGACAGGCCGGCTGTCAGTATGATTACAAATGCGCAAAAAAGGGGAGAAATTAAACCAGGCGATCGACTTATTGAGGCCACCAGCGGCAACACAGGTATTGCCTTAGCAATGGCCGCTGCGATGCTCGGTTACAAAATGACTCTTATTATGCCCTCAAGTGCAACGGTAGAAAGAAAAATGGCGATGAGCGCTTATGGCGCGGAGCTGATTGAAGTGAGTGCGCAATCGGGGATGGAGGGTGCACGTGACTTAGCACTGCAGATGCAAGCGCAGAATCTAGGTACGGTTCTTGATCAGTTCAATAATTCAGATAATGCCGAAGCTCACTATCAAGGAACGGGTCCTGAAATATGGAGAGATACGAGGGGTTCTGTTACGCATTTTGTAAGCTCAATGGGTACCACCGGAACTATTATGGGGGTATCCAGATATTTGAAGGAGCAAAATTCGAAGGTTCAAATAGTCGGTTTGCAACCCGAAGAAGGCGCTGCTATTCCTGGCATCCGTCGATGGTCCAAGGCGTATCTGCCGGGTATATTTGAGCCAGCTAAAGTGGATGTAACTATAGATATTTCTCAGCATGATGCCGAGCACACCATGCGTCGTTTAGCTCAGGAAGAGGGTATATTTTGTGGTTCATCTGCAGGGGGAGCAGTATTTGCCGCTCTTGGCTTGAGTGCTCGGGTCAAAAATGCAGTGATTGTTACGATTATTTGTGACAGAGGTGATCGCTATTTATCTACTGGGATCTATAACTAAAAAAAGTAAAAGTTCATAGGAAAGCTTATGAAAATTGATAATCTGGCAGATGATACTCATTACACTCTTGCTGACTTACGCTATTTGATGAGCCGGCTACGAGACTCTGAAACAGGGTGTCCCTGGGACATAAAGCAAAATTTTAACTCCATAATTTCTTGCACTCTTGAAGAAGTTTACGAGGTTGTTGATGCCATTGAGACTGAAGACCCCGAACAGTTAAAAGAGGAGTTGGGAGATTTACTTTTTCAAATTATTTTTTATAGCCAGCTAGGTCAAGAGCAAAATCTGTTTGACTTTGACGACATTATTAGCCTGATCACCACGAAATTACTGCGACGACATCCCCATGTATTTCCTCTGGGTACCCTGACTTCTGTGAGAGATACGAAGGAGGCTGTAAATGCAGATACCATAAACCAGTCTTGGGAGGCTATTAAGCAACAAGAGCGAACTAAAAAGGGTGCCAGCCAAATTTTTGATGATATACCTCTGGCATTACCGGCTTTAACTCGCGCAGTAAAGTTGCAAAAGCGAGCGTCTACGGTTGGTTTTGACTGGCCAAGTATTGTTCTTGTGGTTGCTAAAATTAATGAAGAGATTGAGGAGCTAAATACTGAGATGGCTGAAGGAGATGAGGATAGTATTGTCGAAGAACTTGGTGATATTATGTTCAGTTGTGTGAATCTTGCGCGTCACTTAAAGCGTGACCCAGAGACTGTGATGCGCCATGCTAATAGAAAATTTCAACGACGATTTCAAACAATGCAGAGCTTTCTAGGTGATCAGGATTTTGATCAGTTGTCTGATCATCAGATGGAGTCACTCTGGACTCAGGTAAAACAAGCAGAGCAATAAATTGATGTCAAAGGCCTGAATTTAGAGTGTTTACATCACAAACCAGGGTTGTTCAGCTATGGCATTCGGTGTATCGTACCGAGCTTAACGTTGAAGCTAAATTCGTCTGCGTGAAAAAGGATTTAGGCAATCAAATGCGCGACGACAATACTTACAACAAGGTAGTCAGCACGCGTATTTTGGTGTACCCCGCAGATAATTGAGGAATTGTGTTAATGAGAGTTATATTGTTAGGACCACCAGGCGCGGGGAAAGGCACTCAAGCGCAGTTTATTACCAAGAGATACTCTGTTCCGCAAATCTCTACTGGCGATATGCTGCGAGCTGCGGTTAAGGCTGAGTCACCTTTGGGACTGGAAGTGAAAGGTATTATGGCCTCTGGTGGTTTGGTTTCAGATGAGCTTATTATCGCTTTAGTACAAGAGCGAATCACACAAAATGACTGTGCTAAGGGGTTTTTATTTGACGGATTCCCAAGGACAATTCCTCAGGCTCAGGCAATTATTGATGCTGGGATTATTATTGATGCTGTGGTTGAAATAAGTGTTGATGATGAAGAGATTGTCGCTCGTTTGAGTGGTCGAAGAGTTCATGAAGATTCGGGTCGAATTTACCATATTGACCACAATCCGCCGCAACATCCTGGTGTTGATGACCAAACAGGTGATGCATTGATTCAGCGCCCAGATGATTCAGAAGATACTGTTCGTAATCGACTAAAGGTTTATCATGAGCAAACTAAACCTTTAGTAGCGTTTTATAATCAATTGTCTGAATCTCAAAATGAGGCGCCTAAATTTTCAACAGTCAATGGCCTAGGGTTACTGTCGGACGTTCAGGCAAGGTTGATCGAGGCTCTCTAACGAGTTCCGGGGGATACGCCGTGTTGCGCATGGGTCAAACAATGCGGTCTAGCCACAATGCTCTACGCTAAGGATTCCTTACACTATCATGACCATCATATTGGCTATAGAAACATCCACAGATGCCTGTTCGGTTGCATTATCCAGCGGCCCTGATACATTTTATCGTTTTGCTCAGGAGCCTCGCTCTCATACTCAGTTAGTTATGCCAATGGTGAATGAGGTGCTTAGTGATGCGAAAATCGGGGCATCGGCTATTGACGTTATTGGTGTTTCTATAGGTCCTGGTTCCTTCACGGGTCTTCGTATAGGTTTTGCAGTGACTCAAGGTCTTGCCTTTGGGTTAAATTTACCTGTTATTGGGGTTTCTTCATTAGAGATTATGGTTGCTACTTATTTGCGTCAGCACCCCTCTTTAGCTCAGCAGATGGAACATGGCGATAAAATAGTATCGGTGTTAGATGCGCGGATGGGTGAATATAATTGTGGTTGCTATTGGATTGACAGCAACGGACAGATTTTCTCGGAACACACCGATATATTACTTAGTCGATCTGATGCCTTAGCATGGATCCAAACACTTCAGCCAACGGCTGTTATTGGTGAAACCAAGAAATTATTTACAGAAACCTCCATTTGGAAAAATAGTATTGCAGAGATTCACCCTGAAGCCATTGATTTACTTGAGATTACCAATTCAAGACATGCAGATGGACAGGCTCTATCCATCAAAGATATTGAGTTGGTGTATCTAAGAGGAACAGATGCTTGGCAAAAACGGACGCGATTGAGAGATAAAAAAAATGGGTAGAAGGATAGCATTTATAGGGCTTGGTGTTATGGGGTCTCCTATGGCTGGTTGGTTAGCTAAGCACGGACATTTAGTAACCGTTTACAATCGAACTACAAGTGTTGCGCAAACATGGATAGATACCTATGGTGGTCAAATTGCATTGACACCAGCTGAGGCTGCAAAAGATGCTGAGTTTGTGTTGATATGCGTTGGCAATGATAATGATGTTCGAGAGGTTATGTCTGGTGATAATGGTGTTTTTTCTGCGGTAACTCAAGGTACGGTTATTATTGACCATACGACAACATCAGCAAATCTTTCAGAACAACTTGCTGCTGAAGCACTACAACATCAATGCTATTTCATGGATGCGCCAGTTTCCGGTGGTCAGCAAGGTGCTGAAAATGGTCACCTGACAGTTATGTGTGGCGGTGATGAGAAGATATTTGAACGTGTTTCAGACACTGTTAGAGCCTACGCAAAGGCGGTAACTTTATTGGGTCCTGTTGGGAGTGGTCAGCTGTGTAAGATGGTAAACCAAATTTGTATAGCTGGTGTGGTTCAGGGGCTTGCTGAAGGCCTTAATTTTGCTCGGCGAGCAGGTTTAGACGCTTATCAAGTAGTAGATGTGATTTCGCAGGGTGCCGCGCAGTCATGGCAAATGGAAAACCGCTATCAAACTATGTTAGCAGGTGACTATGAACACGGCTTCGCTGTTCAATGGATGCGCAAAGATTTGGCATTTGCATTAGAAGAGGCGGAGCGAAATGGCAGTGTGCTGCCGGTTACTCAGTTAGTCGATCAGTTTTATGCTGAGGTGCAAGAGATGGGTGGAGACCGTTGGGATACATCAAGTCTTTTGGCGCGACTAGTACCTGAATAGGATAGTAAATTCGTCAATATGCTAAAAATACCTAAACTTGGCGCTATGTATACGCCAAATATATTCGGCAAAAGAGGTTGTTATTGTGTTGGACAAAGAAAACTTTAATTTTAACTTAACGCAATTTTTGGACTCATCTCCAACTCCGTTTCATGCGGTATCATCAATGATTAGGATACTAGGTGACGCAGGCTTTAACGAGCTACGAGAGGCAGATGAGTGGACCCTAACTGCAGGCGAAAAGTACTTCGTGACGCGCAACCAATCATCCATTATTGCCTTTGTCATGGGGCATGAAATGCTCTCTGACTCAGGTATTAATATGGTTGGCGCTCATACAGACAGCCCGTGTTTGATGGTAAAGCCCGACCCTGAAATAACTGCTCACGGCTGTTTTCAATTGGGTGTTGAAGTGTATGGCGGTGCCTTGCTTAACCCTTGGTTTGATCGCGACCTATCCATTGCAGGACGTCTTGTATACAGAGATGCAACAGGGCAGCTCAAACAAACGTTGGTAGACTTCAAACGCCCAGTTGCTACTATTCCGAATTTGGCCATTCATCTTGATCGAGAGGCTAACAGCGGTCATTCGGTGAATCCTCAAAAAGATATTTCTCCTATCCTCATGTTGGCAAACATTAAAACTGAAAGTGAGGAAAATAAAGGTGACTTTCGAACGCTTTTAGCAGAACAATTTCTTGCTAATAAAGAAACAGTGGTTGACTACGAGCTATGCTTTTATGACACACAGGGCGCTGCATTGATAGGGTTTAAAAATGAGTTTATTGCCTCGGCCAGACTAGACAACCTACTCAGTTGTTTTGTGGCTACACAGGCGCTTGTTCACGCCGATACTACCGAAACCTGTTTAATGGTTTGTAATGACCATGAGGAAGTGGGAAGTGTGTCTGCTAGTGGCGCTGATGGGCCTTTTTTAGAGATGGTAACTGCGCGAATATGCGCAGCTCAAGATTCTTCTGTCGATCTCAGTCGCATCATTAATAAATCCTTAATGATCTCCTGTGATAATGCTCATGCAATGCATCCAAATTTTTCACAAAAACATGATCCAAATCACATGCCTCTACTAAATGGCGGGCCTGTTATAAAAATCAATGTAAAGCAGAGATATGCAACAAACAGTCTCACTTCAAGTCTTTTCAAACAGCTTTGTATGTATACGGATGTGCCTGTCCAGTCTTTTGTGTCTCGAAATGATATGGGTTGTGGCAGCACTATAGGGCCAATTACATCGGCAAGACTTGGTGTGCCCACGCTCGATGTTGGTATCCCACAGTTGGCTATGCATTCCTGCCGAGAAATGACTGGAGCAGAGGATCCATTGCGATTAGCCCGGGTTCTACAAGAATTTTTCCAAAGTAATACAGATATGCCAAGTATGGCTGGCTAGGCTTGTTGCAGGACTCTTTTTAATGGTTTTTTTATGGCGAATACATTATGGATAAAAAACGCGTCTTAACTGGCATCACTACCTCTGGTACACCCCACTTGGGAAATTACGTTGGTGCTATTAGACCTGCAGTAGAGGCTAGTCTGACCGGCGACTTTGAATCATTCTTTTTTCTCGCAGATTACCATGCGTTAATTAAGTGCCAAGATCCAGAGATGGTTAATCAGTCGACGTTAGAAATTGCAGCCGCTTGGTTGGCTTTGGGGCTAGACCCTAACCAAGTAACTTTTTACAGGCAGTCTGATATTCCCGAAATCCCTGAGTTGACGTGGTTTTTAACATGCATGACCGCAAAAGGCTTAGTTAACCGCGCTCATGCATACAAGAGCGCAGTGCAGCTCAATGACGAGCAATGCGAGGATCCAGATTTTGGTATTTCTATGGGCCTGTTTAGTTATCCAATTTTAATGGCAGCGGATATTCTAATGTTCAATGCTCATAATATCCCTGTGGGACGAGATCAAATTCAACACATAGAGATGGCAAGGGACATTGCTCAGCGTTTTAATCACCACTATGGAGAATTATTTGTGCTTCCAACCGCTCAGGTGGATGACGATTCGGCCGTATTGCAAGGTTTAGATGGACGCAAAATGAGTAAAAGCTATGGCAATACTATTCCTCTTTTTTTAACTGAGAAAAAACTAAAAAAACATATAAATAAAATTAAAACAAACCTCTTAGAGCCCGGAGATCCAAAAGATCCGGATAGTTCTGCGGTGTTTCAGATTTGGCAGGCTTTTGCGTCTCAAGATGAGATTGATTACATGCGCGACGCTTTTGCACAGGGCATTGCTTGGGGCGAAGCAAAGAAGAAGTTGTTTGAGTTGGTTAACAGTCAATTGAACGAGCCCCGAGAGCGCTACTTTGAACTGATGGCAAGGCCTGAAGAGGTAGAAAATATTCTATCGGTAGGTGCAGATAAGGCACGGGTGCATAGTTCAGCGCTAATCGCTAAGTTACGTAATGCCGTCGGATTGAGGCGTTTGTCATGATGATGCTAAATTCTTTTTGGTGATGAGACTTCAGCATTTCCTATGTATAATGCCGCCCACTGATCGCGTTTAGTTACATTAACGTAAACCCTGAATAAGACTTATTAAATATTATCGGAGTGCTTTATGAGCCGTTTTAATCTAATTTCTGCAACCCTTTTAGTCACTGCTACGCTTAGCGGATGTGGCGTTGATCAATCTGACCGAGGATTGACCTCTAGCCAAGAGCAGCAGGTTGCGGAACGCATAGCACCGGTAGGTAATGTTTCAATGGCTGGCGATATAGCCAGTGCGCCAGCTGCCGTATCAATGGCATCGGTAGCAAAGGTAATGCTCTCGGAAGGATCAGAACATACGGTTAAAATGCTAAATATGGGTGACGGTGGTAGTATGATTTTTGAACCTGCTGTAATCAAAGTATCTAAAGGCGACACTATTCACTTCAAGGCTGTTGACCTATCACATAACTCAGCAACAATTGACGGTATGATTCCTGCAGGTGCCACTGATTGGGCCGGCGCTTTGAGCCAAGATATTAGTGTGACACTGGATACAGAAGGGGTATATGTTTATCAGTGTGATCCCCACGCAATGATGGCTATGGTCGGTGTTATTCAGGTCGGAGAGGCGGTGAATATGAGCGAAATTCAAGCGGCTGCAGAGAATCAAGCGTCTCGCTTTATGATGAATACCGATCGTTTAACCAGCTATCTAGCGCAATTGTAAGTTTGCTTGGGTGACGTTACGGTGCAAGAAGTGTGATTGGCCCGACTGATTATTTATAATTTTTAAAAAAGGTTCAAGTGAGGGTTTGCACCTTTTTTTGTGGGCAGTCCTCTAAAAACCCCTTATTGAACATTCAAGCAGCAAGCTACCTCGATGTTAATACGGTAACTACGCGATTTTTATACGAGTCTGGGTTGGCTTTTTAAGCGGTTTGACTTTGTTTTTCGGTTCTCTTTTTTGAGCGCTCTTTTAAATTCTCTAGCGATCTTTGCTCAGTTACTAGGGGCCATTCAAGACCCCCGTCAGGCGATATTTATATTTTTGGACCGGCGTTGAGAATCTTATCTGAGGGTGCAAAACCACTAATGTTCTCGACAAAAAGTTGGGCTAGTTTACTTGCTTCTTGATCATAGTGATTAGCATCGGACCAAGTTCCTCGCGGGTTTAAATAGGCTTTATCAACACCCTCTATGTGCGTTGGAATATCCAGATTCAGCATCGACAAATGCTCGGTCTCACAGTGACGTAATTGACCCTTAGTAATAGCTGTGATGATCGCGCGCGTCACAGGGATGGGAAATCGGCTGCCATCTCCATCGGCCCCACCAGATCCGCCAGTCCAGCCTGTATTGACTAGATACACTTGAGATCCAAACTCTTCTACCCGTTTCATTAACAATTCGGCGTATACACTAGCCTTACGAGGCATGAAGGGCGCGCCAAAACAGGTGGAAAAAGTAGGATTAATACCTGATTCAGCACCCAGCTCAGTTGACCCTACTCTTGCAGTATATCCGCTAAGAAAATGATAAGCCGCTGCCTCTTTAGATAAAATAGATACAGGCGGCAGGACCCCGGTTACATCACAGGTTAAGAAGACGATGTTTTTCGGTTCTCCAGCTTGATTTTCAATACGACGCTTTTCGACATGCTCCAAAGGGTAGCTGCAACGACCATTCTCGGTTAAAGATGTATCAGCATAGTCGGCAACTCTGGTATGTTCATTCGCCGCTACATTTTCGACAATAGCACCAAATTTAATCGCGTCCCAAATAACGGGCTCATTTTTCTTACTAAGATTAATAGTTTTTGCGTAGCATCCACCCTCAAGATTAAACACTACACCCTTGCCCCAACCGTGCTCATCATCACCAATTAAGAAACGGTTTGGGTCCGCAGAGAGCGTAGTTTTACCTGTGCCAGAGAGACCAAAAAATAGTGCTGTATCACCGTCATCACCGACATTGGCGGCACAGTGCATAGGCATTACATCTTTTTCAGGGAGTAAAAAGTTTTGTACTGAAAACATGGCTTTCTTCATTTCACCGGCATAGCGCATACCCGCTAGAAGAACCTTGCGCTGTGCAAAATTAATAATTACGACACCTTCACTATTGGTACCATCAACTGCCGGCTCACAGACAAAATTGGCTGCGTGAAGTATTTTCCAAGATTCTTTTCCGCCTTGATTATATTTGTCAGGACGGATAAACATATTACGCCCAAACAAACCGTGCCAAGCGGTTTCTGTGGTCAGTTTAACCGGGATATAGTGTGCAGAATCTTGACCAACATGTAAGTGCGAGACAAAACGTTCTTTAGAAGCCATGTAGTCAGAGACTTTGGCCCACAAACGATCAAATACTGCTGAACTTATTGGTCGGTTAACTGCGCCCCACTCGATATCCTCTGAAGAGCTTGGCTCTTCCACAATAAACCTGTCAGCAGGGGAGCGGCCACTTCTCTCTCCGGTTGTTGCCATCAGCGCGCCTGTACTGCCAAGACGGCCTTCGCCATGTTTAATCGATAACTCAATAAGCTCCGCAGAGCCCAAATCTATATGAATTGGTGCTTCGGTCATGCTGTTCCTCTCTTCCCAAAGTGAACGAA
>OBMK010000418.1_pt1 | contig 41203 bp, 19 predicted proteins | sample 1539081 | NCBI WGS metagenome assembly OBMK01 (sample SAMEA3355528, study PRJEB22509) | marine metagenome | biome: marine; feature: river plume; material: water | place: USA | collected 2010-08-07 | depth 0.5 m | reverse complement strand
CACTTAACTGTTCACCTTCAACTGTCAAGTTACCGGTAATTCGACAATCACCTTCTAAGTCTAGAGTATATTGCGGCAATCTACCAACATTAAATATACCTATTCTACCTTCACTAGCATCAACTCTAATAGCATCAACAATTTGACCTTGGTTAGCGCCTGAGCGCACACGCAATCTTAAATCACTTGCTGTAAGACTATTTTCAATAAAAAAGTCATTACCCTGTGGACGCATATTTACAAATGCATTATCTGGTGTTGAGAATTTTAAACCTTGTGTGTTTCTTACATCTATGCTACCAAGTGTTAAGCTATCTTGATCGGATCTTAAAAACTGATCAGCTGTAAGAAAGCTCCCATCTGACGTTTTAATTTTACTTGTACTTTCGGCAACACCAATAAACTGAAAGTTTTCTTTTTCATAGACATTAAATCCTTGGAATATAATACCATTAGGATTGTTATCGGTTACTAGCTGTGCAACTTGATCTTGTAGTGTTGGAATAAATTCTGAATTACTAAACAGACCTACTTCACTGTTTGCAATAAATAATTTTATCACAGCAACATTTGAACCTGTTGTACTTCTAATATTTTCTACAAATAATCCGCTCTTACCTTGACTAGTTGTATATCCAGGGCCGATTAATAAAGGATCACCAGTGCCATCAAAAAAGTATAGCTGGTCGTTTCTATTGTCAAACCAAAAATCACCTTCTGTTAAATCTTCAGGCTGCGTTGCCTGTACAAACGGCTCGCCTGTTGATTTCCACTGTGTGCCTGTATATAATTTTAATTTTTCGTTAGATGTATCCCACCATAACTGTCCTGTCAACGGATTACTAGGAGCAGCAGTGTTAGAAAAGTTTTCAAGCAATTTAATAAAGTTTTCATTAAAAACTTCACCGTAGCCTCTGTATCCTCTCCCAACTAAGGTTAAGTTAGTGCTGTTACTATCAATTTTTCCGTCTATTAGATCTACTAATATTGTGCCGTCTGTTTTGTTTAGTTGATAGCTCATTCTGAAACTTCTCCGTAGTATATAATATAGTTCAATGATAGGTATGGGTTCATTACATTAAGTGGAACGCTAAGTCCTGCAGATGTGTTTACACCGCCGGAGTTTAAAATACCTTGAAACCCTGAAGTGCCTGATTCAATCGGTAACTCTACAGTATTAGGATTATTAGTTAATTCTCCTGGATTGTCAGGATCTTCACCTCGTTGTGAAATAGCATAGTATTGATTAGCAGAATTAGTTAACTTATGATCGTGATCAGGTAAGTTTTTAACCCCAATTTCAGCAGCTTGATTACCTAAGCTTGCTCCAACTTTATCTGCGCCAATACCAGTAAATGCAGTACCTTGAATACTAAATGTATTTACACCGTTAGCTAAAACACTTTCTACAGTAATTACTAAGTCGTGCGCAGGTGATGCTCCGCCAAAGATAATACCAGAAATTGATATTCTATCATCTATTTCATATCCATTGCCTGGATTTGTAACTTGTACTGTATATATTCCGTTATTTGTCTGGACTGAGAAAACTGCATTAGTACCAGTACCTTGTGTATTAATGCCTTGTAAGTTAGTAAAGCTTTGTACAGAACTTGTAACTCTGTTAGCAGGTGTTCCGCCCATATTATCTACACCCAAAGGCATACGTCCACGCATGTCTGGTAGTGCAAATGTTGCTGCGCCGCCGTCACCTAGTAAGGTCGGATCTAAAAAGTTATGACCAATTACAGCCCATAAACTAGCATATGCTGATTTATTGACAATCTCTCCGTTACAGATTAACCATCCTTCAGGAGCAGTATTGCCGCCAAACGGTAGTATTGATCCTACAGGTGTAATAGGTACTGTTTTTATAAAGTCATTTTTTGTAACTCTACGTACACCAGTATTACCTGACGTTACGTTTACTAATAATTCATCTGTTCCGGCAACGTTTGCAATTGCATCTCTACTTGAAATAAATGTGTTTTTAATAGATATGTTAAAAGTTTTTTCTTCACCAGTACTTCCGTCAAAGTCAAAGCTTGGTGCTTCTACATCTCCAGATACACTAAACGTAGTGGCATTAGCAAGTTTATTTGCTTTGTCAGCTGTGCCGTTCACTGTGCCTGTGATATCACCTTCTAGTGATCCTTTAAATTTTAGAGCATGTACCGTATCAAACATTTGTGTGTCTGAACCAATATTAAGCGACTCGGACGTAGATGGTAAAACATTACTAGCTACTGTTGTAACTCCTGTAATAGAAACGTCATTACCTACATTTAAGTTTTCAGCAATGCCTACTCCGCCTGCTGTAACAATAGAACCTGAATTAATATCTGTACTAGATGATGTATTTTCAATAACTATTACGCCACTTGTTGGATCATCTGGAATCGGTGTGACTTTAACATTACCAACGACATGTAATGCTTCGTCTGGAGAAGTATTGTTTACTCCGAATGTTCCGTTACTTGCCACTGTTAATACATCATTAAATTTGTCGCCGTCTCTTAAAGAAAAATTAATGTTAGATGCATTTTTACTAGCAATAAACTGTATACTGTCTGTCTCGCCTGCCAATACTTTAATGTTTAAATGATCTTCAGATCCAATCTTAACACCATCATTTGTTTTTACTCTTAGCTGCTGTTCCATAGTTCCAGCAGCGTCAGTTCTAATAAAGTTTTCAGCTGGGACATTTTGTGAGCCAGTTGCAGTTGTAACTACTAAAGATTTTGCTTTTTCAGCTACGCCTTGAAATTTAATCGGATTGTTTTCTTCGAACGGGGTTTCGTCTCTTATGTTAAGACCTTTTGATATTGCACTAAACCCGTCAATTTTAGCCTTTGGTGTAAAATTCTCTGAGCTAAGGATAGCATAAGGAACGCCTTCGACAAATAGAGTAAATATTTCTATAGTTTCTTCTGTAGTAGAAATTATTTCTTCTTTTCTTCCGCCAGTTAGTAGTCCTAGTGATGTTTCTGGTCCAATTAGTACCCATGCTGCACCTGTATAAACAAACAACTGTTGGTTAGTTGTATCGACCCATAAGTCGCCTGCTGTCGACTGTGACGCAGTTGGTCTTGCAGATGATTTAGTAAATCCACTTGCTGTTTTCCACTGTGTGCTATCATAAATTTTTAACTGGCTTTCTGATCCGCCTGTATCGTACCATAGTTGTCCTTCGACTGGAGTAGTTGGTTCGTTAGGTGATGCAAAGTTTTCAAGCAAATGTAAAAAATTCTCTGCAACTGCTTTACCGTATCCAGTAGCTCGTTTGCCTGGAAGTTGCATACTAGTTTCAGTGTTAATTAAGTTATCTTCAACTAGTATAACACCTTTATTAGCTTCATCACTATATCGTACTTCATATGGCATTATGCATTACCTCCTGAAAGACTCTGAATTCTTACCGTATAATCAATTTGGATTAGTCTATTAAGTGACTTTTGAATAGGATGGAAAATTACGTGTGTAATTAATCTACCTAGTGCATCTGCTTCTGCTGATTTACTTCTCAATCCAAGTTCGTCAAACACAAAATTGCCATCCATGTCAGTGGCATTATCAAATGCATCTTGACCGTTTGGTTCACTATAATCCAATAAACAACTTACTAGCACATCAGTATAGTTTGTGCCGCTTACGTGTCTTGTTTCAAGATAATTGTTGTTTGGGTTTTTATTTAAAAGTCCGTCATCTACAACTACCTTTGAATAAGTTTGATTATATAAACTTGCATTAGCACCTGTTGAATTTGGTGTTAAATAAGCAATAATACCTGTTGGGTCAACGCTTGTGCCACCATTACCAAAGCTCATTTCGTATATAAAACCTTGGCTCATATTTGCAATACTTTCTGCCAACGCTAAACTCATGTTTTCGTAGTGTATAGCATTTCTTTTTTGTACAAAGATCTCGCCATTCGAAGGGTCATATATCTTAATATGACCTTGCACCGAAACTCCGTTTAATTCGTTTATACTATCCATTATTTTTGTTTCCTATACTGTATTTATTAGTTTCCTGCTCTAAGGAAAAATCCGATACTTGTTTCAGTTTCGGTTATTGACTCGCCTAAACGTTGCCAAATATTACCTTTTTTCCTTACAATCACTATATTCTTTTGTTCAATATTTAATATTGCTGGGCTTTGTATTACTATTCTTGCATTCTGTTGATTGTTATAATATTCTATTACGTAATCTGCAGGAACAATTGAGTCTGCTTCAGGTGAATCAAGTCCAACTGTTGCATCAAACTTAGCAAATGGTTTTCCATTTAGTCTAAGACCGTTTACAAATACTTCAAATTCGTCTGTTGACAAAGGTAAGAAGTTTAAGTTTACTGTACTTACATTAGTAGCTGTTTGACTTTGTGTAGTGTCTACGTAAGGTACGTACTTACTAATATCAGCTAAAAATACTTGCTCTCCTTTTGGATGTATATTTGCAACACCTGTGCCCAATGTACCACGACGTAGTTGTTTTAACACATTTCCATCTTTTACAAGATATTCAATACGCTCTTTATTAATCATAAGCACACCTGGAATATTTTTTGTTCTGTTTGGTTCAATTAAATTTGTTCCATCTTCGACTTCAATACTTAGGCTTAACTGTGTAATTGGTTTTGCAAGTTTAGTCGGTGGTGTGTCAATGCGGCTATAGATTGTTCTGTTAAGAATATCTTTAAATATTCTGTAACGTACTAACGACGAGTCATCGCCTAATGTACTAACTTGGATATCTAATGTATCTTGCACTTGTCCTGGAACTAGTTCTTCAACACTTTTGCTTGTAGTAGGAGTAACAAAGCTATCACCATCTACAATAATTTCTTCAGCAGTAATACCTTTAGCATTAGAATAATTCATATTGCCGCCGTCGAGATCTAGATCATAAGTTCTTGCATCATAAAGTATACTACCGTCACTTGTAGTTTTTCTTACTATGAATGCTACTCTTGATTCATTAGCACCTAATACTGTCGTTGCTTGTAGATCTTCTAAGTGTAAAATTTGAGTGCTTCCGTCACCAACTAATGTAAGACATGTTGCATCAAGATTAGTTTGCTGTGGCGTGTCGAAGTTTGGATCATCTAGTCTTCTATTTGTTACAACATTACCGTTTACATCATAACCTACTCTGTAAACATTATAAGCAACATTATCTTCTAATGGTTTATTTAAAACAATCGCACTAGAATCATCCATATAGACAATTTCATCTTCTTGTGTATTTTCAATTTCGTCCCAAATATCGTTAAACCATCCCTTGGTATCCCAACCAAAGTTTGTATCAAATTCAAAGCTCTTAACTTCAACACCGCCGTAATCAACACCGTCCATAAGTTGTGCAATATCATTACCAAATGCATTTGCATCTGGTGTATATGCAACTTTTATTCTATCAACTGCATTTAACATATTAATATTTTTAGTATAGTTAATTTCAATTAACGCATTATTTGCTGGTGCTACATCAAACACAATTTGACCTACATATCTAGTATAACTTCGTGTTGTATCTTTAATATTATATACATTAAACTGACTTGCTAGTACTTCTTGATTGTTAACTAAAATACTAATTGTATTTTGATCTAAGTTAGCTGGAAAAATTAAGTCAAAAGTAGTTTTACTTCCTGTGCCTGTAAATGTTTCAATTTTTCTCATATCTTCTGCACTTAACAATGGTGTAACACTATTTCTGTCAAACTTAATTGTAGTATTTGCAGTTCTTGCCAACATATCTCCTAGGACAGCAATAGCTGTTGCAGGCGTACCTGCACTATTAGGTGGTGGAGTAATTTTCACTGTTGGTGTTTGGGTATATCCTTTACCTTTATTTGTGATTACAATATTAGTTATTGTTCCGTAGCCTACATATGCTTGTGCTGTTGCACCAGTACCGTTACCGATAATTTCAACTTTTGGCGCAATAGTATATTCAGTTCCTGGATTACTAATAGTAATTTCAGTAATACTTGCTCCGATATTATCTAGCCAATTTTTTCTAGGATATTCGTTTACTAACTCGTTATCAACAACTGCTACTCCATTTTTTAGTTGTACACTTATTGGCGTAACTTTACCAGTATCTACATTGTAATATACTGGTAAATCAAAGTCTGATACTGACGTACTAGCGGTTTCAATTTTTTGGAAATTACTCACAAACTCTCTTATATTAGTTTTGTAAGGTTTTACTTCCTCGATATATCTTTTATAGTTTTCTAAATTATCTATATTGTAGGTTAGATCTTGATCTAAATTTCCTGCTAGATGCTTGACCTTAATAAAGCTAGTTTTGAAGAACCAATCTGGATTTTGCTCAGTAAGAATATATCTTAATGTTGCAATGAATAGTTGATTATATTCAATACGCAAATCTTTAATTAGTAATGCATCGCGGATAGTTTCTAATATTACTCTTAATTCAAATCTAGGATCGATATCAAACAAGAACGAATCAAAACTCTTATTATCAAATCCAGAGTTTGAAGTTTCGTTTCTATACAGATTATCTTTAAATTGTATTGTGCCGTTTTCTCTACCAACAGTTTTATAATCGTTTTCGGTATTAGTGTTTACTTTTTCAAGCAATGACCAACCACCTGTGCCGACTGAGTTAACTTTTATAATATCCCCTAGTTGATCGTCAATAAATGATAATTCGTATGTACTATTAATTGTATAATCAGGATTAGTTAATACACTGTATTCTGTATCGTACCAGTCAATATAAGACCAGTATTTTGTTATATCATAACTTTGTACTTTGATTCTATTCCATTTTAATTGTTCATTGTCGTAAGCATAAATGCTCCATTTATTATCAACTTCTGAGTCAGATTCTACAAGCACACTGTGTCTTCTAACATCAATTTGTGTTGTATTGGCATAATTCTTGCCGCCGTAAATTACTTGAACTGTTGTAATTTGGCCTAGATTATTTAATCCGATATCAAATCTAGCATCTTCACCAAAGCCATTTATTTTATAAGAAGGTGCAGTTTTATAACCTCTACCCGGATCTATAATTTTAACTTTAGTAATTTTTCCGTTTATAATAATAGGTTCTAGTTTTGCTTGTTTTACTTTTGTTCCTACTAGCGATAGTTGATCTAACGAATCAATTTTAACGTCATATACTCCTGATTCAAATGTCGGTAACGGATCTTTTTGATCTATTGCGCTTATATTAAACTTTTCGATAACTAATTCGTTGCTTAAAACTACATTAACTCTTTCAATAAATTCTTTAAGAGCTTCTCGTCTGTTTTTAAACATACCTTGTCTAGGTGTAGACTGTACACCGTATTTTTGTTTCTCTGTTAAATTAACATCAGGAATAGCTCTATTGTTTATGTCAAACCCAATTAAACTATCAAACCATTTTAATTCAATATCAGCAGATGGTCCGCTAGTATCTAATCCGTCTGTAATTAATTTATATGCACTATGACTATTTTGTTTATCAATATTAGTATTACTATATCTTATTGCTAGTACAACGTCAGTATCATATACAAGCCCGTTGCAGTTATTTAAAACAATTCTATTACTTGATAACATACTTAGATATCTGTAGCCTTGCTGCCTTGGTACAGCGATTAATCTAGCAATGTCTAGTGTTGTAAGAGTTCTATTTGTTTTTGCAGGAATAATTTTTGCATTCTTTACCCAATAGTAATACTTTTCAGAGAACGTTTGGCTTTGTTCGTTAAACACAAACTTCTTACTATACTGAGAATCGCCATATAGTGTTTGTCCTGTAATACCTTGTGCTATTCCATCAGTTGTTTCTGATAGTTCATCCCATTCACTTGGAAGGTAATCAGTTTCTACCCATTCGCATACATCAACAGTAGCACCTGGCTGCAATTCATTCCAGTTGTCTCGTTGGTAATTGATATCACCTTGGTATGGATACGTAAATGTAGACGTACCGGTATTCCACCATACCATACCTACATGATTTTCTTCCCAATAAAATGTATCAGCAGTATCGCCAACATTATAATATGCTGGATCAAATGGTACTTTGAAATTAATATTCTTATCTGCAGGTCCTGCAATTTTTCCTTGAATAGGATCAATATAATCTAAGTAAGTAATAATAGAATTTGTTCTTTTATTATATAAAAATGCACCTTGTATTTTATCAAGGTCAACTGGTTGTATTAATTCTCTGCTTACATTCCAACCACTAGAATTAACTTTCTTTCTGTAGTCATATAAGCCACCAACATATACATTGTTTTCTTTTGCCGGAACGCCTACATATATATGATTTGCATTAATAAGAACTTGCTCCCTAAGTTCTTTAGTAACATTATCATACGGAATGCTTTCAGCAAATATAAATTTATTTTTTACTTGTTCGTAAACATAAATTACACCAGGATCATAATTAACCTTTTGGAATTCAGTTTGGTCTAGATCAAATAACGTTTCGTCTGCATCAAAGATAGTTGTTGTAAGAACTATGCCTGCAAAACTTGCAATAGATAATACGTTATCACTAAATGACAGCGAGTAGCCAAAGTTTAATGATACTGAATTTTTTGGCGGCTCTAATGTTTGTGTTAGTTCATACGTTCCGTTTGTATTAGTGTATAGGTAGACTTTTCCTACATTTGTTCCGTTGTCGCTATTATGCGGTTCAGAAATTGCTAGAAAACTACCGTCTGTACTAAAGTCATATGACATTCCAAACTCAGTTCCGCTAGCAGGAGGTCTAATTGTTTGAGACTTGATATACTTTCCTGAAGTTGTACTACCATATATACGAATTTCGTTTGTCACTGTACTATCTGGAGCAATATTAGATACTTTTACAGCAAGAGCAGTTGCAGTATTGTTTAACACAAAATTATTAATACGAACATCGTATCCTGTATTTGCAACAGGTTTTAAATAATTTTGATATACAACGTCAGATGTAACAACCCATAATGCATTTGTAGCTGATGGTGCTTGGCCGTTTGGTGCAAAGTTAGATTGTGCCACATAATACAAATCATTATGTTCTACAATATCACCAATTCTATAGTCGTGTACAGTTTGCCAACTTCCTTTATAATTAGTGTCAATTATTCTTCTCCAACTTGTAGGCTTGAAGGCATTTAAGTTGTTAATTGATCCGTCTGTTTGATCTGCAGGTGTTAGTGTTTGTTGTATTTCATAGTACTTTCCGTAATGGAATACAATGTCTCCTACGGAATACGACAATGTTCTATTCCAGTTTCCTCTAAATCTATTTTCGCTTAACGGACTGTTTTCAAAATATTCGATGCTATAATTACTTGCTGCATATAGTTTGTAACCAGTATCTGTGGAAATAATTTTTACTGTTTTACCAAATTGTGCATTAGGCATGCCAAAGGATTGCTCACTAACAATCTGAGCAACTCTTACATACTGATCTGGAGCAGATTTATAATATATTATTACCAATCCTTGATCTTCTACACCATTGTCAAGTGTTGCACTTGATTTTACTGCATCACCTTCTGGTGTGCTAATGTTGTAAACTTGTTTCCAATTTCTATTTAAAGAACTAGGCGTGTCTGCTTGAGTTGGTGCACCAGCAATGCCAAATAGTTCTGTATAAAAATAATATTCTTTATCAATAAGTGTTGCTGATTGGCTAAATGCAAATGCATTCTCAGCTTCAAGTACTAAAAACTTTCCGATATTATTGCCTGTTGGAACTATAACACTATTTGAATAATCAATTTGATTATTTACTGTACGGATTCTACCAATATCTGCATTGCCACGCTCTCTGATTAATCTTACTAACTGTACGTTTTGTTTAAGTTGCCAATCGCCCTGTGTAATCTTTATGTAGACTCGTCTGCGGTTACCCTGTGTGCTACCAAAAGTTTTTACATGCACTACTTCAGCTTTATTAAATGGTGCTAACGGAGTTTCACTTACTAATAAGTTTGTATCAAGAGCAAATTGTTGATCAATAATAATATCACCAACTTCAAACTCCTGCTCACCGATTTGAGCAACGTTTACATCATTTTCAAAGTCAATATATCCGTCCCATATATCAACAATTGTTTGTTCTTTATTTAAATCTTCAAATGTAAATCCAACTGTAGAAATTTCGTCTGACGAATCATCATTTTTATTCATATAGAAATTAAAACTATCGCCGATTTCTGTAGTAAATTCTTGTCCGACTCTTACTAAAAATTTATTACTTAAATTATCAGGAGAACTAATTTGTTCAATCATACTTGCTCTACGATTTTCTTGTAAAAAGTCACCAATTAACAATTCAGTGTTGCTTATATTATAATATGTATTCCTGTTTTTTGTTTCTTCGCTATAATTTTCTTGCTTGAATAAATCAGCATATACTAAACCTTTACCCTCTTCAAAGAAAGTTTCGCCATTATTATATTGTGCTACATCTATTTTCCAGAATCCGTTAAATTCTTCTTCAAATCCATATTCTACTTTAGTATAATCACCTAATAATACTATTTCATTTGTTGTTTGATTTTCTACATAAGCAGAACCAGATGCATTAAGTACACCTTTGATATCTTTTAGATACACAACTGCATTACTTGCATCAATTGCTACATAATCAACTGTTGCTGTACTTGCTCCAAGATTAGTTGTAAATAATCTTACAAAATCGCCAACTAATGGCGTTTTAGCAATATTAGTAATAGTAATAATTGCTTCTATTTTAGATGCAATTGTATGATTATTTTCAATTACTGCCTTGTCAAGTCCGCTTACAGAATTGTTCCACGGAGAATATACTATATTGTTGTTAAGTTGTGTCTTTTCATTCCATTTAAGACTTATTACGTCACCAACTGAACTACCTTGGAACATGTCTGTAGGTGCTCTTAGTATAAAGTGATCTACATCGGTATTTTCTAATCCTGGATTACCAGTACTTAGCAAGCTTATATTTGTATCTGTAGTTCTATCAATAATCTGTGTGTAATTATCAAATGTACTAAATGTAGTTGTATCTTTTTTACTATTAATACTTGTGTTTGCTTGCCATAATGTTTCTTTGTGTTTTACAATATCCCACTTGGTGTAATTTTTTGTTTCTGCAAATTCACCTTTATAAAAAGTTTTTACTGCACTTGCATTTGGTACGCCAACTGCTAGATACTTTCCGTCGTGTGATGCAGAAATACTTTCGCCATAATTTGATTCAGTGCCGTCATAAAAATCATTAGAATTACCTAGTGTTTGTGCTAGTCCTAAATCATCATTATCTTGATTACGTCTGTAGTAGAATACTTCGCCGCCGCCGCTGCTAGGCGATGACACATATACTTCTTTGTTATCAGCAGTAACTGATATTGACTTTGTAAATTCTTGATCAATGTCTGCTAAGTTAGAAGAATCTTGTAAGTCATTTGGATTGTATTCTTGTGTAACTGAATTATAAACTGGCTTATTGTCTAATACTGCCCATGAGTTATTTTCATAGTTATCGATCCAAACTCTTTGATTGTCAAAAATACTATTTTGTGCAATGTTATTATACTGATCAAAGTCTTCTACTCTTACAGTTCGTAGTACACTTAAACTATATTCTTCATCTGTAAAATCTAAAAATTCATTTGTTTCGGGTATAGCAATAACAATAGTTTCATAGTCAATTGTTATTACTTCAAAGTAACCGTATACAGAATAAAGTTGTGCACCAGTAATTGCAACTAAATCTCCAGCTACAATTGAATATAGCGAATTTTGTCTAACTGTAAGTGTTGCTGTTGTTCTGTCGAATTCGTCTAACTCAGTATTAACAAACATTTCTCTTACAACAAATTGACTATCTACAATTTGAAATACTGTCCAATCGTTAGGTGTTTTATCCGTAATCCAAATATACTCGCCTGCTGTAAGTTGGTTATTATCAATTACTTTAAGATCGCTAATTGATTGTGTTTTGTATTCTACATCATCTTCGTGTACATATCCACGGCTTTCAGTAAATTCTTCTAATACCTTTGTTGGAAATAATTCTTCAGTAGTATCAATCGGTTTATCTAATAGTTCGTGTGTGCGGACTCTGTATACTGTGTCAAATACATCGTTAGGCATATAATCTAAAATTTCAATCGCCTGTGGTGATTCTCTAAATTTAGATTCATCTAATGGTATTTCTATTTGTTCAACATTCTGATATGCGCCATACTTGCCAACTTGCACTGCCCATTCTTCAAATACTTCAACGCTATTAGATTCTCCTCTTAAACTATTAAAGAAATTATCAATAGAATTCATCGTACCTTTATCTTGTAACATACCTTGATAAAATTTATACTGAGATACATCATCGTTAATAATATTAGCAAGATAGTCGCGCTTTTGATATCCAATCAAATGCTGTGCTAATTTATTTTGTTGTTCGTCAAAACCGTCGCTGTCAATATCGTAATAATCTGCAAATTGATTAATTCTATAATCAAAGTTTGTAATTAATTTAGACTCTGGTTTATCGTTTAGTCGTGTCCAGTAAGAATAATCAAAATCCTTTGTACCAGGAGCATTATATTTGGCAACATAATAGAATTCTTTGTTCTTTACAAGACTACCAATTTGGTAATCCTGCCATGGTTCCCATTCAGTTAGTTCTGCATCATCATAAACAAATCCTGGAATATTTAAACTACCATTCCAGTTGTCACTTCTATATCCAATCAACTTTAAACGTTCTTGTCTATAACCAGTACTAGGCTGATAAATTAAATCGTTAAACACTGTTTCGTTATCAATAATCACAACATGTTCTTTTTGTACAAGTGGTAATTTTACATTATAAATTCCATTATCAGAATTTTTAACTGTTAAACTAAAACTGTTATTGTCACGTAGAATACTACTAAACTTTCTGTTTAATGGCTGTGCATTTTCGTCAAGTAAACTATATCTATAAAAGTTATCATATATATCATCAACAACTGTAAAGTCTCTTTTAAATTCAACTTGAAATGCCGCTGGGCTTAATGCAATTGATGTACCGTTTGCCCATCCTTGCGCAGACCAAGCTAAAAATTCCTTTGCTGCATTTGTCCAGTTAGTAATTGTTTCGCTTTGTTCGTCAACATAGTTAAATTCGAATCCGTTAACTTCTAAATATCGTCCATATCCTATTAATAGATCTACAACGTCTTGTAACGTTTTCAAAACAGTACCATAGTTTACTTCTAAAACAATATTATAGTTAAATTCTTTTTTAATTGTTCCCCTAGTTCCGCCTACTGTTGGAATTTCAGGAATCTTTGTAATATTATCGTTTGTAAATGTATTTCCACTAGTAAAATCACTTGTAGCACGATATAAGTTAGAATCATTTACAATGATTTGTCCTTTTACATAAAATTGTGCAGGTGACCAATCTACTGAAGTTTCGAGTGTACCACCAATAACGATATTTGCATCTCTATTTGTTGTTACAGGTGCATAATATTTAAAGGATGGCTCGTCATCATTGTAACCACTTACTATATAACCAGTTGCTGACTTTTCAATTTTTACTCCGCTGTATACAATACTGTCAACAGGCGAACTTGTATTTGTATACACAGTAATATTTTCATCTGGTACAAAAATATTAGCAGTATTTTGCGCAGCTGGATTTTTACTATCTAACACAATGTTTAATTTTGTCTTGTCTGTATATCCTGCTAATCTAAATGCAACTTTATTTTCTATTGATCGTATATCAGTTTGAAATTCGTCATAAGTTTTTAATACATTACTTCCTATTAGAGCATGTATAAAGTTTACAACTCCGCTAGTTAATACTTTAGTCGTGTCTTCGTATGTATTAGGAAATATTAAATTTTCTAGTTCAACATGTCTGCCCGTGTTAGAATAAACTATTTGATTTGCAAGATTTTTTGTTGTTCTCGATACATCAAATCCTAATGCTAAGAATTTAGCAGGTTGATTTAGTAGCATAGCTTTTACTAAACTAAACGGATATTCACTACTATTTCTCCATGCTGCTTCTACTGGTGCATTATCGCCAAATTTAAATGCGCTGTTAGTATCTCTAAGAACTGTGTTTTTTGCATATCCACAACTAATAGGAGATAATAAGTGTCCTTGAGAATCTACAGGAATAATACTTGTTAATCCTGGACGTGCATATTTTTCATTAACTTGTATTAATAAATTAGGATCTTTGATTCTGCCTTCTTCTAAATCTTTCCAAAGTATATTATTATTACTTGTATATGGAGCTTTACCATATGTGTCTTCCCACCACTTTGGCTTAATTGTTAATCCAAGCATTTCCCAAGGATGTGTATGAGGACGATCAGTATCATATAATTCTAAAAATACGCCTCTCCAATATCCTGGCAAAAATGCACCATCGATAGAACTAGTTGACTTACTGTAATTAAATGTAAATTGGTCTTGGCTAAAATAAAATTTATTAGAAGTATAATCTACGCCAATATTAGTATTCCATGTGATAAAGTCTTTGAGTAAAATTCGATCTAATTTAGACTTAGTAATTCCTTTTCTAAATTTACCGCTTACAAAATCATCTTTATTAAAAATATTTGCATTATAATTTGATTTAATATTATTAAAAATTCTTTTTTCTAATTCTAAAAGTAGATTGTCTCTGTAATCTTCATATGCTGAAATTCTGCTGCCGTCGTGTCCAATAATTATTGCCTTACCAATTGGATATACCGGTATAGACAAACTTGCACTTTTAGAACATACATAAGAAGATTTTGGTGCAAAATAAATGCGGCTACTACCGTTTATTTCAACTTGTGTTACTTCGCCATTACTGTCAGCAAGTTTTGCCGCAGAACGATCAACATATAAAGGATGGAACCATCCTACTTTTTTACTAGAAGTGTTTTGACCATAAAGCTGATAAGCATCTGCTGTGTTTATTTGATTTTGATTTGATAACCATTCATCATCACGAACCATCTGTGGTTCATAACTAGGGTATAAGCCTAGTTTTGTTGGTGTAGGTGGTACATACGAACCATCTGTATTATTATATTCGTAAACTTCTACTACATCATTAATTTGTTGTGCAATTAAAAGTTGTAAAAAACTTTCATCTGTAAAGATATAATCCTTATTATGAATTAATTGTTCGCCGTTAAAATAAACTAATACCGAGTTAGTATTAAGCGTTTTTAAATTAAAGTTTGTGCTTAACGGATAATAAGTATTTGCGTCATCAAATATAACATATTCATTTCTTATATGTCCTTTGTATCCGATCATATCTGAGAAATAGAAAGGCTGTGTTTTAGTTTTATCTTTGTTCAGCTCTTTGATAATTACATCAACATGCTGTTTTACTTCACCATCAAATCCTAATGTTTCTGAAGTTTGTAAAAAGTTTCGTTTAAACTTATTATATTCTCTCATAGAATATTCTATAGATTTAATAATATTGTATTTTTTATCTAATGTAAGATACATTGGTAAATTAAGCGGACCTGAATGTTTTACAAAACGTTTGCCAAAGCGATCTAAATCGCCTAAATCTTTTAAGTTACTATATCCCGGATAAACGCCGTCAAAATCATTAAGATCGTCTATCATAGTTTTTACGTGGTCATTAACTTCGCCTAAAGTAAATGTAGATACGTCAGCATTTAACGGATTTTTTTCTAAATTAATCGGAAACTCGTAATATCCATTTTCGTTTTTAGCAGTTGACGATTGTGTTTTTATAACAACTAAATCGCCCACTTCTACATTATTAGAAAATTCAACTATCAGTCTATTATTATTTTTTATAAGTGTATATAGATTTTTATTCTGTATAATATTATTAACAAACACTTTGACATTTAAGTCAGTAATATTTGTAGCATTATCATAAACGTCAATTTCAAAACTAGTTTGTTGATTAATTGATGCTTGATATTCTCTAACTACTGGTTGCTTAGATACATATGGTATACTACTCCAACCGTTTGCATATTTAAATTTTTCTCTAGATATGTATTTTTTAAGAAATCCTGTTTTTGTAAATATACTGTTTGTTGTTTCGTCTAACTGGTAAGTAAATGAATCAGATTCTAAATTAAAGTCAAAAAGTATATCACCAGTATTGTCGATGTTTCTATAAGATAACGGAAATCCTAGTTCACTATCAACAGTTCCAGTACCCTGTTTATAAGAAAATAATTTTGTTCCAGTAAAAGTAGAACTGTTATAAATTTCCATATCACTAAATGCATCACCCGAAGGTGAATATAAAGCAAACATCGGTGGTTGATTTATTTTTGTTTTTTCTTGTGCTTCTTTCCAACCGTCTCTGTAGAAGTATACCTTGCCCTTATTTTTTGTACCTTGCTTAACAAGTACATTTTCATTTTCTAATGGCAAAGTGTCGTTTGTTTCTATTAAACTAATTAAATTATCATTAACTATTCTCACAAACTTAACTTCGTAAATTTTTCCTGTTACTCTAATATCAGTATCAGCAGTAAATAAAACACGCATGCCTTCGACTAGATCTACTCCGTCGATATTATAGCCTTTGCTGCCTTCAATAGTTGAAAATACATCTGTTGTAAATGTATCAATTAAATCAATGTCTTTCTTAAACTCTGTACCATAATGATATAAATGTAAGCCAGGCTCAAATTCAATAATTGGTCTAGAAGCTTTTGTAGTTTCATCTACGTCATTAGTAAAATTATTAAAAATTGCACTTTGTTCAATTACTGATTTATGGAACCATCTATTAGAACGTGCCCAAGCATTACCGTCAGCACTTGCTCGATTAATTGTTACGTAGTCTTTTAATGCCGGATAACCTGTTGCAGTCGAATATGGTAATCTGTCAAATTTATCAGTATCGTATTCAATTACTTCTGTTGCAGTATATGCCTGTGGTAGTATTAAATCGTCTTCTGCGATTAGTTGTATACTTGTGCCGACACCATCAACATAATAATTGCCTTCAGCAAAATATTCAGGAGTAGTTTGTCCTCTAAAAAATACTTTTAATCCGTTAGTAAACTTAACACCGTTAGCACTTGAATAAGTTTTTGCACCTACAATTTCATCACGTACATTTAGATATGTATTTTCTTCAATATCATAAATTCTAAATTCTCCGCTCATGTCGATGTCATTAGAATTTATGTAATATAATTTATTTGGTGCATTATACGGAACAGTAAATTCAATTGCGCCTTTTGTCATATAGATGTTGGCTATTTCCTCGCCTGCATCACCTAGCTTCTTTATTCCATCAGGATAAAGTGTGCTTACGTTATCTGAATCTTCAAATGTTACGCCGCCTTCTTCAGGAAGTATAATAAAATCGCCTGCATCAAATTCTGCGCCAAAAAGTTCAGCATCAAATAGGCCATCATTACGTATGCCTTCTTGTGTTGCAACAATTACTGCATTACCCGGAGTAAACGATCTTGTAATTGCAATAGCAATTGGGTGATGTGGACAATCTATTTCAAATCTATACTTTTGTCCTCTAAATAATTTTACACTTGGATTACGTGCTAGTCTATTACTGAATACATATGCATAATTTCCGCCTTGGTCTTCGGCTGTGATTGTATATGTACTAGTTACTTCTTCACTTTGTCCTTCAACAGGAACACTCAACGGACCGTTCGGTAGCCAATAGTACTCTCTAAAATTAACGAATTTATCCCAATCAATATTTGGGTTCCAAGGATATGATTCTTGTTCATTAATTACACTATGGTCACTTGTGTCTACATTAAAAAATTTAAGTTGGTTGATAAAATCATTGTAGTCTTTAAAGAACTTAACATTGTCGACATTATCTTTAATAACAACACCTGGTTCTAATTGATAAGACTGGCGCTGTATACTTATTTCTGGAATATATGTATCTGTGCTTCTAAAACCTTTGGCTGTTTTTCTGCCTACATATCCGCTTAATTTTTCTGCTACACCTGGCTGTATTAGTTGGTCAATTGTTGCTTGTAAAAACTTTAAATTTGCTTCTGATCTAAAAAATCTAGGAAGGAATCTTGCACTCTGTCTTTTATCGTCATCAGGAGTTGGTAACCCGAATTCGCCCTGTGTATTTGCCATTAGTAGTTACTTCCTTCGTCATTATTATTTGCAACATTATTTCCTATTGGATTATATGTTACTGAAGTTGCATCGTTTGCACCTGTGACTATTGCTGCGCCAGTGTTTTGTACAACTGTAGTTGTTGCACTACTACTTGGTAAAGTAGTTGGTGCATTTGTACTTCTAGTTTGTACACCTTGCATTGTACTTGATATACTTGTAACAACTAGTCCTGATGCTTGTAAATTAGTTGCTGTATGCTCATCAATTATTTCAATATCATTTACTGTTGCTGCATTTAAAAATATTTCATTTGATTCTGATTTTATTTCAAACAAACTACCAAATACTTGATTAGCTTGTTTAGGTACAACAACTATACTAGATAAATCAGGTGATAAATTATTCATAATATAAGAACTTAATTCTTGGAAGTAAAATGTATCACCAAAGTCCCAATTTTCAATTGCAAAGAATTGATTTATTAGTTGTACGATTGTAGACTTTAATTGATTATTATTAACTGCAACGCCTTTGTTTTTAACAACTTTAAATGTTACTTGTAATCTTGAATCAGCCTTTTCACCAAATAACATTTTATATGTTACTGGGTGAAATACTACTTCGTCGCTTATACTTTTTATTTGGTTTATACTAGCACCATAGTTTCTAAATAATTCATCAGAACTAGGTGGTAAAGGCAAAGATGTAATTCCGCCGTTTACATATTTTCTAACCTGTGTGTCATAATCTTTTGTAAGAACATATGTATCTAAAATATTACTACTTGCTGGATCAATTCTATAATTAGAATCTGCAACATGCACATAATGAAATTTTAATCCAGCTCTGCCAATAAATGCTCTATACTCGTCTGTAATTGTCATATTATTTTGTGCTTTATTAAGGACTTTAAATAAATCAAAGTCTACTATATAAAATACTTGTCCGTCAACTTCGGCATTTACGTTAATTGGATCAAGTGCATCGTTTTGTCTTACTTTAACAATACCATCCGAATTATCAAAATACTTATAATCTTGTACACCGTCTACTGAGCTATACTTCTTTTGGAATATAAATCCGGTTTCGTCAACGATTTCTTTAAACAGTTCAGGATTATCTGAAATTCCGTCATCGTCGCTGTCATAAAAAGCTAACTGTACACGACGAGTATCGTTGTATCCTTCTGAGTCTTTGTATGCATCAGAAATACTCCAGTCAAAATCTTTATTAAAAGCACCAAGACTATTTGGTTTTGTGTTGATGTTTAAAATAGTAATTTTGTCTTGTGCAATTTTACCTGTTTTTGTGTCATATACTTTATCAGCACTATCAAAGAAAAATCTTACCTCTGAATCGCTTTCAAATACGTATCTTAAATTTCTATAACTTACATTAAATGTTTGTCCGTCAGTTTGGAAATAAAATACCCAACTATTATCTTGATTAGATCTAGAAATGTCTCCTTGACGTTGTAAACTAAACGGTGCATATGTATTTAGATTATCACTAGTAATAAGTTTCCACTCACTTGAGGTCTGATCAAACCTTAATGCAAAATCTTTATAAGCAAACGCTCTGTCAATAATTTGTTTTTTTACATCGTCTACAATAGCAGTTGAATATTTTGGTAAAATTTGATTTAGAATTGCGCCATTTGGAATTACATCATTAAACACAATAGGTCCAAAGCCGTCATCATCAACAACTGTGCCATCTGCATCAATTGATTTTACAGTAGTCCACACATAATCACTGCTTCCTTCGTGATCTGCTGTGCCTAACATTAGTTTACCATTTTTCATAAAATGATATCCTTCTGGAGCTGTAAATTTACACATTGCTCCAGTTTTAATATTTTTTAGTGCATTAGTCGTGTATGTACCTACACTATAAACACTAGATGCTGCTTGATTTCCGTTAGCACTTGTAAAGATTTCTGCTAAGTCTAGAATTTGTTCAAAATATCCTGTTGATCTGTTAGTCTTAGAAGTAGTTTGTCTCCATACTGCATTAAGGTCAGTAGTGTTTACTTTGTCAAAGTTTTCATTGTAGTAATTTTGCACACTAGTACTTGCAATTCTGCGTTCAACTTGACTGTAAATGATACCTTCAATATCCGACTGTGTTGTAAATGAAAAGTTAAAGTTTTCTAAATATTCTTGTCTATACAAAACTCCATCAGATGCAAACAAACTTGTAGTTGAATATTTTCCAGTTGGATCTGTTAAGTCAAAGTATCTACTTATTCCACTTGAAATTCTATTCACTGTTTTTGTTTTTATAATATCTTGATCAATTCCCAAAGGTCCAATATTATAATCTTCAGCTGTTACTAATCTGTTTTGTGTGTAATAACTTGCTGGAGCATTTTGTTTTATATCTTCACTAGTTTCGCTAGGACGGCCGTTTGATACTGTATTTTTTAAACTAAGACCGATTGTCAATGTTTCTTGTGCATTATTTTTGCTAATGTACGGAATTTGTATTGTAATAGATTGCAGACTACTAGGATTAATAACCATATTTCTGTTATCACTAGTTCTATAATATGTTCTAAAATTACCAGTTGGTAAATTACCAAATACACCATCGCTAAACACTAGATTAATTCTATCGTCTGATCTTGTTGAAACTGCATAAACATCCTTGGTATCTTTAAACAAACTATTATAGATAATATTGTTTCCTTCAACTGATTCTAATTTTTTCCATAACGCAGATTCAAAATTATTTGAGTCAACTGAATATAGCCATATATCTGAATTGTTAATATTAGTGTCATCTATTCCTACAATTTGGTTAGGTACTGGATTGCCAGTGCTAAAGGATGCATTTTCAAGTTGTCCTTGTTTAAAGTGCATAAAGAACCCTGTGTTAGAACTTCCGGCGCCTTGACTATCGTCTCTATAAACAAATGCAGGATTATTACCAGGTAGTGGTGCTTCTTCTACAATAGTTTCGTTTTCAATCCCTGTACTAACTATTTCAAAGCGTGTATTAACTCCTTCTACTGGCTTACTAAATCCAAATACCGGAATGTCAGTATTTAGAGCATTAAATCTATACTGCTCTGTTACAACGCCTTCGATATTTGCTGTTATTGTAGGAGATCCTACTCCTTCTGCGTTAGGTAGCGCAGCATTGATAATCTTAACAAATTGCTCAAAGTAATTTGGGTTTGCTCTATCGTTCCATAAAACAGTAGATCCACGTAAATTTTTACCTGTGCTATCGATAAGATTTTCTGTTGTAGACACTGTTTCAAATTTTAGTAAGCCTGATGCAGCTTTATTCCTTTTAGGATTATACGAAATAAGTTTTGCAAGTCTTAATACGCTTTCTCTGCGCTCTGCTGTCTCTAAGAAATTTTCTCTAGCATTTAGGTCAATTCTGAAGGATAAGTTTTGTCCTAAAAATGCAATCAAATCAATTAGCGCAAGATATTCTGAACTTTCAATATAGTCATTAAAATCCTCTGGATAATTTTGACGCAAATAGTTAATCATTGTTCTGCGTAGATTGTCAAAGTCGTAGCTTTGGAAATCAGCGTTACTAAAAGATTGATAAATTTTCTTCCAATCTTCAGTAGCAATTACTCGAGATTGTCTATCGGTTGATGACATAGATTATTCCTTCATGTTATATGATATTTATCAGGAATAATTATAGTTGCATTTAATTATTCAAGCATTTGTTTATCAAATTTAAATAACATTTGTTCTGATATATTATAAGGCAAAAACGTTAATAATGCACTTACTTCTATACCATCGTCAGTTGTATCAACAAATACCTGATCTGCGGTTACCCTATCATCATAGTTTATAATTTCAGCTACATCAGCAATTATAGCCTCTTTGTTTTCGGTTGTAAATGGTTCGTAAAGCATATCCCAAATAATTGTTCCAAAATTTGGATCGCTTAATTTTTCACCTTTTCGAATATGAAAATGATTTATAATATCTTGTTTAATAAGATCAAAATCGTATAATGCATAACCTTCAACATTTTCATTAATACTAGAAAATCCTCTATATGCGCTGCCCCTAGTTATAGCTTGCGATCCTCTATTAGTAGAGACTTTTACTCTTTTGTAAAGATTTTTTTCTAATGTACTCATAATAATATTTACCTATTTGCTGTATATGTGATAATACGCACTACGGATCGGCGAGGTACGTCTTTTTACCCCTCTAAGATATGCCGATCTAACTGCTGATGTTGACTCCCATATATTTCCGGCACCGCGATCAGAACCAACAATGTCAACGTGAGCAGATGAATTCCCCATATAATTTCGACTAGCGCCTATTCCTCTGCCGCCATTTGCAAAAAATTCTTCAATAAATTTTAAAAATATCGGACTATGTATGGATATATAATTGTTAGCTTCAGGTGCATCGTCGATATGCACTAAATGTATATCAGCTGCACTTCCATAGTCGTGTCGGAGAGATCCAGTAGCAACTTTTTCACTTCCAATCAGTCTTACATTGCCAGCAGCTCTTGCACCTGGTGATCTTTGCCATTCTGCATAGGGCATTTGTCCGGCGCTATAAATTATGACCTTTACTTTACAAGCTATTGCAGTTTTATCTAGCAATTGGATAAGTTTTGGTTCACAAGGGTCGTTTCTAATTTTTCCCTTAATCTCAGAAACATAAATTACATTGTTAGTTGTTTCAAAGCCTTCTATTTTTGGAGGAACATAAGGCTTATACCCTCGAGCTTTTGCCATAGCTTCGTCCATAACTCCGTTATCACCGACTCTAATGCCATCACCTTCGCCATTTACCCATACTGGGCCAGTATGTCCTTCTTCATTAGGAATGCTATGTGCAGTTAAATCTCCGCCGGAGCCTGTTACTCGTACACTTGCTTCAGCTACTGATGAATTTCTTAAGAAAGTATCTGGAGATATAAATCTATCAGCTGATGCTAACATTCCTGGGGCTTCTCTATCTGTCTGATCACGCTTAAACCCTAAAGGATTCATATTCTCATGATGTGGCCAAGGTTCGTGTTGCGGTGCTCTCGGCACAATGGAAGTGTAAGGTATAGGTTGTGTTACTCCTGGTAGTACATAAGGTAACGTTATTTCAGGTAATGGTTTTACTTTTGCTGGCATCTGCGGACTTCCGGCTTCGATTGCTTTTGCAGCATTAGCCGGTAGTAATGCATCTACACCCTCAGTAGCGTCTGTTGCCGCTGCTGCTGTTGATGCAGCTGGTCCGTTAAAATGAATTTCAGCACCAGTAGAAACAAAATTAGCGCCTGCTTGAATATGTGTTTCGGCGCCACTTGTAATATGTGTACCAAGTCCTGATGTTGATTCTATATTTCTAGTGCTTTCTAAGAAAATACTTCCTTCTGCTTTAGAATTTATATCAGCTGTTTTTGCTTGATTAAAAATAGACACTTCTGCAAGACTATTAATATTTGCAGTTTTACTATGATTAAAAATATCAGTTTCTGCAATATTATGCATTTCACCAGTTACGGTTTTATTAAACATACTTGTTTCTGCGGTATTGTGTATTGATCCTGTTGCAGTTTTGTTAAACATATCTATACCGGCAGTAGTGTTTATATTTTCAACTGCATTTGTTAAGATACTTATTCCGGCTCGATTGTTAATAGTGCCGTCAACTGTTAATAGGTAATTTCCTGTGATATCGTCATAGATATTTGATCCGGCAGTTCTATATATCGACTGTGCTGCCTTTGTATGTAATGCACCGTCAATTGCTTCGTGGTACATGTGTGACCCGCTGGACAAATGTGTATTTTTTGCAGCATTTGAAAATATACTATCGCCTGCAGATAAATGACTGCTGCCGCCAACTGTTATAGTGTGCTCTGCGCCTACTAACAAACTTGTATTATATGCACTTTCAAGTTGTACTCTGCCACTTTGTTTTTCTTGTTCAAAATGTTTTCCATCGCTCCAACGTGCTGAGGCTTTCATGTTTATATTACGGCCAGCTTCTACATTAAAATCACGTTCTGCTGTAAAGTTAATATCAGTATCACTCATAACACTTATACTATCTTGGGCATGTATATCTATTTTACCATCCGACGACATTTCAATCCATGCAGTGCCTCTTGAGTTTGCAATATAGATTAAATCTTCACTGTTATGCATCATTATCTGATGCCCTGTTCTAGTCCTAAATCTAATCATTTCATTTTGTGGAATGGTTTCGTCGCCGCCTTGTTCGCTAATACGTTTGTTTACATATATAGGAGGGCCATCTTCAGCGTGGGTTGCTCTAATTAAATTCTGATCGCCGTCATCCATTACAAAACTACTACCGCCCAGTCTGTTATATGGAATATCTATTCCGTCTATATCATAACCGTATTTTGCTTTAGGATGATCTTTACGTTTATCAAGTGGTCCAGGTGTACTCATACCAAACACCATCGACGGTGCTTCTCGTCTAGCACTACTAGTAGTTGTGCCTCTTGTTTCGTCGTCTATTAAACCTTGTACTTGTAGTACTTCAGAAAAATCTTTATTATAAGGTTTCTTAAAAAACTGAGGATCTGCTGCTGCGCCATCTTCTAATTTTTTATTATATTCACCTACAGGTAATTTTTTGTCTTTTAAATCTTCAGGAGTTTCTTCAGTATGTAACAAGGTAGATGCTGTTGCGCCTGGAACCATCATATTCATATTATTATCTTGAATACATCCTATCCAATATCCGTATGCTGAGATGCCTTCTGCAAATATAACTAAAACACGAGATCCTACATCAGGTGGTACTGCCCAAAATCCATAACTTTTTTGTGTGCTTTGAAAATCGTCATTTTCTTTTAATCCTGATGCTGGTGTAACTCCATAAAACGGAGACAGATATTTGACAATCATTAGTTGTCCACTTCTTTCAGGAAGATTACTCGAACTAGTACGTCTAATAAGTTCAACTTCTAATGTACCTTGCATATACGGATCTAAATGATTTACAATAATTGCTTCATACGGGCCACTATTGCTAATGGGTCCTTCTTGTACTGTTGTTCTTGTATAACTCATTAAAGTTTGTCCTTAATTATCAAATTCTTGATATTTGTACTCTGCCGCCATCGGTTTCTTGAAATGCAAATTGAGTAATGTCAAGTTTATATCTTTCAAGTTGTCTTACAGCCGATGCTTGATTTCTAAAAAATCTGTTAGGTGCTGTAAGTTTTTCAACCACATCCTCAACTCGACCTGTTCCGTCATTAGCAAATCTTTTACTCGGGTGATCATATTCTACTTCGCCGCCGCGGGTTTTAATTTTAGTTTCATCTGGTGCTTCGCCGACTCTTACATTATTTTGATCATACACACTACCGTCTCTTATATTATATGAACTATTTACAATATCTAATAACTCTTGCCTATCGGTTGTGTTTGTTAATTCTTTTTCTTGTCGTGCTGCACTATTATTCTTATTACCTGTACCAGAAGTAAATGTTTCTGGTAATGGTTTATCAGTTATGCCAGTTAAGCTATCAGTCTGATTTATTATAGTGGGTATTTCGTCATATGTTGGCCCTGCTGCAAACACGCCTTTCCATACATTTGATTTATTTTCTACATCTCTAAACTGATTCATATATTCATATCGTTTACCTGAGTCTGTTTCTATGAAAGGATCAACTCCGGTTGCTTGTACAAATACATTTCTAGCACTTGTTAGATCTACTTTACCTACTTTGCCTACAAAAAAAGATGCAGCGCTCTGTGCTGCAGGTATAGCTTGATTTAAGATAGCTGGATTGTTTAAAATATCTAATCCTGTAGATGATGCCACAGATTGGAATACTTTTTTTCCTGATATTCCTAAAAGTCCTGCTGGTGAAAATGCACTGCCGCCATCATCTTTTAGTACTTGATCAAAAAATCTAGTAGGTGAAGATTTTAAATCAGTTAGCTGTGCATCAGAAAAATTAGATATAACTGGTCCAAATCTATTTCTTAATGCACTATTAGATGTTGTCGCATAAGATTTTACATAATTTGTTGTTAAGCCCGAAACGTTTTCGCACATACCGACTATATTCGCAACTGATGCTGTATCAGTTATTCCTACTTTACTTAGTTGGTCTTTTACTTGTTTTGCATTAACAAGTTTTTCTGCATCAGAAATAACTTTAGGAATTTCATCATATCCGTGTACTGTAGGATTAGTAGAACTTTGTACTTCAGGATTATTACTATCATCTGCCACACCAGATTGAACTCCTGGTGGTGCATAATCAGGCATATCTTTTGTGGATTTTTCTCCAAGGTGACATACATCACGTATTTTCTTACCTAGTCTAAAATCATATCGATCATCTTGTGGATCTATTAATTCATATTTGTAAACATCACTTGCTTCGGGTAAATCAGAAGGTGTAGAAGGATAAGAATTTACACGCTTTCCTCCTGACGTTACTTGACCTGCACTTACTGCATGTTCTGTAACTCTTTTTTCAGATGCTCCAACTGTAGGATTAGCTGTATTGTCTCCGTTAATAGTAGCATCAACTCTAGTAGTTTTTCCTGTGCCACCTTTTTTTGCATCCTTAATGCCTTGTAGAAATTCATCTGGTTTACCATGTGCTGAATTATCTAAAACTCCAGAATAATAACTTTCACCTTTTGCTTTTCCGGGTTTTTTAGAATTTCCAGGAATAGATACAGGAAGAGGTATACTAGCAAATTCTTTACATAGATTTATCATAAAATCTATATCAGTAAATTTTCCTAATTTCCATTTTTTATATTGTCTTAAATTATACAATCTCTTAATACATAATACATCTTGTATTTCAGGAGTATATCGAGTAAAATCAATATCTAATTTAAGTGATCTGATAGTTTCAGCAAGGGGAGCTTTAATAAACTGATATCTACCTACAGCACAACTAGTATTACCATTATTTTTTAAAAGATCTAGTTGAAAAGTTTGTACTTGTCGTAGCGTTTTTGTTACTATCGACGGATCAGAGCTATTTGAATAATGTGCGTTGTATCCTAAGTGACCTGATTCACCCTTAGCTATGAGATCTAGCAACGCCCTGTCAATTGAATCAATTACAAATGCATCAAGATTTACAGGATTGTCTTCTATAGCCTCTCCTAAATTTTCACTATTTGTAATATCTAAAATTTCGTCAGTTGTTCCTTCTTTTTTTATAGTACTTGATGTGTTAAAAGAATTTATTCTTGCTGCATTTGAATCACCGACAATTACTGCTCCAGGATATGCATTTCTTATATCTTCTGCACTTTGTACTTTTAATAATTCAGGATCATTTTTACCATAATATAAATCAGTTACATCGTATGCAGTTGCACCTGCAGAAGTTGCTGCATTTTTGACCAAATCATGTAAATCTGGAAATCCTACTTCCGGATCGTTGTTTGGAGGTACTATAACTATATTAGTATATCCTTTTGTTTTAGCATTTTCAACAATCGCTGTTATATTCTCTGCGGTGTTAGACGTGTCATCTAAATCAGCTGTGCCAATTGCTATAATAATTGTATCGCTCATTATAAACCACCTACTATTCTACCATCAACAAATCTAGCATTAGTTCCTGTAATACTACCTGTTCCTGTTGGTGTATTTGTTTGATTTGGTACACGCATTAACGAAAGATTTTGAGTAAATTGTCCATTGTTAAATGTATGTGTAATGCCCCAACAATTAAACAGTCCACTAAATGGTTTTACTAGTTCGGGCATTCCCATTGTAAACACTCCGTTCAGTTGAGGGTAATCTAAAGGTGTTCTAAAATTTATTACAATACTTAAATCTTGATATCTAAAATCAGCACGACCGTCAACAGACAAGTTCTTTCCGACTAGTTTTTTCCTTTGATTTCCTGCATCACTTGGCAAGTAATACGGATCTCCCCAAATTGATAAATCAGCTGTGACCATATTAAGAGGAGAATTTATTAGACTTGAATAGTGTTCTTCTGCTCTATTACGTTTTGCTAATTCATCAGGATTAGTTGACTTTTTTGCTCCGTTAAGAAAATTTGATTCTTGTTTTATGCCTAGTTCTACAGTTGACGTTAATTCATTTTTTTCTCTCGAATTAGCACCTTCATACTTTTGATCTTTATCTCGCTGAGCACTTAGTGTAGCTTCGCCTGCACTAACTGCGCCTTTGTTAAAATCTACTAATACTAATTCTGTAAATGCATTATTAAAATTAATATTAAAATCTAAAATATCTTCATTTTTTCCTGAATAGATATAGTTGTATTCTTTATCTGCACTTGCTTTTCTTTCAGGTATTGCTGTAGGAGCTTCTTGTGCTCCTTGTATTTTTGATTCATCAATTTTATACGGAACAACGCAATACACATAAGTCATTCTAGGACGTCCTAAATCTGGATTAATTTCTTCTTCATCTTCAATAAAAACCATTTGTTCTATTTTAAAATAATCTATCATACCTGCTTCGGTTTTTTGTAAATCATGTACATATTGGCAATCGATAATTACATCAGTAATAATGCTCGAAACTCGGTCTCCTTGTCCGTATTGGTAAAACTGTTTAGTAGCAAATTCCGGCAAGTTAGTTTCTTCAACTTGCCCTGGGCCATCATTTGCTAATTCATAACGTTGTGCTTTGTTTATCGTATTTTTTGTACGAGCATTATCGTCAAGTACAGCACTAAGTCCTATGCTGTTAATATTTTCAGGTCTGCTACCCCATATTTTTAAATTTCTAAAATACTTTGCTGATTTTGATGCTGTACGTTTGGCAAAAATTTCAGCTGTTATATCTTGTGCTTGATTAGTGCGCCCTGACATTACAGCTTCGTTTTGTCTAAATTCTAAAGCACTATTTTTTGTCTCAGCTATATCTAAAGATTTATTTCTACGTCTACCTTCTTGATCATAAAATTCCATAACTTCAGTTTTTGATGCATTAACACTATCTAGCGCATCATAGACATCTCCAGAATCATGTGGGAATAAAATTAAATATCTATCATAACCAGAAATTAATTGCTTATCTTCAGCATTTTCAAATAATGAATTAATTGATGCTGTTATACTGTCTTCACTTGTTTCTAAAACTTCATGTACTAGTCTTCCTGATGCAGATATATCAGTTTTTACTTGATCAACGCCATCTTTAAATGCAACTTCAGAATAAATTACTGCTCGACATGAATACTTACTACCAGATCCGTCAACATCAAACTCTACATTAGTAATCATTATAGGAAGATAACTCGGTACAATTTCATTTGCAGTTAGATTACCTAGTGCATCATAACCTGCAAATTCTATCTTTAGACAAAATGGTAAGTTTTGGAAACTGCCGAATTTTAATTCCTTTGCACTCTCTCTAATTACTTCTAAAAACTGTCCCATTGAATACGGTTCAATAATATCAAACGTTACAGCCGTGCCTAATGTTATGCCAGTGTTTTGATTAGGAGCTACAGCAGATTCAATATTTACATTGTCAATAAAGAATTCCATGTGTCCGCCTAAATCTTCTTCCATTTGAGTTTGCATTTTTATATCTGTCTGGCCACCTCCTGATTTACATATGATGCGCTGTAGTCCGTTTTTAACATATTCATCTGGAAAGTTTAGTTCTTTAGGAGATAAGATTCCTAACGAAATAATATAATTGTAACTATTATACTCTCTTAATTTATTACCTAATTTTCTTGATCCATCTGAGCCAGATTTAAGTGGAATGTTTAATTTTGTTAAAACTGATTCTACTGCACTATAATTTGCTGTTAAATCATTTGTTATATTTTCTATTTTTTGGAATGCCTTTGTTGCAAATGCCTCAACATCAGGATTTACCCAGTCTGAAGGATTATACAATTTAATATTTTGTGTGCCGCCGAATGCACCTAGCGTTTGACCAAATGTCTTTGAAATAGCATTGCCAAATACACCGCCTAAACCTACATTATTAAGCACATTTAATTTATTGCCAATTACATTAGAAATTGCAGCGCCTGCAAGACCTTTTGCAATATCTTGAGGACTAGATTTAGCAAGCTGAGTGGCAGAATTAATTAAATTTACTCCTGCTGATAATTTTCCTAACGGAGAGCTTGTGTTTGATAACGTGTTAAAAGAACTTACTGTATTCATTAACGGACTTGTTGCACCGAATGAATTTAGAACACTAGACAAAGGAGTTGTAATATTGCTAATAGAAGTAGGAACTCCGGGATTTGCAACATTAGTTGCATAACCTACTCTTTTACTAATTTGGTCAACTCCTAAGTTTCCAAACTGAGAATTTATTGCTGTGTTTAGACTGGGTATTTTTCCAGCTAATGCAGACACGCCAGCTGCGGCAACAATAGACGTTGCATTTAAGCCTGCTATTGTATTTGGCAATTTTGGACTTATTGTTTTTTTAGCAGAATCAACTAACGATTGTACTGCATTGATATTAGGATCAGTAGCGGTTACTGTTGTTGCTAAAAATTTACTATTTTCATCAGTAAGCTCACCTAGCGAAAGATTTAAGTTTGAACCTATAGAACTTTTTAAACCTGTTGCTGTTTTATTTTTTATACTATTTGCACTTACTGCTTGAGTAACTGTTGATATGCCTTTTGATGCATTGGTTACAGCAAGAGCACTAACTGCTAAATTTAGTAAATTCTTTGCCATTTAGATTCCTAAACTTTTTTGTAAATTATTACCTTGCGGAAGATATATTTTTGTTCCTGCTACAAAATCAAATATTGGATCTTTTAATATGTTCATATTTCTTTGTGCAAATACCCACCAAAGATCTTTTGATCCATACAAATCGTTTGCTAATAGATCAGGTCTATATGTGTAAACGTTTGTAATTTCATATAATATATCAGTTGGTGATGACGGAACTGGTCTTGGAGTAAAAATATCTAAATAACCTGATGCTGTAACTTCCGTTGATCCATAAAAACTAAGCGTTGACATTAAATAAATCCTTCTTGTTTTCCAACTAAGTTACCATTTGCAAAATCTTGTAGACTAAATCCTGCTACAGAACGTCTTGCATAATTTGGTGCTACTTGTACAGTAATTGTTGATTGTGTAGGTACATAATTTTCACTAGGTCCAGCAGCAGTAGGAATAGTGCAAGGAATATAATCTACATCTGCTGGTAAATCTGTAGTAAAACTTGTAATTAAAACTGGTACGTTATTCATTACATACTTTCCGTATCCATTAAGTCTAGACATCGGCGGTGGTTTTCCGTTGTCAGCACCATCTCCGTAAAACATCTTTGTCATTGTTCTTAAAAAATGTATACACGCTAACCAATATCTTGCATCGTCTTCGTTTTCAGTAAAGAAATCGCCATTAATAGTAATAGTATCAACTTGGCTATTTTGATATGCATAAAAAGGATAATTAGAATGTGTAGGAGTAATTGTAGAATAGTTTGCACTATGCCCTAAAATTATAGTAGGAGTAAACGGAAATATCATTTTGTTTTGTGAATTTTTTAGCGGAGCTAAAACTTCACTATTATCATTAAGAAACATAGTTGGAACTTGTAAACTAACTCGCCAATCATCTGGTCTATCATCAACTGGACCTTGTACATTAGCAGTTTTCTTACGCAAAGGATTTGCGCCAGCAGCAAGATTACCTAATCTCTTCTGAACTGCGTCAAATTCGCCTGTATAAGAATTAGTCATTTGTTGTCCTATATTTTCATTTATACTCATATTTGTTTCCTTACTATACTATTTAGTTGACAAAATTAACAGAGTATATTATACTAATATTAACAAGGAATGATACATGCGCAAAAGAAATTACCTAAATAACAAAGATCTATTATTAGAAATACATAGATCAAAAAACAGCTTTAATAGCTTCGTAGATGTCGATTATCATCAGTTTGATATTATTTTATTAAGCACTGATGCTATTAATATTAGAACAATTGCAGAAGCAAAACGTAACAAAGCAAAAAGACTGTCAACTGAAGATTACGAAACTCGTAAAATGGCAGGCGAAAAGGTGAAACAAGCAGATTGCGAAATTGATTATAGAACAATCACTAAAGAAGAACTAATCTTTCGAGTTATGACATTTGATCATATTCCAGAAGAGCCTGGTCGTAAGAAAAATCCAAAAACTATTGCTGACACAAAAACAAAACTTAACTTTCCTCCTTTTAAACATTATAAATTTAACGAAGATGGTGAATTAGTTTGTGTAGGTAAATCACACTGGGAAGGTGGACTAGAAAATGGTAATTTTTCTAAAACACACGGTACAGCAACTAATAAACTTGCAATGATGTGGATGAAGTTAGTCGATCGTTATGCTACAAGAGGTAATGTTCGTGGTTATACCTACAACGACGAAATGAAGGGTCAAGCAATACTACAACTTTCACAGATTGGCCTACAGTTTGACGAATCTAAGTCAAACAATCCGTTTGCATATTACACAGCAGCAGTTACTAACTCATTTGTGCGTGTAATTAACTTAGAAAAACGTAATCAAAACATTCGAGATGACATTCTAGAGATGAACGACTTAAAACCAAGTCATACTAGATTACATGAAGGTGAATGGGAAGCTGCAATTAGACGAAACGAAGAAGCAGATCCTACAGCATTTACTAAGAAAAAATAGTTTGACATCTTAATACTTTCCTGTTATACTTAAAAGAAAAGCGGAGTCTATAGTTGTTTAAAAAAGCGGCAGTATTTACTGACATACATTTCGGTCTGAAAAGTAACAGTAAAATGCATAACCAAGACTGTGAAGATTACATCGATTGGTATATAAAAACTGCAAAAGAGCATGGTTGTGAAACTGCGCTTTTTTGCGGTGATTGGAATCACAATCGAAACAGCCTAAACTTAACTACTATGGATGCAGGCATTCGCAGTTTAGAAAAGGTTGGTGCAGCGTTTGATAACTTTTACATGTTTGCTGGTAATCACGACTTGTACTACAAAGATAAACGTGATGTAAAATCTACTGAATTTGCAAAACACATACCAGGCGTTACTGTTATTGACGAAATATGGGAACAAGACGATGTTGCGTTAGTTCCTTGGTTAGTCGGTGACGAATGGAAAAAGATGTCTAAGATTAAAAGCAAATATTTGTTTGGACATTTTGAACTGCCAAGCTTTTACATGAATGCGATGGTACAGATGCCCGATCACGGTGAGCTAAAAGCTGATCACTTTAAGCATCAAGAGTATGTGTTTTCAGGACACTTTCACAAGCGGCAAAAACAAGGACATGTACATTACTTAGGTAATGCATTTCCGCATAATTATGCAGATGCTGGCGATGATGCACGTGGTATGATGATCCTTGACAAAGAAAACAATGCCGAGCCGTTGTATATTAATTGGGATGATTGTCCAAAGTATAGAAATACAACACTAAGCAAATTATTAGATCCAACAAGTGGATTAATTAAACCTAAAATGCATCTACGTGTTACACTAGATATTCCTATTAGTTTTGAAGAAGCAGGACTTATTAAAGAAACATATATAAGAGATCACGGATGTAGAGAAATAACCTTAATCAGTCAAAGACAAACTGAAGAAATGAATACAGATTTAGACATTAGTCAAATGGCAAGTGTAGATCAAATTGTATCAAGTGAAATAAGCGAATTAGACACAGAACAGTTTAGCAAAAAAATGCTGCTGGATATTTACAACGGTTTAGAATGATAAAAATTAAAGACTTAACAGTTAAAAACTTTATGAGTGTAGGTAATGTAAGTCAAGGTGTTGACTTTGACCAGCAAAGCCTTACACTCGTGCTTGGCGAAAACTTAGATCAAGGAGGTGACGATTCGGGTTCCCGTAACGGTACAGGTAAAACAACAATCATTAATGCATTGTCATACGCTTTGTACGGCCAGGCACTGACCAACATTAAGAAAAACAACCTTATTAACAAAACTAATAGTAAGGGAATGTTGGTCACGCTATCCTTTGACAAAAACAATACAGAGTACAGGATCGAACGTGGACGTTCTCCTAATATTCTTAAGTTTTATGTCAATAATACTGAACAAGAAGCAGAAGATGAATCACAAGGTGATAGTCGCAAAACGCAAGAAGCTATTTCAGAACTATTAGGTATGAGTCACGATATGTTTAAGCATATTGTTGCACTTAATACATATTCTGAACCATTCTTAAGTATGCGAGCTAATGACCAACGTGCAATTATCGAACAATTGTTAGGTATTACAATTTTAAGTGAAAAAGCAGAGTCACTTAAAGAACAAGTAAAGGTTACTAAGCAAGCAATTACAGAAGAAACATTTAAAATACAAGCAATCGAAAGTGCTAATCAAAAAATACAAACTACAATTGATAGTTTAGGTAAAAATCAACGTGCATGGGTTGCAAAACGCAGTTCTGACGAAGAAAAACTTAAATCTGCAATCGAAGAATTAGAAAAATTAGACATCGAAGCTGAATTAGATGCACACGAAAAATTATCAAACTGGACAGAGCATAATAATTCTATTTTGGCTCTTAGAAAAGAATTAAGCACACTAGAGCCTGCACTAATACGTGCTGACAAGAGTGTAGAAAAAGCAAAAAAAGATATTGAAGAATTAGAAGATGCAATGTGTTATACATGTGGTCAAGAACTACATGCAGATAAAAAAGCTGAGATTGCAGAGCGTAAATCTAAAGAATTAGAAGATGCATTAGCGTATCAAAAAGAAATTACTAACAAAGTAACAGATGTTGCTGTTGATTTAGATATAATCGGTGATATCAATGGTAAACCGACTACCTTTTACGATGCTGCTAAAGAAGCATACGAACATAGAAGCAATGTTGAGAACTTACAAAATGCATTAGTAAACAAACAAGCAGAAATTGATCCGTATGAAGTACAAATTAACGAACTAAAAAGTACTGCACTACAAGATCTTGACTGGAGCATTATAAACGATCTTACAGAGTTTAAAGAACATCAAGAGTTCTTACAAAAGCTACTTACAAACAAAGATTCGTTTATACGTAAGAAAATTATCGATCAGAATCTAGCATATCTTAACAATAGATTAACATATTATTTAGATACACTCGGATTACCACATCAGGTACAATTCCAAAACGATTTAAATGTTGAAATTACACAACTAGGACAAGATTTAGACTTTGATAACTTGAGCAGAGGCGAACGCAACAGGCTAATACTAGGTTTATCGTTTGCATTTCGTGATGTTTGGGAAAGCCTATATCAAAACATTAATTTGTTGTTTATTGATGAGCTTATTGATTCAGGAATGGACAGTGCAGGCGTTGAAAACTCAATAGGCGTACTTAAAAAGATGACTAGAGAACGTAACAAGAACATCTTCCTCATATCTCACAAAGATGAGCTAGTTGGAAGGGTAAACAATGTATTAAAAGTTGTTAAAGAAAACGGCTTTACGTCATATGCAAACGATTTGGAAATAGTAGAATGAAAATTAAACTCGGAGTTAGAGGTAGTAAACTTGCATTAGCATATGCAGACATTGTTAAACGTAAAATTAACTCTGTAGGCGACTATAACGTTGAAGTTGTAGTAATTAAAACAGATGGTGACATATATGCCAAAAAGAACATTGCTGAAATCGGTGGTAAAGGTGTATTTGTTACTAAAATTGAACAACAATTATTAGACGGCAACATTGATATTGCTGTACATAGTTTTAAAGACCTTCCCAAGGATCTACACGACGATACAGACATATTTGCTGTTATGAAACGTCACGATCCACGTGATGCTGTTATCGGAAACTTAGTTGATGGTTGTAAAATAGGCACAAGTAGTCCTAGACGTAAATTACAACTTGCAAAAATGTTTCCCAACAGTGAAATACTTCCAATACGAGGTAATATTGACACAAGAATACAAAAAGTTCGAGACAATGAGTACGATGCTACAATTTTAGCAATGGCAGGTCTTGACACCATGGATTTAGGTCATGAAATAAACAAAATTATGGCAATAAATGAACTAGTACCAGCTGTTGGGCAAGGTGTTATTGCTGTACAAACTAAAAAAGACGCAGAAATTAACTTTTTAATGGAGCAAATTAATCATTTAGAAACATATCAATGTGCAATGGCTGAAAGAGCAATGTTAAAAGTTATTGACGGCGATTGTGATACTGCAATCGGATCTATTACAAATGTATGTGGTACTTTGTTAACTATTAGTGCATGGAATTATGAAAATAATACATCATGCCGAGTAGAAGGCTTGTTATCCAACTACAATGAATTAGGTTTAGAAGCAGGATCCGCTATAAAATGAACGAAGACAAATTTCACGAAGATTTAGTACAAGCATATCTGCAATACTTTGCAGCAAACGAGTGGTGGGAACGGAAAAACTCCGTTCGTGCATATTCAGCAGTACAGAAGGCACTTAGAGATATCAGATCAATAGCAAAAGAACGAAATACTGAAATTAGGCTTAACCAAAAGGACTATAAAACCAAATTTAAAGGCAAACTATACAAGGATCGATAAACATTGTATGAATTGGACATATAATGGTAACGAAGTTACAGAAATACCACAAGAGTACGAAGGCTTTGTTTACATTATTACTAATTTAACAGATGATCGCAAATACATAGGCAAAAAACTAGCAAAATTTAAAACTACTAAGCCACCCTTAAAAGGCAAAAAGAATAAAAGACGCGGAACAAAAGAATCAGACTGGAAAGACTATTGGGGATCCAGTGACAGGCTAAATGCAGACGTAGAAAAATTAGGCAAAGACAAGTTCACAAGAGAAATACTATATTTTTGTAAAAGCAGAGGCGAAATGTCTTACTTAGAGGCAAGAGAACAGTTTAGCAGGCGAGTATTAGAGACGGACGAGTATTATAACGGTATAATAAACGTGCGTGTAGGCGGATCAAACATCCTTAGAGAAAATTTAAAGGCACATCAGGACACTATTTAAAAGCCAAAATCCAGCCGAGGTAATGCTCGTCGCCGGTGGAGTGGTAAAGTCCAACAGGCTGTATGCTACGAAAACCCCTTAGCACTAGGAACGAAGCGGGGGATAGCGCATTTTGCGTGATGTCGACGTAGGTTGGGAAAGGTCAGAGCCCAGTAGCAAAGTCAAATACCTATTTCCAATGTCTCGGCTATGATACTCACATGAAGATATCTTCGAGGACGACGGGACCCTGCGAGGTTCCGTCTGACTAATTAATCTACATGAATATTTAAAATGAATTATAAATTCATTTAAGAAAGAATATTAACTTAAACGAAGTGTATAGTTTGAGCGATAGCGAAAACTTATATCTACGAAGTAGATATACTAAATACTTACATGAAACTTACTGATATACTTAATGAATCACAACTTGATGAGTTTATTCCTTTAACTAAACAAGGAAGAATGATTAAGCGAGCTGAAAAAGCTGGTAAAAAAGATGCTAAAGCTACTTTGGATAAAATGATTCAGAACTTTGCTGCCCATCTTGGTACGCAAGGACTTAAATTTAAGACAGCGTCTACTGATGATGTAATTGATTATCTTAAATCGAGAAAAATTGACGTAAGTGATATTGATACTAATGCTCCTATGACTCCTGCACGTATAAAAAAGATATTTCAGGTCAAGGTTAAAGCAGCAATTGGTAAATCAGTACCTAAAAGCAAACAACCCCCATCACCTAAACTTACATCAGTACAAAAAGCTGCTATGGCATTGTCTGACAAAGAAAAACTAGCTCTTGCTAAACAATTATCAAAAGGTTTAAAAACAGGAACTGGTGAGAAAATTGTAAATCCAGACAAAGTTAGTGTTAGCCGTGATAAAAGTGGACGTTTTGGTAAACTAGGGTAATTAAAAGAACGGTAATCCGCTTTCTTTAGTAGTTTTCATATTTTCTTTGACTATTTCACTTATCATTTTACGATCTTGATAGCCCATAGCAAATCCTTCGTCTAAACCTACACTACCACGCATATACCAAATAAGTTTTAGTATTTCGTTTCGTAATTCTAAACCTTGACTTTCGATTTCTTTAGAATATTCTAAAAGGTCAGCCAGGGGCATTGGTAAAATCTTTATACGAAAAAATTTGATTGATCAAATGCAATTGGAACTTCAAACTGTTCCGGTGCTCCTTGTGCTTTTTCGTCGTCAGTGGGTGTAATCTTCATAGGTTCGATGGAAAACTTTTCTTTTTGTGTATCAAAATGTGTTTTAAGTGCATTAAAAACATCTTTATCTGCATTTAATACAAATTCTCGTATATGATCAGCGTTTGTTACAGTAACTTCGTCTGTTGTTATGCTAGTAACGGATTGTGCCATCATATCAATTGTTAAACTAGTTAATTTTTTAAAACTAGTTGTAAATTTAGCAAGTTTATCTTCATCTGACATTTCGTCATCGTTAACAACAGCAAATATTCTTTGTTCTTCGAATGTTTTCAAACTACTTTTAGTAAATTCTTGGTATGTTAGCGGTCTAACAGTACATTTCATACCTTGTACTATGCATTCGCTATCAAACGATACACTAACTAACTTGTTTAGTAGTATTCTTAGGTCAACTGCATAATCTTTTGTTATTTCAGTGTTTGGAATGTCTACTGGAAAGTCAAGTTGCTCTCCATATGTAGCAATACGAATAGCAATTAGTATTGCATCAAGATCAATACTAGGCATATGCCATGGATTTTCAATACAAGGTATACAACTTTTAATTACATCAACTGTTGCTTGACCGTTTAGCAGTGCATCCGGAGTTTTCATAGTAAGTTCGTCTGCCGCAGTCATTGAATATACAGGTATTTCACCTGACTCTGGCATATTTAAACTACCTTCGGGATAAAAATTACCTTTACTAGGTAATGTAATGTATACTTTTGGTTGCCTAAAGTGTTTTTTTAACGGATTAGGTGCTTCAGGCGGTATAAAAGTCGAGGGATCGAACTCAGGCATGGTTTACTCCAGATAAATACTTTGTAAAGTATATATCTATATTTATTAAGTGCGCAGTTTATAGGAATTAGGGTTGGCAGAAGAAGTAGAAATTACCAATTATGGTAAAGACGGTGTTGCAAGTGAGGAAACTCTGGCAGCACTTCTAAAAACTATGGAACGTCTTGCAAAATCTAAAGGATTTGATCCTAAAGAAGTTAACAAGAAGACAAAACAGCTTTCAACATCTATGCAAGGCGGTATAGAAGTTGTAGACGAAAACAGAAAAGCTCTTGATAAACATACTGATGCTGTAAAATCAAATACTTCTAAATTCGGAACTGCATTATCTCTTGCTGGTGCTGGAATAGGTATGGTTACAAATCGAGTTACAGCACTATCAGAACAATTATTGTTTACAGGAAGTACTCTTACTGATTTTGCAAGCGAAATACCATTTATTGGAACATTATTAGCGCCATTGACTGGAGTAATTGATAACACTGTAGATACATATAGAGAATTTAGTACAATCGGTGGAACTGCTGGTAAAAGTTTATATGATTTTAGTAAAATGGCTGCTGAAGCAAATATGCCTATGAATGATTTCAGACAACTAGTGATGGAAAATTCGCAAAGTATGAAACTATTTGGATCTACAACTACAGAAGGTATGAGAAATCTTTCTGCATTATCTAAAGAGTTTAGAAAAGGCCCAGGAGAAGCACTTTTTCAGTTAGGTTTTACAAGCACAGAATTAAATGAAACACTTGTTGATCTAGCTGAATTGAATAGTAACATATTTACTATGGGCAGAATACGAGATAAAATTACAGCAAAGTCAGCAGCTGATTTATCTAATACATTATTTGACCTATCAGCTATTACTGGCAAACGTAGAGATCAGCTTAAAGATGAAATGAAGCAAGCAGCAAGTGATTACCGTGCAAGAGTTGCAATGGCATCTATGAGTGAAGATGAACAAAAGAGGTTTAATGCAAACTTAACTATCGGCGGCGCCACAATGAAAGACGCATTACTTGATATGGCTGACGGTATACCTCAAAGTGATCTAGCACAACGATTAACTGCAATGAGTAGTGTATTTAGAGAAAAATCGCGAGATATCGAAAATATGGATCCTCGTGAGATGAATAACTTTATTGTTGATGTTAGAACACAATTAGAAGCATTCGCCGCAGCTAATGGAACTACTATCCAAGCTCTTGCTGAAGGCGATGCTGGCATTCGAGGTATGTTAGAATTTACAAACGAATCAAAAGATTTAAATAAATTATCGAAAGAAGAATATGCAGCGCAATTAAAAGAAAAAGCAGCAATGCAATCTAGAGAAGATTCGATACTTAAATTTCAAGAAGCACTTAACACATTAAGAACTAAGTTAATGGATGCATTGATTGATTCTAAAATCTTAGAAACTGTACAAAAAACTTTTGACACACTTGGTACTTTCTTTGGCGAGGAATCAACAATATTTACAAATCTTTTCACTGGATTAGATCAATTAACTCCGTCAGTAACACAAACAATGGAAAGCTTTCAAGAATTTCTTAAAGCATTTGCAGAAGATCCAAAACAAGCAATTAAAGATGCATTGTCAGGAATAGGCAAAAGCCTAGGGGATACAATAAAAGATATCTTCTTAGGAAAAGTTGTTGAGCGAGACAAAGACTTTGGCAATGATACAAGGAGTGGCGGCCTTTTAGATAGTATGCTAACATCTCTTGCACCGTTAGGTTCAACAATAATGACATCAATTACTGAGGGCATATCATCTATATGGAAAGATTTAACCCTTATAGAAAAAGTCGGAGTAGCAGCAGCAGGATTATTTATTGCAGGCGGAGTTATAGCAGCACCCTTAGTTTCAGGCATCGCAAGTTTGTTTCTTCTAAAAAGTGTAACAGGAGCAATGACTAAAGGTGCCAAGGGATTATGGGAAGGACTGAAACCTCCAAAGACTATTAACCCAAATCAAATGTTAGATAAAAATGGTAATCCGTTGACGGGTGCTGCAGAACAAGCTCGTAAAGATAAGTTAGAAAGAGAAAAACTAAATAAACCCAAGGGCGGCAACACAAGCCGCGCAGGTATCCTTTCGTTGTTATTCTTAGGTGCGGATTTATTAGATATTTTAAG